>Ga0156017_1099_pt2 | contig 176887 bp, 136 predicted proteins | sample RifCSPlowO2_02_FD_107671 | JGI IMG/M metagenome (GOLD analysis project Ga0156017, IMG submission 107671) | Acidobacteria bacterium RIFCSPLOWO2_02_FULL_67_36
AGCGGCCAAATTGCGCTTTGACGTCCACTCGCCGCACGAACTGTTCCCTTCTCCGTACACGAGGAATTTACGTTGCGCCACGCCGAACGCCCCGCCGAGCAAGAGACAGCCGATACTAACCAGCAGGGTTCGCTTCATGTTACTTCGCTCAATTCTCTCGTCCGAATTATCAGCGCGGAGCGACACGGCACCAAATTGCGGAGTGACCCATAGGTGCCTACCAAGGCAGTACCCGCTTCTAAGCAGTGCGCCGTCTCTTTTTCGCCCACCTGGCCTTTGGGGCGTTCCTCGCTATCTGGCTGCGACGTCGGTCGGACAGCGTCTCCAGCCGACGCTTGCCGCAGATCCTGCCGCCTTTTCGGCCCATCTCGGCCATGACCTGCGAAATCAGCGACGGATTGACGGGGGTGGAGGCGACAGCGGGCGGGGTGTCTTGCACGGATTCGAGCACGACGCGGCGGGCATTCTGCACGGTGTCGAGCCTCGGCCTTGGATGCTTGCTAATACGTTTTGGCATACCCCACGGTCGCACGGTCGCAGGGGTTCCGTCAAGCCGGAGGGTATTTCAAATTGACCCACTACCTCCTCTTCCGCTTCGTTGACTCGCCTTTCCCCCGTCTGTTAGACTGATCGTTCCGGTAAGGCCAGTGTTTTCAAGACATAGGCGCGTAGCTCAGTTGGTTAGAGCGCCTGCTTGACACGCAGGAGGTCAGCGGTTCGAGTCCGCTCGTGCCTACCAACCTTCGCTCCCGCTTGCCAACGTGGTCGGGAGCTTCGGTTGGCAAGCCATCGCGAAGGTTGCGCGCCGAAGCTCGCGACGCGTCCGCCAACGCCGCCATGCGGCGAGGGTGGAAGCGAGCGAAGGCGGGCCCACAGCTGCCTTTCCGCACGAAATCATGTCCGAGATCTCCGTCACGCTGCCCGACGGGTCGAACCGTCGCGTACCAGCCGGCACCACTGCCGGCGAGGTGGCGGCCGGTATCTCTCCGGCGCTGGCTCGCGCGGCCGTAGCCGCGATCGTCGACGAGCGGATGGTGGACCTCACCTCTCCGCTGACGGCGGATGCGCGCGTCCGCATCGTCACGAACAAGAGCCCGGAAGCGCTGCCGCTCTACCGGCACAGCACCGCGCACCTGATGGCCGCGGCGGTCACGAACCTCTTCCCCGGCGCGCAGTGCGGGATCGGGCCCGCGACCGACGAAGGGTTCTTCTACGACTTCGTCGTCGATCGGCCGTTCGTGCCCGAGGACCTCGAGGCCATTGAAAAGAAGATGCGGGACCTCGCCGCCGCGGATCTCCCGTACGAGCGCCGGATGTGGCCGCGCGAGCAGGCGAAACAGTTCTTCCTGGAGCACGGAGAGCCGCTCAAGGTGCAGTTGATCGAGGAGAAGACCGAGGGGCAGTCCGAGGTTTCCTGCTACACGATCAAGGACCCGGAGACCTTCGTCGACTTCTGCGTGGGACCGCACGTCCCATCCACCGGCCGGCTGAAGGCGTTCAAACTGCTGAGCGCCTCGAACGCGTACTGGAAGGGCGATGCGCGCAATCAGCCGATGCAGCGCATCTACGGAACCGCGTTCCTCGCCGAAGCCGACCTCAAGGCGCACCTGCAGCGGATCGAGGAAGCCAAGAAGCGCGACCACCGCAAGCTCGGCCGCGAACTGAAGCTGTTCTGGTTCCACCCGTGGGCGGCCGGCGAGCCGTTCTGGCTGCCGAAGGGCACCACGCTCGTGCACCTGCTCGGCAACTACATGCGCGGAGTGCTCTTTCCGGCGGGCTACGTCGAGGTGCGCGCGCCGCTCGTCTTCAACAAGGCGCTGTGGGAGACGTCCGGCCACTGGGCCCACTACCGCGGGAACATGTTCCTGATTGCCTCGCAGGGCGAGGAAGAGCAGTCGGGGCTGAAGCCGATGAACTGCCCCGGCCACATGCTGCTGTTCGGCAGCGAGGTGCGCAGCTATCGCGACCTGCCGATGCGCATCCACGAGCAGAGCGTGCTCCATCGCATGGAGGCGTCCGGTGTTCTCAGCGGCCTGACCCGCGTGCGCGAGTTCATCATGGACGATGCGCACATCTTCCTGCGCGAGGACCAGATCGGCGAGGAGGTCGAGCGGCTGCTCCGGCTCGTGCGGCGCGTGTACGACGACTTCGGGCTCACCCCGGAGATGAACCTGTCGACGCGGCCCGCGGAGTTCCTCGGGGAAAAGGTGACCTGGGATCATGCCGAGACTGAGCTGAAGAAGGCGCTCGAGGCGGCCGGGCAGGCGTACACAATCGCCGAAGGAGACGGCGCGTTCTACGGTCCGAAGATCGACTTCGCCGTCACCGACGCGCTCGGCCGGAAATGGCAGTGCGCGACGATTCAGCTCGATTACCAGCTGCCGCAGCAGTTCGATCTGAAATACATCGGCGCCGACAACGCCGAGCACCGTCCGGTGGTCATCCACCGGGCGATCTTCGGCAGCTTCGAGCGGTTCATCGCGCTGCTGCTCGAGCATTACGCCGGCGCGCTGCCGCTGTGGCTCGCCCCCGTGCAGGTCATCGTGCTCCCGATCGCGGACCGCCACCTCGACTACGCCGGATCGGTCCGCGACCGCCTGGCGACCGCCGGGCTGCGGGTCGAAGTCGACGAGCGGCAGGAGAAGATTGGATATAAGATCCGCGAGGCGCAGCTTCAGAAGATCCCCTATATGCTGGTAACCGGCGATCGGGAAGCGGCCGACGGGACCGTGGCGGTCCGGAGCCGCGCCGGGGGCGATCAAGGCGGCCGGTCGCTTGACGTGTTCCTGAGCGACGCGCGTGCCGAGATCGAGGACAAGCGGGCTGTGACCGTCGCCTGACTTTGACTTTGACTTTGACTTTGACCTTGACTATCGACTATCGACTATCGACTGACTCAACTGGAGGTTCCTATCGCTTTTGACCGAAGCCCGCGGCGGGACGACCGCACCCGGGTGAACGAACGGATCAGGGTGCGCGAGGTCCGCGTCATCGACGACACCGGCCAGCAGTTGGGGATCATGCCCCCGCAGCAGGCTTTGACCATTGCCCGGCAGAAGGGGCTCGACCTGGTGGAGATCGCCGCGACGGCGACGCCCCCGGTCTGCCGCATCATGGACTTCGGGCGCTACCAGTACCAGGAACAGAAGCGCGCCCGCTCGGCCAAGAAGCACCAGAAGATCATCGAGGTCAAGGAGATCAAGTTCCGCCCGAAGGTGGACGAGCACGACTACCAGTTCAAGAAGAAGCACATCGAGCGCTTCCTGGCCGACGGCGACAAGGTGAAGGCGACGATCTTCTTCCGCGGGCGCGAGATGGCGCACCCGGAGATCGGGCGCCGCATTCTCGAGCGGCTGATCGAGGACCTGACCGACGTGGCGATCCCGGAGACCTCGCCCCGGCAGGAGGGCAACCAGATGCACACGATCCTGTCGCAGAAGGCCGGCAAGAAGCCTGCGACGACGAAGAAAGAGAGCGGGGAGAGCCGTCAGGCGACAGAGGACTAATCATGCCGAAGCTGAAGACACATCGTGGGGCCGCCAAGCGGTTCAAGAAGACGGGCACGGGGAAGTTCATGCGGAGCAAGGCGTTCAAGCAGCACATCCTCACGAGCAAGACCCGCAGCCGCAAGCGCTCGCTGAAGGGGACCGTCGTCGTCGCGGCCGCCGATCAGAAGTCGCTGCGAAGGATGCTGCCGAACTAGTTCCCAGTTCCCAGTTTCCAGCTTCCAGCTGGACGCTGCTGGAAGCTGGAAACTGGAAACTACAAGGATCAGAGAGATATGCCTCGAGTAAAACGCGGGAACGTCCGGCGCGCGAAGCGGAAGAAGCTGCTCGCACGTGCCAAGGGCTTCTATCAGACCAAGAGCAAGCTGTATCGCGCCGCGAAGGAGTCGGTCGACACCGCGCTGAAGTACGCCTTCGTCGGGCGGCGGAGGAAGAAGCGGGACTTCCGCCGGCTGTGGGTGATGCGCATCAACGCGGCCGCGCGCGAGCACGGCCTCACCTACGGACAGCTCATCGCCGGGCTGAAGGCGGCGGGGAATCCCATCGATCGCAAGACGCTGGCGGATCTTGCCGTGACCCAGCCGGCGGCCTTCGCGCGTCTCGCGAAGCTGGCAGGAGATGCGCGGCCCGCGCCGGCGAAGGCGCCTGCCCGCGCCGAGGCGAAGGCGGCACGGCCGAAGGCCAGAGCATCGGCGGCCGCCGCGCGCGCCTGATGCCCGACCCCTCGAGCCAGATCGACGCGCTCCGCGCGCAATTCGACCGCGATCTCGCCGGCGCGGCCGGCGAGCCGGCCGTCCGCGCGGTGCGCGATCGGTATCTGGCTCGCAAGGGGGGCTTGCTCACCGCGCTCCTGAAGAACCTCGCGTCCGCTCCTCCCGAAGCGCGCCCGCTGCTCGGCCGGCTCGCCAACGACCTCAAGGGCTACATCACCACGCGACTCGCCGAGCGACTCGCCGAGGTCGCGGTGTCGCGCCGTCCTGCGGGTGCGGTGGACGTCACGCTGCCCGGCCGCGCGCCCTCCATCGGCCATCGGCATCCGCTGACGCTGGTGCGCGAGGCCGTCGAGACGATCTTCGCGCGCATGGGCTTCCTCGTCATCGAGGGGCCGGAGCTCGAGGACGACTACCACAACTTCGAAGCGCTGAACATGCCCGCGGATCATCCCGCGCGCGACATGCAGGACACGCTGTACCTCGCGGCGCCCGTGCGGTCCGCCGCCGGGTCGCCGGCAACGCTCCTGCGCACGCACACCTCGGGCATGCAGATTCGCTACCTGGAGACGCACCAGCCGCCCGTGCGGCTGATCGCGCCCGGCCGCGTGTACCGGCGTGACGACCTCGACCTGTCGCACACGCCGATGTTCACGCAGGTGGAAGGGCTCGTCGTCGGCGAGCGCGTGACGCTCGCGGATCTCAAGGGGACGCTGTTCGCGTTTCTCCACGAGCTGTTCGGCCAGGAGCGCGGCGTCCGTTTCCGTCCGAGCTTCTTCCCCTACACCGAGCCGAGCGCCGAAGTGGACATCACCTGCTCCGCGTGCGGCGGGCCCGGGAACCCGGCGACCGCAACGTGCGGGCTGTGCAAGCGGACGGGATGGCTGGAGATCCTCGGGAGCGGCATGGTCCACCCCGCGGTGTTCGAAGCGGTCGGCTACGACCCGGAGCGCTACACCGGCTTCGCGTTCGGCATGGGGATCGAGCGCGCCGCGATCCTGAAATGGGGCGTCGAAGACATTCGGCTGTTCTACGAGAACGACCTGCGATTCCTGGAGCAGTTCCCGCTGTGAGGCTCGTCTATCCGTGGCTGTGCGATCTCGTGCGCGTCCCCGGCGATCCCGACTCGATTGCCGCCGAGATGGGACTGCGCGGCTTCGAGGTGGCGGGCGTCGAGCACGGCCGCCTGCCGGTGATCGATTTCGAGATCACCGCGAACCGTCCGGACTGCCTGAGCCACGTCGGCCTCGCGCGCGAAGCGGCGACGATTTGGGGCCTGCCGCTGCACATGCCGGAGCTTGCGCCTGCCAGCGACGACTCCCGAGCTGCGAGCCGCGAGCCGCGAGCCGCGGTACTCGAGGTCGATCTTCAAGATGCCGATGGCTGCCCGAGGTATGCAGCACAGGCCTTTGAAGTCACGATCGGCTCGTCACCCGCGTGGCTGCGGGATCGCCTCGAGGCCGCCGGCCTCCGACCGATCAACAACATCGTCGACGTCACCAACTACGTGATGCTCGAGATCGGGCAGCCGATGCACGCGTTCGACCTGGATCGACTCGCCGGGCAGCGGCTCGTTATCCGCCGCGCGCGCGCGGGCGAGCCTCTGCGCACGCTCGACGGCGTCGAGCGGACGCTTGACGCCGAAACGGTCGTCATCGCCGACGCGGAGCGTCCGTGCGCGATCGGCGGTGTCATGGGGGGACTCGACTCCGAGATCGGCGCGTCGACGACGAGGATCGCGCTCGAGAGCGCGTATTTCAAGCCGACGGCGATCCGGCGGACGAGCCGGCGGCTGGCGCTCAAGACCGAAGCGTCCGCGCGGTTCGAGCGCGGCGGAGACATCGAGGCGCCGCCGGCCGGCATCAGGCGGGCCGCCGCCCTGTTCGCGCAGATTGCGGCAGGCCGTCCGATCGGCGACGCCATCGACGTTTACCCGGCGCCGCGCCCGCCGCTCGAGGTCAGGCTGCGCGCGTCACGGATCGAGCGGGTCCTCGGAGCGTCAATCGGGGCGGCCGACGTGCGGCGGATCCTGACGGCGCTCGGCTTCATCGTCGCCGATGCGGCGGATGCCTGGCTCGTGAAGGTGCCGAGCTACCGCGTGGACGTCATGCGCGAGGACGATCTCGTCGAAGAAGTCGGCCGGCACTATGGTTTCGGACGGCTGCCCATGACGTTTCCGGTGCTCGACGCGCCGCAGGCTCCACCCGATCCGCGGGTCGCGCGCGATCGGACCGTCCGCCAGGTGTTGACGGCGGCCGGTTTCTCCGAATCGATGACCTTCGCCTTCATCGAACGCCAGGCTGCGCTCCCCTTCTGCGACGCCGGCGTGGAGCCGGCGGCGATCGCGAACCCGCTGTCCGAGAAATTCGCGGTCCTCCGCCCGTCGCTCATGCCCGGGCTGATCGACTCGTGCGCGCACAATCGGCGCCGCGGGCGCAAGGACGTCCGCCTGTTCGAGATCGGGAGCCGCTTCACGCCGTCAGGCGAAGGGCGCGCGATTGCGTTGGCGTGGTGCGGCGCCTCGAACGAGCCGCACTGGTCCGCGGCGGCCCGTCCCGTGGATTTCTTCGACGTGAAAGGCGCCGCCGAACTGCTGTGCGGCGCCTTCGGCCTCGTCGCGACGGAATGCGTCACCGCGGAGCGGCCCTACCTGCTGCCTGGGCGCACCGCCCGGCTGCGTGCGGGAGCCGACTGGCTCGGTGAACTCGGTCAGCTTCTGCCGGCGCTCGCGGAATCGCGCGGCTTCCCCGCCGACGAACCGATCTACGTCGCGGAGATCGACGCCGACCGGTTCGTCGCGGCTGGCGCGACCGACGCCCTGCGCGCCGCGACGCTGCCGCGTTTCCCGTCAATCGTGCGCGACGTCTCGATCGTCGTCGATGAAGCCTTGCCTGCCGCCGCGGTTCGTGGCACTATCCGTTCGGCGGCTCCGCCGACGCTCGCGTCGGTCGTCGAGTTCGATCGGTATCAAGGCAAAGGGGTTCCCGACGGGCGCGTGAGCCTGTCGCTTCGACTGACGTTCCGCGCGCCGGACCGCACGCTGACCGACGACGAGGCGCAGTCGGCAACGGAGCATATCGTGGAGGCGCTCGGCCGCGAGCACGATGCGGAGCGCCGTTGAAATGCCCAACGCCCAACGCCCAAGTTGGGGTTTGGGAGTTGGGAATTGGGAGTGGCGTTGAGCAAGGAGAGACGGCGTTGGCCAAAGCAGTAGCGGCTGTTGATGTGCAGCCGATCGACCGGCTCGAGGAGAAGGTGAAGCTGCTGGTCGCGATGATCGACCGGCTTCGCGCCGACAGCGCGAAGGCGTCGGAGGAGAACGCGAGGCTGGCACGTGAGCTCGACGCGGTGCGCGCCCGTCTCGCCGAAGCGGAAGGCGCAGGCACGGAACTGACCACACTGCGCGAGGAGCGCGATCTGATCCGCTCCCGCGTCAGCGAAATGCTGCAACAAATCGAAAGTCTGAATCTGTAACTCTCGTGGCTCGTTACTCGTCGAGCCACGAGCTGCGAGCTGCGAGCCACGGTACGACATGGATCATCCCTCGTCTCGGGTCGTGACCGTCGAGATCCACGGGCAGCAGTACCCGATCCGGAGCGGTCTGGATCCGGCCTATGTCGCCGAGCTGGCCGCGTACGTTGACGAGAAGATCCGCTTCGCCTCGCGGGAGACCCCCGCGGGCGACACCCTGAAGCTCGCCGTCCTGGCCGCGCTCAACATCGCCGACGAGTGCTTCCGCGCCCGCGACGATCAGCGGCGCCATGAGCGCGCGCTCGCCGATCGCGCGAAGGAGCTGGAGCGCATGCTCGACCTGGCGCTTGGCGCGACGCAGTCCGAGGCTGTCGCCCGTTGAGTCAGTCGATCGTCGATAGTCACAGTCCCGCCCGAGCCAACGCCGCGCTCGACGCGGCGCTTCGGGTGCAGTAAGATCGTTCAGGAGTTTGAGTTCCCTGCTTTGCCCGTGATGGTTCGGAGGCTCGTTTGAGCCAACGTTTCACCCGAAGAGGATCGCGACGCCGTGCGGTGTGCATGCCTCTGTAAGAGGAAGCCTGAAGCGCGGCTTGTGCAGCGGTTCCACCTGCTTTAGCAGGTTCATCCGACCTCCCCACACGGCAAAGCGGGGCCTTTCCTTCTCTTTCTCCACTATCCCGTTAACGCTGATTCTCCGGCCTCGACGGCCGGTTCCGGGGACCCTGCCATGGCGACGCCTATCAGTCTGGCCTCGGCGGCAATCATCCTGGCAAGCGCCGCCATTGGCGGCATGCTCATCTGGGCCGCGGCCGCCCGGCGGCGTGAGGCGGCCGACACCATCGACAAGGCCCGGGCGGAAGCGGAACGCGCCCTGCGCCAGGCCGAGCGCGACGCCGAGACGTGCCGCAAGGAAGCGGCCCTCGAGGCGCGCGAACAGGCCCACCGGATTGCCGCCGACGCCGAACGGCAGGCGCGCGAGCGGCGACAGGAGATCGTCGGGCTCGAGCAGGCGCTCGCCGACAAGACCCGCGCGCTCGCCGACAGGCTTGCGGTGACCGACCGGATCGAGCAGGACCTGCGCGCGCGGGAGAAGACACTCGCCGCCCAGGAAAAGCAGACGGCCGCGCTCGTCGCGCGCACCGAGCAGCTTGCCGCTGACAGACAGCGGGAGCTGCAGCGTGTCGCGGGCCTCAGCGCCGACGAAGCGCGCGATCTGCTGTTGAAGCAGATCGAAGGAGACGCCCGACGCGACGCCGCCAATCTCGTGAAGCGCCTCGAGACCGAGGCGCGCGAAACGGCCGCCATGCGCGCGCAGCAGATCATCGTCGACGCCATCCAGCGCAGCGCCGCCGAGCACGCCATCGAGACGACCGTCTCGGTCGTCGACCTGCCGAGCGACGACCTGAAAGGGCGCATCATCGGCCGTGAGGGACGCAACATCCGCGCGCTCGAAACCGCCACGGGCGTCGAGCTCATCGTTGACGACACCCCCGGCGCCATCATCCTCTCGAGCTTCGATCCGTACCGCCGCGAAGTCGCGCGGCAGTCGATCGAGCGTCTGATCGCCGACGGCCGCATTCACCCCGCGCGAATCGAGGAGATCGTCGAGAAGGTGAAGGGTGAGATGGAAGAGACCGTCCGCAAGGAGGGAGAGGCGGCGGCCTTCGAGCTCGGACTGTACGATCTTCATCCCGAGATCCTCGGCCTGATGGGACGCCTCAAGTTCCGGACGAGCTACGGCCAGAACGTGCTCAGCCACTCGCGCGAGGTCGCCTTCCTGGCGGGCATCATGGCCAGGGAGCTCGGTCTCAGCAGTCCGGTCGCCGCGCGCGCCGCCTTCCTGCACGACATCGGCAAGGCGATCGATCGCGACCTGCAGGGCACGCACCTCGAGCTCGGTCTCGAGTTCCTCCGCAAACACGGCGAGAGCGAGCCGGTGCTGCAGGCCGTCGCCGCGCACCACATGGACATCGACTGGCCGTCGCTCGAAGCGATGATCGTCCAGGCGGCCGATGCGATCTCGGCCGCCCGCCCGGGCGCCCGGCGCGACATCCTCGAGTCGTACGTGAAGCGGCTCGAGAAGCTCGAGGGCATCGCCGATTCGTTCGAGGGCGTCTCCAAGGCGTTCGCGCTCCAGGCCGGCCGCGAAATCCGGATCGTCGTCGAAAGCGAGCGCATATCCGACGAAGAAACCGTGTGGTTGTCCAAGGACATCGCCCGACGGATCGAGAACGAGCTCGAATACCCCGGTCAGATCAAGGTCACGGTCATCAGGGAGACGCGCGCCGTTGAATTCGCGCGGTGACGGACCGGACGGGGCCAGTCTCGTCGCTGGGCTGGGCGAGCGCGCCCTCATCGAGCGGATACGGCTGCGCCTGCCGCAGCCTCCTCCGTCGCTCGTCGTGGGCGTCGGCGACGATGCGGCCGTGGCGGCGGGCGATCGGGGCGCACTGCAGGTGCTGACGACCGATGCCCTCGTCGAAGGCGTGCATTTCGACCGGCGGATCGCATCGCCGGCGGATGTCGGCTATCGCGCGCTCGCGGTCAACGTCAGCGATGTGGCCGCGATGGGCGGCACGTCGCGGTTTGCGCTGCTCTCCCTGATGCTGCCGGACGGAACCAGTGTGGCCGAGGTGGACGGTCTGCTCGATGGACTGCTCGAGCTGGCAGATGCGCTGCGTGTCACGCTTGCCGGGGGCAACATCACGCGGTCCCCGGGTCCCCTGGTCGTGGATGTCACCGTCCTCGGCAGTGTCAAACCGCGCAAGATCCTGGCGCGGAGCGGGGGACACGCGGGGGATTCGCTGTACGTCACCGGGGCGGTTGGTGCAGCCGCGGCGGGCCTCGGATGGCTGCGCCAGCACGGCGGCGGTCGAGCTCCCGAAGATCCGGCGCTCGCGGAGTGTGTCGCGCGGTACCGCCGCCCCGAACCGCGGGCCCGCATCGGCGCAATGCTGGGGCGCACGAAAGCCGCGCAGGCCTGCATGGACACGAGCGACGGGCTCGCCGATGCGATCCGGCAGATCTGCGAAGCCAGCGGCACCGGAGCCACAATCGACGCCTCGGCGCTGCCCGTCCACCCGGGAGCCAGACGCTGGTTCGAAGGCCAGGGACAGGATCCCATCGCGGAAGGGATCGGCGCAAGCGACGATTACGAGCTGCTGTTCTCCGTATCGCGGCGCAGCCGTGGGCGGCTGCGGGGGATCATGCGCGAATCCCGCGGGATCCGCATCACTCGCATCGGAGAGCTGACGTCCGATCGCACGGTCAGGCAGACCGCCGCCGGCCGGGCGGAAACACTGCCGGCCGGATTTGCCCATTTTTGATGCTTCATGCTGCTGCGATCCGCGCGCGTCCGCCGATTCCTCGACCTTCTGCTGCACACCCACGACACGCCACAGCGGACGGCGGCCGCATATGGGCTCGGGGTGTTCTTCGGCTTTTCTCCGTTTCTTGGGGCCCACACGATACTCGGCCTGCTGTTCGCGTTCACCTGCCGGTTGAACCGGGTCGCCGTGATGCTCGGTGTGTACTCGAATCTGCCGTGGATCCTCCCCGCCTACTACACGTTGACGACGATTCTCGGTGCCACGCTGCTTGGCGTGGATGTCCCGCCGGGCCTCCGCCAGAATCTGACGGACGCCTTTCGCGACGCGTCCTGGGGGGAATTCAGGAGCCTCGCCCGCGCGCTGATGCCCCTGGCCTGGGCGTACGCGTTGGGGTCGATCGTCGGCGCGGTGATCCTTGGCGCCCTCGCGTATCGAATGGCCCTGGCCATGGTCATCGCCCACCGGAAGCATCCCATCCATCTGCCACATCTTCATGATAAATAGGGAGATCCTGTCGCGCGCTGGACGGCAGCCCTAAAGGGCTGCGCTCGCGGGCGCGCTGGGGATGTTGGCCCGGCGGGCGGGTCGCGCGCGGACTTTTCGGGTCCCTGTAGCGCAGCCCTTTAGGGCCGCCCAAACCTTTTCGGGTCTCTGCAGCGCAGCCCTTTAGGGCTGCCCAAACCTTTTCGGGTCCCTGTAGCGCAGCCCTTTAGGGCTGCCCAAACCTTTTCGGGTCCCTGTAGCGCAGACCTTTAGGGCTGCCCAAACCGCGGTCGAGCGAGCTATAGTGGAGATACACCAGCTTGGGGGACAAGCTCAGCCATGCTGCTGCTCTCGCGCTCGACCAGTCGGAAGATCGTCGCGACGGGGACCGCAGCGGTCGCCTTTGCGTTCCTCTACGAGGTGACGACTCTCGATTCCCGTTACGCGGCCCGCCAGGCGGAGCTCCGCCAGGAGACGGCCCAGCCCGCGCCCGGCACCCGCCTTCGGTTCATCGCGACCGCCTACTGCAAGGGGACGACGACGGCCTCCGGCGTCAACGTGCGGACCGGCATTGCCGCGGCGGATCCGGACCTGCTGCCCGTCGGCTCGGTCATCCAGGTGGACCGGCTCGGGGAACGCTACAACGGCATTTACACGATCATGGACACCGGCCCAAAGGTTCAGGGGCGGCACATCGACATCTATATGTGGAGCTGCAACGAGGCGTTGGCCCTCGGGCGCCAGGGCGCCACGATCACCGTCTTGCGACTCGGCTGGAATCCGCGCGCGAGTACGCCCCGGCTCGTCGACCGCCTGTTCCGCCAGCGCGAGGCGACGCGGCAGGCGCCGGCGCAGCCGGTGGCCGCCGATGGCGGCCCGACGCCGCCGGCAGTTGTCCCCGCGACCGTGCCGAAGTAGCTGGCAGCAGGCAGCTGGCGGCAGGCAGCGGATCACGCTGTCACGCTGATAGCTTGACGGCTCGACTCACTGCCTGCTGCGTGCTGCGTGCTGCCTGCCGTCTCCCTCTCTATCCCACGTCCTGGTCCCTGTACTGAAGCTGGTAGAGCTTGTAGTAGATCCCGCGCTGCGCGAGGAGGTCCTGGTGCCGTCCGGACTCGCGAAGCTGTCCTTTGTGCAGCACGAGGATCTTGTCCATGTCCTGGATCGTCGAGAGCCGGTGCGCGATGGCGATCGTCGTGCGACCGGCCATCAGCACATGCAGCGCGTCGCGAATCAACAGCTCCGTTTCGGTGTCGACGCTCGACGTCGCCTCGTCGAGCACCAGCACTCGAGGGTTGAACGCCAGCGCGCGCGCGAAGGACAGCAACTGCTTCTGACCGACTGACAGCGTGGCGCCGCGCTCGGCGACCGGACTCGCGTAGCCGAGCGGCAGCGCCTGGACGAAGCGATCCGCGTGCACGGCCTGGGCGGCGCGGCGCACCCTCTCATCATCGATCGATCGTTCCCCGAGCCGGATGTTGTCGGCAATCGTGCCCGAGAACAGGTGCACGTCCTGCAGCACGAGGCTGAAGAGGCGCCGCACCTCTGCCAGCTCCATGTCGCGCACGTCCCGGCCGTCGATCAGGATGCGCCCCTCCGTCACGTCATAGAACCGCAGCAGCAGGTTGATGAGCGTCGACTTGCCGGCGCCGGTCGCGCCGACGATGCCGAGGCGCTCGCCGGGGCGGACCTCGAAGGACACGTCGCGCAGGACGTACTCTCCGGGGTTGTACGCGAAGGACACTTGCTCAAACGCGATGTGTCCTTCGCCGGCGTCCGGCCGGGCGCTCGGGGCGTGCGTCGCACGCAGCATCGGACGCTCTTGCGATCCGAGACCCGAGCCCCGAGCGCCGAGCCCCGACGTGATCTGCACCGGCGTGTCGAGCAGCTTGAAGATGCGTTCCGAGGAGGCCATGGCCGCCTGGAGCACGTTGAACTTTTCCGACATGTCGCTGATCGGCCGGAAGAACCGCTGCGAGTACAAGAGGAAGGCCACGAGCGATCCGATCGCGATCGTGCCCTGCAGCGTCCAGCCGCCGCCGTACCAGATGATGAGCGCGGAGGCGAGCGCCCCGACCACCTCGACGAGGGGGTAGAACACGGCGTAGTAGAAGATCGAGTCGACGTTGGCGTCCCGGTGCGCGCGGTTGATCCCGTCGAAGCGCTCGTAGGCGCGCCGCTCGCGGCGGAAGAGCTGCACCGTCGGCATCCCGGTGATGTGCTCCTGCAGGAACGCGTTGATCCGCGCAATCCAGGTCCGGACGGTCCGGTAGGACTCGCGGACGTTCCGGCGGAACCACTGGGTCACGATCACGATGAGCGGCAGCACGGAGAAGGCCACCAGCGCGAGGCGCCAGTCCATCGTGATGAGGACGATCATGATGCCGAGCAGGGTGAACACGTCCCCGAAGATCGACACGACCCCCGAGGTGAACATGTCGTTCAGCACGTCGACGTCGGTCGTCACCCGCGTCATCAGCCGTCCGACGGGGTTGCGATCGTAGAACTGGAGATCGAGCCGCTGGAGGTGCCCGTACACCTGCATGCGCAGGTCGAACATGATCCGCTGCCCGGTCATCTGCAGCGTCCAGGTCTGGATGTAGTCCAATGCGAAGGCCGCGAACAGGATGGCGACAAAGGCCATGGCGATGCGATTGAGCCCGTGGAGGTCTCCGGTCGCGATGTACCGGTCGATCGCCAGCTTCATCAGGTACGGCTGTGACAGCTGCAGAACCGATGCGGAGATGATCGCGGCCAGCGCCAGCGCGACGTGGCGCGTGTACGGCCGTAGATACGTCAGCAGCCGCCGCATCAGGCGCGCGTCGTACGCCTTGCCGAGGATTTCTTCGTCGTGGATGGACATGCGGCGGCGTCAGCTCGCGGCGAGCTCTTCCTCCAGCAGTTGCTTGCGGTAGAGCGCCGCGTAGAGGCCGCCGTGCGCCACCAGGTCGTCGTGCCGGCCACGCTCGACGATCCGCCCCTTGTCGAGCACGCAGATCAGATCCGCTTCGCGCACGGTCGACACGCGGTGCGCGACGATGATCGCGGTGCGCTGGCGCATCACCGCGCGCAGCCGCGCCAGGATCTCTTCTTCCGTGTAGGTGTCGACCGCCGACAGCGCATCGTCCAGAATCAGGACGCGAGGGTCCATCATGATCGCCCGCGCGAGCGCCGTGCGCTGCTTCTGACCGCCGGACAGCGTGATGCCGCGTTCCCCCACGACCGTGTCGTAGGCGGCGGGGAACGCCTCGACGTCCTTGTCGAGCCTCGCGACGGCCGCGGCCGCCCGCATGCGATTCTCGGGCGCCTCGTCGTGCACGCCGAACCCGATGTTGGCCGCAATCGTGTCGGAGAAGAGAAACGGCTCCTGCGGGACGAAGCCGATGGCGCCGCGCAGCGCGGCGAGCGGAATCTCGCGCACGTCAATGCCGTCGAGGAGGACCGTGCCCGGCGGCGGCTCGTGCAGGCGCGGCAGCAGGCTGATGAGCGTCGATTTGCCGGATCCGGTCGCCCCGACGAGCGCCACCGTCTGTCCCGCGGAAACGGTCAACGACACGTCGGCGAGGACCGGCGCGCCCGAGCCGGGATAGGCGAAGGTCAGGTGGCGCAGCTCGATCGCGCCCAGGAGCGGCGCGGCGCGGCCGGCCTCGGTGACGTGGTCGTCCGTGATCGCAGGGACCGCGTCGATGACCTCCAGCATCCGCTTCCACGACGCCATGCCACGCTGCAGGATGTTCGTGACCCAGCCGAACGCGATCATCGGCCAGCTCAGCATCACCAGGTAGCCGTTGAACGCGACGAACTCGCCGAGCGTGATGCGGCCGCGAATCACCTCGCGGCTGCCGAGCCACAGCACCAGCACCGCGCCGAACCCCAGGAACAGCGTCAGGCTCGGATAGAACAGCCCCTGCAGGCGGATGAGGACGCGGTTGCGCCGCACGTACTCGGCGTTGGCCGCCTTGAAGCGCGCGATCTCGTGCGGTTCCTGGTTGTACGCGCGCACCACGCGGACGCCGGCGAGCGCCTCCTGCACGACCGCGCTCAGGTCCGAGAGCTGCGCCTGAATCGACTCGAAACGCTTGTGGATGGCGCTGCCGAAGTACTTGACGCTGATCGACACGAGCGGCAGCGGCAGGAGCGCGATCAGCGTCAGCCGGGTGTCGATCGACAGCATGATCCCGATGGCGACAACGAACATCAGGATCGTGTTCGTCGAGTACATGACCGCCGGGCCGATCATCATGCGCACCGCGTTCAGGTCGTTGGTCGCGCGGGACATCAGGTCCCCCGTGCGGCGCGCCTGATAGTAGCCGAGCGGCATCTGCTGCAGCCGCGCGAAGAACGCGTTGCGGACGTCGTACTCGATGTCGCGCGAGGCGCCGATCAGGATCCGGCGCATGAGGAAGCGGAACACCGCGCCGACCGACGCGACGCCGACGAGCAGCGCCGCATACAGCGCGAGCTTCTGCCGGGTCGCGCCGCGTGTGATGTCGTCGATCGCGTACTTGAGCACCCACGGCGAGACGAGCTGGATCGCCGTCGTGATCACCACGCAGGTGAGGCCGATCGCGAAGCGGCGGCGGTAGCGAAGGACGTACGGAAGCAGGCGGCGGAACGCGGGGCCCATCTCTCTGAGTATATGAGAGCGGCCGGAAAAATCCTGCCGCGTGTAGCGTCCAGTTCCCGGTTCCCGGTTCCCAGCTGCCAGCTTCCAGCGGAGGTGCTGGAAGCTGGAAGCTGGAAGCTGGAAACTGGAAGCTGCGAGCTGCGAGCTGCGAGCTGCGAATTAGAACCCGAACCGCACGCCGACCTGCGCCGTCGTCGGCGCCGCCCCGTCGCGAAGCGCTGACAGCACCAGGAAGGTTGCCGCCGACGCCTGGTTGCTGCCGGGGTTCGCGAAGTTCGCGCGATTCGTCAGGTTGAACACGTCGGCCGAGACGTCGAGGGTCCGGTGGTCCGCCAGGTTGAACCGGTATCCGAACCGGGCGTCGAGCTGGAAGAAGCCCGGCCCGCGCGCGCCGTTGCGCCGCCCGTTGTACCCCTCGACCGTGTAGTTGTCGGTCGCTCCCGCGCCCTTGTACGTCCCCGAGGAGATCGGGTCGAACAACGTCCCGTTGCGATCGACGTCGGCATCGTTGTTCAGGAGCGTGAACGGCAGGCCGCTGAGCGCCCGCGCGACCCAGCTGAAGGTCATCCCGTGCGTGCCGGGCACGAGCGCCCGGCCGCTCACGACCAGGTTGTGACGCCGGTCGAAGTCGGTCGGCCCTTCGTTGATGCCCAGGTTCAGATCCTGCCCGACCTGGAAGTTGCTCGCGGGGAAGCCGCTGCCGCTCGTGTTGCCCCGCGCGTACGACAGCGTGTAGGACACGCGCATGCTCAGGTCGTGCGAGAAGCGCTTCTCCACCTGGGCGAGCAGCGCGTCGTAGTCGGTCTTGCCGGCGTTCACGGGCGTGTTCACGGCCTGGACGAAGTTCGGATCCGGCCGGACGACCGGGGCGGTCGGCGAGGTCGTCGCGCGGCTGCCCTTGTTCAGGTCCTGCGTCATCAGCAGGTCGCGCCCGAAGACGTGCACGTAGTCAGCACTCGCCGAGATGGACGCGCCGAGCTGATGCTCGTACCCGAGCGAGATCTGATCGGAGTGCGGGACGATGCGATCCGGGTTGTCGAGCGTGACGTTGCCGACGTTCTTGATCTTCGATCCCGCTGGATACAGCTGCGCCAGCCGGTCGCGGTTGACCGTCGGGCCGTTCACGAGAAACTCGTTGGTCGGGAACGCGCCGGTGCGCGGCCCCGGATCGGCCGCCGATGTCGGGAACGTCGCCGTGAACGATTCGGAGAACACGCCGCTGTTGAAGATGCCGCCGATCAGTTCGAAGTGCGTCTTCTCGTAGAAGCGCCCGAAGCCCGCGCGCGCGACGGACCGGCCCCCCGGATCGAGCGCCCAGGTCAGGCCGACGCGCGGCTGGATGTTGTTCTTGTCGACCGGATACTTGTTCTGGTCGGGGAAGCGCGGGTTGTCGCGCTCCACGATCGGGATGATTTCGAGGTCGTAGCGCAGGCCGAGGCTGGCCGTGAGCCGGTCGTTCAGCTTCCACTTGTCCTGCACGAAGCTCGAGACGTAGTGCCCCTTCTCGACGACGTGGCCCTGGCCCGGCACCCGAATCGAGAAGCGATCCGGGTAGGTTCTCGGATCGGCGGCGTTGAAGGCGACATCGCTCCGCCCGAACGAGAACGTGCCGTTCAGGTTGTCCTGCGCCGTGTTGTCCGCATTCACGTATTGGTACTGCACGCCCGCCTTGATGTCGTGGTCCCCACGCTTCCCCGGGACGAACCAGGAGAACGTGTCCTCGAGCTGGTACGCGTTGTCGACGCGCGCCTGCGCGACCGTCGACTGCTGATCGGTGAACGTCTGGAACGCGAGCGTCGGCGCGCACGCCGCCTGGTCGCGCCCGTTGCCGTTGAAGCACGGGTTGGCGAACGAGACGTCCTCCTGGGTCCAGACCAGCCGCATCGAGTTCAGCTTCGTGTTGCCGAACACCGACTGAAGGCTCACCTGCGCCGTCTGGTCCTTGTCGTTTTCCTCGCGGATGGCCCTCGGCGTCACCTGTCCGATCGCCTGGTTCTTCTGCGGCGACAGTTCGCGCAGGTACCGGACGCCCCACGTGTGGTGCGCCGAGAGCTGCTGATCGACGCGCACCAGCGTGTTCCACACGCGGTCCTGCGTGGTGGGGCTCCAGTTCAGATCCGGCCGGCTCGGGAACACCTTGGCGGACCCGCGGTCGATCATGACCCGCTCGACGCTGCCGAAGAAATGCATCCGGTCCTTGATGATGGGCCCGCCCAGCGTGCCGCCGAACTCGCGCCGCTTCGTGTCGGGCTTCGACAGGTTCTTCTCTTTCGCGAAATAGTCCTTCGCCGTCAGGCTCGCGTCCTGCCCGAACACGAAGCCGCTGCCGCGGAACTGGTTCGTGCCCGACTTGGTGACCGCGTTGATGATCGCGCCGGTCGTGCGGCCGAATTCCGCGTCGAACTGGTTCGTGATGACCTGGAACTCCTGCACCGACTCGATCGCCGTCCGCGCCTGCGTCCCCGCGCGCTGCCCGATCACGTCGTCGTTGTTGTTGCCGCCGTCGAGCAGGTAGTTGTTGTTGCGCGGATCGGACCCGTTCACGCTGATCGAATCGGAGCCGAACGATTCGGTGCTGATGCTCGGCACGATGCCCGGCAGCAGGCCGATGAACCCGATGAAGTTGCGGTTGATCGAGGGCAAATCGACGAGCTCCTTGCCGGTGATGTTGCCGCCGACCTCCTTCGACGTGACGTCCACGAGCGTCGCGTCGGCGGACACGTTGACCGTCTCCTCGAGCGAGCCGACCTCCAGGCCGACGTCGATCGTCGACGTCTTCCCGATTTCGAGCCGGATGTCCTTGCGTGTGTACTTCTTGAAACCCTGAAGCCCCGCGGTGATCTCGTAGGTGCCGGGCACCAGGCCGCTGACGAAGTACGTGCCGTCGGCCGTGCTCACGGTCTCGCGGAACATGCCGGAGTCCTGGTTCCTGACCGTCACGGTCACCCCCGGGAGTACGCCTCCCTGAGCGTCGACCACGCGGCCGCGCACCTCCGTGACCCCTTGCTGCGCGGTGGCGGTTCCCCCCGCCAGCAGCACCACGATGACCCAGCTCAGTACACGATGTTGCATCACACTTCCTCCTTCGTGCTTCCAACACTTACAACGGCACTACCAGCGTGGTAACCGCGGGCGCGCCAGTTCAGGGCCGGAGTCAGTTTGGCGACGATGGCGGATTCAGGAAACTGGAGTCCTGTACCGCATCTTTGGATCGACCCGGCTCATGAGCTTAGGATTTGCGCCCGAGACCACGACATTGCGTCGTTCACGTCCCGTGTTGGGCGGTTTTCAGCAAGGGGAATGCCGTGCGGCCGTGTGCTATTCTCGATCATCCTTGGAACCGAAAAGATGACTATGCGAATTCCTGTCATATCCGCGTGCTGTCTGGCTGCGTGTCTCTCTGCGCTCCCCGCGAGCGCCCAATACGCCGTCAGAGGAGCGTCGAACCGGGCGACCGGCGAGACCTATCACCTCGAAGTTGCCGGAACGTTGTGGAACCCGAAGCCCGACCTCGCCATCACCAGCGAAGCGCTGGGGATCATTGGAAGCCGCATCGACCTCGTCGAGGACCTCGGCATCGAGCAGAGCCGATTCAAGCAAATCAAGGTCGTCCTGCGGCCGGCCAAGAAGCAGAAGCTGCGTTTCGAGTACACGCCGATCGGCTACGACGCCACCGCAACGCTGCGCCGCGACATCATCTTCAACGGCATCAAGTATCCCGTCTCGGTGCCGGTCCAGACCTCGCTGACGTGGAAGGCGTACCGCTTCGCGTACGAGTGGGACATGGTGTACCGCGACCGCGGCTTCTTCGGCTTGATTCTCGAGGCCAAGTACACGGATATCCAGGCGACGCTGGTGAATGCCATCGACACCCAGTTCGCCCGCGCGCGGGCGCCGATTCCCTCGATCGGCGGCATCGCTCGCGTGTACGTCGCGCCGAACATCTCGATCACCGGTGAAGTGAGCGGCATCAAGCTGCCCGAAAGCATCGACGAGAACTATCGCGCGAAGTACGTGGACTTCGATCTGTATGGGACCGTCAACTTCACCGATCACGCCGGAGCGCAGATCGGTTACCGCTCGTTCGACGTGCTCTACAAGGTTGACAAGGATGAAGGGGAACTGCAGCTCAAGGGCATCTACTTCGGCGGCGTCATCAGGTACTAAACGCCAAACTTCAAACTTTGAGTTTGAAGTTTGCGTTTGGGAGTTATCAGCGCTGGACGTGGACCCATACGCCCAGGAATCGCGCGTCGCGGCTGGCTGGATCGACGGCTGAGGGCCGGAAGCCCGATGCCGACGTGAACGTGATGAGGGTGGCCCCCCGGCTTCGGTCGAGCGGCACCTGGATCCGGCGCTCTTCCCCGGGCGCGAGACGCGCGTCCTCCCGCCAAGCCCCTGTTTCAAGCGTGAGTTGATTGTCGACCGGCGCGTTGCGCACGAACAGCGTGGCCGTGCTGCCGGCTGTGTCGGGCTGCAGCACGATCGACGACCGGCGCGCGCCGCCGATCCAGAACGCCTCCGGCTCGGGAAAACTCCTCTCGTCGAGAAAATACACCGTGGACGGCCCGTAGCGCACGGCCTTGCGCGCGTACTCCGGCGAGAGGCGCTGCCGCGGCGGCACGATCGCCATCGGTTCGACGTCGAGGCCGGACACGATCCGGCGGGCCTGCTCGTCGCCGCGCACGACGATCGCCCGTACGTCCACGGGAAAGTCGAGGACGATCGGCTGAGGCGGCACGGGAATGGGGCCGCTCCGCAGTGAGAACTGGTCCCGGCCAATCCCGACCATCAACCATCCGCCCTCGCCGACGGTGCGCGGCACGAGACGATACCTGCCGGCCGGCACCCCGGGGAGCACGTAGAGCGGGCGGTCATTCTGTCCCGCCCCTCCGGCGATCGTCGCGCGCTCCGGCATCATGCGAAGCATCGGGGGAAGCGCGGCGGCGCTGAGCCGGGCGGCCGGGTACAGCGCGACGACAATGGCGCGGGGTCGATCGCCGAGTCGCCGAAGCACCTGAAGCCGTCCCTGGGTCACGTTGGCGCCATCGACGCCGTGCAGGTGCCACACGACGCTCAACGCAAGCATCGCGGCCGCCGCATAGAGTGCGCCTGCCGCGGCCACGAGCGCGCCGCGCGTCCGCGCGTGGCGGGCCAGCCAGGCCAGCGCCAGCCATGCGCCGGTGATGGCGACCACCCAGATCACCGCGTCGCGCAAGAGCAGCAAGGCATGGATGTCGCGCCCCTCCCACCAGGAGGGCACCCCGCGCGCCAGATCCGCCGCGCCGTTCATCCACCCGAGCCATCGCGCGTCGCCCTCGCGGTCGTTGAACGCCAGCCGGCCCCCATCGACCAGCACCAGGATCGCTGAAGCGAACACCGTGAAGACGAGCGCCGCACACGCGGTGACGCGCGTGGCGCGGCGCGCGATCGCGGTCCAGGCGACGGCCGCCGGGATCGTGAGCGGCAGCAGCAGGGGAACGAAGAACCGCGCCGGGGCGCTGGTCCCTCCCCACCACATCGCGAAGTGCGTGACCGCCAGCAGGTACGGGACCGCCACGAACAACAGCTCCAGTGCGAGCCTGCGTGTCGCGGGACGCCGCAGCATCGCGCCAACTCCGGTGAACGCGAACAGCAGGACCGGCGCGTAGACGAACAGGCCGAAGCGCTGATCCGCGATGAGGCCCGCGATCCCCGCGGGAATGAACGCGATCGACCCGGCCTCGTCGGCATACGGCGCCGTCGGGTCCGGCGTCCCGTAGATCGCGACGAAGTAGCCGATCCAGGCGACGGCGGCGACGGCAGGGGCCGCCAGGAGGGCCACCGCCTTGGCCGGGGCGTGCGGCGTGCGTGCAAGCCGCAGCAGGACAAGCCCGCCCAGACTGCCCGCGAGGAACGCGAACCGTGTATGCAGCCACGGCAGCAGCGCAAGCGCCGCGCCGTGGAGCAGCCAGGGCCACGCGCGCTCCGAGGCCGTGCGGCTCTCCTCATCGGCGCGCAGCAGCGCCCATACCCCGGTGAGGGTGACGACCGCGCCGGCGCCGTCGGGATAGACCGTGAAGGTGTGGAAGATCCACGTCGCCGACAGCGTGACGGCGGCCCACCCGAACCACGCGGCATCCTGCCGGCCCGTGACCCGTTCGGCGAGATGCCACGCGAGCGCGCTGCCAATCGACGCGAGCAGAATCAGGAACACGAGCACGCCGTGATAGCCCCCCACGGCGAAGGCCGGCGCGACGAGCGTCGGCAAGCCGGGGGCATGGATCGAATAGATCTCTCCGTCCCTTCCCCGACGACGGAAATCGGGCTTCGGCAGCTCGCCGGCGAAGAACGGCTGGTAATCGCCGCGCCGGTGATTGTTCTCGATGCGAAGGTCGTGATCCTTCAGGAGGCTTTGCGTGATGACGAGGTAGTGCGGCTCGTCGCCCCCGGGCACGGACGGCGACGCCTGCCACGCCGCGAGCGCGTAGATCGCGCATCCGACGACGCCGGCGGTCATGGCGCCGCGCCGCCTGTCGCGGAGCCAGGCGCGCGGGCGCCCCCCCATCGTCGCGACGAGCCCAACCGCCACTCCCAGCCAGACGGCGAGCGTCAGCGGACCGCTCCAAATCAGGAATGCGGCGGGCAATGGGACCGGCAGCCATGGAAGCAGGAGGAGGACGGCCAGCGACACGGGCGCGAGCGAGGCCCCCCGCACGCGCGCGAGCCCTACGCCGATCGCGGCGGCAGCGGCGATCAGCCACGAGACCGCCGACACCGGCAGCACCGCGATCCGCTCGCCGCCGGCGGCCAGGCCGATGGTCCCCTGCGACAGCCACGCGGCGAGCGCGGCGAGCAACAGAGCAGCCGGGAGCGCGAGACGTGGCATCAGGATGTCTGGGAACGACGCTCGGAATGAAGATAGAATGCCGCATTCTACATGCAGGCACGTCCGGACACCATCGTCGGCCGGGCTCTCCGTGGCACCGGCGTGCTCGCCGTCGCCGTGGCGGTCGTGGTCCTGATGACGTGGCCGCTTGCGAAGGGCATGGGGCGACTCGGCCGTACCGGCAGCGGCGACGGCCTGTTCAGCATCTGGAACGTCGCCTGGGTCGCGCGCACGATCGTGGCCGATCCGGTCAATCTGTTCCGGGCGAACATCTTTTTCCCGCACGAGCACGCGCTGGCCTATTCCGAAGCCAACATCGGCGCCGGCGTGCTGGCGATTCCCGCCTGGTGGCTGACGCAGAATCCCTACACGGCGCTCAACACGGCGCTGCTGCTCGCGTTCGCAACAAACCTGATCGGCATGTGGCTGCTCGCCAGGTACCTGTGCCGCGACAAAGCCGCCGCCGCGATTGCCGCGCTGATCTTCTCTTTCTGTCCGTACTTGTTCTCGCACACCGCGCACATCCAGCTGCTGATGGCCGGCGGCATCCCGCTGTCGCTGCTGATGCTCCACCGCGTCGCCGATGCGCCGTCCTGGAAGACCGCGCTCGCCCTCGGTCTCGCGCTCGCGGTCCAGGCGCTTTCATGCGCCTACTACGGCATCTTCACGGGGCTCGTGGTCGGCTATGCCGCGCTGTTCCTTACGGTCAGCCGCGCAACGTGCCGGACCTTCGCGTTCTGGCGCGCGCTTGCGATAGCGGCCGCGGCCTCCGGCCTGTGCGTGCTGCCGTTCTTCCTGCCGTACATCGACATTCGCGAGCAGCACAACTTCCGCCGGTCCATCGAAGAGGCGATGACGTATTCGGGCAACCTCATGAGCTACCTCACGTCCTCGAGCCATGCGCACAAACCGGTGCTCGCGCTGGCTCGCCGGCTCGGGCCGTTCGAGGGGATGGTGGGCTTTCCCGGCTATCTTGCGATCGTGTTCGGCCTCTCGGGCCTCGCGATGGGCGCCGTGGCGGCACGCCGGAGCGCTGATCGGCCGTTCGAACGCGAGACCGCGCTCCTCTATGGATCCATCGGCGTGCTCGCGTTGTGGGCGTCGCTCGGCCCGCGGCTCGGGCTGTACACGGCTCTTTTTCGCGCCGTGCCGCTCTTTTCCTTCCTGCGCGCGCCGTCCCGGTTCAATCTGGTTGTGGTGTTCTCGCTTGCGGTGCTGGCATCGCTGGCGCTCTCGCGTCTCTTTCAGATGGTCGGCGGAACACGCCGGCGTCTTCTGGCGGCCGGGCTCGCAGCGGCCGCGATCGCCGAGCTGAACATCCTGCCGTTCCCGTGGGAGGCGGCGCCGAGGTTGCCGCCCAGTTATCGCGTGCTCGCGAAGCTGCCGCGCGGGCCGCTCGCGGAGTTCCCCTTCTACGGCGCGCGGTCGGTGTTTCACCTGCATACGCAGTATCAGGTGTTCTCGACGGCGCACTGGATGCCGATGCTGAACGGTTACAGCGACGTCATCCCCGTCGATTTTCGTGAGACCGCGCCCATCCTCGAGAGCTTCCCGTCGAACGAAGCCTTCGACGTGCTGCGGAAACGGCGCACCCGCTACGTCGGCGTCCACTGGGACATGTACGGACAAAGAGAAGAGGAGATCAGGACGCGGCTGATCCCGTTCCGCGCCTACCTGCAGATAGTGGCCGAGGATGAAATGATGACGCTGTACGAGGTCATCCGATTCCCGTGATCAGCCGCCCGATTTCTTTTTCGCGGTGCTGGTCTTCGGGACGCTCTTTTTCTTCGGCGAGACCTTCCCGGACGGCGTGCTTTTCTTCGTCACGGCCGGTGGCTTCTTCCGTGCAGGCGCCTTGGCCGTCGCGGGCTTCCGCGTTGCGGGCTTCGTGGCGACCGGGGCCTTCGGACCCTTCGTGACGGGCACAGGCGCGGTGCGCGTCGCGACACGCGGCCTGCCGCCCCCTTCGCCGTACAGCATCCGGTAGTCCTCGGCGGTCCCGAGGATTCGCTTCACGTAGTTCTGGGTCTCGGGAAACGGGATGTCGTCGATGAACTCGTCTTCCTCGAGGCCGGGCCGCTCCGCCTTCCAGCGCACGATCCGGCTCTCTCCGGCGTTGTAGCTCGCAAGCGCGTAGTAGGTCCCCCCGAACTGCTTGACGAGCTGCGAGAAATAGAGCGTGCCGAGCCTGATGTTGACATCCGGATTGGTCAGCATCGGCGTGCTGAATCTCCGGATGCCCACCGTGCGCGCCAGACGCCTGCCCGTCGAGGGCAGGATCTGCATCAGGCCCCACGCGTTCGCGGCCGACTTGACCCCGGCGTCGAACGTCGATTCCTGCGCGATGAGCGCCGCGACGACATACGGGTCGAGATGATGCTTCGCCGAGTTCCTCTTGATCGCGTCCCAATACGTCAGCGGGAAGATCACCTGGAGGATCCCGGGTGGCAGCGCCTGCCCGCCGCCGGTCAGGAACTGCGGATACACCCGCCGCATCAGCGTGATGGCGCGGCGCAGCTCCCCCTGCTGGTGGTAGACCCACGCGATCGTCGCATCGATGGCCGGCGACCCTCCCCACACGCGCTGCGCGTACCGCAGTTCGTTCAGCGCGTCATCGTACATGCCGTTGGCCAGCAGCAGCCGGATCGTCCGATCGGTGGGCACCCGCTCGATCTCGGGTGCGGGCCGTGTCGTGCGCGAGGCATGCGCGGCGCGATCGCCCGCGGTCGAGAGGCCCGCGCGCCGCCCGAGTTGACGCTCCGCCAGCCGGCCGTAGTACGAGTTGCCGTAGTCGGTGAAGACCAGGCGGAGACGCGCGTTCGCCTCTGTCGCTTCCCCCAGCCGCTCGTGCGCCCGCGCGGCCCAGTAGAGATAGGACGGACGATAGTCGGACCGCGGAAATGTCGCCGCGGCGGTTTCGAACACGCGAACGGTCTCCGCGTCGTCGCCGGTGCGGTACTTCCACCAGCCGTACTTCCAGGCGGCGCGCTCCGCGCGGGCGCCGGTCGGGAACTTCTCCACGATCGCGCGGAAGGTTTCCGCGGCCAGTGCGTCCTGGTCGGAAATGATGTAGTAGCTGGCCAGGTTGTTCAGCGCCTCTTCCGACCAGGAGCTGTCGGGAAACTCGGCGACGAGCGACGTCGTGCCGCCGATGTACTGGTCGATCTCGCCGAGCCCCCTGAGCGCGCTCAGATAGAAGAAGCGCGCCTCGGCTCTGCGAGAAGCGCGGTCCAGATAGGGGCGTACGCCGTCGCGCGCCGCCGCGTAGCGCTTCAGGAAGAACTCGCACTCCGCCAGGCGCAGATCCGCCAGCTCCTTGTCGTCCCCTTCCGCCTGGCGCTGGAGATCCTGGTAAACCGCGCGCGCCTCGTCGTACCGCCGCGCGCCGAACAGGATCTGCGCGCGGCCGAGATCCGCCTTGTAGCCGGTGCGCACGATGACGTCCTGCAGCGCGGAGATGTGCGGGGCCGCGGCCGTCGCCGCGTCCGTCAGCGGGAACTCGTAGTACAGCCGCACGTACGCCGCGGCGGCTTTCGCGCGATCGCCGGCGGCCAGCGCCGCGCGTCCGAGCCGAGTCAGCACCTCGTCGTTTACGGCGTCCTTGTCGGCGGCAATCGGCTCATAAAGCCGCACGGCCGCCGCGGCGTCGCCAGCCGCTTCCGCGGCCTCCCCTGCCGCGAGCGCGGCGGCGATCGCCAGATGACCCTCGGGCTTTTTCTCGCGGAGCGATTCGAACGTGCGGCGCGCATCGGCGACACGGCCCATTCGCAGCTCGGCGAGGCCCACATAGTAGGTCGCGTACCCGGCAAGCGGCGTCGCGGCAAGCGCCGGCCGGCCGAGCAGCCCGAGCGCGCCCGCGTAGTCGGTCGCGCGGTACTTCGCGACGCCGTCGGCAAGCGGCTCGTATACGCCAATCGTGCGGGCGGCGCGCTCACGTTCCGACGGCACGAGCCATAGGTCGCTCGGGTCCTCCGGCAACGCCGGGTGGACGGTCGGTGCGAGCTGGGCGGGCGGGGCGGTGGGCGGCTGCGCCGAGGGCGGCGGGGTCTGCCGCGCGGCGCCAATCAGCGGGACGAATGCGAGCGGCAGGACAATGAATCGGATGGTGATAACCACGAGCTGAAGGTCCCGAAGCTTACCCGAGGAGCGAAGCGTCACCGCCTGCCAGCGTCTGCACGAGCTCCTGCTGGAAATGGAAATCGCGCGCCCGCATCGTGGCGGGGACGCGCTCGTCGTACAGGCGGCGGGCGCGATCGATTTCCGGCGCGAGGCGCTGCAGCAGATCGCGCTTCTCGCGCCCGGTGCGAACGGCGGTCTCGTTGTACAGCTTGATCTCCGAGACCAGCAGCCGCGCGTACCGCCGCGCGCCCTGCTCGTCGTCGCCCGCCGGGGTCTGCGCGGACGCCGGGGCCGCGCCGCCCAGGAGCCGCATGGCGTCCGCGGTGCGGACCGCGGTGAGGTACGCGATCGCGGCCGCCGCGTGCCGTCCGAGAATCTGGATGGTTTCCTCCCAGCCCTTCAGGCTGGGGGGCTTCGTCTCGGCCTCGGCGCCCGACGCCGCGTCGTCGGCATGGAGAACGGCCACGGCGCGGCCGTCCAGCACGAAAGGAACGGCGATGGCGGTGGCCGCATCGCGGGCGAAGGCCGGCGCGCGAAGACCGTCGGTGCCACTTGCCGCAATCAACGGCTCCTGCCGCCGGAGCGCGTCGCCGAGCACACCCGCTTCCCGGGCATCCACCGCGATCGGACCGGCCGACAACGCCGGCGCACCCTCCGCTGTCCACTCGTCGAGCTGCTGGCCGTTCACGACGAACAGCGCCGCCCGGGGTGCTTCGGCGGCAGCGCCTCGCACGACAGCGGTCAGGATCTCGGAGAGGGAGGTGGCCTCGTCGATGTCCGCCACGGCATTGAGCAGGTGCGTGAGGTCACGCGCAGCGCCCGCGCGCCGGGCGCGCTCGATCGCCTCGTTCGTCAGGCGCCGCTCGTCGTCGAGCGCGGTGCGCGCCTCGTCGAGCGCGCGTTCGGCCTCCTGCCGCCGCGCCTCCGACAGTTCACGCTCCGCCTCGGCCCGGCTTCGCTCGGTTGCCAGCGCATGTTCCATCTCGCGCCGGAGATCGGCGGCGGATTCAGCCGCGGCCTGTTCGGCCTCGACGCGGGCCCGCATCGTTTCGGCCACTAGGCGCCGCTCCGCTTCGCCGCGGGCGCTGGCGACCTCCGACTGCAGCCGCGTGTCCCAATCGGCCCGCACCGACGCCAGCTTGGAGGCCCAGCGCTGCTCCGCCTCCGCTTCGGCGGCCTGTCGCGCACGCTCGATCATCTCGTCGTAGGTGGCCGTCAGCGCCGCAATCTGGGCATCCAGCTCGGCCTGCACCCGTGTGCGGAACCCGTCCACGACGACGCGAAGCTCGTCATCTGCCATTCTCGGCATTATCGGAACAAGCGCGCGGCAAGTCAACTGGTGAAAACGCCGCAAATCCAAGCCCGACAGCCATTTGACGGCGCGCGAAGGGGGCGGTAGAATGAAGGTTCACCCGATGGGGGCGACCTAGATTCGACGGAGATACGGTTTCGCAGGATGCGTGCCGAGGACCATCACCCTCGTAAATCAGATGGAACACACAATAACTGCAAACACGCAGCTCGCTCTCGCAGCCTAAACCCCTGTGAGCGTCCACTCCGGTCAGCCTGCGGGCCGGAACTGGATGTCATTCAAGCAGGCTGGCTGTTGACGGCCGTCCCGGACGTCAACGGCGAGATCGTTCCGGGGTTGGCGCGCGGCGGTTGTGCCGCTTCTTCACGCCGCGCGCAACACATTAGAGGCGGATACGCATCGTAGATTCCTGCGGGGATGTATTTTCGGACCCGGGTGCAAATCCCGGCGCCTCCAATTCCTACTTCGCTCGGTGGGGCCCCTTTAACATTCCCCACCTCGCTGCGCGCTCGGGGTCGCCGCTGCGCGGCGACTACCCTCCGGCCCTCGCTTGCGGCCGCAGGCGCTGCTGACTCAATACTCAGTTCCTTTTCGCCTTCATTCCAGCACGACCGGTTGCACAGTCATCGCTCGGCGTCGCCTCGCTCGGCTGCTCAGCGCAATCGACAAATCAAAGTCCATCAATGGGTCTCGCACCTTTCAGCCCCCTCAGCACCCCTCAGCACCCCTCAGCACCCCTCAGCACCCCTCAGCACCCCTCAGCACCCTTCAGCACCCCTCAGCACCCCTCAGCACCCTTCAGCACCCCTCAGCACCCTTCAGCACCCTTCAGCACCCTTCAGCACCCTTCAGCGCCACCCATCACCGTCGCTTGTATCGGAAGCTCACGGTCGTCTCTTCGTCGAGCACCAGCGGACGAACGAAACGAAACGCGGTGCCGCTGCGCGGGACGTCCATGCGGACCGGCAGCACCCCCGCGACGCGGCGCTGCAGGTTGAGCACGTTCTGTGAGGGCGCGTTCTGCAGCTCGGTGACTTTCGCTTGATCGATCACCGGTGCCTCGGCGCGTACTTCCACCGTCTCGGACAGGGTCGCGAGCGACATCTGGAGGTCCACCAGACGCGGACGCTGATCGAACGTCAGGGAGCGCCTGACAGTGGCAAAGCCCGCCAACTCCCCCGTGACAGTCACGGGACCCGATGGCACGCTCGAGACGATGAACATCCCGCCCTCGTCGGTGGTCGCGCGACGGCGCACGCCGTCGGATGCCGTTACGGTGATGGTCACGCCGGGGAGCGTCGCTCCATTCGTATCAACGGCGTGACCGACGATCTGGCCCGGTCCGATGGGACGTTCCGGAAGATACCCGACGATGCCGGCGGTCGCTCCATGCCCGACATCCAAGGACGTGCCGGCGGCGGAGCCGGCGACGAGTTGCGCGAGGCGGGCCGGAATGACGTTGCCGCCGTTCGGCGTGGCTGAGTAGCGGTCGGGGAGGAACAGCTCCCAGTGCACCAGGCTCATCGGCACGTCGAACTTCGGCAGTGCCATCTGCGCATCGCCGCGCTTGCCGAATGCTTCACCGGCGGTGAGATACACGAGCGAGACCGGGTAGACGCCGTCCGGTCTGAAGCCGGCGCGCAGCAAAGGCACACGCGTTCCGTCGGTACCCGTGACGGGCTTCGCCGTTTCTCCCGCCACTTCGACCGACAACATCGTCGCGCCAGGGGGAAGCGTCACTTTCATGAACGGCTGCGCGCGATTGCGGATCCACAACTGCACTTCGGTCAGGGCGCGTCCCTCGGGGGTGACAAGCGTCGTCGCCACGACGGTCTGCGCCACCGCGGCAATCACCGGCGCGTCGGCGAAGCGTTTGACCTCGAGCGTCAGTCCGCGCGTCTCCTCCAGCCGCCGCTGATAGCGGAACGCGGCAAGGATCGGCTGGCGCGCCAGCGAGCGGAGCGTCGCGTTGAGTTCGCGCACGTCCATGCGATGCAGCCCTTCGTCTCCGGATGCGGTCACGTCGAGCGTCCCGATCCCTTCGATGGCCGTTTCGCCGGCCTCGCGCTGCGCACCCGTGAGGGTCGGAAACGACGTCATCGCCTTGAACGATCCCGGCGCATGGGCCTGCTCGAGGCTGATGAGGAACTGATGGCGCCGCACCGTCGCGTCGTGCACCGTCAGCACGATCGCCCCGGCGGCGGCTCTGGTCGTTTCGATCGAGCTGCCCGCGATCGACGAGACCTCGAAGCCCGACGGAAGGCGCACCTCGAACGTCTGCGGCTCGCCCTGGACGACCGTCACGTCGACAAGCGATACCATCCGCAAATCGGCTTCGCCGATCGTGATGAGCGATTTGACGTCTGCGAGTGTCCGCGCCGTGGCGGGCACGCCCGGCGCGGCGGTCTCGCGCATCGACCAAGACACCTGGCCGCGGCGGCCCGGTTCGAGCGTGACCTCAACGGTGGTTCTGCCGCCGGAGGTCTGCCGCCGGGTCACGACTCCGGGTTCCACCTTCACCTCCGCGGGATCCCCGGGCAGGTCGAGCGTCGCGCTGATGGTGCCGCCTGCAGGAACAGGCAGCGCAAACGTTGCGCGGCCCGGCGCGGAGGTGACCGGCGCCGCCCAGTCGAGTGTGACGGTGAACGGAGCGGGCCCCGTGAGGACCGCGGCATGCGCGTCCGATTCCTGCACCAGCGGCAGTGGGCGTCCGTCGGTCCTCGCATCCACGAGCGTGGCGCCGCTGACGAGCGGCACCTTCACCTGGCCGCGCTGAAACACCTCCCCATCGAGGCGCAGCGTGCCGCGCGCCGTGTCGCCGGCGACCCGCGCGCGGAGGTCGGCGCGGCCGACGACGGCTGGGACAGGCGGCGGCTCCGGCGTGGTGTCCGGTTGCGCAGCGCGATCGACGAGCCGGTTGTATTCACCGATGGGCATTGTCACCGTGCCCTGCGGGCCCTGCGGAACGCGAGGGCGGTCCTGGGCGAGGGCAAGCCGCGGAGTGAGCACGAGCAACGCGACAGCAATCAGATGTTTGGCATGCATTGGACACCTCACCAGCGGCTCTCACGCTTATAGGAGAACTCGACGACCGGCGCCTGCGACTCGGCGGTCAGCTCCGAGGTCAGGAATATGCTTGGACCGAAATCCGGAAACTGCACCTGCACCGGCAGTGGACCGGTCACCGTGCGCCCGGCGGTGTCTCTGTGAAATTGCGTGACGAGTTGATCCGTGGGCGCCGGCATCGCCGGGGGGGCCGGAATCGCTCGGGCGACGCCGCCGGCGGCCGTCTCCTCGCCGCGCAATGCCGGCGTGAAGGGCCCTGCGTCGGTCTCGATGCGGAACAACGCCCGGGGTTCGGGCTTCACACTGAAACGCGGCGGGTAATGCAGCACCACGCCCGTTCGCGAGATCGGCAGATCGATCGAGGGAAGTGAGAGCGCCGCGCGTCCCGTGTCGCTCCACGCCGCGCCGCGTTGAACGTACGTCACCTCGACAACGAACGCCGGTGGTTCTTCTCCGGCCCGTCCTTTCTGGAGCGGCAACAACAGCGAGCCGCCAGGTGCGACGCCCGGACGAATGGGTCGCGCCGCGACCGACGCGCTCCACAGCGTGGCGTCGTTCGGGAGCCTGATGTCCAGGAAAGCGCGCTGGTTATTCCGCACCGCATATCGCGCGCGGACGAGGGTCTTCCCCTCTTCCCCGACGAGCGCGTCGTAGCGCGCCTCCTCGACGTTCGCGATGAGCACCGCCTGCGGCGTATACCGCGCGACCGTCAGCGCGAGACTGCGCTCCGCACGTCCGTCCTGCGGCCTGAAGCGGAACGCGACCATCGACGGCGACTCGCGTCCCGATACAGGATCGCCGAGGTCGGAGGGATCGGCGGGATCCAGTCCACGCGGTTGACGCTGGCCGATCTCTCCCGCGCCGAGTACTTCGACCGCCACCCCGCCCGTTTCGCGCTCCGCCGCGGGCAGACGCAGCAGCGGCACCGGCACCGATCCGTCCCGAGGCAGGCGTGCCTCGCCCGACAGTGCGAACGAGGTCTGGGTCGCCACGGGTTCAAAGAAGCTCACCCGCAGCGTGCCCGGACGGAAATCCCAGTCGGCGACATGCGCGCCCGACACCTGATTGATGACGAGGCCGTCGGTCAGTGCCACATCGATGGCCGGGGCCTGTCCCTGCACGACCTCGACGCGCACGGTCGCCGTGAGCGAGCTCGTCTCCTCGCCGAGTCCCACCAGCTCGGTGATGCTGCCGCGCCACTTGAGCGGTTGCGCGAGCCGCGTGTCCTCCGTCCGCTTCTTCCACGTCGCCGTCAGCGGCTGCCCCGCGCGTCCGTACGCGATCCAGCGCCCCTCCGGCTCCTGCGCCCGCTCCGCGAGCACGCCGCCCGTCACCGTGAGATCGATCCCGCTGCGGGGCACGACGACCGCCAGCCGCGACACCGCTCCGGGCGAGGCGGGCAGCACCAAAGTTTCCGATCCGCCGGTCACTCGGAGAGGTACAACAATATCGAGCGCCAGAACGGCTCGGCCACGCCGCGATAACAGCACGTGCGGCGCGTGGTGCGCCGGCCCGCCGTTCCGATCGGGAGAAAGGTCGATGATGGAGACCGGCCGGCCGTCGAGGCGCGACGCGCGCACGAGCAGGCCGGAGGGAACCTCTACGCGAATCCAGCCCTCCTTCAGGACGTCGACCGTCAGCCGCACTTCGCCGGCCACCAACTGGTCGCCGGCGCGGAGGTCGTACTCGACGCGGGTGATTGTCGCGTCGACTGGAGGTGGATCCGGCGGTCTGTCGGGCGGATACGCCTTGAGCCGAAGCGCGCGATACTCATCGATTGCAATAACGACCCATCCGTCGGCACGCGAGGGCTCCTGCGCCCGCACACTTGCGAACGCGCCGCACACGAGAGCCGCACATACGAGTGTTGCGCGTATCATCGCCGCCTCCTCGGGAGAATCGACACCGGCTGCGCCGGGCCGCCGCCCAGAACAGATCTGTAACAAGTGGCGTGGTTCGAGCGGACGTCGCGCGAATCCGCCACCGACGCCGTTTCTCATTTCGACTTGAACGGACTCCGGACGGCCGGGAACCTCACGTTACATCCGGAAATCCGACATGCCGCCAGCACCCGCCTTCGCGCTGCGCGCTACGGCGCGGCAGGCCCGCCACCCGCCTTCGCGCTGCGCGCTACGGCGCGGCAGGCCTGGAATGTCAGTTACTATTTCTGTGATGTTCCGACGTGTCCTGGCCCGTCGTGCGACGCCGAAATCGGTCGAGAAGATCGACGAGACGACGCGCCGCATCCGCTGTCCGAAGTGCGGATGGGAGCCCGGCAGGGGCGATCGATGGGTGTGCGCGCCCGGTTGCGGGCATTCGTGGAACACGTTCGAGACGCGCGGCGCGTGTCCCGGGTGCGACAAGCACTGGACGTCCACCGCCTGCCTGCGCTGCCATGAGTGGTCGCCTCATATCGAGTGGTACGAGTAAACTCCAAACTCCAAACTCCAAACTCCAAAGGCACTCCCAACTCCAAACTCCAAACTTCAAAGGCACTCCCAACGCCAAACTCCAAACTTCAAACCTCACACTTCAAAGGTTCAAGATCTTCAAACTCCCATCGGCATTTGGATTTGGCGTTGACTCAGTTCGAAATTTGAAATTTGGAGTGCCTTTGGAGTTTGGACTTTGGAGTTTGGAGTTTTGAGGCGAATCCCCCGTGAGCACCCCTGATATCATTGAGTCCCGTGATTCCACGCCGGTTTTCAGCCGAACTGTTCGCGGCACTGCTGCTCGCGCTGCTCGTCGGCAGCCCGTACGCACAGGCGCCCGCGTCCCCGGCGGCGTATAGCGTGCTCTCGAAAGAAGGCCGGCGGCCGCTGCCGTCGCGAACGATCGCGGGACAGGAGATGTTCGCGCTCGAGGACCTCGCGCGCCTCTTCGACTTCACGTTCCGTGAAGACGCCACGGCGGGCGGCCTGGTCGTGACGATCCGGAACCAGACGATCGTGCTGTCGGCAGGCCAGGGGCTCGCGTCGGCCGGAGGACGGCTCATCTCGCTGTCCGCCGCGCCGGTGCATGAAGGGCGCGCCTGGTTCGTGCCGGTCGACTTCGTCTCGCGCGCGCTGGCGCCGGTGGCCGCGATGCGCGTCGATGTCCGCAAACCCTCGCGGCTCATCGTCGTCGGAGACCTCCGCGCGCCGCGCGTCGCCGGGCGCATCGAGCCGATGGGGTCGCTCACGCGCCTGACCCTCGAGGTGGCGCCGGCCACGCCGCACACCGTCGCCCAGGAAGGATCGAAGCTCGTCATCCGCTTCGACGCCGACGCGCTCGACGCCGCGCTTCCCGCATCGACGACGCCCGAGGTGATCCAGAACGTGCGTCCCGGCGAAGGGGCGGCGGTCATCGCCATCGATCTCGGCCCGCGCTTCGCGACGTTCCGCGCGAGCGACCTGCCGGCCGATCGCGGAGCGGGCCGCATCGTGATCGACGTGATGGCTCAGGCGGGCGCCGCGGCACCCACCGCGCCGGCGCAGCCGCCGGCCGCGACGCCGGAGCAGCCCCCGTTGCTCGACCTCGCGCCCGCGGGCGCGCTGCGCACGATCGTGATCGACGCGGGCCACGGCGGCACGGAGGACGGCGCCAAGGGACCGGGCGGCACGCTGGAAAAGAACGTGACGCTCGCGGTCGCGCGCCGGCTGAAGGCGGCGCTGGAGGCGCGGCTGGGCGTGCGCGTGATTCTCACGCGCGACGGAGACGACACGGTTGCGCTCGACCAGCGCGCGGCCCTCGCGAACAACAACAAGGCGGACCTGTTCGTCAGCCTGCATGCGAATGCGTCGGTGCGGCCCGGAGCGACCGGCGCCGAAGTGTTCTACCTGAGCCTCGACGAGTACGGCGAGGATGCGGCGCGCGCCGCGCATGCCGAGAGCGAGTCGCTGCCGGTCTTTGGCGGCGGCAGCCGCGACATCGAAGTGATCCTGTGGGAAATGGCGCAGGCGCGCTACATCCAGGAATCCGCGGCGCTGGCCCAGGCGATCGAAGCGTCGCTGCGCGAGCGCGTGCCGATGAGCGCGCGGGCGATCCAGCAGGCGCCCTTCCGCGTGCTGGTCGGCGCCAACATGCCCGCGGTGCTCGTGGAGATGGGCTTCCTGACCAACGCCGACCAGGAAAAGCAGTTGTCGTCGGACGAGTTTCAGAATGCCGTCGTGCAGGGGCTCGTCGAGGCGTTCAGCCGCGTCCGCGACGCGCGCGGCGCCGTCGGACGATCGGGCGGGCCGGCGCAGGGACCCGGACGGTAATGTCTCGACGCGCCGCCATCGCCGCCGCCGCTCTCACGGGCCTCGTCGCGCTCGTCTGGCTGCTCGTCTTCTTCATCCCCCGGCACTCGGCGCCGGGAGCGCCGGCCGTCACCCCGGGCCAGTCCGCGACCGCGGCACCGGAACGGAAGATCACGGCGACCCTCTACTACATCTCCGAGGACGGCATGTCGCTTGTCGGCGCGCAGCGCGAGGTGCCGTTCGGCGATCCCATCGTCGAACAGGCCCGCCGCATCGTCGAAGCCGAGCTCGGCGGGGCGCCCCCTTCGCTCGCCTCGGCCATTCCATCCGGCACGACCCTGCGGGCGTTGTTCCTCACCGAGCGCGGCGACGCGTTCGTGGATCTCAGCAGCGACGTATCCACCAGACATACGGGCGGTGCCCTCGACGAACTGTTCACGGTGTATGCGATCGTCAACGCGCTGACCGTCAACCTCCCCGCGATCAGACGGGTGCAAATCCTCGTGGACGGGAAAGAGGTGGACACGCTCGCCGGACACGTGGATCTGCGACATCCGTTGCAGAAGAACCTCAAGTGGCTGGCCACGGCCGCCACGCCGGCACTCGATGGTCGTTAGTCGCCGGTCGGCAACCGTGGAAGGTGGAAGGTAGAACCGAGAATGTCTATTACGCGATCGGACGGCCGCGCGCCGGAACAGCTGCGGGTGACGCGGATGACGCCGTCGTACACCATGCACGCCGAGGGCTCGGTGCTCATCGAGGCGGGACAGACGCGCGTAATCTGCACCGCGAGCGTCGAAGACCGGGTGCCGCCGTTCCTGCGGAACAGCGGCAAGGGATGGGTGACCGCGGAGTACGGGATGCTGCCGCGCGCCACCACGACCCGCATGCAGCGCGAGGCGACCGCCGGGAAAGTCGGCGGGCGCACGCAGGAGATTCAGCGGCTGATCGGGCGGTCCCTGCGATCCGTCATGAGGCTGAACGAGCTCGGGGAGCGGACGGTATGGGTGGACTGCGACGTCATCCAGGCGGACGGCGGCACGCGCACCGCCTCCATCACCGGTGGCTTCGTCGCGCTTGTGCTCGCGCTTCGGAGGCTGCGCCAGGCGGGAGCCATCAAGACGATCCCGGTCGCCGACCACGTGGCGGCGGTCAGCGTCGGAGTCGTGGCGGGGACGCCGCTGCTCGACCTCGCGTACGACGAGGACTCGAAGGCGGAGGTCGACATGAACGTGGTGAAGACCGGGGACGGCCGCTTCATCGAAGTCCAGGGAACCGCCGAGGGCCCGCCGTTCGAGCGCGCGGCGCTCGACGCGCTGCTCGGGCTCGCCGACGCCGGCGTCCGCGAGCTCGTCGATCTGCAGCGATCGATCCTGGGGGATATCCGTTCGTAACGCGACGGGACTTTGACTATCGACCATCGACCATCGACGACCGTGCTCCTCGTCGCGACCACCAACCCGGGCAAGCTGAGGGAAATCGAGGGCATCCTGCACGGTTTGCCGATCGCGCTCGTCACGCTGCGCGATTTTCCGGGCGTGGCGGAACCGGAGGAAACCGGCGCGACCTTCGCCGAGAATGCCAGGTTGAAGGCGCTGTACTACGCCGCGGCGACGCGGCTGCCAAGCGTCGCCGATGACTCCGGCCTCGAGATCGATGCGCTGGACGGTGCCCCGGGCGTGCACTCCGCGCGGTGGCACGGCACGGACTACGCCTGGAAGTTCCAGAAGATTCACGAACGGCTTCGCGCGCGCGGCGTCTCGACCAGCCCGGCCAGGTTCGTCTGTCACGTCGCGCTCGCCGACGGGGGGCGCATCGTGCACGAGGCGAGCGGCGTCGTGGAAGGACGAATCAGCGACGAGCCGCGCGGCACGAACGGCTTCGGGTACGATCCGATCTTCTTCTACCCGCCGTTCGGCTGCACGCTCGCCGAGCTCGATTCAGAACGGAAATCCCAGGTGAGCCACCGGGGCAAGGCGTTCGCCGCTCTCAGACAGTATCTCGAGGCGAACGGCGGCCGGATCGCCGGCTGAAGAGGAACTCGAGCGCGGAGGGCAGCCGCCGCGCCCAGGCGTCCTCCGAGTGCGAGGCGCCCGGCTCGACGACGGTCTTCAGCCGTGCCGGACCCAGCCCGGCGCGCTGGAGGAGGCGCTGCAGCTTCCGCACGTTCGCGACGGGTTCCCTGTTCCGGTCCGCCCGGCCGGTCTCTTCCGTGCCCACTCCGAGGTACACGCGCTCGGGCCAGCGCGCGGCGGATCGCGCCTGTTTCAGGATGTATCCCCCGCCGACGTACAACGACGGGCTTTCGAGCAGGAGCTTTCCGAACACACCCGGTTTGGCGAGCACGGTGGACAGGGCGGCCACGGCGCCGTACGACGATCCCCCAAAGCCCGTGTTCAGCGCGCCTGGCGCAACAGGATAGCGGCTCGACACGAAGGGGATGACATCACGCGTGACGAACTCCGCGTACTGGCGCCCGAGGGGAACGCGCGCGTGCGGATTCCGCTCGTCTTCGACCGGCAGATACTCGCGGGCCCGCCGCGCGTCGCCGTGATCGATGCCGACCACGATCAACGGCGGAATGCGCGAGCGGCGCACGAGCCGCTCGATCGTCTCGGCGACGCGCCACGTCAGGCCGCCAAACGCTCTACCGGGCTCGAAGAGATTCTGCCCGTCATTCAGGTACAGGACGGGGAACAACGAAGCCGCTCGGCGGTCGGCGCTCGAGGCTCGGCAGACACGGCGCGCACCGGATGAACGCCACACGGTGATGCGCCGGGTCGCGCCGAGGAAGGTGCTTTCAATCTCGTGGACGTGAAACAATTCACCAATTCACCAATTCACCAACTCACCAACTCACCAACTTCTAGAATCCCGGCATCAGATTGAACTGCCACAGCCAGCCGCGCCCCGGCCGGTTGAGCGGGCGCACGAAGTTGATCTCCCCGACGGCGAAGCCGAACAGATTGATGCGCGCGGCGGCGCCCACGCTCCCGACCGGCTTGTGATCGCTGACGAACTGCGCGGTCGAGTTGCCACCCCAGGCGACGCCGCCGTCGGCGAACACCGCCAGCTCGATCGGCAGCGGCCCGTAGAAGTTCTTGCCGCCGAACGCGCCCCACAGCGGGAACCGCAGTTCCAGATTCCCAATCGCCACGCGGCTGCCGATGAGCCGATCGAACGCGGGGCACGAACCATCCGGGGCGTTCCCGCATTCGCCGGACTGGAAAGAACCCGAGTCGTACCCGCGAACGAGTCCGGGGTATCCCAGGTACAAAGTCGGCAGCCGCCCGTCTTCCGCGCTGCGCCCGTACCGTCCGTAGTACATGCCGCGGGCCGCGAGCGTGAACGGCCGGACCGGCATCAGATACGAGCGGTAGTCTGCCAGCAGCCCCGTGTAGGTCACCGAGCCGCTGGTCTGCGACACCTCGAGGCGATAGCGGTTGCCGCGAATCGGGCTGGTCGCGCCGAAGATCGACGTGTCGCCCACGAGCGCGCCTGACGCCTGGGCGAGGTTCAGCGTCGGAAACGACCCCAGCTTCGTGGTGTCCTCTGTGAGCTGGTCTCCGGTGATGGCCGAGAACAGCCGCTCCGTCACGTCCTGCTTCAGGCCGATCTGTCTCAGGCCGCCGTTGAACTCGACGCGCCGGGCCCTGCTGAAGGGATACGCGACGATGCCCGACGCCCCACGGTCGGTCTGGACGATCCGGTACTCCTGCTCCACGTAGACGTCCTGCCCGTCAACCCTCGCAATGCCCTGGGCGAACGAGCGCGCGACGTACGGCGTCTGGTCGGCCTCGATGCCCCAGTTCCAGCGGTGCGTGCGATTGAGGTACATCGCACTGCCGCCGAACTCGTCGAAACGGCTCGTCATCTGCACCGACGTGCCCACCGTATGGTTGCCAAGCATGTCGCTGAAGAGGAACGACAGGCCCCCGGCGGCGTAGGTCCCGAACGGATCCCTTCCGACGCCGATCGTCGGCTGCCCGGCGAAATCGAGCGAGAGATGCGGCGTGTATTTCTGCGTCGGCGCGGGCGAGGCCGGCGCGGGCAGGCCGATCGTGTCGTTCTGCAGCGCCGCGTAGACCTCACCCTGCCCTGTCGTGCGCGGCGGGAGCACGGCGGCGTTGATCGGCAGATCCACCAGGGCCGTTCCCGCGAGGGCCGTCTCCGAATCGAGCGCGTAGATGTTGTAGCCGTCTTCCTCATACGTGCTGAACACGATCCGCCCATCCACCGCCGACATGGCGGGGCTCAGCGCCGTGATGCCGCTGACGCCGGTCACCAGGTTCGTGAGCTGTGCCGCAGGGCCGCCGTCGAGCGGCGCGCGGTAGATGTTGCTGATCCCCTGCCGATCCGAGAGGAAGTACAACGACCGGCCGTCGCGCGACCATTGCGGGCTGAGGTTCTTCGCACCCTCGAACCCGGCGGCGGCGCGCACCTCGCCGGTCGCGACGTTCATCACCGCGATCCGCGGATGCCCGGACTCCAGCACTTGCAGGTTCGTCGAGAACCGGTCCGTGGCGAACGCGAGCTCCCGGCCGTCGGGCGACCAGGCCGGGTCGAGTTCCGCGTACGCGTCGGTCGTCAGACGCTTGAGCTGGCCCGCCCCGAGGTCGTAGACGAACAGATCGTTGAGGCCGCCGACAAGACCCGAAAGCGCGATACGGTTTCCGTCGGGCGACCACGCGGGATTGAGCACCTCATCGATGCCCGGCAGCTTGATCTCGCGCTCGACGCGTCCGCTGCCGACGTCCACGATTGTGAGCACCGGCCGTCCACTGCTGATGCCAGGGAACACGAACCGCTTGCCGGACGGATCCCACGCCCCCGCCGATTCGATGAACTCCAGGCTCTCGAAATGCGGGTCGGTGGCCGTGTCGGTGATCTTGCGGATCACCTTGCCGGTCTGCGCGTCGGCGAGATAGAGGTCGATCGAGAACAGATCGCGTTCCGAGAAGAACATGATCTTCGATCCGTCGGGACTGAGCTTCGGGCTGACGTTCATCTCGCCGGCCTGCTCCTTGGTGATCACGGGGCGCGCGACGGCTCCCGCCATCTTCGTCATTTCCGCGATGGGGCGGTAGGCCGCGAACACCGCGTCGTGCCATTGCTTGGACAGCTCCTTCGCGTCGACGCCCAGTACCTGCTTGAACGCCTCGTCGAACCCGTGGCTGCCCGCGCCCATGCGCAACAGATCGCCGACGACCTTGTCGCCGTACTTGCCCGCGATGAACGCCCAGAGGGCCTGGCCGTAGCGATACGGGAAGTACCGCGGATTCTCCAGGTCCTTGATATCCGGCAGCTTCTCGCGGCGCGCGGCTTCGCGCATCCACATCGCCGTGTGCGGATCGACCGGTCCGATCGACAGGTACTCGGCCATCCCCTCGATGAACCAGAGCGGCAATCCCAGGGCGCCGGCCTGGTTGGTGTTCACGTTCGTGTTGGTGACGTCGTACTGGAACGCGTGCACCAGCTCGTGGCCGATGACGTGGTCGGTCGATTCGAGCGGCCCGGCGAACGGCAGGATGATGCGGCGCTTGAACGGCTCGGTGACGCCTCCCGTGCCCTCGCCCAGCTCCTCGTCGATGACGTTGGTCTGGCGGAAGTGCGGACTGCTGGCATACAGGATGAGCGGCTGGCGCCCGCGAAGCTGGTGCCCCAGCACCTGCGAGAGCCGGGCGTACCAGCGTTCCGCCATCCGCGACGCCATCTGCGCCGCCTGCTCCTCCTCGGGATAGAAGTAGATGTCGAAGTGGTCGGTCTTCAGCACTTTGAAGTCGAACTTCTGGTACTGAACCTTGTTGCGGCCGAAGTAGCCTCCCTGGGCGAGGGCGGTACCCGGCACGGCCAGCGTAAGAATGGCGGACAGGGCTGCGACTCGAACTACGGAATGCATAGGCGGTTCTCTGCTGCTCAGTTCATGACGTCGCCTGGTTCGGGGCCCGGGCGAACGTGTGGTTCCAGTCAGGCGCGCCCCCGAAACTGCAACGGCTGTACCGCCTGACGGCCGCTCCTTTCTGGTACACTTTCCGCTCAGCCATGCGGGCCCTCTACGTCGTCTTTCCAATTCTTTGTATCCTGGCAATCGCCTACCGTTATTACAGCGCCTTTATCGCCGCGCGGATCATGTCGCTCGACGATCGGCGCGTGACCCCCGCGCACGAGCGCAACGACGGCCAGAACTACCACCCGACGCACCGCCTCGTCCTCTTCGGCCATCACTTCGCGGCCATCACCGGGGCCGGACCGCTCATCGGACCGGTGCTCGCCGCGCAATTCGGCTACGCGCCCGGCTTGATTTGGCTGGTCGCGGGGGTCTGCCTCGCCGGCGCTGTTCACGATTTCATCATCCTCTGGGCGTCGGTGCGACGTGGCGGCCGGTCGCTGGCGGAGATCGCGCGTGTGGAAATCGGGCCGGTCGCGGGCGCGACGGCGGCCGTGGCCATCCTCTTCATCATCGTCATCGCCCTCGCTGGACTTGGCCTCGCCGTCGTCAACGCCCTGGCGGAAAGCGCCTGGGGGACTTTTACGATTGGCACCTCCATCCCGCTCGCGCTCTTCATGGGCCTGTACATGTACCGGTTCCGGAAGGGACGTATCGCGGAGGCGACCGTCATCGGCGTGATCGGCCTGGTGCTCGCGGTCGTGTTGGGGAAGCCGCTGGCCGCCTCCTCGTTCGGCCATTTCTTCAGCCTGTCCCGCAACCAGCTCATCCTTGCGATGGCCTCGTATGGATTCATAGCGTCGGTGTTGCCGGTCTGGATGCTGCTCTGCCCCCGCGACTATCTCAGTTCCTTCATGAAGATCGGGACGATCGCCTTTCTGGTGGTCGCCGTCATGGTGGTCAACCCGGTCCTGAAGATGCCGGCTTTCACGCAGTTCACCGCCGGCGGCGGTCCGATCATTCCGGGGCCGCTGTTTCCGTTTGCGTTCATCACCATCGCGTGCGGGGCGATCTCCGGGTTCCACGCGCTCATCGCGTCGGGCACGACGCCGAAGATGATCGATCGTGAGTCCGACATCCGGCCGATCGGCTATGGCGCGATGCTGATCGAAGGCCTGGTGGGCGTGATGGCGCTCATCGCCGCGACGGCCATGTTCCCCGGCGACTACTTCGCCATCAATACCTCGCCGGCCACCTTCGCGCACCTGGGCATGCCGATCGTCAACCTGCCCACGCTCGAGGGTGCGGTCGGCGAAACCGTCAGCGGACGTCCCGGCGGAGCGGTCTCGCTGGCGGTCGGCATGGCGCAGATCTTCAGCGGGCTGCCGGGCATGCGCGGACTGATGGATTACTGGTACCACTTCGCGATCATGTTCGAGGCGCTGTTCATTCTGACCACCATCGATACCGGTACGCGCGTCGCGCGCTTCCTCGTGCAGGAGTTCTTCGGGCGCTTCTACGAGCCCATGGCGCGCCAGGAGTGGCTGCCGGGCGCTGTGGTGTCGACCTTGCTCGTTGTGGCCTCCTGGGCCTATTTCATCTGGACCGGCAGCATCAGCACTATCTGGCCGATGTTCGGTATCGCCAATCAACTGCTTGCCTCTGTCGCGCTCGCCGTCGGAACCACGATTATCATCAACATGGGGAAGGCTCGGTACGCGTGGGTGACCGCCCTGCCTCTCGCGTTCGTCTCCGTGACGACCCTGACGGCCGGCGTGATGAGCGTGCGGGATATTTTCTGGCCGATGGCGGTCTCGTCTGACCCCGCCCTGCATTTCTCCGGGTTCCTGAACACCGTCCTGACGATCGTCATGATGATCTGCGTGGTCATCATCCTGGCAAACGCCGCCTGGCGCTCGGCCCGCGTCCTCCGTGGCGACGCCGTCCAGCTCCCCGCACCCGGCACCTAGCACCCAGCACCCCTTTTGGGCGGTCGGTTTCGGTACGTGTATGTGCTATTACGGCACACGAGCTAAAGTGCTGTACGTGCGCCATATCCGTCTGTTCTGCCACGGTCGCCCCGAACTGATGTTCCGTTCTGGCACGTTACAATCTCGAAACGTCGAGAATGCTCCGGTACCGCAACTCTGCTAAGAGCCGCTCTTATAATGGTTTAGCGATACATGCGGCACCATTGTCGAGGTCGGTGTGGGAATTGCACAGCTATCGGCGTCATGAATTATCGAACGCTGTCCCTTCCGGCGGTCCTGCTCGCCCTCGCCAGTCCCGTTTTCGCTCAGAATTCCGCCAAAATCGATGAAGAGCTGACCCGATCGGTCAAAGCCGGCTGCACCACCGAGAAGGTCATCATCACCACGCGCCCCGGGTATCGCGCGGGTCTTGCCGACTCGCTGCAGAGACACGGGGACCGGGTCAAGTTCCAGCATGTGTCGATCGACGCGGTGTCCGCCGAGATCCATTGCGGTGACATCGAGACCCTGAGCGGCTTCTCGTCGGTTCGGGCGATTTCCAAGGACGCGGAAGTCCGCGCCGACGGACTCGCCGGCACGCGCGCCCCTCGCAGCACCGGAGACACCACCGGCGCCAGTGCCGCCAGCGCCAACAGACAGGACACGGTTGCGCGCACGAACGCGGGGAAGAAAGCTGAGCGCGGCCAGTGGGTCTTCTTCGAGACGCTGGGCGTGAACGCGGCCCGCCAGACGGTGACGAGCGAACTGGCGATGCTTGGCGATGTCACCTACGACACGACCGAGATCGACAGCACGCTGGTCGACTGGTCGGGCTCATCCGAGCCCACCCGGTCGGCGGGCACCTTCGGCATCGCGATCATCGATTCCGGCATCGAGCCCGCCATCGACTTCGGCAACCGGATCAGCGCGTTCTATGACTTCACGGGGGGTCACGTCCGCAAAGCGGCGCCATCTGACGCCTACGGCCACGGCACGCATGTTGCCGGCCTGATCGCCAGCCGCTTTGTGGGCGTCGCCCCCTTCGTCCGCCTCGTCGGCCTGCGCGTGCTCGACGGGAAAGGCTCGGGGCAGACGAGCGATGTCGTCGAAGCGATCGAGTTCGCGACGGCGAACAAGGACATCCTGGGGATCCGCGCGATCAACCTGTCGCTCGGGCACCCGATCTTCGAGCCGGCCGCAACCGATCCGCTGGTGCAGGCGGTCGAGCGCGCCGTCCGCGCCGGCCTCGTCGTCATCACGGCATCCGGCAACTTCGGCGTGAACCCCGCGACGGGCCTGCCCGGCTATGCGGGAGTGATCTCGCCGGGCAACGCGCCGTCGTCGATCACGGTCGCGGCGCTCAATACGTTCGAGACCGTGAGCCGCGCGGATGACCGCGTCGCGCCGTACAGCTCGCGCGGCCCGTCGTGGTACGACGCGTTCGCCAAGCCCGACGTCACCGCGCCCGGCCACAACCTGTTGTCAATCGCCGCCAAGGGCAGCTATCTCCGGAGGCTGAACGAAAAACGCGGCGGTTCCGGCGACTACATGCGCCTGAGCGGAACGAGCATGGCGGCGGCGGTCGCGACCGGCGTCGTCGCGCTCACGCTGGACGCCAACGGCACCCTGACCCCGAATGCGGTGAAGGCCGTGCTCGAGTACACGGCGATCCCCGTCAAGGACGATCAGCACGAGGTGTACGACGCGCTGACGCAGGGCACCGGCGGGGTCAACGGCGGCGGCGCGATCGCGCTCGCCGCGGCGATCGACGCGAGCCAGCCGGTCGGAAGCAAGTGGCTGATGTACGGCGTGCCGTTCCACACCACGATCGGCCGCGTGCCCTACCAGTGGGCCGGGTCGATCCTGTGGGGACCGCATCACGTCCGCGGCGACGGCGTCCTCGACGAGAACCGGATCGCGTGGCAGACCAACATCGTCTGGGCCTCGGGCGTCGATGAAGACAACATCGTGTGGGGCACGGTCGAGCCCGACGAAGACAACATCGTCTGGGGCACGTCCGACGACGACGGCGACAACATCGTGTGGGGCACCAACTTCGTCTGGGCGACCTCCGACGACGACGCGGACAACATCGTCTGGGGCACGTCGGTCGACGAAGACAACATCGTCTGGGGCACCAACATCGTGTGGGGCGCCTCGCTCATCGGCGAGGACGACGGGGACAACATCGTCTGGGGCACGGGTGACGATGACGGCGACAACATCGTCTGGGGAACGGTCAGCGCCGACAACGTCGTCTGGGGCAACCTGTTCGAGTCGAACCTCGTCTGGGGCGCCGACGAACACGACAGCGACAACATCGTGTGGGGCACCGGGATCATCTGGGGCAAGGGCGGCATCACGGGCGCCCGCCCCGCGCACGGGCAGCAGCGCCGGAACCGCCGGTAGAAGAAGCAGTTTCCAGTTTCCAGTTTCCAGCTCCCAGCGTTTCGAAGGCTGGCAACTGGAAGCTGGCAGCTGGAAGCTTCCAATTGCCCTACACCTCTCCGCGCGCGACCATCGCCTGATACGATTCCGGCATGCGGCCGGCGCGGATCGCCGCCGCGTCGGCCCGCAGCCGCTCGCGGTCCGACACGTTGATGCGGGCGAGCGCGTCGAGAAAGTCCACGACCGAATCGCGCTCGCCGTACTTCAACAGGTAGTTCACCAGCCGGGGGCGCAGCGGCGAGTCGATGTAGTACGCCAGCTCGTCGGACGCGGGCGCCTTCGCCGCCTCGCGCATGTAGCGCACCGCGCGTTCCCGGCTTCCCTCCCGCAGCGCGAGCGTCGCCAGCGTGATGTTCGCCTTGTAGATCGCCGTCCCGTACGCCGGATCGCCGCGGCGCGTGGCCGCGAGCGCCAGGAGATCCTCGGCGTACTTTTTCGACCGCTGCCACTCGCCGCGGGCGCCCTCCTGATGCCTTTCGTCATCGAACGCTTCTCCTCGCAGGTACGCGGACTCGGCGAGCCAGGGCAACCAGGCAAACCGTTCGCCTTCCGGGAACGTGGAGAGTGCCTGGTATTCCAGATCCCTGATCTTCTGCTGGGCTGACGTGTCGCCGGCGCGCGCATGGCTGGCGAGTTCCCGCCCCGTCAGCTCGAATTGTTTCTCCTGCAGCTCGGTGCGGATCTCGCGGTTGCGCTCGCGCACCTTGAGCGCCACGAGTACCTGCTGGGGCTCCGGCGATGCTGGCGCAAGCGTCGCCGCGCGTTCAACCAGGGACCTGCCGAGCGCGACGCTGCCGGCGCCCGCCTCGTTGCGGGTGAAGTTGTTGATCATGTAGCTGCCCGCGGCGGTCAGCAGGACCGGGTCGGCCGAATCGGCGAGCTTCTTCCGGGCTTCGTCCTGAAAGGCCGGCAGGTCGCCCGGACTCGCCTTCGCCTGCGGCAGAACGGAGCGCCCGGGGTTCGAACTGATGAGGACGCTCGCGTACAGCACGCCCAATCGCGCGGACCACGGCTGTGGCAGAAAACGCGCCTGCGGAGCGCGCGGGGGCCCGTCAGGGTCCGCAGCCGCGCCGCGGAGAAGCACGCGCTCGGCGAGACGCGGCTCAACCGTCTGAAAGAACGCCGCCGCGTTTGCCAGCACCGCCGATGATGGACGCTCCGCCGCGAGCTCGGCCGTCCAGAGGGCCTTCGCCCCGGCGTATCCGACTGGATCGTCGCTCAACCGGCGAACCCACGCGCCTGTCAAGGGATCCCCGGGATGGTGCGCGATCATCCAGAGGATATGCCGCCGCCTTCCGGCAGTGGCTTCGCTCCGGCCGATCTTCCGGCCGTTCTCTGTGTAGAACGCCACGAGTTTGCGTCGCGCCGCCAGGTCTTCAGGATGGCTCGCGAGCCCCGCCTCCAGCGATGCGGCGTCGCGGGGCGTCATCCTCGCGGCGGCGGCGAGCATGTCGATGTCGGCCTTCTCCTGCGCGAGGCGGTCCGCGGTCACAGGGTCCGGTTGCAGCGGCGCGGGCTCGCCCTGGTGACGACAACCTCCGGCCGCGACAAGCGCCGCCACGCAGATGAACCGGCCGATCGGTGTCACGTGTCGAAAAGCTCTCATGGGTGTCTAATATCGCATGCTCGAACTGCGCGACGTTACCAAGCGCTACGGCGCCCTGACCGCGCTCGGCCACGTGAGCTTCTCGGTGGGCCCCGGCGAGGTGCTCGGTTATCTGGGCCCGAACGACTCGGGGAAATCACTCCACCGTCAAGATGCTCGCGGGCCTGATGCCTCCCTCACGCGGTCATATTCTCCTCGACGGGGCTGATATCCAGGACGATCTGGTCGCCTACAAGGCGCAGGTCGGCTACGTGCCCGAGGAAGCGCACGTCTATACCTACCTCACGGCCCCGGAGTATCTGCGCCTGTGCGGCAGGCTACGCGGGATCGAGCCCGCCGCGCTGGAAGAGAAGATCGATCGGTTCCTCCGGCTGTTCTCGCTCGACACGGACCGCCATGCGACGCTCGTGGGTTTCTCGAAGGGGATGCGCCAGAAGGTGCTCCTGGCGGCCGCGCTGCTGCACAATCCGCGGATCGTGATCCTGGACGAGCCGGTGTCGGGCCTCGACGTCTCCACGGCGCTCGTGTTGCGGGCGGTCGTTCGCGCGCTTGCCGGGGACGGGCGGATCATCTTCTACAGCTCGCACGAGCTCGACACCGTCGAGCACATCAGCACGCGCGTGATCATCCTCCGAGCCGGCAAGGTCGTGGCCGACGATTCGGCGTCGAAGCTCCGGGAACTGATGCACTCCCCGTCCCTCGAGGATGTCTTTTCGCAGCTCGCGGTGAGCGACGACCTCGAGCGCGTCGCCGGCGATCTGATCGAGGCGGTGCGGCTCTGAGGCAGGGACGGAGGGGAACTCCTACCTTCGGGCTCGCCATCGGCTTCACGGTTCTCGTCGGCGCCTTTGCCGTCGGCGGCGTGTCCGGCGGCGCCTTCAATCCGGCCGTCGCAGTCGGCATCACGGTCCTCGGGCTGTCCGCCGTGCCGAACCTGTGGATCTTCCTGGTCGCCAACCTGCTGGGCGGCGCCGTAGCCGGCGTGCTGTTCAACGCGCTCGATCTCGGGGACGACAAGCCGCAGTAGTCGATAGTCGATAGTCGCTACCGCCCCGTGTGAGATAATCAAGCCTCCACCGGCCGGGGCGTAGCGCAGCCTGGTAGCGCATCTGCTTTGGGAGCAGAGGGTCGGGGGTTCGAATCCCTCCGCCCCGACCAACCATCTAGCAAGCAGCGCGCAGCAGGCGGCAGGCAGTGAGTCGAACTGTCACTCTGTCAGCGCGACAGCGTGATCCGCTGCCAGCTGCGTGCTGCCAGCTGCCTGCTATCGAATGAAATTCGGCCGCAGCGGGCCATCTCCTTTGTAATCGCTGGCGCACAGCCGCCACTGCGACTGCTCGAACACCGCGGTCACGAAGTCCGTGCCCGCTATGGTCCCGATGTCCCCCGCCGTGCATTCGTCGAATGTCTTCAGACAGAGTGAACGCCACCTGGTCGGCACGGCCGCGCACGCATCGCCGTCGGGCGGGCTGGCCAGCGCACCGCACGGCCTCCCGGCGAACTGGAAGGTGACCGAGGCGTCGCCGACCGACGAGTCCAGGATCTGGTAGTGCTCGCGGTTTTTCTCGACGTCCTCTTTCTCGGCGGATCGTCCACCCTCGCACCGCGCGCTCCTGCTGAAATCGCGCAGGACCGCATCGGGATCTTTGATGGTCGAGTCCGAGAAATCCAGCAGGAACCGGCGCGCCATGTCCCCGACTTCCTTGACCGAGTCGTGCAGCGACACGATCGTGCTCCCCTCGACGCGGTTGGACGGATCGCTGACCGCCACGGTGATCCTGACCTGAAGCGGGGTGGGGCCTGCCGCGGGTGCGAGCCACTTGACGACCGGACCAGTCCCGCTGAAGGTGCCCGCCTCGGCCGACCACTCGAACTTCAACTCGTCAAGCGGGGTGTCAGGGTCCTGCACCGTTGCGGTGATGTCGATGAGCTCGGCCAGGTCCGCAAACTGCGCCGGCTCGTTGGAGCGCGTACCCTTCGCCACGATCGCGGTGATCGCGGGCGCCGCGCTGACCACCACCTCATACGTGAAGCCGCCCGGGAGCGATGCGACGCGGCCGCCCACGATGACGATCACGTCCCCCGCCCCCGCGGCATGGGCGCCCGTACGAGCCGTAATCGCGGAGGAGGACTCGACGATCACGTCGGCCGCCGGAACGCCGCCGATCGTCACCGAGGCGCCGGCTGCAAAGTTGGCGCCGGTGATCCGCACAGGCGTACCGCCGCTCGCCGGTCCGCTCGCCGGCGAGACCGCAAAAACCAGGGGCGCCGCCGGTCCTGACGGACCGTTCGGCCCGCCGCCGCACGCGACGACGCCGGCGCAGAGCAAGGCAGCCGCGGCGCGAGCCGCCTTCCGCCGCACCCCTCAGTCCTTCCAGTCCGCGATGAACACGTTGGTCTCTCCCTCGGCCTGCGCGTTCCGGTTCGAGGCGAACACCAGCCGCTTTCCGTCGGGCGAGAACATCGGGAACCCGTCGAACGTGTTGCTGTAGGTGATCCGCTCGAGTCCGCTCCCGTCAGCGTTGATCAGATAGACGTCGAAATCGCGCCCCTTCGGATCCGCGACGTTCGACGCGAACACGAGCCGCCTGCCGTCAGGATGCCACGACGGCGCGAAGTTCGCGCCTCCGAGCTTGGTGAGCTGCCGCAGATCGCTGCCGTCCCGCTTCATCAGGTACAGCTCCAGCGACGTCGGCCGCCACAGCCCCTGTTGCAACAGGGCTCTGTAGTCATCCATCTCCGGCCCGGGCGCCAGCGGGCGGCCTCGAAAGGCGACCGTCTGCCCGTCCCATGAGAAGAACGGCCCGCCGTCCGGACCGGCCCGGTTGGTGAGCCGCTTGGCGTCCGATCCATCCGCCTTCATGGAGTAGATCTCCATGTCGCCGTCGCGCACGCTCGTGAAGACGATCAGCCCGTCGGGGGCGATGGTCGCCTCGGCGTCGTAGCCCGGCGTGCGCGTGAGCGGCCTCAAACCGGAGCCGTCCGCGTTTGCCCGGAAGATGTCGTAGCTGTCGTAGATCGGCCACACGTACCCGCGACTGAAATCCGGCTTCGGGGGGCACTCGGCCGACGCGCCGTGCGTGGACGCGTACAGGACCTCGCGTCCTCCCGGGTAGAAATACCCGCACGTCGTCCGCCCCGTGCCAGTGCTGATCGGATGAAGGTCGGTGCCGTCGGTCTTCATCGTGAAGATTCGATCGCACGGCCGTCCGTCCCGTGTGGATTGAAAGATCAGGTGCGTGCCGTCCGGAGAAAAATATGCCTCGGCGTTTTCGCCGCCGTGGGTCAGTTGTCGGATGTTCGCCAGGTGCCGCTCGGCCGGAGCCGTCTGAAACCGCGGCCGAGCTTCGACAAAGGCTGCCGCGCAGATCGCCGTCACGATCACGAGTTTCGGAGTCAGCTCGCGCATGTTGTATCCAGTCTTTTATTAAACGTTCCTGCTAAGATTAACCGATTTCGCCATGGCCCAGCCTGGGAGGCCCCGAAGGGTCCTTTTCGTCTGTCAATGGAACCGGTCCCGCAGCGCGACCGCCGAGCGGCTGTTCTGCCGGCGGAAGGATCTGGAGGTGCGGTCGGCGGGCACGAGCCCCGACGCCCTCGTCCGCGTCAACGAGCGGATGCTCGACTGGGCCGACGTGATTTTCACCATGGACGAGGGACAGCGGGAAGAGATGGCCGCGATGTTCCCGACCCACGCCGCGCTCGAGCGGTTGGTGTGCCTCGACATCCCAGACGACTTCACCTTCCTGCAGCCGGCGCTCGTGGATCTCCTCGAACGGAAGGTCGCGACCCACCTCGGCTAGACGAGGGCTTTCAAAGCCCAACTCCCAGCGTGCTTCCCGCTAACCGTTGACCTCCCAACTCCCAGCCCCCGACTCCCAGCCCCAGCGCCCAGCGCTCAGCGGCTGAGAAACCAAACGCTCTTTCGTGCGTAATTGCTCGAAAGTCCCGGGCAGGCATTCAAAGGAGCAAAGATGTTCGAGACGTGGAGACAGGATGTGCGCTACGCGCTGCGGCTGCTGCGCAGGAGCCCGCTCTTCGCGTTCACCGCCGCCGCGTCGCTCGCGATCGGTCTTGGCGCGGTCACGACGATCTTCTCCATTGGAAGCGCGCTCCTGCTCCGCCCGCTGCCGGGGCTGAGCGAACCCGATCGGCTGGTGGACGTCGGCCGGACGCAGAACGGGCGCGGTTTCGACACGACGTCCTATCCCAACTACCTCGATATCCAACGCCGCACGACGACGCTCTCGGGCCTGTACGCCTACGAGGTCGAGCCAATGCCCATGAGCCTGGGCGGGCGCGACGAGGCGGAGCGCATCTACGGAACGGTCGTCTCGGGAAACTACTTCTCGGTGCTTGGCGTCCGGCCGGCAGCGGGCCGGCTGTTGCTCGACGCGGACGACCGAGCGGACGCCGGCCAGCCTGTGGCCGTCATCAGCTACTCGCTGTGGCAGCGCTGTTTCAGCGGCGACCCGGCGCTTGTCGGCCGCACCATTACCGTCAACGGTCGCCCTTTCTGGGTTGCGGGTGTGGCGCCACAGGGTTTCCAGGGGACCACGGTGCTGAAGGCGGATCTGTGGGCGCCGATATCCGCGTTGACGGATGCCGCTCCGCGCAGGAACGCCGCCGCACGCAAGGAGCGGCAAGGCGTCTGGCTCGTCATGGGCGGCCGGCTCGCTCGGGGTGTCTCGATCGCCCAGGCGAACGCCGAAATCCAGGCGATCGGGGCCGCGCTGGAGCGCGAGTTCCCTGACGATAACCGCGGCAAGAACTACCGGGTGGCGCCGGCCTCGATCGTGCCCGGGCAAACGGAGATGGTCGAGGCGTTCCTCGCGCTGCTGATGGCGATTGTCGGCCTCATCCTGCTGATTGCGTGCGTGAACGTCGCGGGCATGCTGCTCGCGCGCGCCGCGGCGAGGCGCAGGGAGATCGCCGTGCGGCTGGCCATCGGGGCGGGACGCGCGCGGCTGATCCGCCAGTTGCTCACGGAGACCGCCGTCCTCTTTCTGGCAGGGGGCCTCGTCGGCCTGCTGCTGACCAGGTGGTTGACGGCCCTGCTCGTCTCGCTGCTCCCGCAGTTGCCCTTCCCGGTTGCCGTCGATCTTCACGCCGATTGGCGTGTGGCCGCATTCGCGCTCGCGCTCTCCGCGTGTGCCGCCGTGCTCTCCGGGCTTGCCCCTGCCCTGCAGGCGTCCCGGGCCGATCTCGTACCGGCGCTGAAGACCGAGGGGCTCGACGGCCGCGGCTCCCGCCTTCGGCTGCGCAACGCCTTCGTCGTGGGACAGGTGATGATGTCGCTGCTCCTCGTGATCGTGAGCGGCCTGTTCCTGCGCGCGTTGCAGCACGCCTCGACGGTGCAGCCCGGGTTCGATCAGGACCGGGTCGACGTGGTGTCGCTCGATCTCTCGCTGGCGGGCTACACCGCACAAACCGCCGAACCGTTCGTGCAGGACCTTGTCGCGCGCGTGAGCCGGCTGCCAGGTGTCGAATCCGCCACGGCTGGCGTGGACCTGCCGCTCGACGGCGGCCGCATGGGCCTTGGCGGCGTGAACGTTCCCGGCCGTCAGCCGCCGAATGGACAAACCGCCTTCGGACCGGACTGGAACGTGGTCGAGCCGGGCTGGTTCCGCACGCTGAAGCTGCCGCTCGTGCGCGGCCGGGACTTCACGCCGGCCGACACGTCCACCGCGCCGCCCGTGGCCATTGTGAACGAGGCCATGGCCCGGGAGTTGTGGCCTGGCGAGAATCCGCTCGGCAAGCAACTGATTGTCGAAAGCCCTGTCGCCGAGAGGAGCCGTGTGTTCGTGATCGGCGTCGCGGCGGATGCGAAGCTGATGTCGGTGACCGAGGCCGCCGAGCCGTACGTGTACGTACCGATGTCGCAGCAGCACATGTCCAGGATCGCGCTGCTGGTGCGGACGACGGACGGGCGAAGCGCGATTCCGGCCGTACGGCAGATCGTGCGCACGATGAACTCGAACCTGCCGATCACCGAAGCCTTGCCGCTCGGCGAAGTGACCGCCATCGGGCAGGTGCCGCAGCGCATCGCCGCGTCGGTCGCGGGAAGCCTCGGCATGCTCGGCATGTTGCTCGCGGCGATCGGGATTTACGGCGTGACGTCGTACGCGGTGAGCCGACGCACGCGCGAGATCGGCATCCGCATCGCGCTCGGCGCCGATCGGGCGATGGTCGTCCGGCTGATGCTGCGGCAGGGCCTGTTCCTCGCGGCGGTCGGCGTCGCGCTCGGCGTCGTGGCCGCCGGTGTTGCATCGCGCCTGATCGAGAGCCTGCTGTTCGGCGTCTCGGGCCCCGATCCGGTGACCTTCGGCGCCACGTGCGCGCTGTTCGCCGTCGTGACCCTGGTCGCCACCTACATTCCCGCCCGCCGCGCGTCGCGCGTCGATCCGCTGAGCGCGCTCCGAATCGAGTAACGAGTAACGAGCCACGGGCCACGAGCCACGAGCCGCGAGCTGCGAGCTGCGAGCCACGAGCCGCGGAGATTTGACTTTCTCGGACCCCTTCCCCTAGAGTGGGCACACTTCATCCCATTCTTGAGCGGTATGACCTTCCTGCCACCCATCACTGCGTTCACGGTCTTCCTCGGGATTGCGGCCCTTGGCTTCCTGGTGCTGCTGGTCTCGCTGCTGTTTGGCGAAATTTTCGACCACCTGGGAGACGGGTTCGATGCCGGGCTCGACCATGGCGGACCCGGCTTTTTCAGCAGCCGCATCATCGCGGTCTTCGTCACGGCCTTCGGCGGCTTTGGCGCGGTCGCGACGCATTACGGGATGTCGCCGCTTCCCGCCTCGGGCGTCGGATTCGGCAGCGGGCTGGTGTTCGGCAGCGCGATCTACGCCTTTGCGCGGTTCCTCTACGCTCAGCAGGCCAGCTCGGACGTCACCTCGGGCGACCTCGTCGGCCAGACCGCGCGGGTTGTGGTGTCGATCCCGGCGGGCGGCATCGGCCAGATTCGCTGCCGCGTCGGCGAGGAGCTGGTCGACAAGATCGCGCGCACGCGCGACGGCGAGTCGGTGCCGGAAAACGTCTCGGTCCTGATCGATGAAGTGCTCGGCGAAACCGTGATCGTGAAGCGCCAGTAACCCCCGGAGTCCCCATGGTCGAAAGTCTCCAGATATCCGCGCTCATCGTCGTCATCCTGCTCGTGGTTCTCGGCTTCTTCGCGGCCGCGTGGCTGTTCAGCCGCAATTACCTGAAGGTCTCGCCCAATGCCGTGGCGGTTCTCAGCGGGCGCAAGCGCAAGCTGCCGGACGGCCGCACCGTCGGCTACCGGATGGTGCGCGGCGGCGCGGCCCTGCGCATCCCGCTGCTGGAGAAGGTTGAGTACCTCCACCTCAACGTGATGACGATCCCGCTCGAGATCAAGCGGGCGTACACGTTGAAGGGCGTGCCGGTCTCGGTCAAGGCGGTCGCGAACGTCAAGATTCGCGGCGACGACACGTCGCTCCAGGCGTCGGCCGAGCGGTTCCTCGGCATGACACACGACACGATTCAGAAAGTCATCTTCCAGACGCTCGAGGGGCACCTGCGGTCGATCCTCGGCACGCTGACGGTCGAAGAGGTCAACAGCGATCGCCAGAGCTTCGCGCAGAAGCTCACGAGCGAGGCCACGGTGGACCTCGAGAAGATGGGCATCGGGGTGGACGTTCTCACCATCCAGGAAATCAGCGACGAAGAGGATTACCTGAACGCGCTCGGCAAGCGGCGGACGGCCGAAGTGAAGCGCGACGCGACCATCGGCGAGGCCGAGGCGCACCGCGACGCGAAGATCAAGTCGGCGCTGGCGCTGCAGGAAGGCGAGCAGGCGAAGTTCAAGGCGGACGCGGAAATCTCGCAGGCCTCGCGCGACTTCTTGATCCGGCAGGCGCAGTACCAGGCGGAGATCGAGACACAGAAGGCGCGCGCCGAGCAGGCCGGCCCGCTCTCCATGGCGACGGCGCGCCAGGCGGTCGTGGCCGAGGAAGTGAAGATCGAGCGGACCCGCACCGAGCAGATGATCTCCGTGCAGGAGCAGGAAGTGCTCCGCCGGCAGAAGGAGCTGGAAGCGACCGTCATCAAACCTGCCGAAGCGGATCGCCAGGCGGCGATCGTCAGAGCGGAGGCGTCGAAGCAGTCGGCCATCCTCGAAGCCGAGGGACGGCGATCCGCGCTGATCGCGCTCGCCGAAGCGGAACAGGAGAAGCTGCGGAAGGAAGGCGTCGGCCGCGCGGCCGCCGTCGAAGCCGAAGGGCGCGCGGAAGCGGCCAAGATCGAAGCAATCGGCCTCGCGCAGGCGAAGGCGATCGAGGCGCAAGGCGTCGCCGAAGCGGCGGCGATCCTGCGAAAGGCGGAAGCGTGGAAGGAGTTCAACGAGTCCGCGCGGCTGCAGACGGTGCTCGAGAAGCTGCCCGCGATCCTGACGGCCTCCTCAGGGGTGTTCGGCGCGGTGGCGGCGCCGCTCGGCAACATCGACAAGCTGGTCGTGCTCGATCAGGGCGGCGGCGGGGCCGACGGCAGCAGCCTCAGTCGTCTCGCGCAGACGAGCCCCGCGATCGTCTTCAACCTGCTGCAGCAGCTCGAGGCGCTCGGACTGAACCTGCCGTCGGTGCTGGCACAGCTCGGCGTTTCCAAGCCGGCCGCCGCGGCTGAGGCAGCCGTCCCGACCGTCACGGCCACGCAGGCTCCGCCGAAGAGTTAACAAGCTCCGGCGTCGTGGCTCGTGGCCCGTGGCTCGTGCCTCGTGGCTCGGCAAGAAGACGAGCAACGAGTAACGAGCAACGAGCAACGAGCAACGGCTGAGATGCATTCTGCTGGGGTCTTCCCGTTTGCAACGGGAAACCCCGGTGATGGATGCCTGACTCCGATGCCGCCGCTGCTCCGCCTGCCGTCGGGTTACGCCACAACCTGGAGCGGCGCAACGGGGATCGCCGTCACCGCCGGCGCTTCGTGCCGGATCGGCGGCGCGGCGAACGCCGGCGGCAGCGGCTGCGGACGCTGCTCCTCGCCGCCGCAACGCTGGCCGCCCCGTCCCACCCGAGAACCCATGGAAAGATCAAGCTGCTGACCCCGAGCGTGTCGGTGTCGATGGCCGATTTCACGGCCATCAGTCCCGACAAGGCGTACGAAGACCTGATTCAGAAGGCCGCTGAAGCTTACGAGCTCGATCCCGATCTCATCCGGGCGGTGATGCGCACGGAGTCTGCTTTTGACCCGACGGTCGTCTCACCTGTGGGCGCCCAGGGACTCATGCAGCTCATGCCGGCGCTCGCCGAGGAGCTCGGCGTAACGGACCCGTTCGACCCCGAGCAGAACGTCATGGCCGGCTCGAAATACCTGCGGCGGCTCCTCGACGCGCACCGGGGCAGCCTGCCGCTCACGCTGGCGAGCTACAACGCGGGCCCCGGCAACGTCGCCCGCTACCGGGGCATCCCGCCGTTCAAGGAGACCCGACGCTACGTCAAGAAGATCACGGACCTCATGAGCGAGCCGGCTTCGGACTAACCAACTAACTCCAAACTCCAGATTCCAAACTCCAAAGGACTCCAAACGTCAAACTCCAAACGGCGAAATCTGGGTTTTGACGTTCGGAGTTTGGAGTGCCTTTGGAGTTTGGAGTGCCTTTGGAGTTTGGAGTGCCTTTGGAGTTTGGAGTGCCTTTGGAGTTTGGAGTTTGGAATTTGGAGTTGACCCGCGTCAGTACCTGTAGTGCTCCGACTTGTAGGGCCCGTTGACCGGCACGCCGATGTACTCCGCCTGCTCCTTCGAGAGCGTCGTCAGCTTCACGCCGAGATGCGCGAGGTGCAGACGCGCGACCTCCTCGTCGAGGTGCTTCGGCAGGATGTACACCTTCTTCGCGTACTTGTCGTTGTGCTGATGCAGCTCGAGCTGCGCGATCACCTGGTTGGTGAACGAGGCCGACATCACGAAGCTCGGATGTCCCGTCGCGCATCCGAGGTTCAGCAGCCGCCCTTCGGCGAGCACCATCACGCTGTGGCCGTCCGGGAACCGGTACTCGTCGTACTGCGGCTTGATGTTGATCCGCTCGATCCCCTTCACCTTCTTCAGGCCGGCCATGTCGATCTCGTTGTCGAAGTGGCCGATGTTGCCGACGATCGCCTTGTCCTTCATCCGCGACATGTGCGCGGCGGTGATGATGTTCAAGTTGCCCGTCGCCGTGACGAAGATGTCCGCGGTCTCGACGACCTCGTCGATCGTCTTGACCTCGTAGCCTTCCATCGCCGCCTGGAGCGCGCAGATGGGGTCGATTTCAGCAATGATGACGCGGCAGCCCTGGCCGCGGAGCGCCTGCGCGCAGCCCTTCCCCACCTCGCCGAAGCCGAAGACCGCGGCGACCTTGCCGCCGAGCATGACGTCGGTCGCGCGGTTGATGCCGTCGACGAGCGAGTGGCGGCAGCCGTAGATGTTGTCGAACTTGCTCTTGGTGACCGAGTCGTTGACGTTGATGGCGGGGAACAGCAGACTGCCGTTCTCCATCATCTGGTAGAGGCGGTGCACGCCGGTCGTCGTCTCCTCGCTGACGCCGCGGATTGCGGCCGCCACCCTGGTCCACCGTGTCGGGTTCTCTTTCATTTCCTTCCGGAGCAGATCGAGGATCACGCCCCACTCCTCCGGATCCTTCTCGGGGTCGAACGCCGGAATCTTCCCCGCCCTCTCGAATTCGGCCCCCTTGTGCACGAGCAGCGTCGCGTCACCCCCGTCGTCCACGATCTGCGTGGGGCCGGAGCCGTCGGGCCACATCAGCGCTTCGCTCGTGCACCACCAGTACTCCTCGAGCGATTCCCCTTTCCAGGCAAAGACGGGGGTGCCCCTCGGGTTGTCCGCGGTGCCGCCGTTCTCCGGCCGGCCGACCGCCACCGCGGCGGCCGCGTGATCCTGCGTCGAGAAGATGTTGCACGACACCCAGCGCACGTCGGCGCCGAGCTCGACGAGCGTCTCGATGAGGACCGCCGTCTGAATCGTCATGTGCAGGCTGCCCATGATGCGCGCGCCGGCAAGCGGCTGCTTGCCCTTGTAGCGCTCGCGGAGCGTCATCAGGCCGGGCATTTCCTGCTCGGCGAGACGGATTTCCCGGCGGCCGAAGTCCGCCAGCGAGAGATCGCGGACCTTGTAGGGCTCGCAGCCGGCGTTCACGGCCGCCTCGAAGACATGTAGTTCACGGATAGCTGTGCTCATCACTCCCCCCAATAGTTTGTGAATCCGTGAATTTGTGAGTTGGTGAATTATGGGAAGGGGCAATTTGTGGCGTTTGGCTCACAGTCACCAATTCACCAACCCACCAATTCGCCAATTCACCGACTCACCAATTCACTAATTCACCAATTCACTAATTTCCTTGTTGCCGTCCCCACGAAGAGCGCCGGCCCCCTGGCCTCGGCGTTCGCGGGCAGCGGGACGATGCGAACGCGCTCGAACCCGGCGGCGCTCAAAAGCCGCTCGACCTGCTCGGCCGAGAACCCGAGCCAGACGTGCCCCATCTCGCGGCGGTACTCCTCGCGATCGTGCGGCAGCATGTCGGCGATGAGCACGCGGCCGCCGGGACGGAGCGCGCGTGCCGCCTCGGACAACGCCGCCGCCGGCTGCGGGAGATGATGGAGCACCAGCAGCAGCGTCGCGGCGTCGAGCTCGGCATCGCCGATCGGCAGCGCCTCGAGATCGCCGCGCCGAACCTCGACGTTGGGGGCGTCCTTCAAGCGCCGCCGCGCGGCTTGCAACATCTCGCCCGAGCGATCCACCGCGATCACGCGGGCGGCGAAGGGGGCGAGCGCGGCGGCCACCTGGCCCGTGCCGCACCCGAGATCGCCCATCGTCCAGCGCTCGTCGATCAGGCCCGGCAGGCTTTGCAAGTGCGATGCGGGGCCGAAGAGCTCGGCCCGCAGCGTGTCCCACTGCCCGGCCGCGGAGTCGAAAAAGTGCTGCGAGACGGACTGGCGCCGCGCCAGCACGCCCTTGAGGCGCCGCGCGTCCTGGTCCGCCCCCGCGGACGCGCCGATGCGTTCCCGAAGGAGCGACCATAGCCGCCGCGCGGCCGAGTCCCGCTCGTCGAGCGACAGCGTGTAGTAGCGGCTCGTCCCGTCGCGCCGCGAGGCAACCCAGCCGGTGTCGGCGAGCGCCTTCAGATGGCGGCTGACGGTCGACTGGGGGAGCTGCAGGACGCGGCAGAGCTCCGACACCGTCAGCTCGTGGCGCTCGATGAGCAGCAACAGCCGCGCGCGCGTCGCATCGGCGAGCACGGTGAGATCGTCGAAGATCGCCCGCGCCAGGCTCATGACTCCATCCGTTAATCCGGATGGAAGGGTATATCGCTGGGCCCGATGGTGTCAAGCCTGATCGTGGCTCGGGGCTCGGGGCTCGACGAGCAGCGAGCAACGAGCAACGAGTAACGGCGATTATTTCCGTAACACTTGTCCCGGCGTCGCCGTCGTGAACTTCCCGTTGTCCACGACGACGACGCCGTTGACGAGCACGTAGCTCATGCCCTCGGCAAGCTGGTGCGGCTGGGTGTAGGTCGCGCGATCGCGGACGGCCGCCGGATCGAACACCGCGATGTCCGCGATGGCCCCTTCCCGGATGACGCCCCGGTCCTTGAATCCAAACACGGCGGCCGGCAGGCTCGTCATCGATCGGATGGCGGCCTCCAGCCCGATGACGTGCCGCTCGCGCACGTACACGTTCAGCTTCCGTGCGAACGCGCCGTTGTTGCGGGGGTGCGGCACGCCAGAGCCGAACGCCACCAGCCCGCCGTCGCTCGACGTCATCGTGTAGGGCTGCCGCATGATGTGCTCGATGTCCGGCTCGGACATGTTGAAGGACACGATGGAGACCGAGCCCTTCGCCAGCAGGTCGAGCGCGGCCTTGACCGGATCGGTGCCCTTCGACTCGGCGATCTGCGCCAGGGTCTTGCCCTGCAGTGCCGGCTCCGGCCGGTAGAACGCCACCTGGATGGCGGAAGCTCCCCCGCGGCGCCGCAGGTTCTCGCGCGCAATCGCCTCCACTTCGCGTGCCTTCGCGGTGTCGCCTTCCCTCGCGAGCTCGACCCCGAGCGGCAGGAGCGCCGCGCGCAGGCTCGTCGAAGACGCTTCATAGGGATACTGGTCGGCGAACACCTGGACCCCGCGGGTCCTCGCCGCCTCGATGCGCGCGGTCATCGCGAACGACAGCCCCCAGTTGTCGGGCCCGAGCGCCTTCATGTGGCTGACGATGCCGATCACGTGCGCTTCCTCCGCGATGCGGATCACTTCCTGTGTGGCGGCCACCACGCCGATGTCGTAGTTCCCTTCGTCGCGGATGTGGCTCGTGTAGAGGCCGCCGAATTCGCCCGCCACCTTCGCGAGCTCGATCACTTCTTCCGTTTTCGCGAAGCTCCCCGGCACGTAGAACAGGCCGCTCGACAGCCCGAACGCCCCGTCCTGCATGCCGCGCCGCACGAGCCCGCGCATCTTGTCCAGTTCGTCCGAGGTCGGCGCGCGGTTCGCCGTCTTGAGTACCGCCTCGCGCACGCTGCCGTGGCCGACGAGCAGCGCCACGTTCGGTCCGAGTCCCTGCTTCTCGAAGCGCGCGCGCTGCGCCGCCAGATCCACCGGACCGCCCCCGTCCGGATTCGCGACGATCGTGGTCACGCCTTGCGCGAGCAGCGGCTGGCCCTGTCGAAGCGCCGGGTTGGCGAGCCCTTCGCCCCCCGCGTGCGAATGCACGTCGATGAACCCGGGCGCCACCAGCCGATCCGCGGCGTCGATTGTCGTTCGCGCCTGCGCCGCAGGCAGGACCCCGATCGCGGCGATCCGTCCGGCGCGGATGCCGATGTCGGCCCGCATCCAGGGATTGCCCGATCCATCCATGACGCGGCCGTTTCGAATCAGAACATCGAAGGCGGCCGGCGGTTGAGCCGGCTGGAACGCCGAACCGGCCAGAACGGACGTAAAGAAGAGAAGGCCCGCAGCGATTTTCTGCATGGGGTCATTGTAGCGAGATGGGCATGCCTTGTGCACAGCCACGCCCTGACCTTTCAAAGAGAGGAATGCCATGTCCGACGGGACCATGAATCTGACCGTGGCGCGGAGCGAAAAGAGTGTCTGGGACAAACCCAGTCTGCGCGCGACCCTTTCGACGTACGACCACGAACGGTGGCTCGCCGCGGCGGCGGGCTCAGCCCTCGCGACGATCGGCGCCAGGCGGGGTGGATTCGCCGGCGGTCTTCTCGCGACCGCGGGCGCGGCGCTGGCGGTCCGCGCGGCGCTCGGCCGCCGCGACCTCGGCCTCGTCCGTCGCTGGATCGACACGACGCTGAAGGACAGGGGCTATCGCTCGACGGATGTCGTGGCCGGCGCGTCTGAGGAGTCGTTCCCCGCCAGCGACTCGCCGTCCTGGACCCCGACCGCGGGCGCCAAGACGACGGTGTAGGAGAACAGCATGAACATGGAAATGGAGTTTCCGGGTGACCGCCTCGAGGCGCGCGTACACGCGCGACGCAACATCAACGAAATCGAGCGCTGGCTCTCGATGGCGGCCGGCGCCGGTCTCGCGACCTACGGGCTGAGCCGCCGGAACGGCGCCGGGTGGATGCTGGCTGGATTTGGCGCGATGCTCGTCCGCCGCGGCGTCACCGGCCACTGCGACGTGTATCAGGCGCTCGACATCAACACCGCCGACACGCGCAGCGACACGCGCCGCGCGCTCGGCGGCAGCGCGGGCGTGAACGTCGAGGAGAGCGTCACGATCAACCGCCCGGTCGACGAGCTGTATCGCTTCTGGCGCGACCTCGAGAACCTGCCGCGCTTCATGAGGCATCTCGAATCGGTCGAGCGCGTCACCGACACGCTTTCCCGCTGGCGCGCGAAGGGGCCGGGCGGCGCGGACGTCGAGTGGAACGCCGAGATCATCAACGAGGTCCCGAACCAGGTGATCGGATGGCGATCGATCGAAGGCTCGGAGGTCGTCAGCGCGGGCTCCGTCAATTTCGACGTCGCGGGCCCCGGCCGCGGCACCCGCGTGCGGGTCAGGTTCCAGTACAGCCCGCCGGGGGGCAAAGTCGGCGCGGCAATCGCGAAGCTCCTGGGGCGCGACGTGGCCACCGAAATCCGCGAAGATCTGCGGCGGCTCAAGCAGCTCGTCGAGACGGGCGAAGTGCCGCGCACCGAAGGGCAGGCGAAGGGATAGCCGGCGGCTTCCGGCGCGATCGCAACGCCACGGGTGACCTGCCCCGGCCCCTCTCAACGGCGCGGCGCGAGAGGCGTGCTGTAGAGCGTGTATGGCGCGGTGGATTGTACGAACGTCAGGTCGAAGGCCTCGCGGGCGAAGTCCACGAGCGCGGGTGTTGCGCGATCGGCGTCGACGACGATGTAACCGATCTTCAGTTCCGGGAGGATCTCGTGCGCGCGCTGGATGAGGATGGCGCGCCGGGGCTCCGCGATTTCCCGTCCCTCGCTGAGCTCCAGCAGCGCGCGGGTGACGCGGCGCCGCTGGTAGTACTCGATATCGCGCTCGCGCAGCCGTGACACGTACCCGCCGACGAGCGGCTTGTGGTGCACGGTCTGGTAGAACTGCGCCGCGGCATTGGTGTTCCCGAACGACAGCAGGCCGTCCCGCAGGCCGAACGGCAGGTTCATCACCCGGACCGGACGCGGATCCGCCGCAATCGTGCGAAACACCCCCGGGATTTCCGCCGACTGCAGCGCGCGCGGCGCGGGCAGCATCTCGAAAATGAGTAACGCGGCGACGACCGGCGCGACCAGCGCCGGACGGCGCGCACGGGCCCGGAGAGCGCTGAGCGCGCAGGCCAGCAGCACGGCGAGGCCGAACATCACCAGTACCATCATGCGTGTCGGCATGCGTGCGCCGCCGACGATCGGCACATATCGAAGCAGCGCCCACGGCGTCGGCACGTACGTATTGAAGCCGCCGATGTGGACGAACGGCCCAAGCGTCAGGATCGCGAACAGGGCGGTGAAGGCGACCCAGTAGCGCGGCAGCGGCGCCCGGCGCCAGCCCCAGGCGACGACGAGCGTGAGGGTCAGCACCCAGGGTATCGAGCCGACGTTCTCGACGAACCCGTTCGGCATGCTCGCGACCCCGTCATGGAAGAAGCCGCCGAACCAGGGATGCATCGGATTGGGCACGAACAACCCCAGGAAGTCCAGTCCGGCGGGGCTGCTCCGCCACCAGACCCGCGGGCTGATCCAGCGTCGGCTGGAGAGGTGCGTGCCCATCGCCGAGAGCACGGGCGAGAGCAGGAACGCGCACGCCAAGCCGGCGGCGGCGACCGACCGGAGCGGCGGCAGCGTGGGCATCATCCACGAGATGCGCGGTCTTACCGCAAGCCAGAAGCGCACGATCGCCAGAACCGTGAGCACGAGCACCGGCGTGTAGAACTGGGTCATGCTGACCCGCACACCCAGAAGGGTGAAGCGCCACCCGCCCGACAGGGCGATGCACGCGATCGCGACGGCGTTCACTGCGAGCAGGCCGTCGAGCACCATGCGCCACCGGTATGGCCGGTGCGCCGCGGGCACGCCCGCGATCGTCATCGCGGAGTACGCGACGCTGAACGCGCCGATGAGCACGCAGTAAACGGCATAGTACGGGTCGCAGAAGAACGCCAGCGCAACGGAGATGCCCGCGCCCGCCGCCGACGCGATGGTCGGACGCCGCTGGAGGTTCTGAAAGAAGAGCGCGAAGGTGGCGAGGGGCGCCGTTTGAATCAGGCTGAAATGCTCCGTCGCGCGCGCGCTCATGAACGGGCTGAACCCGAAGACGAGCCCGGCCGCCCACGCGGCCGCCGAGTCCCCCGTCAGCCGGCGCGCGAACACGAACATCGCCAGGGCCGATACGACTCCGCTGGCGAGCACGAGCAGGTTGAACGTGGCGACCGTCCCGAACAACGGCAGCAGTGGATACGCGATGAGGTCGGCAAGGGCCGTGTAGTTGTGCAGCGTCAGCGGCACGGGCGGCACCAGCGACAGGATATCGAGCGTGAAGAACGGAAGCGTCCCGTGGAAGACGATCAGGTGCCGGAACAGCCACAGGTTCCACACGTAGACACCCGTGTCACCGGCGACCGTGCCGAGCAGCGCCGAGCCGAGCCGGAGCGGCAGCGGCCACGCGTACGCAGCCGCAATCAACGTATAGCCGGCCGCGGCAAGTGCCCCGCGGCCGATTCTGGCGGGCATTGGCGCCTATATGTGTACCGCAGAGGTGTCCCTTGGCGCAAGATGCCCCACTGGAGCACCGTCTTCCGGGCTTGCCCGCCGCAGCGCGGAGCGCGAAGGCGGGGCCAACGGATGTGCGCCTGGTCTCGTCTAAGGGCGCGGAGGCGGTTTCATGGCTCGTCTGGCCTTCGAGATCAAGGTCGCGATTCGCACCCTCGTGCGCTCGCGGTTCGTCTCGGTGCTTGCGCTGATTGCGTTCGCGCTCGGGATCGGCGTCACCACCGCCGTGTTCAGCATCTTCAACGCGGTCCTGGTGAGCCCGCTGCCGTATCCCGACCCCGATCGCCTGGTCGCGGTGTACGACACGCAGCCCGCGTGCAAGACCTGTCCGGCCTCCTTCCCGAAATACATGGACTGGAAAGAGCGGAACCAGGCGTTCGCGGCGATCGGCGGGTCGGCGAACGCGCAGTTCGTGCTGACTGGGAGTGGCGACCCCGAGCGGATCCGCGCGGTCACGGCCACCGCGTCGCTCGTGGATGTCTTCGGCGTGCGGCCGGCGCTCGGTCGATGGTTCACGCCGGAAGAGGATCAGCCCGGCGGCCGCAAGGTCGCGGTCCTCGACCACACGTTCTGGCAGCAGCGGTTCGGCGGGCGCGAGACCGTCATCGGATCGAAGATCGTGCTCAACGGCGATCCGTACGAGGTGATCGGCGTGATGCCCGCCACGTTCAGCCACCGGGCGGCGAAGGTGTTCGTGCCACTGCAGCGCAAGCTCGATCCGGCGACGCGGGGCTCCCATTTCATGCCGGTCGTTGCGCGGCTGAAGCCGGGCGTGCCGGTCGAGCGCGCCGCCGTCGACATGCGGCAGCTGGGCGACACGCTCGCGCGCGAGTTCGGCACGAACCACGGCGTCGACGTGCGATCGTATACCGAAGTCATTGTCGGCAACGTGCGTGCGCCGCTGCGAGTGCTCCTCGGCGCCGTGCTGCTCGTGCTGCTCATCTCGTGTGCGAACGTCGCGAACCTGCTGCTCGCGTCGGCGGTCGGCCGGCGCCGCGAGCTGGCCATCCGCCTTGCGCTCGGCGCGTCGCAGCGGGATCTGGCGCGCCAGCTCGTGCTCGAGGCCATGCTGCTCGCCCTGGCCGGCGGGCTGCTCGGTCTGCTGCTGGCCGAAGGGCTGCTGCGGTCGTTCCTCGTGCTCGCGGCGACCGAGCTCCCTCGCGCCAATACGGTGCACATTGACGCCGCGGTGCTCGCCTTCGCCGCCGCCGTGACGACCCTGGTGGGGCTGTTGTGCGGCCTGTGGCCGCTCGTCCGTCTGCGCTCGCGCCAGCTCGTGTCGGCGGTTCGCGAGGGTGACGTGCGGTCCGGCACGGGTGGGCGCCGCGTCGGCAACGGCCTGGTCGTTGTCGAGATTGCGGTCGCATTCGCGCTGCTGGTCGGCGCAAGCCTCCTCGTGAAGAACGTCATCCTCCTCCAGAAGCGCGACGCCGGCGTGCGGACCGACCACATTGTCGCGTTCGATCTCGCGCCCTCGGGTCCACGGTACCAGGCGCCCGAACGCGCCGTGCAGCTCTATCGGGACTTGTATGCCCGCCTGACGCAGATTGGCAACGTGGAAAGCGCCGGCATGACGAGCCATCTGCCGATGTTCAACTTCGGCTGGAACGGCGAGATGAACGTCGAGGGTGGAAATCCCTGGGGTCCGAACGACGCGCCGCTTGTCGAGTACCGGTGGATCTACGGCGACTATCTGCGCACCATGGGCGTGCCGCTGCTCCAGGGGCGACCGCTCGACGCGCGCGACGGCCGGGGGTCCCGCACCGTGCTCATCAATCACGTCACGGCCGAGAAGTTCTGGCCCGGCAAAGACCCGATTGGACGACATTTCGGCCAGGGCCGCGACATGACGCACTGGTACGAGGTGGTCGGCGTGATCGGCGACATCCGGTCGTTCGGGCTCGCGCAAAAGCCGCCGTACGAGTTCTACCGATCGATCGAGCAATCCCCGTTCACGGCGATGACCGTCGTCCTGCGCACGCGGGGCGGCGATCCGACCGCCGTCGTGCCAACCGCGCGGCAGATCGTGAAGTCGCTGGACGACTCGCTGCCGGTGAGCCAGGTGCAGACGATGGAGGCGGTCGCCAGCCAGTCGATCGCACAGCCGCGTCTGCTCTCGGCGCTGACGGCCCTCTTCGGCGTGCTGGCGGGCGTGCTGGCGATGGTGGGCGTCTACGGCGTCACGGCCTACAACGTGCGCCGGCAGCAGCGTGAGTTCGGGATCCGGCTCGCGCTCGGCGCGGCCCCCCGCGTCGTCCGGGCGCTGGTCGTCGGACGCGGCCTGGTGCTCAGCGGGACCGGAATCGCGGCGGGCGCGGCGGGGGCGTGGATGCTCACGAGGGTCCTCGAGTCGATGCTCAACGACGTCAAGCCGACCGATGCGCGCGTGTTCATCGGCACGGCGATCGGCGTGTTCGTCGTCGCGCTCGCCGCCTCATATCTGCCGGCGCGCGCCGCCGGCCGCGTCGATCCGATCGTCGTCCTGCGCGACTCGTGACGCGCGGTCAGCGGCGTGCCTGCGCCGAGGCGCACGAGCCCCCGGCTTTCACCGACAGCACGCTGAGCGGGTTCCGCCCGCGCGCGGAGAGTTCGTCCTCGACCCCGCGCGGAATCATGAGGAAGGTGCCTGCGCCGAGCGGCTGATCCCGGCTGCCGATCCGTGCGTTGCCCGTGCCCGCGATCACATAGAGGAATCGATCGGCGTCGCCGGTCGCCGCTTCCTTCAACGGCTCCCGGACTTGTACGAGCGCCGCGGATCCGCCGGTTGCGCACGCGAGCGCGGATGTCTTCGAGGCCGCGCGGCCGACGAAGTTCCGTTCGATGAACGTGGTGATATCGATGGTGACCGGATCGGCTTTGACCGGCGGCGCGACAACGGGCGGCGGCGGCACCGGTTTGGGGGCCTCCGTGAGGACGATTGGAACGGCAATGGGCGCGCGGCCGCGCGCCGTGACCTCGCGCTCCAGCGCGACATAGTCCGGGTGCTCGAACTTCAGGCGGTAGCTGCCCGCCGGAAGGCCCTCGAACACAATCCGGCCGCGTTCGGTGCGGGCCTGACGCGTCACCGGCCCCTGGACGGTGACGAGCACGCCGCCGATCGGCGCGCCCGAGCCGTCCGTGACCGTAACGGCGAAGGTCGCGGTGCCGCCGCCGCGCCGCTGAGCTTGGACGTGAGTGGCCATGACGCCAACCGCGATGGCGATGAGGAGGATGCGCGTGATTCGCATCCTCCATCTATGACGCTCGCCGCGACCGAGGTCAAGCTTATCTGAAGTAGCGGTACCACCCCAGAATGCACAGAATCGCGCCGACGATGGCCAGCAACGTCAGGACGCGCATGTTCAGGCGATCGGGTGTCTCGGATGCCATCTCAGTCCTTCCTTCGACAAGAACCCTTTTAGAACCCTTGGAACCTTAGAACCCTGGAACCGCAAGGACCTTCTATGTGCCCGTCCCACCCGTGAGCTTTTCCTGCCGCAACGCCGCCGCCCCCAACATGCCGCCCATGCCCATCGATTCGACGGCGCTGCTCGGGATCAGCATCAGCGCGCCTTTCTCCTTCAGCCCTTCGTACAACATGTTCATCGCGCGCAGATGGAGCGCGGTCGGGTTGTCGTGGTACGACCTGGCCGCTTCCTGGAACGACTGCGCGATCTCCGTCTCCGCCTGGCCGAGGATGATGCGCGCGCGTTTCTCGCGCGACGCCTGCGCCTCGCGCGACATGGCGTCCTGCAGCGCGACGGGAATGACGATGTCGCGCATCTCCACCGACGAGACGGTGACGCCCCACGGGTTCGACCGCTGGTCGATGAGCTGCTGGAGCTCGGCCTCGATCTGCTCGCGCCCGCGCAGCAGGTCGGCGAGCTCGGTCCGGCCGATGATGTCGCGCAGCGCGGTCTGCGCCGCCCAGCTCACCGCCGGGGCGTAGTCCTGCACCTCGAGCGCCGCCTTCTGCGCATCGTGGACCATCCAGAAGAGCACGGCGTCGACATTGACCGGCACCGTGTCGCTCGTCAGCGTCTGCTCGGCGGCGAAGCTGGTGGTGATCGTGCGCTGGTCGATCCACGACGACACGCGCTCGATGAAGGGAACGATCCAGAAGAGACCCGGACCGCGCAAGCCGACGAATCGCCCGAGTTTGAGCACGACCCCGCGTTCCCACTGCTGCGCGATCTGGGGGGCCTGCATCAGCACGAATCCGGCGACGATCAAGGCGATGAGCGGGACCGGGCTCTCCGTGGCGCGCGTCCCGAGCAGGCCGATGACGACCGAGGCCAGCAGGATGAGGATCGCGACCACGTTGACGCGCCGGGCGCTTCCGGATCCGTCGTCCGCGCGCCGAGCGAATGAAAACGACACCATCTGAGTCCTCCTCTTTCAGTGCTCGCGCGGCTGCGCCTGGCGGCGAGGGTCACCCAGCCCGGCGATCACATCGTCGACGGTCAACCCGGCGGCGTCGGCGTCCGCGAGCACCCTGGTAACGAACGCGCGGAGACGGCGGGCGTACTCCCGCGGCGGCTGCGCCTGCGCGACAAGTATGTCAAGACACAAAACGAACTGGAAGTGAGTTGTGAATTATCGCCAACCGGGCCCGAGCCGTCCGGCCGGACGGCCAGGCGCGTTGCCAGTCAACTCACCATTCACAACTCATGATTCACGATTCCTTTCTGACATCGACGCTGAGCCTGATCTCGCCGCGGCACGGAGCGGCGGCGGCGGCGTGCAGCTCGTACGTGCCGGCTTTGGGGTAGGTGTGGGTGGTTTTCAGGGGGAGCGTGCCTTCAAGAGTCTGGCGAGTGCCGTCGCCGAAATCCAGGGCGACGCTGCAGGAGCCGCGTCCCTCGACGGTGGCGATGATCTCGAGCGCGTCGGTGGCCGGGCCAGGTTCGATGGAGACGCGCCAGATGCCGCGTGCGATCGCGCGGACGTCGATGCGTGCGCGCGCGACACCCTCGCACGGGGCCTCCGGGGTGGCGACCACGAGGTACTCGTTGTCCGCCGCATACGCGTGCCGCATGCGATCCGGCAGGGTTGCCGTGCGGCGCTCGCTCTTCCCATCGCCATAGTCGATCGTGTAGGTGCAATCGCCGGAGCCGAGCAGCGTGATGTCGATACCGCCGCCCTGGTTCTCCGGGGCCGGACTGAACTCGATGCGCGTGATGCGCGGGGGCGTCTGCGCCGAGGCGATTGCGATGAAGACGGCGACGCAGAATGACGAGATGGCGGCGCGGCGCATGGCTGACCTCCTGCTGCTGAGACGGACGGCTCCTCTCCAGTGGTGCGACTCTCGTGCCATAGTTGCCAACCGCGCCCGTATTCGGTAACATTCGCACCTGAGCTTTTCATGCGAACCCGAATTACGACGCCCGCCGGGTCCCCGCTGCCGACGCTGATGCGCAGCCGCTAAGGCGAGCCGCGCGTTCACTCGTTCATCCACCCAACAACGGGAACCCCGAAATTCAAACCGGCTGCACGGCCGCTGATGGCGCCGCCGTGGGCCATTTCCGGTGTCGTCATGTCGATGTTCGCTGATGAAAACGCGCTCGCTCCCCCGCCTCCCGCCGGCGATCGACCCGTCTGGAAGACCCTTGCCGAAGCGATCCGCGGTTCGCGGATCGACTACACGACCGCGCCCGTTGGGCGCGCTGTCTTGATGCTGGCCGTGCCGATGGTCATGGAAATGGCGATGGAGTCCATCTTCGCCGTCGCGGACGTCTTCTGGGTCGCTCACCTGGGGGCGGACGCCGTGGCGACGGTCGGCCTGACCGAGTCGCTGATGACCCTGATCTACACAGCCGCGATGGGCCTCTCGATTGGCGCCACCGCGGTGGTCGCCCGCCGCTCCGGCGAGCGCGATCGCGAGGGTGCCGCCCGCGCGGCCGGCCAGTCCATTCTGCTGGGCCTCGGCGTCGCGCTGGCGATCGCCGCCGTGGCCGCGCCGCAGTCGGCGCGTCTGCTCCGCATGATGGGTGCGTCCGACCAGGTGATCGCAACCGGAAGCGGCTTCACAATGACGATGCTCGGCGGCAACGTTACGGTGCTCCTGCTGTTCATGATGAACGCGGTCTTCCGCGGATCGGGCGACGCGTCGATGGCGATGCGCGTGCTCGTGCTCGGCAACGCGCTGAACATCGTGCTCGGCCCCTGCTTCATCTTCGGTATCGGCCCGTTCCCGCGCCTCGGCGTCACGGGCGCCGCGGTGGCGACGAACCTCGGCCGCGGCACCGCCGTGCTGTTCCAGGTGTGGGTGCTCGCGCGCGGCGACCGGCGTGTGCACCTGGGGCTCCGCCACCTGCGGCTCGACGTGCCAATCATGCGTACCGCCCTGCGGCTGTCGGGATCCGGCACGGTCCAGATCCTGATCGGGACCGCCAGCTACGTCGGTCTCATCAGGATCCTCTCGACCTTCGGCAGCAACGCGCTGGCTGGCTACACGATCGGCATGCGCGTCATCATCTTCGGGCTGCTGCCGGCGTTCGGGATGAGCAACGCGGCCGCGACGATGGTCGGCCAGAACCTCGGGGCCAGGAAGCCCGAGCGCGCCGAGCAGGCGGTGTGGACCGCGGCGTTCTACAACATGGTGTTTCTCGGCGTGCTGGGTCTGCTGTTCTTCGCGGGCGCGCGGCCGATCGCCGCCGTCTTCACCAGCGACACCGCGGTCCAGCCCTTCGCGGTCGGCTGCCTGCGCACCGTCAGCCTGGGGTTCGTGTTCTATGCGTACGGGATGGTCCTGACGCAGGCGTTCAACGGGGCGGGAGATACCTGGACGCCAACGCTGATCAACCTCGGCGTGTTCTGGCTCTGGGAGATTCCGCTCGCCTGGTGGCTCTCGTCGCGGGCGGGGCTCGGTGCGCGCGGGGTGTTCATCGCGCTCACGGTGTCCTATTCGACGCTGGCGGTCGTCAGCGCCGTGCTGTTCCGCCGCGGAGCGTGGAAGAAAGCGAAGGTGTAAGGAAAATGTCCGGCCCCGGACTACCTGTCATGGAGGACGAGGCCGGGCATGATTCACGTCCAGGAGTTACGGACCAGTCATTCATCATCCGCGCGCGTGCCGGTCAACCCGCGACGCTCCTGCACGCGCTGGCGCTCGCGGTCGTGACGCTGGTGTTGACCCGCCGCCCGCCGGGGTCTGACCCCGATTGAACGCCGGGGTCGCCCGCCGGGGTCTGACCCCGATTGTCTGGCGTACGGGGACGTTTGGGGTCAGACCCTATGTAACCTGCTGCTGATTAATGGCTTACGAGGACGACTTCAGGCGGGTGCTGGAGACCCACGGCCGCTCGCTGGCGCGGCTGGCCGCCTGCTACGCCCGCGATCGCGCCGACGGCGACGACCGCTTTCAAGAGATCGCCATCGCGATCTGGCGGGCGATGCCGTCGTTCCGCCGCGAGTGTTCCGAGCGCACGTTCCCGTTCCGCATCGCCCACAATCGCGGCCTGTCCCACCTCGCGCGGCACCGTCTCGCCACGAGCGACGTCGAGGAAGAGTCCAACCTGCCCGACGCGAAGCCGGACCCCGAACAGGCACTCTCGAACGAACAACAGGGACAGCGGCTCGAAAGCGCCGTGCAGCGTCTGCCCGTCGGACGACGGCAGGTCGTCACGCTGGCGCTCGAGGGGATGAGTTACGCGAAGATTGCCGAAGTGATCGTCTGGGCTGTTACCGCCGTACTCGCGGTGGTTGCGGTGTGGCGCCGGCGAACGCTGGCGCGCGAGCTGCACAACCTCGTGCGCCTGCGCGATCACCCCGCGGACGCAGAGCCGCGTTAACACATCGGTCTGCCGGGCGTCCTCATCACCAAGGAGGCCCGAATGACCCGACACAGACTCACCTCAGCATTCGTTCTCGCCGCACTCACCATCGCCGTTCCGGCGCTCGCCGGCCCGCCACTGCTCTGCCACCCGTACGAGATCGGCGCCGCGCGCTCGCTGCCCTGGAGCAGCGGCGCGGGATGGAACCAGCCGAGCGCTGACTACAACCTGAAGAACCTCGTCGCCGACACCGAGGCGCTGCTGACGCCGCCCACGCCCGTCATCGTCCGCATGGAGACGCTGCGGCGCGCCGCGATTTATGCCAGCGCCGACGCGCAGGTTGCCAGCCACCTGATCAACCGCCTGCTGGCACGCGCGGACATGACCGGAAAGAAAGGCCAGGCCGACGCGCTGGCGCTGCTCGATGCGGCGTACCTCGCCGAGGCGTTCCACGAGATCACGATGCTGACCAAGACGCCGCCCTTCTCCGAGCGGATTGCGGGAGTGCGCGCGGCGCGCGGCTCGACTGACGGCCGCGCGCTCATCACGAAGAGTCTGGCCGCACGGCCGGACGATCCGGCCCTGCATTTCGCAGCCGCGCTCATCATGGCGGACAACAACCGCGCCGCCTACGAGGCGCACGCCGCGAAGGCCCGCGCGGGTGCGGCGAAGGACCCGCTCCTCGCGAGGAATCTCGATCACGTCTCCTGATCATTCCTGGCGGAGCGCCGCCATCGGATCCAGACTGGCTGCCCGGCGCGCGGGCAGCCAGCACGCCGCCGCCGCGACCGCGAGCAGCAAAGCCGGCACGCCGGCGAAGACAGCCAGATCGATCGACTGGACGGCTGCGACGTCGAGCGCGATCGCGAACGCGAGCGTCCAGCCCACGAGTGCGCCCGTGGCAATGACCCGCAGGTGCTCTCCGACGAATCGGGCAACGAGTTGTCCAGACGTGCCTCCCAGCGCCAGCCGCACGCCGATCTCCTTCGTCCTGAGCGACACCGAATAGGCGACGACGGCATAGATGCCGATGGCGGCGAGCACGAGCAGCAGCGGACCGAGCACGGCGAACATACGCGCCGGGATGCGGCGGAAGATCAGGTTCGTCTCGACGTGATCGGCAAGCGTCCGCACGTTGAAGACCGGCAGGTCAGGTTCGATCTCGCGCACGCCACGGCGAACCTCGTTCGCGAGCTCCCCAGCCGTGCCGCGGCGCGCGCGCACGTGGATCTCCCCCGCCGCGGAAGGCACATCCCGATACGACAGGTAGATGATCGGGGTCGGCGGCTCGCCGAATGCGTTGTAGGTCGAGTCCCTCGCGACGCCCGCGATCGAGAACTCCCGTCCGCGCACCTGCAATCGGCGTCCGATCGGCTCGAGTGCGCCGAGATACCTGCGCACGAACTCCTCGTTGACGATCGCCTGGGGCCGCGCCGATGGATCGTCGAGCGCCACGAAATCCGCCCCTGCGCGCAGCGGGATGTGCATCGTGCGAAAGTAGCCCGGCGTCACGGTGTTGGTCAGCGCGCGGTCCTCCTCGTTATCGGAGCGCCGGTGGCCGTCCACGGTGAACGGCCGCGAGGGCAATCCGTGAATGTCGAGCGGGACGGAGGTCGCGATCGCCGCGTCTTCCACGTCGGCCAGTTCGCGGAGTCGATCCAGCACCTGTCGCGGGAACGCCCGCGTGAACTCCCGTGTCGCATTCCGCCCGGTCAAGTCGTACGCCGCGAGCAGGACGCCCTCGCGCCGGAATCCCGTGTCGAGGTCGCGGGCGTCCATGACGCTGCGGAAGAACAGGCCCGCGACGATGAGGACGACGAGAGCAAGCCCCGCCTGCACACCCATCAGGATGTCGCGCATCCGGCTGCGCTGCGGACCGCCGGTGTCGGTCCGAAGGGCCGCCTGTGGGTCGAGGCGGGCAAGATGCGCGGCGGGCGCGGCGCCGAAGATCACGCCGCACAGCAGGCCGAGCGCCATGGCAAACACCAGCGCGCCGCCGTCCACGTGCGTGTCGAACCGCAGCGGCAATCCGCTCAACGGAAGCACGAGGAGCGCCTGCGTCCCCCACGCCGCGATCCCGGCCCCGAGCGCCGCGCCGGCGATTCCGAGAACGACGTTCTCGGCCAGCAGGAGGCGGGCGATGTCGCGCGGCGTGGCCCCGAGCGCGAGGCGTACGCCAATCTCTCTCCGGCGCGCGCTCGCCCGCGCGAGCATCAGGTTCGCGGTGTTTCCGCAGACGGCCAGCAGCAGGAGCAGCATGATGGCCTGCAGGAAGGTCAGCGCCGCGGTCAGCAGCCGCTGCGGCCCACGCGGAGACTTCCAGAACGGGAGCACCTCGGCGGTGAATCCTCCGTTGCTCGGCGGATAGGCCGACGCCAGGCCGCGCATGGCCGCGTCGAGCTCGCTTTGGGCCTGCGGCCGGGACGTCCCGTCCGCCAGCGCGCCAATGATCTGATAGCCGCGGAAACCCCGGTCCCGCAATTCCCCCGACCCTCCGATGACAACCGGCGCGAGTGTCGCCGGGAGGTAAATGTCAAAACTGAGCCCGGAGACGGTACCGAGGAACGCCTTCGGGGTGACGCCGACGATGGCGATCCGGGTGCCGTTGAGACGCACCGTTCTGCCGAGCGCGTCCGGTGTGCCGCCGAACCGCCTCTGCCACAGCGTGTACGAGATGACGCCAACGGGCTCGCCTCCCGGCCGCGCCGCTTCCTCGGGCGCCAGAAAGCGGCCGAGTGCCGGCTTCAGCCCGAGTGCGGAGAAGTAGTTTCCTGAAACGAGCAGCCCATAGGTGCGCTCGACCTGGCCGGCGTCGCCGACGTACAGCGGCACCATCCGGAACGCGACAAGATCGGGGATCGAGCGGAGCCGCTCGCGCAGATCCTCGTATTCGGGCCACGAGGCGCTCGTGTACATGCCCGCGTCGTTCCGAACTTCCACGCCGTAGAACCCGCCTCCGTTGGGTACTCCACCGAGCGGCTTCAGGACGCGCGCTTCGATCCACGAGAAGACGACGGTGTTGACGCCCACGCCGGCCCCAATCGAGAGCACCACGACCGTTGCGACCGTCGGCATGCGACCGATGGTCCGGATCGCCTGGCGCAGGTCGCGAAACGCACGCGCCACCATCAATGCCGTCCGCCGTGGATGGCGACCCCCAGCTCCCCGATCCACCCGCGCCCTTTCCCGTGCATGCCAATCGCGGCGATCGCCATCAGCAGGGCGACGATGACCACGATTGCGAACGTCCGTGCACTCATGTCGATCTCCCCAATCAGTGAATTGGTGAATTGGTGAATTGGTGAATTGGTGAATTGGAGAGTTGGTGAATTGCCGTCCGCTGGACGATTTGAGCCACCTGCGCAGAATTCACGCACTCACGAATTCACAAACTCACCAATTACAAACTCACCAATTCAACGAAGTTCCCAGGCAGTGGCAAAGTACTCGGTGGTGCCTGAACAGGCTCTGAACGGGGCATTCAGGTGCCGTTCAGCCTGGTTTGGTCTATCTTGGAGGAGCTATCAGCTATCAGCTATCAGCTATCAGCTGTCAGCTATCAGCTGTCAGCTATCAGCCCTCAGAAGCTGAAAGCTGAAAGCTCTTTGCGCACCTCAGATGGAGGCCCGATCTTGCGCGTGCTGGTGGTCGAGGACGAGAGGCGGCTCGCGACCGAACTCGCGGCTGCCCTGCGCGACGCGGGCTACGCGGTCGATTGCGCGGAGGATGGCGAACGCGCCGACTTTCTCGCGCAGACGGAGCGGTACGACGCGGTCGTGCTCGACCTCGGGCTTCCAAGAATCGACGGGCTCACGATCCTGCGGCGCTGGCGCGACGCAGGGCTGTCGATGCCCGTGCTCGTGCTGACCGCGCGCGGGACCTGGCACGAGAAGGTGCAGGGGATCGACGGCGGCGCGGACGACTACGTCGCGAAGCCATTCAGGATCGAGGAAGTCCTGGCGCGCGTGCGGGCGCTCATCCGTCGATCCAGCGGTCAGGCGAGCCCCGAGCTGCGATGCGGCGAGGTCACACTCGATCCTCGGTCGGCCAGAGTCACGCTCGCGGGAAGACCGGTCAAGCTGACGAGCCATGAGTATCGGCTCCTGTCGTACCTGATGCACCACCGCGATCGGGTCGTCCCGCGCGTCGAGCTGAGCGAGCACATCTACGAGCACGGATCCGATCGCGACTCGAACACGCTCGAAGTCTTCGTCGCGCGCCTGCGCCGGAAGCTGGGGAATGCATTCATCGAAACGGTCCGGGGCCTCGGGTACCGGATAGGCGACCGGCCATGAGGCGCGCGCTCTCGCTGCGCGCGCGGCTGTTATTCGGCGCCCTGCTCTGGACCGCGGGGCTGTTCATTCTCACCGCCTTCCTCCACTCCCACGTGTTGTCCGCGCATCCGGCCCTGCCGCGCCTGTTCAACCGCGTGTTCCTGTCGCACACGTCCCTTCTCGGCGTCGTGGCGCTGGTCTGCATGGCGGCGGGACTCGTGCAGGTGCGCCGCGGGCTGGTGTCGTTCAGCGATCTGCGCGCGCGCCTCACCGCCGTCCGGGACGGACGCGAGCCGCGCCTCGACGGCCGGTATCCCGGGGAGGTGCAGCCGCTCGTCGACGAGCTGAACGCGCTCCTCGCCGATCGCGACGCGCGCGTGACGCGCGCGCTGGCGAAAGCCGGAGACCTGGCCCACGGGCTGAAGACGCCGCTGGCCATCCTCGCGCAGGAAGCCGAACGCACGGGCGGGCGCGACGGCGACGTGGCCGACACCATCGGGCAGCAGGTGGAGCGCATGCGGCGCCAGATCGACTATCACCTGGCCCACGCACGGGCCGCGGCGTCGACGACCGACCCCGCCGCGCGGTGCCACGTGCGGGTGTCGGTCGACGGCCTGGTTCGCACGTTGCTCCGCCTGCATGACAGCCGCCGCCTGACGATTGACGTGGACGTTCCGGCGGATCACGAGGTCCGCGCGCGCCGCGAAGACCTCGACGAGATGCTCGGCAACCTGCTGGACAACGCGTGCAAGTGGGCGAAGGCGCGCGTCGTGGTGGCCTCGCTCGTCGATGGTGGCGGCGTCGCCATCACGATCGACGACGACGGTCCGGGGATCGAGCCGTCGATGCGGGAAGCGGTTCTCGGCCGCGGCGTGCGCGCGGATGAAGCGGCGCCCGGCTCGGGCCTGGGCCTCGCCATCGTCCGCGATCTGGCCGAGTTGTACGGCGGCTCCGTTGCGCTCGATCGCTCGCCCGCCGGGGGGGCCCGCGCGACGCTCCGCCTGCCGAAGGGAATAGTCGATAGTCGATAGTCCGTGTAGCGCAGCCCTTTAGGGCTGCCTCTCGCCTCTCGCGGTGCAGTATCATCTCCGGCATGCACACCGCCGGTCTGAGGTGGCGGGCTGCGCTCGGCGTGGTCGTGGTGGTCGTTTCGGCGACGGCCGTCACCTGCCGGAAGGCGGCGCCCCCGGCCTCGTTCGACAACACGCTGCCGCGCGGCGCCCGCTACCTCGAGCAGGCGTACGGCCCGAAGCGCTACTCGCAGTTCGCGGAAGAATGGATCATCCGTGACTTCTTCCAGGACCGCCGGAATGGCGTCTTCGTCGACATTGGCGCGAACCACTACCGCGACGACAGCACGACGTTCTACCTCGAGGAACGTCTCGGCTGGTCCGGTGTCGCGGTCGAGCCGCTGAAGCAGTTCGAGCCGGACTACGTCAAGTACCGCCCGCGCACGCGATTCCTGCCGTTCTTCGTGTCCGACGTGTCGGACAGGACCGCGCAGTTGTACGTCCTCCCGGAGCACACCGTCGTCAGTTCGACTGACAGGAAGTTCACGGAGCGCACCGGTGCGAACCCGCAGGAGGTCACCGTCCCGACGATCACGATGAACGATCTGCTGCACAAGGCGGGGATCGAGCGGTTCGATTTCCTCTCCATGGATATCGAGTTGTCGGAACCGAAAGCGCTTGCGGGCTTCGACATCGGGCGTTTTCTCCCCGAGCTCGTCTGCATCGAAGCGCATCCCGAGGTCCGGCAGCGGATCCTCGACTACTTCGCGCGCAACAACTACGTCATGGTCGGCAAATACCTGCAGGCCGACGAGAACAACCTGTATCTCATGCCACTGCGATAGCTGGAGATTGCCGCATGCGTAGGGCCTTCGGACTCGCCATCCTTCTCGCGCTTGTTTTCCTCGCGGCTCTCGTCGCGATGCCTGCGGGACTCGCCCAACGGGCGGCGCCGTCGCCCCTCGACGAGGCTCGGGACAGGCCGTTCGACGAGCTGCACTTCCGCGACATCGGGCCGGCGGCGACCAGCGGGCGCCTCCACGACATCCAGATCGATCCCTCGAACCCCGCGGTGCTGTACGTCGCGGCGGCAACCGGCGGGATCTGGAAATCCGCGAACAAGGGCGTGACATGGAAGCCGGTGTTCGAGAACCAGCCTGACAACACGTTCGGCGCGCTCGCGATTTTCGAGCGCGACCCGAAGATCGTCTGGGCCGGCACCGGCGAGCAGAACAACCGGCAGAGCTCATCCTGGGGCGGCGGCGTCTATCGTTCGACCGACGGCGGCGACACGTGGACGCATCTCGGCCTGCACGACACGCGCGCGATTGGACGCGTGGTCCTTCATCCGACCGATCCCGCCATCGCGTACGTCGCAGCCGTCGGCAATCTCTGGACGGGCAGCGACGAGCGCGGCGTGTTCAAGACGACGGATGCCGGGCGCACGTGGGCCAGGGTGCTCTTCGTCGACCGGTTCACGGGCGCGACGGACATCGTGATGGACCCGCGCGACCCCGCCGTCCTGTATGCCGCCACGTACCAGCGGCTCCGAAAGGCGTTCGGATTCAATGGCGGCGGCCCCGGAAGCGCGATCCACAAGAGCACCGATGGGGGCGCGACCTGGAAGAAGCTCGAAAACGGCGTTCCCGCCGGCGACAAGGGACGCATCGGGCTGGCCGTCGCGCGATCGAAGCCGGACGTCCTCGTCGCCACCATCGAGCACGCCACTGCCGGCGGCACGTATCGCACGGAAGACGCGGGCGCGACATGGAAGCGCATGAGCGCAACCAATCCGCGGCCGATGTACTACAGCAAGCCCACGATCGACCCCAATAACGACAGGCGCATCTGGCTGCCCGGCACCTCCATCGTCAAGAGCGAGAACGGCGGAACGACGTTCGAAGAGGAGCCGACCTCCCCGACCTACGACGTCGGCCTGAAGACCGACCACCACGTCATTCGCGTCGACCCGGCGAACTCCGCCCACATCTACGTTGCGGGCGACGGGGGGCTGCACGAGAGCTTCGACATGGGCAAGACGTACATCCGGGTGAACAACATCCCGGTCGCGCAGGTGTACCGCATCGCCGCCGACAATCGCGATCCGTACTGGGTGTATGCCGGGCTGCAGGACAATCACTCGTGGATGGGGCCGAGCGCGACGCGCCACTGGCTCGGCATCCTGAACCAGGACTGGCTGGAGATCGGCTTCAGCGACGGCACCGGCAAGGCGGTCGACAAGGCCGACTGGCGCAAGGTGTACTCGTCGTCGAGCGGCGGCAATCTGTCGCTCGTCGACCCGGTGACCGGCGACGCCATGGGCATCACTCCGCGGCCGCGCGCCGGCGAGCCGCCGTACCGGTTCGACTGGGATGCGCCGGTCATGGCCTCGCGGCACACGCCGGGCACCGTGTACCTTGGCGGCAATCGCCTCTTCATCTCGCGGGACTACGGGTCCACGTGGTCGCGCACGAAGGACCTCACGCGCGCCATCAACCGCGACACGCTCGAGATGATGGGCGTGCTCAACCGCGACATCAGGCTGTCGCGCAACGACGGCGACGCCATCAGCGAGATTTCAAACTTCGCCGAGTCACCGGTCGATCCCCACGTACTGTGGGTCGGAACCGACGATGGCAACGTGCAGCTCACGCGGGACGGCGGCAAGACATGGACGGAGCTGAGCGGCGCGATCCAGGGCGTCAGGAACGGCACGTTCGTGGGCGACATCGTCGCATCGGCGGCATCCCCCGCAACCGCATACGTGTCCTTCGACGCCCACCGCGACGGCGACTTCGCGCCGTACATCGTCCGCACGACGGATTTCGGCAAGACGTGGACGCTCGCGATCGCCGGGTTGCCATCCGAAGATGCGTCGGTGCGAAGCCTGGCGGAATATCCGGGCCACCCGAACGTGCTCTTCGCCGGAACGGAGCGGGCGCTGTTCGTCACCGACGACAGCGGCGCGCACTGGATCAGGCTGGCCGCGAACCTGCCGACCACGCGCTACGACGACATTCTCGTTCATCCGCGCACGAAGGACCTGGTCCTGGGGACGCACGGCCGCGGCATCTGGATCCTGGACGACGGGTCACCCATCGCCGAGTGGACGGCGGCGATTCGGTCGAAGCCCGCGCACCTCTTCAGGGTTCCACGCGCGAGGCTCATGCTGTACTGGGAAGACGTCTCGAACATGGGCCACTACTTCTTCACCGCGGAAAATCCGGCGGAAGGCGCGGCGTTCACATACCATCTGTCGAAGCCCGCGGCCCACGTGCGGCTGATTGTCACGAGTCCGACCGGAAAGGTCATACGAACCGTGATCGGACCCGGTGCCGCGAACGTGATTCACCGGGTCAACTGGGACCTGCGGTATCCCGTTCCCCCGGGCGGCGCCGGCAGGGGCGCCGGTGGTGGAGGCCCTTCGACAGGCTCAAGGGTGGCGAGTGAAGAAGGCGGCGGAGGTCCGGGAGCACAGAAACCCGCCGTGATCCAACTGCCGATCCCCTCGCACGACATCGGGCCGCGCGGACCGCACGTCGCGCCCGGCACGTTCAAGGTCACGCTCGAGGTCGACGGCGTCAAGACCGAATCGCGCACGTTCGAAGTGCGCGGGGATCCCGCGTCCGCGGTTACACTGGCACAACACAAGGCGCGCGAAGCATTCGCGGTCGAGGTGATGGACCTGCTCGCAAGAGTCGACACGCTCGCGGCCGACCTGCGCACGCGCCGCGCGGCGGCGACCGGCGACGGGGCCGCCCGGCTGCAGGCCCTCGAACAGCGGCTGGTCGGTGGCGGCGGAGGACGGGGGCGCGGGGCCGGCGCCGGGGCCGGACCGCAGCCGCAGCCCGTGCGTCAGCGCCTGAGCGGGTTGATCAGCGCGTTTGTCGGCTCCGGTGCCCGAACAGGGACGCTGTCCGCTCCGACGGGCAGCATGCGCGCGACACTGGCGGACGCGAAGGCGGACCTGGCGGCGATCACAAAGGACAGCAAATGAAGAAGCTCTCTTTCATCCTCATACTTTTCGCGGCGCTCGTTTCCCCGGCGCCGCAGGCGCAGACGCAGGTTGGTGCGTGGGAACAACAGGCGCAGAACGTCACCATCATCCGCGACGACTGGGGCATCCCCCACGTTTACGGGAAGACGGATGCCGATGCCGTGTTCGGCGTCATGTATGCCCAGGCCGAGGACGATTTCAACCGCGTCGAGACGAACTACCTCAATTCCATCGGCCGGCTGGCGGAGGCCGAGGGGGAAAAGGAGATCTACCGCGACCTGCGGATGAAGCTGTTCATCGATCCCGCGGACATGAAAGCGCAGTACGAGAAGGCGCCGGCGTGGCTGAAGGCGCTGATGAACGCCTATGCGGACGGCCTGAACTACTACCTCCACACGCATCCCACGGTGACGCCGCGCGTGATCAAACGCTTCGAGCCGTGGATGGCGCTCACCTTCAGCGAAGGCAGCATCGGGGGCGACATCGAGCGCGTCAATCTGAATCAGCTCCAGGCTTTCTACGGACCCGCCTCCGCGTCTTCCGCCTTCGCGCCTTCGACGCTTCGGCGGGGCAAGCCGGCCGATGTCGTGACTGAATTCGTGGAGCCCGGCGGGTCGAATGGCGTGGCGATCGCGCCGTCGAACACAGCCGGCCGCCACGCGCTCCTGCTGATCAACCCGCACACCTCGTTCTTCTTCCGCGCCGAAGCGCAGATGGTCAGCGACGAGGGCCTGAACGCGTACGGCGCGATCACGTGGGGCCAGTTCTTCATCTACCAGGGGTTCAACGATCGGGCCGGCTGGATGCACACGTCGAGCGGCGCCGACAACATCGACGAGTACCTGGAAACCGTCGTCAAAAAGGGGGAGGCGGTCCTTTACAAGTACGGCGCCGAGGAGCGGCCGATGACGGTCAAGCACATCGTCGTCCCCTACAAGACCGCGACCGGCATGGCGCAGAAGACGTTCACCGTCTACCGTACGCATCACGGGCCGGTCGTCAGGGAAGCCAATGGCAAATGGGTCAGCGTCAGGCTGATGGAAGAGCCGCTGAAGGCGCTCACGCAGTCCTACTCGCGGACCAAGGCGCGCAGTTATAAGGCGTTCCGCGACACGATGGAGCTGCACACCAACTCGTCGAACAACACCATCTACGCCGACGCGGACGGCTCGATCGCGTATTTCCACTCGAATTTCATTCCGAGGCGCGACACGCGGTTCGACTGGAGCAGGCCCGTGGAGGGCAGCGATCCCGCCACGGACTGGCAGGGGCTGCACTCGATCGATGAAACGCCGGGGCTGCTCAACCCCGCCAGCGGATGGCTGTACAACACGAATAACTGGCCGTGGTCGGCGGCGGGGCCGAGCAGTCCGAAGAGAGAGAACTACCCGTCGTACGTCGATCGCGGCAACGATGAAAGCCCGCGCGGCGTGCATGCGATCCGCGTGCTCAAGGACAAGAAGGACTTCACGGTCGACTCGCTGATCGCCGCGGCGTACGACAGCTACCTGCCGGCCTTCGACACGCTGCTGCCGCCACTGTTCAAGGCTTACGACGAGATGGCGCCGTCCAACCCGCTGAAGGCGAAGGTTGCCGAGCAGCTCGAGATGCTCCGGGCGTGGGACCGCCGCTGGTCGGCGACCTCGGTCCCGACGTCGCTCGCCGTCTACTGGGGCGAGCGAGCCGGCATGCGGGCTGCCCAGGCAACGCCGGAGCAACTACTCCAGGGGCTGGCGTCCGCCTCCGACACGCTCACGAAGGACTTCGGCACGTGGAAAACGCCGTGGGGAGAGATCAACCGCTTCCAGCGGCTCACGGGCGACATCGTGCAGCCGTTCAACGACGCGGGCCCGAGCATTCCAGTGGGCTTCACCTCCGCGCGGTGGGGTTCGCTCGCGTCCTTCGGCGCGCGCACCTACCCGGGCACGAAGAAGATGTACGGCACGAGCGGCAACAGCTTCGTCGCGTGCGTCGAGTTCGGCGAGCGGATCAAGGCGAGAGCCGTCAGCGCCGGCGGCGAGAGCGGCGACCCGTCGTCGAAACACTTCAACGACCAGGCACCACGGTATGCCAAGGGCGATTTGCGCCCCGTGTATTTCTACAAGACGGATCTGCAGGGACACACCGAGCGCGAATACCATCCAGGCAGGTGAGCCAGAACGCCACCGAAGAACACCGAGATCACAACCACGGAAGAACACGGAAGATCACCGTTTTGAACGCCGAGACGATCCGCCGAGTGCCCTCAGAAGGCACTACGGCAAAGGAGCGGCAATGCGAGTGAGAATCGCTGCGTCGCTAGTGATTGGTGCTCTCCTGATAGTCGTCGGTCTAGATCGAGGTACCTCCCCATCGGCTGCCCCGGGACAAAAGCCGACGAAACAGCGGACGATCCATATTGACGGTGGCCGCGGCGCGCCGCCTACTCTGGAGCAATGGTGGGCTATAAGTCCACTGGTGGTTGATGCGACTGTTCAGAGGGACAGACCGCTGGACCGGACACTCAGCAACGTGCCTGACACCGTAATCCAGACAGCATATGAGCTGCACGTTAATGAGGTATTTCGGGACGTCGCACGTGCGGCTGACAAACGCGTGGAGTTTGTGCAACGCGGCGGTGACCGTGACAATGGCGATTACATTGATTCGGTCGAAGAGGAAGGGTTTCCTCGGCTTCGTGTTGGGGAGAGGTACGTCTTCTTTCTCAAACCATCACGGTACAACCCTGGCACCTACGTGACGGCGACGGACACTCCAGACAGCCTCGTGCTCTTGGCGCCAGACGGAAGGGTCATCGCCCGAGGGCACAGCAATATGGCCGCTAAAGTGGAGAGATTTAATCGGGAAGAGCTACTGAATTTCCTGCGAAGTCTCAAGGAGGTAGTCCCAGTTCTTCCGGGTTGATGTTTCCGTGTTTCTCCGTGGGGGCGGGACAACCACCGGGCGTGTTTCACCGTCCAAGGAACCATGCTCGACGCCCTCACCGATCTTCGGCTCGCGCTCCGCGGCCTCGGCCGCAGTCCCCTCTTCGCGACGGTCGCCATCCTGTCGCTGGCGCTCGGCATCGGCGCGAATACGGCGATCTACACGCTCATCGATCAGATTCTCCTGCGGAAGCTGCCGGTCAAGGCGCCCGATGAGCTGGTGATGCTCTACCAGCGTGGCCCGCACATGGGCAGCAACATGGGCGCGCGGATGCACTCCTATCCGCTCTACCAGGATCTGCAGAAACGAGCGGAGCCGCTGGCGGAAGTCCTCTGCCGCCGGCTCGTCCCGGCGTCGGTGGCCATCGACAACCGGACCGAGCGCGTGCAGGCGGAGATGGTGTCGGGCAATTACTTCACCATGCTCGGCGTGCAGCCGGCCGCCGGCCGCGTGTTCAACTCGCAGCAGGACGACCAGACCTACCGCGGCCACCCCGCGGTCGTGCTGAGCTACGACTATTGGACGATGCGCTTCGCCCGCGACCCCGCCGTCGTCGGGCGGAAGATCCTCGTCAATGACTACCCGATGGAGATTGTCGGCGTCTCGGCCCAGGGGTTCGCCGGCCTGGATCCGGCGGAGTCGCCGCAGATTCGCCTGCCGATCCTGATGAAGCCGGTGATGGCGCCCACGTGGGAGTGGCTGCAGATGGACGACCGCCGCTCGCGATGGGTGCAGGTGTTCGGACGCCTGAAGCCCGGCTACACCGTCGCGTCCGCGCAGGCGCCGCTGCAGGGACTCTTCACGCAGGTTCGCGCGTACGAGGTGACGCTGCCCGCCGCGAAGAACTGGTCTGCCTTCTCGCGCGATCGGTTCATGAAGGGCGAATTGCTGGTCGAAGAAGCCGCGATGGGCTATTCGGAGCTCCGCAACAACTTCTCGACGCCGTTGCTGGTCCTGATGGCGATGGTCGGGCTCGTCCTGCTGATTGCCTGCGCGAACGTCGCGAACCTGCTCATCGCGCGGGGATTCATGCGGCAGAAGGAGCTCGCCGTCCGACTCTCGCTCGGTGCGTCGCGCGGCCGGCTGGTGCGCCAGCTCCTCGTCGAGAGCCTGCTGCTGTCGTTCATCGGCGGCGTGGCGGGCCTGGCGCTGGCGATGGTCCTGACGCGCGCGCTCCTTGCGCTGGTCTCCGGAGGTGAGCCGCTGCTGATCCGAGCCACGCCGGATCTCAGGATCCTCGCGTTCACGTTCGGCCTGACGTTCGTCACCGGCCTGATTTTCGGCCTGCTGCCCGCCCTGCGTGCGAGCCGTCCCGATCCGTGGACGACGCTGAAGGACACCGTCGGCTCCATCGCCGGGACGGGCGGATCGCTGTTCCTGCGCAAGGGTCTCGTCACGGCGCAGGTGGCGCTCAGTTTCCTGCTGCTGTTCGGCGCGGGACTCTTCGTGCGCAGCCTCCAGAACCTGAAGACGACGGAGACCGGCGTGGCGCTCGACAACCTGGTCACGTTCCAGTTGTCGCCGTCGCTGAGCGGCTATGACGCGCCGCGCACGGTGCAGTTCTACGACGAGGTGCTCGAACGGCTGCGCGCCGCGCCGGGAATCACGTCGGCCGCCCTCGCGATGGTCCCGATTCTCGCCGGGGACGAATGGGACAGCTCGACGAGCGTCGAGGGGCACCGCGCAGCCGACGGCGAGGACATGCAGGCGTTCATGAACGCCTTGTCGCCGGGATACTTCGCCACGATGAAGATCCCGATCCTGGAAGGGCGCGACTTCACACGCATGGACGTGAAGGAGGCGCCGACCGTCGCCATCGTCAACCGCCGCTTCGCCGAGCACTTCTTCCCTGGGAAGAGCGCGATTGGCAAGCATCTCGGCCGGGGCGGCCCCCGCGCGACGCTGAACGTCGAAATCATCGGTGTCGTGGCCGACTCGCTCTACGAAGGTCCGCGCGAGGGCGTGCGGCGCCAGGTGTTCGTACCCAACTGGGGGAGCAACGGCGTCGCCTTCTACGTCCGGACCGGCACGAAGTCGTCGAGCGCCTTCAACCTGATTCGCGGAGTGATGCAGCAGCTCGACGCATCGATGCCGCTCTACGAGTTGAAGACGCTCGAGGGCCAGCTCGATCAGACGCTCCTCACCGACCGGCTGATCGCGCTCCTGTCAGCCGGGTTCGGCTTCCTGGCGACGGTGCTCTCGTCGATCGGACTCTACGGCGTGATGGCGTTCGTCGTCGCACGCCGCCGAAAAGAGCTCGGCATCCGGCTGGCGCTCGGCGCGCAGCCCTCTCTGGTGATCTGGCTGGTCATGCGGGAGGTGCTGATCCTGCTGGCGATCGGCCTCGCCGTGGGCGTGCCGTCCGCACTCGGACTCGGCCGGTTCGTGGCGGCGCAACTCTACGGGATCCAGCCGAACGATCCGTCGCTGGCAGGGTACACGTTGTTGCTCTTGACGACCGTCTCCGTCGCCGCGGGCCTGATCCCGGCGCACAGGGCCAGCCGGATCGATCCGATCCTGGCCCTCAGATGTGAGTAAGTGCCACGGAAGGGCACAAAACCACGGATGGACACAAAAGACACTGAAACTCTCAGGGTAACGCCTTCCGTGTTCCTCTGTGTTCTTCCGTGGCAGCCCATCCAGTGTTCTTCCCGTGTTCCGTGGTCTTCCGTGTTTTTCCGTGTTGCCTCAGCGGTAGGCGGCGGCTTGGATGCCGTACAGCTCGGCGTAATGGCCGCGCCGCTGCATCAATTCCTCGTGAGTGCCGACTTCGATGAGTCGCGCGCCGTCGAGCACCACGATCAGATCGGCCATGCGCACGGTCGAGAATCGGTGGGACACCAGGATCGTGATGCGCCCTTCGGCGCTGCCGTTGCGCGCGGCGGCTGCGTAACGCTCGAACAAGGCGTGTTCGGTCTCCGCGTCGAGCGCGGCGGTCGGTTCATCCAACACCAGCAGCAGCGGCCGCTCGCGCATGAACCCGCGCGCCAGCGCCAGCTTCTGCCATTGCCCGAACGACACGTCCACGCCGCCCGGCCACGTCGGGCCGAGCTGCGTCTCCAGCCCTGACGACAGCCGGGCCACGACATCGGCAGCTCCCGCGCGATCGACGGCGGCGGCGACCGCGGGTCGATCGTCGGCGCGCGGGACGTCCCCGAGGCCCACCGTGTGCCGCGCGACGAACTCGAAGCGGAAGAAGTCCTGGAAGGCTCCCGCGAGCCGCGATCGCCAGTCGTCCGCCGCGATGCGCGCCAACGGCGTGTCGTCCACCGCGATCGAGCCCGAAGACGGTTCGTAGAGTTTGGACAGCAGCTTGACGAGCGTCGTCTTGCCCGCGCCGTTTTCGCCGACGATGGCCACGACCGACCCGGCCGGCAGCAGCAGGGACACGTCGTCGAGCACCACGCGCGAGGTGCCGGGATAGGCGAACGACACGCGGTCGAGTCGGATGCCGCACCGGAGGACCTCGAGCGCGGGCAGGTCCGCCGACGCCGTCATCGACGCGGCGTAGTCCTCGAGCCAGGCGAGCCGGCGCGAGCCGTCCATCCAGAAGCCGCGGAGGAACCCGACCTCTCCGACCGTCGCCGCGATGTACGCGGAGAGCCGGGCGCCGGCGGCGAGGACGAGCAGCACGTGGCTCGCCGGCGCGCGAAGCCCCGACGACACGAAGATGACGGCGCCGACGTACGCGCCGCCGAACACGGCCCACGCGAGCGTGTGCCATGCAGCCGTTCCCCACCGCGCGTGCGAGACGGGGCCGTACCATCGCTCCCATGCGGCGCGGCGTTCTCGCGCGAGGCGGGGCCCCAGGCCGATGACCCGCACTTCCTTGCCTGGGGCGGCGGTCGTCGCGGTCGCGAACAGGTGCCGCGCGAGACGGGCGGGCTGCGCACCGCCTTCCTGCGCCTTCCGCTCCACCGCGGGACGCCAGGTGGAGGTGACGACCGTGGGCACCGCGAACACCGCGAGCAGCGCGAGCGCGGCATGAATCGACACGAGCAGGCCAATCGTGACGGCGAGCCGCAGGATCCACCCGAGCGTCGAGAAGAGCGACATGTACATGTGATCGAGCACGAACACCTGGTTTCGCAGCATGGACAGGCGATCGAGGAACTCGGGACGCTCCTGGTGCGCGATGGTCGCGACGGAGGCCTGGAGGCGCGCGACGTGCGACTCCAGCGCGATCGTCACCCTGTCGCGGAAGCGGCGCTGCACGCGCGTGCTGACCGTGCCGAGGAACCACGTGGCCGTGGCGGAGACGCCGAGGCCGATCGCCGACGCGACGATCAGCGTGGCGTTCCCATCGAGCACCCCCTTGCCGAGCAGCATCAGCCACAGGGCGAGCAACGCGTCGGGCAGCACGGCAAGCTGTGACAACACGAACGCGGCGAGCATCAGCCGCGGCTCGTGCCGATACCCGAGCTTGCAGAGGCGCCACATCGACGACAGCGCAGGCGGGAGCGGCTCGATCGGCGCCAGTCGGACCGCCTCAGCCGAGGACGTCATAGGTCATGCCCTCCTCGCCCTCGACGGTGAAGCGCTGCGCCTGGAGGTCGAACATCGTGCGGTAGCGGCCTGCCTTCGCCATCAGCTCGGCGTGCGACCCGAGCTCGACGACGCGGCCGTGTTCGATCACGCAGATCTGGTCGGCGTGACGCACGGTGGAGAACCGGTGGGATATCAGGATGGTGGTGCACTGCCGCGTCGCCGACAGCACGCGGTCGAAGATCTCCGCTTCCCCCCGGACGTCGAGCTGCGCGGTCGGCTCGTCCAGCAGGACGAGACCCGCGCCGAGGCGGACCGCGCACAACGCGCGCGCGAGCGCGACGCGCTGCCACTGCCCGCCCGACAGGTCGGTGCCTCCCTCGTACCCGCGGGCGAGCGGCGTGTCGAGACCCGCGAGATCGGCGGCGCCTGCGGACTCGAGCGCGCCGCGGACGGTGGCGTCCGGCGCGCCCGCGGGCGCGACGTTCTCGCGGAGCGGCAGCTCGAGGCGGACGAAATCCTGGAACACCGCGGCCAGTCGCGAGCGCCACGCCTCCAGGTCCAGCTCGCGCAGATCCACGCCGTCCACTTCAATCGCGCCCGACTGCGGGTCGTACAGCCGGCACAGCAGCTTGGCGATTGTCGTCTTCCCCGCCCCGTTCTGGCCGACGATCGCGAGGGAGGAACCAGCCGGGATGGTGAGATCGAAGTGCTCGAGCACGTTGGCGCCACCGGGATACGCGAAGGTGACGTCACGAAACCGGATCTCCCTGGCCGGCGCGCCGGCGGTGGTGCGGCTGCCTGATGTGAGCGATCCGGCCCTGGCCATCGCGGGCTCGAGCCGCAGGACGGCGGCGACCGGCGCCGCGGAGCCGTCGAGCGCCCAGTTCAACCCTCCGAAGGCGATCATCGACGTGCCGACGGCGCTCTGGACGAAGACCACCGCCTGGCCGAGCGTGATCGCACCCGAGGCGGACGCGGATGCGAGCGACCAGAAGACAACCACGTTCGCGCCGGTGACGATCAGCAGGCTCCACAGCACGGGACGCTCGCGAAGGCGCGTCGCTTGGTACTGCAGCTCGTGCAGCCGCCTGCGCCGTGCGACGAACCGATCGATCGTCCAGGTGGCCAGGCCGAACAACCGCAGCTCCTTGCTGGCGGGTGGATCCACGGCGAGCCGATACGCGTACTCGGCGTCGCGCTGCGCGGCGCGGACTTCGCTGGTGTTGCGATCGCGCCAGACGCCGCTCTCGCGCAGCAGCCAGTGGGTCGAGAGCCAGGCGCTGGCGAGCACCAGTGGCGCCCACCAGGCGTACGCCGCGAGCACCGCCGCTGACGCGCTGCCTCCGATCGTCTGCACCAGTCCGCCTGCGATGAAGTCCATCGAGAACGACAGCGGCGGCCCCGTCATGCCGAGGTCGAAATCACGCGCGACCGTGAGATCGCTCGTGAGCGCCGGATCTTCCAGGTGCCCCATGCCCTGCGGGCGCACGCACGCATCGGTCAACCGGTCGTAGAGCCAGGCGGCGGTCCGGTCGCCGAGGTTCGCGCTGACGGCCTGGTGGATGGGTGTGAGGACCTGAAGCAGGACGAACACGATGCCGGCGAACACGAGCGCGCGGCCGAGCGATCCGCCGGATTGCACCGCGGCAACCAGCACGCCCATGGCAATCGCGAAGACCGCCGGCAGCACGCCTCGCAGGACGAGGAGCCCCCACCAAGTCCACGCGAGCAGCGGGTCCGCTTTCGGGAGAACCGCGAAGAACTTCCACTCGTTCCGCTCGCGCAGCCGATCGAGCATCAGACCGTGGAATCTACATCAACACTGGTACGAACCTACCTCAGCCTTGGCGCCGCTCACGCCAGCCTGACGCCCGCCAGCGTCATACGCGCCGAGGCAGGGCTAAAGCCCTGCGCAACAGGAATACGAGGCAGGGCTAAAGCCCTGCGCAACAGGAATACGAGGCAGGGCTAAAGCCCTGCGCAACAGGAACACGAAAGGCAGGGCTACAAGGCACGGCGCGGGATCACCAACAGGCAAACCTATCTCGGCCGTGACCGCTTGCGAGCGCCGTCGTCCCGGTTCCGAACAGCGCGGTCCGGTAGCGCCCACGGCACGATTCGCCTAAATCGCTGGGTCGCAGCGTGATAGAACATGTCGCGCGGCGGGCACGCGCTGTGCTGCTCCGCCCGTCACCATGCTTCAGGATCTTCGATACGGCGCGCGCGTCTTGTGGCAACGGCCCGCCTGGACCGTCCTGGTACTGCTCTCCGTGGCGCTCGGCATCGGCGCGAACACCGCGGTGTTCAGTGCGACCAACGCGGTGCTGATCCGCAAGCTCCCCGTCGCGGACCCGGACAGCCTCGTGCGCTTTCGGGCCGTCGGCCGCAACGACATGGCGACCGACCGCAACGACTACGGGAACAACGCGCCGGAAAACAGCGCCGAGGTCAGCGCAACGTTTCCGTATCCGATGTTCGAGGCGTTGCGCAAGGCGAACGAGACGCTGAGCGATCTGATTGCCGGCGCGCCGTCGAGCACGGTGAACGTGGTCATCGACGGCCGGGCGGAGATTGCAACGGGGTACGTCGCGTCAGGCAACTATCACCAGTTTCTCGGCATCGCGGCCATTCGCGGCCGCGCCATCCGTCCCGACGACGACCGGGCGGACGCCACGGCCGTGGCCGTCATCAGCCATGCGTTCTGGACTCGCCGGTTCGGACGCGATGAGGCGGCCGTCGGCAGGGTGGTGCAGGCCAACAACACGCCGGTGACAATCGTCGGCGTGCTGCCGCAGGAGTTTACCGGTATCCAAAGGACCGTCGCGAATTCCCCGGATTTGTCGTTTCCGCTCTCGCTGGTGTCGCGCCTCAACCCGCAGCCTCCGGGCCCTCCAGGTTCGCTCCCGCTGCTGCGCCAGCCGACGGCGTGGTGGCTGCAGATCATGGGCCGCGTCAAGCCCGGCGTGACACCGCAACAAGTCGAGGCGAACCTCGGCGGCGTCTTCCAGCAGGCCGCGCGGGACGGCATGAATTCGTTCCTCAGCGCGCTGCCGGCGTCGGAGCGCGACACGACCGAGAACCGGGATCGAACGGGGATCCCGCAACTGCGCGTGACCTCCGGCGCTCACGGGATTTACGACAATTCCGCGAGCGAGGTGCGGTCGATCGCCATCCTGAGCGCGGTCGTGGCGCTGATCCTGCTGATCGTTTGTGCGAATGTCGCGAACCTCCTGCTCGCACGCGCGACAACACGCCGGCACGAGATTTCGGTGCGGCTCTCGCTGGGGGGCACCCGGTGGCGATTGATGCGGCAGTTGCTGACCGAAAGCCTTCTTCTCTCGCTCTTCGGCGGAGGGCTTGGGATCATCGTCGCTTACTGGGGAAAAGAGCTGCTCCCGGGCGGCGCCGCGACAGCGCCGGTCGACTGGCGCGTCCTGACGTTCGCCTGGGCACTCTCGGTCGTCACCGGCCTGGTGTTCGGTATCGCGCCCGCGGTTCGCGCCACGGGCGATACCGCCTCGGCCGCGCTGAAAGAAGGCGGCCGCACGATCGTGGGGTCGCGCGCGCTGCTCGGCAAATCGCTTGTCGTCGTGCAGGTCGCCGTGTCGCTGGTCGTGCTGGTGGGCGCCGGGCTGTTCCTGCGGACGGTCGACAACCTGCGCCGGGTGGACGTCGGGTTCGATCCGCAGCACCTGGTGCTGTTTCGTGTCAACCCGCAGCTGAATCGGTACGATTCGACGCGCAGCGCGGCGCTGTACGAACAGATCAGGCAGCGACTGCAGTCCGTTCCCGGCGTTCGGGCCGTGACGCTGTCGAACCCCCCACTGCTCTCGGGCAGCGTCAGCGGGACGACATTCATCGTGCAGGGCCGGCCCTACCAGCCGGGACCGCACAACGATATTCACCGCGTCCGCATCGCTCCCAACTTCTTCGAGGCGATGGGCATCCCGCTGGTCGCCGGGCGCGCCTTCAGCGATCGCGACAATACGACCGCGGCCCCGAAGGTCGCGATCATCAACGAAGCGGCCGCGCGCAACTTCTTCCCCGGAGAGGACCCGCTCGGCCGCCGGTTCGGCGGCAACCCGGAAACGAGCAGCCAGATCGAAGTCGTCGGCATCGTGCGGAACGTCAAGTACAACGATCTCCGGGCGGACGCGCCACCGACGATGTACGTACCATACGGCCAAGGCAACGTGGGCCCGATGGCGTTCGAGGTGCGGACGGCGATCGACCCTGCCGGCACGATTCCGGCGATTCGCGAGGCAGTCCGCCAGGCGGATCCAAACGTGCCGTTGATGGCCGTCTCGACGCAGATCGATCAGATCGAGCGGAGGTTTGCGCAGGAGCGCATCTTCGCGCGCGCGTATCTGTTGTTTGGCGCGCTCGCGCTGCTGGTCGCGGCGATTGGCCTGTTCGGCTTGATGTCCTACAGCGTCACGCGGAGAACGAACGAAATCGGCATCCGGATGGCGCTCGGCGCCGAGCGGGCCGCCGTGACGCGGATGATCGTGGGCGAGTCGCTCGTGATGGTCGCGTTCGGGCTCGCGATCGGGCTCGGGTCGGCCCTCGCAGCCGGGCGCCTGGTCGCCACGCTGCTCTTCGGCCTGGCGCCTTACGATCCCGCGACGATCGCGCTCGTGATGGCCGTCATGGTTGGCACGTCTTGGATTGCGTGCTACCTGCCCGCCCGCCGCGCCGCCCGCATCGATCCGATGCTGGCGCTCCGCTACGAATAGCGCAACTCCAAGTTCAAACTTCAAACTCCAAACTTCAAACTTCACACTTCAAACGTCAAACGGCCAACTCCCAATCCCAAACGGCCGGGAATTGGGGCTGGGAGGTTGGAGTTTGGCGTTTGGCGTTGACGCCGGCGCGCAGCGCTACCTTAACACCTGCTCCTCCGCGTCCGCCGCCGTCGTTTCCATCTGCCGGCGGACCATGCCGTGGTAGAGCCCCTGCGCGAGCATGAGCTCCTCGTGCGTCCCGCGTTCGACGACGCGCCCGTCGTCCATCAGGAGAATGAGGTCCGCGCGCCGCACCGTCGAGAGGCGGTGCGCGATGACGAAGGTCGTCCGGCCCGCCAGCAGCGTCGCCATCGAAGCCTGAATGAGCTGCTCGCTCTCGGTGTCGAGATTGCTGGTGGCCTCGTCCAGGATCAGGATCTGCGGCGAGGCGAGAATCGCGCGCGCGATCGCCAGGCGCTGCTGCTGCCCGCCTGACAGCTTCACGCCGCGTTCGCCGACGAACGTGCCGTAGCCGTCGGGCAGTTTCGCGATGAACTCGTGCGCGTTGGCGCGGCGCGCGGCGTCCTCGATCTCGGCGTCGGTGACGTCGTGGCGGGCGTAGGCGATGTTGTCGCGCACCGATCCGTCGAAGAGGAACACGTCCTGCTGCACGATGGCGAGGAGATCGCGATACGTGCGCAGGCGGAACTCGCGGATGTCCGTACCGTTCAGAAGGATCCGTCCACGGGTCGGATCGTGGAACCGCGCGACGAGGTCGGTGACCGTCGTCTTGCCGGCGCCGCTGCGGCCGACGAGCGCGACGACGGTGCCGCCCGGCACGGTCACGTTGAAATCGCGCACGACCGGCAGCCCCTCGCGGTACTCGAACTCGACCTCCTCGAACCGGATCTCGCGCACCTCGCGCGGCGCGTCCACCGCATCCGGCCGATCCGGCTTGTCGTCCTCCATCCCCAGCACCTCGAACACGCGCTCCATGGCCGCGAGCGAGCGCTGCAGCTCGGAGAACGAGTTCACGAGCTGCCACACCGGGTTCAGCAGCAGGAACGTGTACCACTGGAACGCCATGATGTCGCCGATCGACGCGCGGCCGGCGAGGTTCAGATAGCCGCCGTACCACACGATGACGACGTTGACGATGCCGAGCAGGAGACTCCAGGCGCTCCAGAGCACCATTTCGCGGCGCTGGGCGAAGAGCTCCTTCCGCAGCACCGTGTGCCGACCGACCATGTAGGAGCCCAGCTCGCGCACCTCGCGGCCGAACGCGCGCACGACGCGGATGCCGGAGAACGTCTCGCCCACGCGACCGTCGATCACTTCCGCATCCTTGCGGACCGATCGGTAGATCGGCCGGATGCGCCGCGCGAAGGTCAGGCTCATGACCATCACGCCGGGAATGATCGCCAGCGCCGTCAGCGCGAGCCGCCAGTTCAGCGACAGGAGGATCCCGACCGCGATGATCAGGCGGATGACCGAGATGGACGGCGACACGACCGCCATCTGCATCAGCCCGGTCGTCGTGTCCACGTCGCCCGTGAGGCGCGAGAGGATGCCGCCGGTCTTCATGTCCCAGAGCTTCGGGAGCGGCAGGTGCAGCAGGCGATCGTAGAGCGATCGCCGGAGCGACAGCATGACGCGCACGTTGAGGAGGCGCTGGCGGTAGTCCTTGAGGACGCCGACGAGGGCGGAGACCAGGATGACGCCGAGGAACACCACGCCGGCCAGATTGAGTCGTGTGAGCCGCGTGGCGGCGTCGAGCGCGGTATTCAGCAGGACGCGGTCGATCATGAACCGCATGAAGAGCGGTTCGGCCATCTGGAGGCCCGCGGTGACGAGCGCGAGCAGGAAGACGGCGCCGACCTGATAGCGGTGCGGCTTCAGCCAGCGCAGGTAGTCGTGCAGGTACTCGCGCCGCTTGCCCTTCGGGAGGACGCCCCGGGGCTCCTCGGAATTCTCGTCGTCTTTCTTCTGGTCCTTGGTCTCGCCGGCCTCGTCGAGGCGGCGCAGGCGGTAGTCCTGGACGAACGTCCGGTATCGGCGGCGCGAGGAGACGGCTTCAGGCACGCACCTCCGATTCTACGGGCGAACCGGCGTTCTCGATCCCGCCCTCTTAGCTCAGGTGGACGATGAAGCAAGCCGGTAGCTGGTAGCGTCGCACCGTTAGAAGCGAAACCGGACTCCGCCATTCACATTCCGGCCTTCCAGCGGTGCCCAGGCGTCAACGGTCCAGCGTCCGTCCGGTGCGCGCGACGGGCGGATGAGCGGATCCCACCGTGTCTGCCTGACGCCGGTCAGGTTCTCGCCGTTGACGAAGAGCCGCACCCGCCCGAGCTGCCGTTCCACGAGCAGACCGACAACCGCATACGGGCGGCTCGTCTCGCGGAAGGGATTCTCTTCGAGCCGCTGGACGCCCGTGTAGTAGAACTCCACGCCCACGCGCCCCACGTCTTCGCGCTCCCACATGCCGACGAGGCCCGCTGAGTGGCGCGGCGTCAGCGGCGCCTGCCGGCGAGCGTCTCCCTCCTGCTCCAGCGCCTGGACGTACGTGTACGTCGCGGTGACGGCGTACGGTTCGCGGCGCAGCGCGCCGAACAGTTCGACGCCGAGATTGGTGGTGGGCTCGGACAGGTTCGTCAGCACCAGCCCGCGCGAGCGGTCGGCGTCAATGGGGTGGCGGATTCGCGAGCCGAACAGGGTCACGGTGTACGACAGCGGACCGTCGGTCCGGCTGACGTCCAGCGACGTGCTGCGGCCTTCTTCGGCCCGCAGTCGCCCTGGAACGACCAGTCGCGAGAGTCCCGCGGCCTCGGTCTCCTCGGTCAGCGGCGACGGACCGAAGAAGCCGGTCCCGACAGACACCCGGCTCGTCCACGCGCCGGATCGCAGGAGCGCCGAGAGTCGCGGACTGAAAAACGTACCGTACTCACTGTGGCGATCGACGCGGCCGCTTGCGCTGAGCGACAACCACTTCGCGACGTCGATGTCGTCCTGCACGAACGCGCCGGGGACGGTGAACGTGTACGCAAACTGTGGAAGATCTGTCGGGCGGTACGCGTCCCGTTCGATCGCGGCGCCGGCGACGAGCGTGTGGCGCCCGGCCGGTGCGCGAACGGTCATCTCACCGAACACCGTCTCGTGCCGGTCCCGCTCGCGGACGTCGCCGAACTGGTGATCGTGCCGCTGGCCCATGACGGCCCCACGTGCGCTGACCAGGTATCGCTGCCGCAAAAGAACCTGGGCGACAACGCCCGCATCCACGCGCCGCGTGTTCAGCGTTTCGCGAAATGCTGCACCCCCGGGCGCGCCTCCGCCTTCGCGATCCTCCGCCGTCAGTCCGGCCGTCGCGAAGAAGGTCCGGCCCTTGCCGTCGTCCCAGAACAGGCGCGGGCGTACGACGCCGCGCGAGTACCCGGGTAAGTCCGACCAGGTATCGTCGTTGACGTCGGTCTCCTCCTGCCAGTGGCCACTCCCGATCGCCGTGAAGGCCCAGCCCCGCTTCGCGGGCGTCGCATACCACCCGACAGCGTCCGTGGCGCCGCGCGTCGAGCGGTTCACCAGGAGTTCACGTTGTGTTTCCGGCGCTGGACGTCTGGAGATCAGGTTCACGACGCCGCCCATCGCGCCGGCGCCATACAACGAGGACGCGACGCCCTTGATCACTTCGACCTGTCCGAGGTCCATGGGTGGAATCTGGAGCAGACCGAGACCGCCGACTTCGCCGAAGAGCGGCAGGCCGTCCGAGAAGAACCGCGTATAGCGCCCGCGCATCCCCTGGATGCGGACGCTGGCGGCGCCGAGCGACGGCGAGGTCGTCTGCACGCGCATGCCGCCCATCTCGTTCAACATCATCACGATGTCCCCGGGCGTCATCAGCATCTTCTCCTCGATCTCCTCCCGTGCAAGTACCTCGACGCGCATGGGCTGATCCTCGAGACGCTTGTCCGTCCGCGTGGCCGAGACGGTCACCTCCTCCTCGTGCGTGGGCGGCCGCTCCAGTGCGATGACGACGTACTGGGTCTGTCCAGGCTGAACCACAACGCTCGTCGTCGCGGGCAGGAACCCTTCCTTGACCGCGGTGATCGCAATCGTGCCCGGTCGCACGGTCACGGACACCGAGCCGGTGGCGCTCGTCGCATGGGTCGTTCCGTTGACGACGACGGCAGCGCCGGCGACGGGCGCCGAATCGAACCGTACGTCGACCTGGATCACGGCGGACGGCTGCGCGAAGGCCGTCGAGGCGCAGATGCAGCACAGAAGGAAGACGAGTCGCGGCCACGTGAACATCCCGCCGACCGTACACGCGACACCGCAGGCCAGTCAAGGGACCGCGCCAGCGAACGAAACCATTCGCCTCCTGCTGCGTTTTGGCTCTCAGGGCGCGTCGCAAATCAACCGCGGCCTCTGGTAGCGCAGGCCTTCAGGCCTGCCAAACGGCCGCGGGCAGCCCTAAGGGGCTGCGCTACAGGTAATCCCGCAACGCGCGAGCGCCCCGCGATTCCGAGGGGGAGGACCCGATGGGGCTGCCCGTGCTCAGCTTGGTGGTGACGGCGATTCTCTGGTGCGGACCGGCGGCTCCGGAGGGCAGGCAGCAGCTCACCTCCGGTCCGAAAGACGTCACGCTCGACAACGGGACGGTTGTGCGGGTCGAAGCAGGCGAACTCGAGGTCCCGGAGAGCAGGCGAAGGCCTATGGCCGAGATCAGGTCCAAGACACCCGTTCAGTAGGTGGAGCACCGACGTCCGACCACTCACGGAATACGGCCCGCTCGGAACCAAACGTCACCGTGGTTCCGTCAATTAGAGGATGCGGCGCCGCGATCCGCGTCCCGTTCACGTACGTCCCGTTGGTGCTCCCGCAATCCCCGACCGTGGCGCGTCCGTCCGCGATCACGATGCGCGCGTGCACCCGCGAGACGCTGCTGGCATCGACCCAGACATCGCTTTCGGGGTGCCGCCCGACGACGTTTTCTCCCTCCGCGAGCGGCAGGATCAGGTCCCGCCATGTCAGCCACCAGCGGCACGACCGATGGGCCGGCGCGCCGGCGGGCGCCGCAAGCTGCTCTGCGTTCCCGCAGAACCGGTAGCCCCGCCGCGACACCGTGGCGATGTACTTCGGCGATTTCGGGTTGTCGCCGAGCGCCTTTCGGATCTCCGCGGCGGCGTTTCCAAGGTTTGCCTCGAGGACGACCGCGTCGGGCCAGAGGAGATCCTGCAGCTCCGTCTTCGTAACGAGCGCCGGCCGCCGTTCGAGCAGGATCTGCAGCAGGTCGAACGACTTGGGCGAAACGTGGACCGGCCGGCCGGCCTGCAGCAGCTCACGGGTCGCCGAGTCGAAGACGAACGCGTCAAAGCGGACTCTCATCGCGAATCTGTGCAACGGTTATGGTTTCCCTGAGACATGGCCCGACCGCCCACCCATAATAGCAACACGGAAACACGGAAACACGGAAGGACACGGACCGAAGGCACGGAAGGGCACGCAATGGGTCAGACAGTGAAAGCGCCCGACGGGTTGAGCATCTGGAATGCGATGCGCGAAGAGCTGATGCTGAACCTCTATCCGCTGCCGTACACGACGCTGCCGCCCACGATCTTCTACGTGTACCTGCACCCCGCCGACTTCGATCGGATCGAGGGGATCGTGCACGAACTGGTCGCCCAACTGCAACGAAAGCTCAACGACGAGGTGCGGAAGATCAATCAGGGGCGCGAGAAATCAGGCGGGATGCTGTCGCGCCTGATCGCGCAGGAGGAGGCGCCGCCCATCGCAGTGCCCCCCGGCGGCTGGGAAGTGCACGTCAACGCGGACAGAAACGGCACGCTCCAGCCGGGCCACCTCGGGATCGATTCGACGCTGCCGCTCCCGGCGCCGCTCGAATTCGGCGGGCCGGCCACCACGCGCATCGTCAAATCCGTGCTCACGGAAACGGGCCGCAGCAGCACGACGATCGAGGTCGTTCCCGCCTCCGCCGCCAACGCGGACCTGCGCGAGCGGGCAACGCTGATCTATGACGACGATCAGGGACACCACACCTTCAGCATGCGCAAGGAGACCCTTTCGGTCGGCCGCGGCGGAAGCTCGGTCTGGATCGACGTCCAGGTGATCACCTCGCCGCAGGTATCGCGCGAGCACTTCCGGCTCCGCCGCGACCGGTCCGGCCGGTTCTTCATCCAGGACGTCAGCAGCTGGGGGACGTCGGTCAACGACGTGCGGATCCCCGCCGCGGTGAAAGGGCCCGATGGGGTGCTCAGACCCGGCGCGGAACACGAGCTCGTCTCGCCGGCCCGCATCGATCTCGCCGGCGCGCTGGTGATGCTGTTCGAGGCCAAGCCGCTCACATGACGACGTTGTACTGGCTGCACTTCGTCTTTCTCGCGGCGCTCGTCGCCGCCCTCGCGTGCCTGCTCTGGCTTGCGCGGGTATACGACCGTGGCTGAGCCGCGCACGTTCGCGGGCCCGATGCTGCGCGCCGCGGCGCGCACGCACCCGGGGCGCGTCCGGGCGAACAACGAGGACGTGCCGCTCGTCGATGCGGCGCGCGGGGTGTTCGGCGTCATCGACGGCATCGGCGGGCATGCCGGCGGCGAGATCGCGGCGGCGATGGCGAAAGACGTCATCGTGCAGCGGCTCGCGCGGCCCTTGGGCGCTCCGGCGGACCGCGTGCGCGAAGCCATTGCGATTGCGAACAACGAGATCTTCAAGCGCGCCGCCGACTCCAGCGATCTCGCGGGAATGGCCTGCGTCATCACGCTCGCGCTCGTGTCCGACGGCCGGCTGACGATCGGCCACGTCGGCGATGCGCGGCTCTACAAGCTGCGCGCCGGGGGCATCCGGAAGCTCACGCGCGATCACTCCCCCGTCGGCGAGCGCGAAGACGCCGGAGAGCTCAGCGAGGCCGACGCGATGCGTCATCCGCACCGCAACGAGGTGTTCCGCGACGTCGGGACGGTCTTCCGCGACAAGGACGAGCAGGAATTCGTCGACATCATCGACGAACCGCTCGAGCCGGACGCCGCGATCCTCCTGTGCACTGACGGCCTCAGCGACATGCTGCCCGGGTCGACCATCGCCCATATCGTGCGGCAGCACGCGGGGAGCCCCGAACAGGTCGTCGAGGCGCTGGTTGCCGCCGCGAACGATGCCGGCGGCCGCGACAACATCACCGCCGTGTACGCCGAGATGCCGCTGTTTGCCGATGCGCTCGCTGGGGGCGCCGGCCAGCGGCTGACGCCGACGGAGCCGGCCGGGGGCAACGCTGCCCAGCCCGACCGGAACGCGATGGCCATGCCCGCCGCGCCGGCGCATGTCGGGCGCGCGCGGCGGGCGGCGCGAGCAGTCGTATCGAGCCGCATGACCTGGTTCGCCGCCGGCGCCGTCGTTGGCGTCATCGGCGCGCTCGCGCTCACGATGTACGTTGCCACCACCCAGGTGCGTGCCCCGCGGACGCTGATCGTTGCGCCGGGCCGCACGTCGTCGTTCACCAGCATCACCGCCGCGATCGCCTCGGCGAGCCCCGGAGATGTGGTGCGCGTCGAGCCAGGCGTGTACCGCGAAGTGGTCGAAGTCCGCGACGGAATCGATCTGGTCGCGAGCAGGCCGGGGACCGTGACGATCGTTGCCTCCGCGGATGCCGCCCGGCCGCCCCTGTCGATCGTCGGCGCCCTGAACGTCCGGATCGCCGGAATCAGGATTGAGGCGGAGAAGTCGGCCGAGATCGGCGTCCGGATCACGGCGCCCGAGGCCACACTGGAGCTTGTCGAAATCGTGGGGCCGTTTCGCCACGCGTTTGCCCTCTCGCCCGGATCGTCCATCAGCGTGCGTGGCAGCCGAATCGCGGTCACGGGCACGCTGCTCGCGGTGCCCGACGATGGTCACGCGACATTCGTCAACTCCATCCTGATGCGCACCGCCACCACAGCATTGAGCGAACCGGCGATCTCCGCGAGCCCGTCAGCCCACCTCGTCCTGCGCGGAAACGTGTTCAACGGTTTTGGCTCCGACATCGTCGAGGGCGTCACGGAGGCGCAGCGCGCGCAGCTCGTCGGAGGCAACACCGTCGTCGCCGCCGGCCGTGGCGGGCCCGGTGTGTCAGAGCCGGCGGCGGGACGCGGGTCGAGCGTGCCCCGGTCACGCACCCCAAGGGGCGGCCGCTGATGGCGCGTGGCGACTTCGAGATCGTCGACGAGAAGCCGATCGGCTGCGGCCAGTTCGGAACGGTGTTCCGTGCCCGGCGCCGCGGCGACGGCAGGATCGCGGCGCTCAAACTGATCCTGCACCAGGGGGAGAACGGGGCGGACGCGATCGCGGCGGAGCGGCGCGGCGCAATCCTCCAGCAGGGGTTCGCGTCGCTGCACGGCATGGTGCCAGACGTGTTCGAGTTCGGCGACGACGGAAACGACTTCTTCATCGCGATGGAGCTCGTCGAGGGCCCTTCGCTCGAGGAACGGCTGCGCGGCGGTGCCCTTCCCTGCGACGAGGCGGTCGGCCATGCGTTGTGGTTGTGCGAGTTCCTCGACAAGGCACACGCGTTCTCGCCGGTGGTGGAAGGACGTCCCTACCGGCTGCTTCACAACGACCTCAAACCGGCGCACCTGAAGATCCCCGATACCGGCGAGCGGAAGGTGCTCGACTTCGGCATCGCGAAAGCGCTCGAGGAGACACGGGAGCTCGCGACCGACGTGGGCCGCACGATCGCGTATGCCGCCCCGGAACGCCTGCTGTCCGAGCACGTCAACGTGCACGCGGATTTCTGGTCGCTGGGCGTGGTGCTCTATGAAATGGCGTCGGGCCATCGGCCGTACCCGGCCCTCGAGGGCCCGCGTTATCGCCGTCAGCTGTACAGCGCGATCACGACAAATGCGCCCCGGGCGCCGCTGCCACGTGACTGCCCGCAGCACCTGCAGGGCATCATCAACCGGCTGCTCGCGTTTCAGCCGGAGCACCGCTACCAGAGCGCGGCCGAGATCCACGCGGACCTCGAGCGGTTTGCCAGGGGGGAGACTCCGGCGGCCGCGGCCTACTTCGACACGCCGCTGACGGTGCCGGTGGCGAGGACGCCGGGTGCCACGGTCGCGGAGCTGTCACCGGTGTCGCTCGTCCCGCCGCCGGTGATCCCGTCGATACCACCGACCGATCCGGTGCCCCCCTCTGGCTCGCCGCGAGCGGCTATCCCGCCGACGGAACCCACCCGTCCAGTCGAAATTCGTCCGGCGTCACGCCGGTCGTTTGCGAGCCGCCTGGCAACCGCGACGCTGACGATGGCGTTCCTGTTGATCGTGGTCACCGAAGGCGTGGCCTGGCTGTTCGCGGAGCGTTTCCGCGACACCCTTCCGTCGATCGACGAGCGCACGGTGACGGCGAGCCGGGGGGCGTACGACGCCGTCGAGCGCTGGTCGCTGTTCGATCTCGGCCTCAGGCTGCGCGTGAACAGGCCGCTCGTGTCCAGGCTGCGCACGGTCGGCGATCAGGTGATTGCCGACTACCGCCGCGAGCTGCCGACGATGGGGCCCGAAGAATGGAGCCAGGCCCAGGCCGCGTTCAACTGGACGCGAGCGCTCTCGCCGCACGACACCAGTCTGCGAGCGAAGGAGCTCACGGCGGAGGGCCACGTTCGGCGCCTCGCGGCGCAGAAGGCGCGGCCGGCGGCGAGCGCGACCGCGATGGCGCAGACTGCGGTCGCGCGCTTTCGGGATGCCGCTCTGTCCGATCCGCGCTCGTTCGATCCGTACGTCGCGATGGCCGTGACACAGGTCTACGCGCTGGGCGATGTCGACGGCGCGCTGTCGTCGCTCGAGGAGGCAACGAAGAGGGGCTACCCGGCGACAAGACGCGAGACGGCGCTGCGGGGAGACGCATACATGCGCCGTGGGCTGACGGGCGGCAAACGCGCGGCCGTGCTCACGGGCGACGAGCGCAACGGCGCGCTCGTCCAGGCCAGAGTCGATTTCGAACAATGTGTCTCCTGGTTCTCACAGATCGTGGACTTCGGGAATGCGGCGCACAACCTCGAATCGTGCAAGGCGGAGATTCGCCGGATCGATCGGCAAATCGACGTCGAAGGTTGGTGACCATGCGTGTCATCGCGCCAGCCCCGGCCTTCAGCCGCACGTCCGGACGGCAGCAGCGCTCGCTCAACGTCGAGTTGCTCGGCCTGGCCGCCGCGTCGATCGTCGTGCTCTTCGGAATCGTGCTCGCGTACGCGGCGAAAGTGGCCAGGGTGGACGAGGTCGCGCCCGCCGGCGGCGTCATCCCGCTCTACGCGCTCGCTTCCCCCGCGGATCTCGAGCCGGTGCTGACGCAGTTCCCCTCGCCGATCGAGCGGCAGACGGCGGCCCTCGCCCTCTACCGGCGCGCGACGTCGCCGCGGGCGCCCCTCGATCACGTGGGCGCCCTGGCCGACGTGAGCGTTCCAGCCGCCACCGTCCGCGCCGATCGACGCCTGGTGCGGCTCGGCGCCGAGCTGGCTCGCCGCCCCGGTCTCAGCGAGGTCCGTGTCTTGTCCCGTTCCGACATCGTCTCGATGAAACCGCGGCTCGCCGTGCGAAGCCTGGCCCAGTTCAATCGTCGCGTCGCGCGCGCGATGGCCGTGTTCATCGCCGCGTTCTGGGTCGCGCACCTGCTCCGGCGCTGGCGCCGGCGGCACGACGACCCCCTCGTATTGCCGGCACTCATGCTGCTCTGCGGCGTCGGTCTCATGACGATGATCGCGTTGCGCGATCCGCTGCGCGACACGATCGCCGCGAGCGCCTTCGCGAGTGGCACCGCGCTCGGCATGGTGCTCCTCGTGCTGGCATCGGAGGTGGACTTCGAAGCGTCGCCGCTCCGGCGCGCCGTGGCCCTCCCGCTCGCGCTCGCCCTCGCGCTCGCCACGATGCTGCTCGCCTTCGGGAGCGGACCGGGCTCGAGCGGAGTGAAAGTCAACCTGTTCGGCGCGCAGCCTGTGGAAGTCATCCGGCTGCTCGTCGTGTTTGCGCTTGCGGCGTACTTCGGCCGCCGTCTCGAGCTGGTGCGCGAGCTGTCGGAGCCCCCGACCGCGTCACGCCCGTGGCTGCGCTACCTCAGCGTGCCGCGGTGGAGAGACGTGCGGCCGGTCGTGGTGAGCATGGCCCTGGTCCTGGCCTTCTTCTTCCTCCAGAAGGACCTCGGGCCCGCGCTCGTCCTCTCCTGCGTGTTCCTCGGTCTGTTCGGCATCGCGCGCGGCAAGGTGGGCCTGGTCGTCGCCGGATTTGCGCTGCTCCTGGCGGGATTCACCGTCGCGTACTGGACCGGGGTGCCGTCGCTCGTGCGCGACCGCGTCATGATCTGGGGCGACCCGTGGAACAACGGCGTGCCTGGCGGAAACCACGTGGCGCACGGTCTATGGGCGCTGGCGACGGGCGGGCCGTGGGGCAGCGGTGCCGGACTGGGCAGCCCGAACGCGATCCCTGAAGGCCACACCGATTTCGTGCTCGCTGCCGTCGGCGAGGAGCTCGGCTACGTGGGCCTGGCGGTCGTCGTCGCGCTGTACGGGTTCCTGTGCTGGCGCTGCCTGCGGATCGCGCTGCGCGCGCCGGGCGACTTCTCGACGTTCCTGGCGGCGGGCGTGGTGCTCGTGCTCAGCGTGCAGGCGTTCGTCATCGCCGCCGGCCTGCTCGCGCTCGTGCCGCTCTCCGGCGTCGTGACGCCGTTTCTGAGCTACGGCCGCTCGTCGATGCTGGCCAATTGCCTCGCCCTCGGCCTCGTGCTGTCGGTGGGACGCCGGCAGGCGGACGCGCGGGAACACATGCGGCGGCCCGTTCGCATGCTTGGCGCCGTGCTGGCCGTCGCCGGCGCGGTCATCCTCTCGCGCGTCACCTGGGTGCAGGTCGTCCATGCCGACGAGATGGCGGCGGCCTCGAGCCTGACGCAGCAGGCGGATGGCGGATACCGCTTCGAGTACAACCCGCGGCTCCTCTCGGCGGCGCGCACGCTGGCGCGCGGCACCATCTACGACCGCAACCGGCTGCCGCTCGCAACCAGCCGGCCGGATGAAATCGCCACGCTGGCGGCCACCTACGATGCGGCGGGCGGGGTGGCGCCCGAGGCGTGCAGCGACCTCTCCACCCGTTGCTACCCGCTCGGCGGGTTTGCGTTTCACGCGGTGGGGGACTGGACGCACCAGGCGAACTGGGCCGCGCGGAACTCCTCGTACGTCGAGCGCGACAGCGACGCGCGGCTGAAAGGCTACGACGATCGCGCGCAGGTCGTTGACGTGGTCAATCCACGCACCGGCCGGCGTGACCGCGCGATCCGCCGTGATTTCAGCGTGCTGCTGCCGCTCGTTCGCCAGAGATATCGGTCCGGCGGCGATGCCGTGCGGGCGCTGCGATCGCGCGACCGCGACGTGCACAGCTCGCTGGACGCGAGGCTCCAGGTGCGCGTGGCCGCGGCGCTGCGAGACGGCATTCTGTCAGGCGGGTTCGCGCGGGGCGCCGCTGTCGTCCTCGATGCCGGCACCGGCGAGGTCCTTGCGGCGGCAAGCTATCCATGGCCCGATGCGAGCGACCTGGAACGAGCGAGCCTGGGGCCGATGGATCGCGACGGCGCGGCACGGTGGCTCGACCGGGCTCGCTACGGCCTCTACGCCCCGGGCTCCACGTTCAAGCTCGTCGTCGCGGGGGCCGCGCTGCGCGGCCATCACGACGGCGCGCGGTTCACGTGCGTGCGGCTGCCGGACGGCCGCGTGGGCAACTACGTGCGCGGATCGTCCCGGCCCGTTCGCGACGACCCGATGGACACGGCGCCTCACGGCGACGTGGATCTCGACCGCGGGCTGATCGTCTCGTGCAACGCGTACTTCGCGCAGCTTGCCGTTGCGCTCGGACCGCGCGCCGTGCTCGACGCGGCGGCGCCGTTCCAGATCGACGTGGCGCGCACGGCCACGCCCGAAGCCCTGCGGCCGTGGCTGGCGCAGGTCGGCTACGGGCAGGGCGAGGCCCTCGTGTCGCCGCTCAAGCTGGCGCGCGTATCCGCGTCCATCGGATCGGGCGGGACGATCGCACCGGTGCGGTGGGGGCCGGTGGAGGCAACGCGGCAGGATGACGCCTCGCCGCGGTTCCTCTCGGGAGAAGACGCGGACCGCCTCGCGCGCGCCATGCGGGCCGTGGTGACGTCCGGCACGGGGCGGGCGCTGCGATCGCATGCGGTCGCGATCGCCGGCAAGACCGGCACGGCTGAAGTCACCGGCGCGCCCGCGCACTCGTGGTTCACCGGCTTCGCGCCGTATGGACCCGGCGGTTCTGCGAGCGCCCAGCGCCCGGTGCCCGGCGCGGCCGGTTTGTCCAGCGCCCGGCGCCCAGCGCCCAGCGCCCGGGATCGCCGTATCGCCTTCGCGGTGATCGTGGAGAACGCGGGCTATGGGAGCCGCGCCGCGGCACCGATCGCGGGACACATCGTGTCGGCCGCGAAGGAACTCGGACTGATTCGGTAGCGCAGCCCTTCAGGGCTGCCTTGAAACGGGGACGTCATGACACCGCTCTTGAACGCCGGCCGCAAGCTGCACGCGCGCGTGCGCAGTTTCTTCGACACGCCCCTTGACGCCACGGCGCTGCCTCTCGAACTCCTTCAGGCCGCGCTCGACCAGCTCGAACGACAAGCGCAGCCGTCCGGCCGCGGGGCGCGCGTCTTCCCGTACAACCGCGTCGTCGTGCACGTGGCGCAGCCCGACGGAGATCGCGCGGCGATCGAGGCGGTCTTCGTCGAGTTCCCCGCGCGCCTCCGCGAACGGCTCGCGGAGGTCCGCTGCGACCTGCCCGCGGACTTTCAGGCCCGCGCCGCGTACTACGACGAGGCGCCCGCCGGCCGCGGCGTGCTGTGGGTCGAGTGCGGCAACGAAGGCGAAGCTCACACGGTCGCGGATCGCGAGGTGCCCCGGCTCCGCGTGACCGTCGTGAAGGGGCAATGCGAACAGCCTGAGTACGCATTCCAGGAAGGGGGCATCGCGATCGGCCGCGGGACCGAGCCCACCGACACCCTCGGTCGCGTGCGGCGCAACCACGTCGCCTTTCTCGAGGTGCGCGACGGGGTGAGCGAGACCGTCGCCCGCGCGCACGCGCGGCTGCAGTTCGATCCCGCCACACGGTCGTACCAGTTGTTCAACGAGTCCGGCAGCAACCCGACGTTCCTGCTGCGCGAGGGGCGGAGCATCCGTCTCGCGCCACGGGACCCCCGCGGCGTGCGCGTGCAATCGGGCGACGAGGTGCAGCTGGGGCGTGCGGTCCTGAAACTTGGCATCGAGGACCGCTGAAGCACACGGAAGCACACTGAATTGTCGCTGAGTTCCTGTAGCGCAGCCCTTCAGGGCTGCTTCGGATGATGGTCGAAACCCACACGCACGAGATCTCGACGAAGGGCCAGGGCGATGCCCACGACATCACGGCCGTCGCCGCACGCGCCGTCGCCAAATCCGGCATGCGCGCCGGCATCGCGACGGTGTTCGTCGTCGGGTCAACCGCCGGCGTCACGACCATCGAGTTCGAGCCTGGCGCGGTGCACGATCTCAACGGCGTGTTCGAGGCGCTCGCGCCGCGTGAGGCCGATTACCGCCATCACCTGCGCTGGGGCGACGACAACGGCTCGAGCCACGTCCGGGCGGCGCTGCTTGGACCGTCGGTGACGATCCCGTTCAGGGACGGCAAGCTGCTGCTGGGCACCTGGCAGCAGATCGTGCTGCTCGAGTTCGATACGCGGCCGCGCCGCCGCGAAATCGTCGTTCAGGTCCTCGGCGACTGAATCCACGGACGCGTAACAGAGAAGTAGGCAGCAGGCAGTGGGTCACACTGCCAGCCGCATGCCGTGCTGCCTGCTTACATCCGCTTCAATAAGCCGGCCTGGTTCCGCCTGACAACCAGAAGATCAACGCTGCGCCGACGAGGAACAGCACGTACGACCACCAGGGAACCTTGCTGCGCATGTTGCCCTCACGCCGACTGTGCGCTGTCGGCTTCCGCGGCTTTCCTCACAAGTCCTGCGCCCCAGCGATCCGCGAGCGCGGGGCACGCGGCAAGTTCCAGGCGTTCGCCGCCGAGGCGGGACGCCGCGGGACGGCGGGTGTACGTCAGGTCGTTCACGCGAGCCACCGTCCATTGTGAATACGGACGCTCCGTGAGGACCAGCGACTCCCCTGCCGTGACATCGCCCTCCTCGATCACGCGCAAGTACCACCCGGTGCGGCGCGAGTCGGTCACGAGCTGCACGAATTCGGGACGGCCCCATCGCCGTGCGAGCTTCCAGCAGGGCCCCCGCGGCTGCGAGATCTGCACGAGCGCCGACCCGGCGCGGTAGACGTCCCCGATGCAGGCCGTGGTCTCCGTCTGTCCTTCCACGGAGAAGTTCTCGCCGAACCAGCCTGGTCCGCAGTCCTCGATGCCGAGCTCGCGCCGCCACGCCGGGTAGTGGTCCGCGGAGTACACGCACACGGCCTTGTCCGGCCCGCCGTGTACTCTGAGGTCGGCCTGTCGATCGCCGGCCAGATTCTCGCGCGACAGCCGGACGGGTCCGGAGACGCGGTCCTTGAAGAACCCGGTGACCCACGGCGTGGCCCCCGCAACAGTGCGCGGCTGCCCGACACGAACCGAAGATAAGACGACGGACATGTTTCTCCTAGGACGCGGTTCCCGAGCGCCGAGCCGCGAGCTGCGAGCTGCGAGCTGCGAGCTGCGAGCTGCGAGCTGCGAAGATAGGATACGTCAGCGGCGGTCTACAATAGAGCCACGCGCCCGTAGCTCAGGTGGATAGAGCATCGGCCTTCTAAGCCGAGGGTCGCAGGTTCGAGTCCTGCCGGGCGCGCTTTCTTTACCCGAGGGGCTTCGCCCCTCGGACTCCTCGCCACGCGCTCTCGCGCGCCGCTTCGCCGGCGCGCTCCGTGCGCGTGGCTCGTTCGCTGCGCTCACTCGCAGCGTGCAGGTGGAAGGCGGGCCGGGCGCGCCAGCCTTCGCGCGCGATACGATCATGACGCGAGCTACGGCTGGCAGACCATCCGAGCGCGCCGAAGCTCCGAAGGAGCGAAGGCGGGCCGGGCGCGCCATCCGCCTCCGCCCGCCCCCGATCGCTGCGGGCTACGGCGGGATGGCGCTCGAGGGCTTTTGGCGGGTCTCCGCGCGTTCCGGCGACCGCCACCGCCGCCGAGCGCCTGCAGGGCTCTTCGATGACCGCTGACTTCAGGCGAGATTCAGTTCGAGGAGTGCTGTCGACGGAAGTCCAGATTTGCGCGGTTTCAGATGACCGCTGACATGGCCACCACCTGGATGACACTGGCGCTGCCTGCTGTGCCAATTGCCGCATGGTTGATACTCCTCTACGCGGCTCGTGGCACACCCGTGTCGTAGCGGTCCACTTTGACGTCTCCGTTCACACTTCTCGCAATGCTCCCCTCTTGGCACACTCATATCGTTTCGCGCGTGCTGAAATCAGAAGCGCGACAGGACGCGCAGTACGTTCAGCGCGTCAGCCGGCTCTAACACACCGATGACAATCAGGAGCGCGAGAGTTAGCAGCAATCCCACGCCGACGAGGACCCGCGCCATCGATCGACCAGCCACAACTCGAGTGACCACTCTTCCACTACCGAGCGAATCGACGAGACCAACCTCTTCGGGCCCTTCATGTGCAAGTCACTTGTTTACGCGCATGAGCGTGAGCTCCGAGTTGCGACCTGGCCAATGCCCCAGTTCGACTCTGACACGCGGCGGCTCAAAGCGCCTCCGGGGTTCTTCGTGCATCTTGAGCTTGAGTCGCTCGTCACCAGCCTGGTCGTGTCGCCGCTTGCGCCGTCCTGGTTCGAGGACGTCGTTCGAAGCGCTATCGCACGGTATGGCCTTGATTTTGCGATTCGGAGGTCGCTGGCTTCAGCGGAGCCGATTTACTGATAGAAGGTGATTGGGATTAAGAAGACACGGCGCGACGAGCATGACGCGCCCTCGCTCCGGTAATTGCCGTTCAACGGGACCGCGCCGGGCGGGTCACGGGCGCGACAGCCGCGAAGCGAACCCTTGACGCGCCCAAGCGGTTCCGCAGAGTGAGTCGCCGGAGCGACGCCATTCACGCTCCCGGTCTACGTTCTCTGTCGCCGTGCGAGGTAGTCGCGAGGCCGAAGAATGTGCACACCGCTTACGCTCTGGCCGAAATACGGGCCGAAGTGCTCCAGGTCGCCGGTGACCAAGTAATCAGCACTCGCTTCGATTGCCGCAAGCAGAATCGGGACGTCCTTGACGGGCAGCCGCACCGTCGCTGGCAGCGTTTCGGCGCGAGGTTCATCGACGATGCGAACGCGCTGGACTAGCCTGTGCAGCCGCGTGCGCTGGTCAGATGTGCGAACGTTCCGATCGGCTTCAGCGATCGCATACGCAGACGTGAGGAGCACGGACTCGACAAGCTCCCAAAGCGCGAGCAGGCCATTCTCAGGTAGCCACGCCGCAGAGACCAGGACGTTTGCGTCGAGGAAGACCCGATCGCTCACGACCGCGGCGGCGGCGTATGACGAATGTCGTCAGGGTTGAGGCCCAGTTTCCGAACCTCACGACGGGCGGCGGCATAGTCGGCGGCATCGACGGCGTTCTCGAGCAGGAGCTGCGCAAGCCGCCGAGGGGTATACGTCTCGCCGCGCTGTGACGCCCGTCGAGTCGGCCGTTGCCGCGAACGCTTCTTGCCGGGTTTTCGCGTAACTGTTCTCATGGCCTCAATGGTTACCAGCTTGGCGGCTCGTGGCGCAAAAGTCAATTATCGAGTCGCTCTCTGGATTTGCTCCAGCGTCGGCGGTGATGAAACGCTCTCGGCTTCCTGCACGCTGTTGTCGCTGCGGACGCGCGCTCGCCGTAGCCCGCATGCGATCGGGGGATGGCGCCAAGTGCTTTTGGCGCGCCGTAGCAATCTCAATCTATTTGCGAAGGCGGGCCGGGCGCGCCGCTTCTTGACGGTCCGACTGACAAATGACTGACAATCGGTAGCGGCTCAAGGGCGAAAGTCCCTCGCGAATTTGCCGCTGATCGTGGCTGCGGGGCCGAATGGACTTACTGGCCCACGGCGCGCAGTTGACGGCGCCTTTCCCATACTCCCGTCATCGCTTTCCGGAGTTCTTCGTCCGTGATGTTCAGGTACCGCTGTGTCTGTTTGATGTCGGCGTGGCCGAGCATTAACTGAATCGTGCAGATGTCCACTCCATCGCTCAGGAGCCGGCAGGCGCCCTCGTGACGGAGGTCGTGCCAGTGCAGGTCGATCTGTCGGAGCTTCTCGCGATCGACGCGAGCACCGGGTTTCGCGCGTTTCGTGTCGTGGCCGTTCGCGACGAGCAGCAGGGACTCCCAAGCCGTCTTGAAGCTCGAGCGAACTGACTCATTGACGCGGCTGAGTTGGCGGATGGACATACGGACGGATAGGTAAACACCGCGCGACTTGAGCGCTAACGACTTTCCGCGAGTAATTCGGCGCGGGGCCGGTTCGATTCCGGTGTGGCTCGCCAGCTCCAACTCGTTGATTCCACACGACCGGAATTTCGATTCCATGGACGGGACCGATGCAGGGCACCGTCGGAGCGAAGGCCGCAGCGTTGTTGCTTGCGCGAGTCGTGACTGTGGCGAAGGGCGCGACCTGTTCTAGAGAAGCAGAATGGCGAGTAGCGCCTACGGCAGCCATCGAAACGGTTGCGCCGCAGCACGCAGAGCAGGCGCCGCCAGACATTATTCGCATCGCAAGGCCACTGCGGGATCGACCCGCATCGCGCGGCGCGCCGGAACGGCCGCCGCGAGAACAGAAACGAGCGCGAGCGTCACAGCAACGGCCGCGAACACGCCGGCGTCGAGCACGTCCACTTCATAGAGCAGTGTCCGGAGGAGCCGCGTGAGCGCCACCGACGCGAGAAGCCCCAGGAGGAGCCCCGAGGCGGCCGGCGCGAGACCTTGCCGCAGCACGAGACGCAGCACCGTAGCCCGGTCGGCGCCGAGTGCGATGCGCAAGCCGAACTCCCGCGTCCGCTGCGCAACGAGATACGCCGTCACGCCGTACAGCCCGAAGATCGCCAGCGCAAAAGCGAGCGCCCCGAAGCTGCCGAAGAGCAGCGTGTCGAACCGCCGCGACGAGACCGAGTCGTCGAGCATCTGCCGCACGGTGGTGACGTTGGCGATTGGCTGCGACGGATCGACGGCCACGACCGCCTCGCGCAACGCGGGCGCGAGAGCCGCAGGGTCGGTGTCGCCACGGACGCGCACCGCGATGAGGGCGTGGGTCGGTGCGTCCCTGCGGTCCGCGCAAATGAACACCATCGGGAGCGGCACGTCGTTGCTGAGCAGCTGACGCACGTCGGCCGCCACGCCCACCACCGTGAACGTTCCTTCCGCCGCGAGATTGAGTTGTTGGCCCAGCGCGGAACGTCCAGGAAACGCGCGTCGAGCCATGCGGTCGTTGATGACGGCACTCCCGGCGCCTGTCGCTCCCTCGTCCCCACACTCCCGCCCGCTGTGGATCGGAATGCCAAACGTCCGAAAATTCGCCGACCCCACTTCGGCAATCCCAATCGGAGACGACTCGCTCGAGGGGAGTCCCGTCTTCGCTCCCGGAGGCCATGGCATCGTCATCACCAAGTGGCTCAAACTGCTCGGCACGGCGGCCGATTCGACGGCAGGCAGTGCGCGGATGCGTTCGATCACGGCGTCGAAGAAGGCCCGGCGCGCCGCGGCCTCGGCATAGCGTGGACGCGGAAGCGTCAGCGAGGCGGTGATGACGCTGTCGGCATGAAAGCCGCGATCAACCGCGTGAAACCGGACGAGGCTCTTCGCGAGCAGCGCGGCGCCAATCATCACGACGACCGCTGCGGCGACTTCGAGTGTCACGAGGATCCGTCGCGGCCGGCTGCGGCCGCCGTCGCTCGATCGCCCGGCGCCCTTCAGCGGTTCCTGCGGATCGGCGCGACCGGCGGACACGGCGGGCGCAACGCCGAAGAACAGGCCGACCCCCAGCGTGACGCCGACCATGAAGAGCAGCACGTGGGTGTCCAGCGCGATGCCCGGGATCCTCGCCAGTTCCACGGGGCCGAACCTGACGAACGCGCGGAGCGAGTACCGCACGAGGGCGAGGCCGGGGACGGCGCCCAGAAATGCGAGCAGGACGCTTTCGACCAGCAACTGGCGAACCAGCCGGACGTGACTCGCGCCGAGCGCCATGCGCAGCGCCAGCTCCTGCCGGCGCACCGCCGCGCGCGCCAGCAGCAGATTGGCCACATTGGCGCACCCGATCAGCAGGACACACATGACGGCACCGAAGAGGAGCGCGAGAGGCGCGCGAAAATCTCCGTACAAACGCTGGTGGAGCGTCATGACGCGGAGATTGCTCTCGCGCGCCCTTGCCGGCAAGGCGGACACCCGCGATCGACGGAGCGAGACCAGGTCGTCACGGCCCGTGGCGGACGAGGCGCCGTCCCGCAGGCGTCCGACGAAGCTGACGTAGAAGAAGCCGCCCGAAGCCATCGAGCGCGGGACGAGCGGCAGCCAGAAGTCTCTCCGTGCTGGGAATCCGAATCCCGGCGGCATGACCCCGACGACCCTGTAACTGCGGTCGTCCAGCGTGACTTCCCGATTGAGAACGTCCGGACTCCGCCCAAACGCCCGTGCCCAGAGTGAGTCGCTCAGAAGAACGGCTGGCGGGCCGCCGGCCTGCATCTCGTCTGGCGCGAACACCCGGCCGAGCGCGGGCTGCACGCGCATGACCTCAAAGAAGCGCAGCGAGACCCTCACGCCCGCCACAACTTCCGGCTGACCGGCGCCGGAGAAGTTCGCGCCTGTCGTGTTGTACAGGGCGAGCGATTCGAACGAAGGCAGAGCACTCTCCAGTGCGAGCCGCGCCGTGGGCTCGTCCATCAGCCGCGTATCCGTGCCCTGCTGCACGATCGAGATCGACACGATCCGGTCGGACCGCGGGTACGGCAGCGGACGCAGAAGCACGGCGTTCGCGATGGCAAAGAGCGCGCTGGTTGCCCCGATGGTGAGGGTCAGCGTCGTCACGGTTGCCAGCGTGAACACCGGGGTCCGCCGCAACTGGCGCCATCCGTAGCGCGCGTCCTGGATGAGGCTGTCGACGGAGGGGAACCCCCAGATCGCGCGGGACTCCTCGCGCACCCGCGTGAGGTTGCCGACCTCCACCGCCGCGCGGCGACGCGCTTCGATCTCCGGAACGCCCTCGGCCATGAGGCCTTCGGCCTTCCACACGACGTGCTGTGCCATCTCGTCGCGGAGTTCGTCGTCGAGGCGGCCGCGGCGCAGCCACGCCGTGAGGTGACGGAGGATGCGTGTCATGCGTGCTCCCTAGCCAATCGACGGAACATACCGGCCTCTACGCCGGGCGCATCACGCGGCCGATGGCAGCAATCAGATGGTCGAAGCTCGACTCGGCGTCGCCGAGCGCGCGGCGTCCGGCGCGCGTCAGACGGTAGTAACGGGCGCGGCGGTTGTTGGCCGAGTGGCCCCACTCGGAGTCGATGAGTCCCTGGATCTGCAGCCGCTGGAGCGCCGGGTAGAGCGACCCTTCCTCTACCTGGAGAACCCCACCGGACACGCTCCGGATGTGCTGCGCGATGCCATAGCCGTGCATGACGCCGATCGAGAGCGTCTTCAGCACGAGCATGTCGAGCGTGCCGGGGAGCAGGTTTTGTTTATCGGAGCCTTTTCGTCCCATAGGCAGTCTATGAGACGATACGATACGCGCGTGCGATACCGCAAGTCAATCCCTCATCCCGAATCCCTCATCCCGAATCACATCCGGATACCGCATCGCGGGGTCGTCGGCCTCCCAGTGAGCTCGACTCCGAGCCGCTGTGGGAGCATCACGAGTCCGTCTATGGGCACTCCTCATCCGCGTTGGTCTTTCCCATCACTATCGTTGGCCTGACGATCAGACTGGCTGCTGCTGCCGCGTTCACCCGATTCATGCAGAGCGCGTTGTTCGGTTTCACGCCCCTCGCTGCAGCGCGCGGTCATTGGCCGCAACTCCGACCAGCTTGACGATGGCGGCGGTCCCTGGACACGGCCCGCGCAGCCTCTGCCGGCCCTGTGCCAGCGTTTCGGTGTGAATAGGTACGTCAGGCAGGCGGCGATTCGCGAACATCCTGTGTAAGGACGAGATGTGGCCGGTCAACTCGTTCATCGCGGACAAAGAACATGGCTCTGTCCCTGCGAGGCGGCGTGAAGGCGCTCCACGAGATGGACCAGACGCCGGCCAGACGCCGGCCTGATTTGACATCGCCGTCCGTGAGGCGCAGACTCTCCCCGGAATAACTCCGGGGAGGACGCATGGCGCCCAAGGAAGGCAGCCTCATTCAGGGGAATCTCGACGTGTTGATCCTTCGCGCGCTCAGCGAGGGACCCTCGCACGGCTATGGCATCGCCCGGTGGGTGCATGCCGCGACCGACGGCGCGCTGGCCATCGAGGACCGCGCGCTCTACATCGCATTACACCGGCTCGAAGAGCGCGGCTGGCTCGTGGCCTCTTGGGGTGCCTCAGAGAACAACCGGCGCGCCCGCTACTACCGGCTGTCTCCATCAGGACGCCGCGCGCTGGCGCGCAAACAGCGCGAATGGTCGGCGCACGCGGCGGCGATGTGCAAGGCGCTGGCGGTCAAGCCATGAACGACCTGCGCCGAATCTCCCACGACATCGAGTCCGAAATCTCCGATCATCTCGAGCGCCGCGTTCGCGATCTCCGCGAGACTGGACTGACCGAGGCCGCCGCGCGCGAGCACGCGGAGACCGAGTTCGGCGACGTGTCCGCGACCGAGCGAGAGCTCCTGACCATCGACGCGAGGCTCGACAGGCAACGCCGGCGCGCCCGCGTCTGGTCGGGCATCGGTAGCGACGTGCGGACGGTAACGCGGCGCCTGGCCGGCCAGCCCGGAGCAACCGCGCTCACCATCCTCACGCTCGCGCTGGCGATCGGCGTTGCCGCCGCCGTCTTCAGCATCGTCGATCAGCTCATCCTGCGGCCGCCGCCGTTCCTCCACGCCGATCGGCTCGTGAACGTCCTGCATCAGACCGGCCCGAACCGCCCCGGCGGCGGCCTCACTCCTGAGAAGATTCTCGGCTGGCAGCAGCAGTTTGCGGTGTTCGAGCGCCTGGAATCCTATGCGGGTGCCTCCTTCGACCTGACCGAAGCCGTCGAGCCGCAACAGATCGATGCGCGTGTCGTCTCGCTGGGATTGTTCGACATGCTCGGCATCAGAACGCACATCGGACGGCCGTTTGCCGAGGGGGACGGCGCGCCGGGCAGCGAGAAGGTGGCCATCCTCTCGCACGAGTTCTGGACGTCACGGTTTGGCGGATCACCAAGCGTGCTCGGATCGCACATCGTGCTCAACGACGAGCGCTATACCGTCATCGGCGTGCTGCGTCCGGGCACGACGCTGCTCACCGGCGATGAGCCAGTCTGGCTTCCGTTCGACCTGGATGCCTGGGGCGCGGGGACGCCTGCGTACAGGTTCTTCGGCATCGGCCGGCTGAACGCCGCACTCGACGCCAGCCAGGCCAGGACGACTGCGGACGCCATTGCCGCGGAGCTGGGCCAGTCGACGCCCCTCACAGGCACCTGGTATCTCGGCATCGACGAAAAGCGCTCCGCGCAACTGACGCCCACGACCCGGCAGACGCTGTTCGTGCTGCTCGGCGCCGTCACCTTGTTGCTGCTCATCGCCTGCGTGAACGTCACGAGCTTTGCGCTCGGACAGACGCTCCGCCGGGAGCGTGAGCTGCGGCTGCGCGCAGCCATCGGGGCTGGCCGGTGGAGACTCCTTCGGGAATGCCTCGTCGAAACGCTGCTGCTGGCGGCCGCCGCGGGTCTGGCGGCAGCGGTGATCGCACGGATCGCGCTTGCCGTGCTGCTCGCGGCTGCTCCCGCCGGTCTGGCCTTCATGACCACGAGAGCCGTGGAGATCGACGTCAGAGTGTTCGCGATCATGACCGCCGCCGCGCTGACGGCGGGCCTGCTGGCTGGCCTCCTTCCCGGGTTCCGCTCGTCGCGCGTGGATCTGTCGAGCGCGCTTCGAGACGGCACTCGCGGATCCGAACGGGGTCTTTCCTTCGGCGGCGGTATCGGCGCACTTGTCGTGATCGAGGTTGCGATGGCGATGGTCCTGCTGGTTGGATCGACCCTCATGTCGCGGTCCCTGATCGCGTTTCACGCGCGCGAGCCGGGATTCGACGTCGGCAAACTGATGACCGTGGAGATGGCGCTGCCGTCGCATCGTTACCCAAACGAACAGGCACGGCGCGAGTTCTTCGGCGCGCTCGACGCGGCGCTCAGAAGGCAACCCGGCATCGAGGCATCGGCGTATGCCTGGGGTATCCCGCCCGCCGCCGGGTCCTGGTTAGCCCGGCTTCTTCAGGCAGAAGGGCGTGAGCCGGCCTCCGGCAGCCTCGAATTTTTCGCCAACGCCGTGTCGCCCGCCTACTTCGAGACGACCGGCACGCGGCTGCTGGCGGGCAGAGCGTTCACGCCGGAGGATGCAGACGACCAGGTGATTGTGAGCGAGGCAGTCGCGCGACTGCTGTGGGGCGACGAGCCGGCTGTCGGCAGACGGCTGAGGGACTCACCCAAAGACCAATGGCTGACCGTTGTTGGCGTGGCCGGCAATGTCGAGTCCCGCCGGGCCGGCCAGCGTTCGGACCTGCAGATGTACGTCCCTCTTGCGTTGCCTCGCGGGTCCTCTGTGCCAGCCGCCACCGGACGCGGACGCTCGTACATCAGGCAGCTCCTGATCGTCAGAGCCTCGGATCCGGCGCTGGCGCAGGCCGCGGTCAGGCAACAGGTCCGCGTTTTGGACCCGTATCAGCCTGTCGGCACGTTCGTGTCCGGCACCGAAATATACGCCAAGCCGTTCGCGCAACAGCAGTTCCTGCTCACGGTGATGAGCGTATTCGCGGGAGTGGCGCTTCTGCTGGCCGCGATGGGGATTTTCGGCATCCTCTCGCAGGCCGTGACCGAGCGCCGCCGCGAGATCGGGATTCGCATGGCCCTCGGCGCTGGCAGCGCCCGTCTCGTTCGCCTGCTCGTCGGCCGAGGGGTCGGGCTCGCGGCCCTCGGCGCCGCCGTCGGCACCATCGCGTCACTCTTCGGCGTTCGTGTGCTCGAAGGACTGTTGTTCGGCGTGACGCCGTTCGACGCGCCGAGCTTCCTGTTCGTCGTCGCTGTAATCCTCATCGTCGCGCTCACTGCCTGCTGGTGGCCGGCGACCCGTGCACTCGCCGTGGACCCGGCGGAAGTGCTGAGGAGCGGATAATCTTCACCTGCTCCAAGACGCAGCTCATACAGGCGCTGAACGGATCCGCCGTCGCGGTGGAACGCCTGATTCGCCGCGCATGCAGCCATGGCGGCCAGGTCGGAGGGTTCAAGCGCGATATCGTCGTGCTGCTCGGCTACTTGATCGCCCACGAGTCGCACCATCGAGGCAGCATTCTGCTCACCGCGAAACAGGCCGGCCATCCACTCGATGAGTAAGCGCGCTGGGGGATCTGGGCCTGGGACCGGATTTGAAGTGTCCGGCACCCTGGCACGGCCTCAACGGAGCTTCCGCGCGCGCTGCTCCACACCGCCCTGCCGCAGAATCAACGCGGTGCTCTCGCCGTTCTCGATGATGAACGCGATCCGCGCCTCGAAGGCCCGCACGAAGAATTCGGTCTCCGACCGGGCGAGGATCTCGAACCGCAGCTGCTTCGTCGCCTGGATGTAAATGCGGCGGTCTGCCACCGTGACCTCGATGCGGAACTCCGGCGTGATCTCGTACACGCCCACGTAGCGACGCAGCATCTCGGGTGGCAGGTGGACCGGCGTTGGCAGCAGCGGCACGGCGGCGTTGATCAGATGGAAGCCGATGTCATCAACGCCCTGCGCCGAGTTCGACAGCACGACGGCCCCGACCTGACGCTCGGGATCGAACCCGATGAACGTGCGGAAGCCGGCCGTCCCGCCGTTGTGCCAGATGATGCGGTCCTGCCCGACCGTGCGCGTCAACCAGTTCAAGCCGACGCGCATGCTTTCGCCCGCGTCCCGGCGCGGTTGGTGCGCCGTGCGCATGGCGCGCTCGAGCGCCGACCTGGGCGGGCCGACGTTGGCGTCGAGGAACGCGAGCATGTCGTCCATGTTCGACTGCAGTCCGCCGGCACCCACCAACACACCCGAGTCCCAGTCCCGCACCGGCGACCCGGTGGCGCTATGGCCGACCGCGCGCTCGGCCGCCATAGCCTGTGAGTACTGGACGCCCGTCATGTTCATGCCGAGCGGCGCCAGAATGCGTTCTCGCACGAGCGACTCGTAGTCGGCGCCCGCACGGTTCGCGAGGAGGACACCGAGCAGGCCGGTGCCGAGATTCGAGTACTCGAATTTACCCCCGACATCCCGGGCGAGGGTGTGCCGCTGCAGGAAGGCGCGCAGCCGTTCCAGGGTGTAATCGGCGTACGGGTTCGCGGGATCTGAGGGCGCCAGATTGTCCGGCAGGCGAGGCAATCCCGAGTGATGCGTCGACAGGTCGAGCAGGGTGATCTGCCTCTCACCGCGTGTTGGCAGGCGCATCTTGTCCGGGGCGTGGGCCTGCGCCAGGTCCTCGACGCCCAACGCGCCGCGAGCGGCCATCTCGGCGAGCAGCGTCCCGGTGAACACCTTCGTGATCGATCCAATCTCGAAGACGCTCTTTTCCGTGAGCGGCTTCGCCCCCGGCCCGGCGGTCCCGTAGGCGGCCGTCCGCCGCGTCCCGTCGGCTTCCAGAACGCCGACGACGATGCCCGTCGCCATGCCGGAGTCGACGCGGTCGCGGATCAGCCGCTCGAGCTGCTCCCTGCCCGGGACGTGCTGGGCGTCGGCTGCCAGAACCAGGGCCGACGCGACACAGGCACCCGTCAGATGGCTCTTCATCCTCATCCTCAGTCTCCCTGCCGCTCTTTCCATTGTTCGTGCGAAGCCATGAATCGCTCGATCGGCGAATGGCGCTCGATATCGTCCAGCTCGCGCAACAAGCGTTCGTAGGCGCGTGCGGCTCCACGCTGCACGATGGACACGGCGAAGACGATCAGCGCCACCCATGGGACCATCACGCCCCAGAGAAACCGTGGGATCGCGTCCGGCTCGTTGCGAAGCGTTCCGTAGCCCAGGATCGGCACGACCGGAAAGATCACGATGATGCGCCACCAGAGCCATCGCCCCCTGTGGAACGCGCGTCGGGTGACGAGATACGCGCGAGCGGCGGCCAGCGAGGGTGACGTCGTGCGCAGGATGTCGAATCGGACCGCCCGAACACGTCGGCGAAGGACCAGAATCTGGCCGATAAAGAAGACGACGGACAGAATCGCCAGCACGTGGCCGACTCGTCGGAGGGGATCGGCTTCCGCAAGCAAATTGGCGCCGGCCCAGATGGCCATCACGGCGAACAACGCAAGAAAGATCCAGAACCCCCAGCGGGACGCGCGCACGTCTCGGCGAATCTTTTTCGCGAAATCTGCCGGCACCGGGCGGAATCCGCTCGTCGGCTGTTCCTGCCAGGCAGACACCAGACTGTCCGGCGCGCGATCAGACGGCATTTCTTCCTCCCTCATTCGCGTACTGACTCAGGAGTTTCTTCACCCGGCCCATCCTGGTCGCCACGTTGCCGGCGGAGATGCCCACCACCTCCGCGATCTCCGCCGCGCTCAGACCCTCGAGGTACAGAACGACGAGCTCCCGGTCGAGCGGTCGCAGCCGCTCAATCAGCTCCATGAGGCGCGAGAGCAGCACGCCCCGGTCGGCGTCCGGTTCGATTCCGGCGTCCCGGACCTCGAAGTCATCGAGTCCGACCAGCGGCCGCGAGCGCCGGCGCCGCTCGTCCATCACATGTGTCGCCGCCACGTTGTGCGCGACGCGATAGACCCATGTGCGCAGCGAGCACTGACCATCGAAACGATCGAGGCTCCGCCAGAGATTCAGGTGGATGTTCTGGAGCAAGTCCTGACGCTTGTGCTCGTCGAGCTCGTACGAGCGCGCGAGCCGCTCGATTGCGGCGCCAAATGCTTCGACGGCCTCGTCATAGAGACGTGACTGGCTCGTCGGAGGCGCGACCGGCTGTCCCGCCGGACGATCGCGATGAGGCACGATTAGATAGTCGTCGCTCGAGGGGTTTTCTCACACTGCCATTTCGCGTACGATCGGTCAAGGCGCCCGTAGCTCAGTTGGATAGAGCCCCGGCCGGTGACCTTCAAGCCCACGAACCCACTGGGCGTGCCCGTGTGGTCGCACCACGGGATTGTCTGCACCGGGGAGGCGTACACGAAGGTCGTGAAGCTCACGTTCGCCCGGGGAGCCAGGATCCCAGACCCATCGCGCCTCTTCAATTCCAGCCTGGAAGGCAACACGCGAAGGGCGATCGACATCCACGAAGGGGAGAAGGTCGACGCGCGCGCGTTCAAGGCGCTCGTGAAGGCCGCGGTGGCCCGGAATGGCCCGCCGGCGAAGAAACGGGTGCGCTAGAAATCACTCAGCGAGCACTCGCGCTGCCACTGCGCCAACCTAGTTTATTTATCGACTGCCAATAATCTACTTGATGACATTCGATAAATAGCTTATTGATATTCGATATCAAGGTGGTGAGTCATGTCAAGGCCAGCCTCGTCATCCGCCGCGCTGCCGATCGCGTACGTCGTGCTGCGGATCCTGATCATCGTCAACTGGCTGATGGTCGCCGTGATCCTCGCTCTGCTGTTTGTGATCCCGAACGAGCAATGGATCATGAGCGCTCTCGACCTCTCTCCGTCGCTTGATGCGAAGCGGGTGGTCATGGGCCTGCGCGCGATCGCCGCGCTCGGTCTCGCCGCGATTCCGCTCAATTATGCCGTCCTGAAGCGGCTGCTCGCGATGGTTGAGACGGTGCGCGCGGGCGACCCGTTCGTCGCCGCGAACGCATACCGTTTGCAGACGATCGCCTGGGCGCTGCTCACGCTGCAGCTTCTCAGCGTGGTCATCGGCGCGATCGCCAGGACCATTTCGACTCCGGCGCATCCCGTCCATTTTGATGCGGGCTTTTCGATCAACGGCGGGCTCGCCGTACTCCTCACGTTCCTGCTGGCCCGCGTGTTCGCGGAAGGCGCGCGCATGCGCGACGACCTCGAAGGGACGGTGTGACATGGCGATCGCCGTGAAGCTCGATAACCTGCTCCACGATCGGCGGATGACGCTGACCGAGCTCGCGGATCGGGTCGGCATGACGCTGGCCAACCTCTCGATCCTCAAGACCGGCAAGGCGCGCGCGATCCGCTTCTCGACGCTCGACGCGATCTGCGAGGCGCTCTCGTGCCAGCCTGGCGACCTTCTCCGGTTCGAGCCGGAGCACGCAGAACGCGAACAACCGGCAACAGCAAGCAAACGGAGCGCAAGCCGATGAATCACAAGATCACATTAACCATCACGTCTCTGCTCTCGATCCTCCTCGCGTCAGTTCACCTGGCGCACGACGTCGTCCTCGGGATAGAGCCGGGAGGTGTCTCGAACTACACCGGGGTGCTGATCGTCGCCGTCTACTTGTACGCAGCGCTGATGCTCGGCGAACGGCGATGGGCGCACCTGATCGTCCTCATCGGATCGATCGGCGGCGCGGGCGTTCCATATCTCCACATGATGGGGCGGGGACTTGTCGGCGGCCGGGCCGCCAACTACAGCGGCGTTTTCTTCTGGGTCTGGACGCTCCTCGCGCTCGGCGTGACCGCGAGCGTTTCCGCGGTCCTCTCGGCGCGCGGACTGTGGAGGCTGCAATGGGAAAAATCCCGGTCGTCCCGCTCATGACGCAGCGGGCAGAGTCGCGCACATGCTATTAGAAACACACATCGTCGCCGGTGCTCTGGCACTGATTCTCGGCGCCGTTGCGCTCCTTGCTCGGAAGGGCGCCAGGCTGCATCGCCGAAGCGGGCAACTGTTCGTCTATGCCATGCTCGTCATGGGGACCACCGCGTCCGTTCTGGTTTGAGATAATGCGCCGCTTACACCGAGGGAGTTGCGGTGCGAAACGGTACGCCTCGTACGCTCGAATCAGGTCCGATCAGTTCTGGCGGAGGGCGACGATCGGATCGACGCTCGCCGCGCGCCTGGCCGGCAGGTAACAGGCGACCACCGCCGCACCAATGAAGAGGACCGGCACGACCAGCAGCACGACCACATCCATGGCCGGGACCAGTCGCAGGAACCGCGGTTGTAACGCCATCCGCGCCAGTCCACCCAACGTCAGCCCCGCGACGATGCCCAGGAGCACCGGACTCAAGCCCTGCCGCACGATCATCCGCGTGATGTCCGCCCGGGTGGCACCGAGCGCGACGCGCACGCCAATCTCACGAGTGCGTCGCAGCACCAAGTGCGACAGAACGCCATACAGACCCGCGAGCGCGAGTGCCCACGCGAAGGCGCCGAGCAGAGTGGCGATCGTTGACGAGATCTGAAAGAACTGTGCTGTCGACCCCACAAAGTCCGGTCCGGCACCAGCGCTGCGGAGCACGAGGTCCGGGTCGAGACTGCGGAGCGTCTGCCGCATCACCCCGGCCAGAGCGGTGGGATCCCCGTTCGTCCGCGCCGCAAAAACGAGACGAGTACCGTAGTCGTGGCGAAACGGCACGTAGACCAGCGCGCTCCTGCGGGCGAGCGAACCGGATCGGTGGACATCGGTCACAACGCCGACGACGGTTGCCTGCCGGACGGATTGCTCGCCATCCCGGAGGGCAACCTCGCGACCGATCACGTTGGTTGCTCCGAACAGCGCCCGCGCAGTCCACTCGTCGATCACCGCGACGCTGCCCGTCATCGGGTCGCTCGCATCCCACGCGCGGCCGTGTGCAATGGGAATGCCGAGGGTCCGGATCAGATCTGACCCACCGGCAATGATCTCAGCGAAGACCGGCTTCGCGGTGTCGGCGCCCATGATCTGGCCACGCCGGTGTGTTGTCGGACCCGCCGGGAGGCCGCTCGCGACCGTTACCGCGACGGCGCCGGGGCGGGACGACATCTGTGCTGCGAAGCCCTCCACGATCCGTTCGATGCGGCCGTCGTCGTAGCCCTGCGACTCGAAATCCACGTCGGCCACGGCGAGCTCGCTCAGCGCAAACCCGTAATCCTGCTGCTGAATGCTCCGGAGCTGTGTGATTCCGAGCGCAGCTACGGCCAGCAGCACGACAGAGACGGTGACCTGCCCGGTAATCAGGTAGCGCCGTCCGCGCCAACGCGGGGCCGCGCCGGTCGAACCGTCGCCGACCAGGGCCATCCGCACGTCGCCACGCGTCGACTGAAGTGCGGGGCCGAGTCCCGCGACGACGAGAGCGAGCGCGGTCGCCAGGGCGGCGACGATCAGCGCATGCACGTCAAGGCGCGGTGAGATTTGCATCGCCGCCACGGTTCCCGCGACCGCCAGTTCTCCTGACAAGAGGACGGTGATGACTCGCGCCACACCAACGCCCAGCAGGCCGCCAGCCACGGTGAGGATCAGACTTTCCGTCAACGATTCCCGCACGAGCCGCCAGCGCGACGCGCCGAGCGCCAGCCGCACGGCGGTTTCCTGCTGCCGTCCCGATCCTCTCGCCAGCGCGAGGTTCGCCAGGTTGCTGCAGGCGACCAGCAGCACGGCGCCGACGGCCAGCATGAGCACCGCCACCATGGCATCTACGAGTGTCGCGGTTCCTGTGGACTCGCTGACCCTTACCTCGGCCATCGGCCGCGCGTGCCAGCGGCGGCTGCGCTCGTACGGCGAGCTCAGTTTGGGATCAATCCCCAGACCCAGCGGAAACGCCGAGTCGAGCTGCGCCGCCAGCACGCTGAGTTCAGCCCGTGCGTCTTCGATCGATTTGCCGGACCTGAGGACGCCCTTCGCCAGCAGATACCGCGACTCGCGGTCATTCGGATCGAAGGCGAGGCCTGGACTCCGGTGGTAGACCTTCGCCGTGGAGGCGATGGGCACCCAGAGCGCGCTCGGGGTCAGGCCGTTGTTGAAGAGGCCGTGAAACTCCGACGACGCGACGCCGACCACTTCGAACGTGTGTCCGTTCACTTTCATCGTGCGGCCGACGACATCCTCGGCGCCGGCGAACACGCGCTGCCAGACCCCGTGGCTGATGACGACGACAGGGGGCGCTTCTGGACGGTCGTCCGCTGGCTGCAGCAGTCGTCCGCGCGACGGAGTCACGCCGAGTACCGAGAAATACTCGCCGCCGACGATCTCGCCGAATGACGTGCCGGTCAGGCCGTGTGCCGAATAGGCCACCGTCGTGAAGCACCAAGCCGTCATCCGGTCGAATACGGTCTGGCGCGCACGCAGATCCTGGTAGTCCGGCCACGAGAATCCGGAGAAAGCAGGCGACCCTCCCGGCGCGTGGTAGAGGTTGACGATGCGGTCGATGTTCCGGACGGCGGGCGGTGGCCCGACAACCGCCCGAACGGCCGAGTAGATACCGGTCGTCATGCCGACCCCGCTGCCCAGAGTCAGAACGGCGAACAGGCTGAACAGGGGCGAGCGGCCGAGCCGCCGCAGAGCAAAGCGCCAGTCGGACATCATGCCGAACCTCCAGGCGAACTCCTCATCGAGGTCGCCGGTGACGGGATCCGCGTGGTCGGACGGGAGACTGTGACGCAGGATCCACCTGGCGAGGCGGGGCGGCCTCATGACCGGTTCTTCAGTCCCTTCAGGGACAGACCGGCCCACATCCTGGCCTGCATCTCCCGCGCGGTTTCGAGGGCCGTCACACCCGACGGGGTGAGCGTGAAGAACCACCGCGCCGCGGGCTCCCGCGCGGCGGACCACAATAGGGGAATAAGACAATGCATCGGAAAGACGCGCTGAAGCCAATCGAAGCTTTTCTTCGCCGAATCCAGCACACGTCCGTACCCGTGCGAGGCGCAACATCTGTAACTGCGATCGCTCGGGTCCAACGCTGCGCGTTGAAAGCCCTCGCGGTTTCGCTGCGCGGCGGGCTTGCGGCCGCGGGCGCTTCTTCGCTGTCGATGCCCGGGGACGCTGCCCGCCGGAGCCGGCGCCTGCAGCCTCGGCGTCGGTCAGTCCCTTGCCAGTACCTCAATTTGCCGGAGGAAGGCCTCGACGCTCATCCGCTCACCGGCCACCTTGCGACCGAGCAGAGACTTCACATTACCCGCGGGATAGACGAAAGCGCCTCTTGGGTTGAGCGAGTAGATTCCCAGCCCGCCAAATGCTGGGACATAACCGTGACGTTTGCTGACGGGCAGTTCAGCGCCGTAGATCGGCAGTGCGTCCCGCAAGAACAGAAGATATCGCCCACCATCTTCTGGCCTTGCGAGGTCGGGTACGTTGAGCTGGGCCCAGGTCCCCTCTTCGAAGGTAACGCGGCCCCCCGGAAGCGTGAGAAAGAACCTGTCGCCGGCCGCGATCGATCCCTTGAATACACGCTCTACTACCGTTTCGTACTGCGTGATGATCGAGAATCCGTCCTTTGTCAACTGGCACAGGTTGGAGTCGATGCGGGCGAGTACAACCACGTCGGCCGACGCCGTCAAGCTTCGCAGTGACGAAGGGCTGCCGAGTTCATCATTCTGGATGCGGCCGACATACGAGCCCGTGACCGAAGCCGCTCCGCGCAGCCCATGTTCGCGATGAGCAAGCTCCTGACGCATCTTTGTCAACCCGCCATCCTTCTGCCCGTTTGCGCGAATCGCAATCGCAAGGCTCCCCGCTGTTGCGGCAATAACCGCGGCCGATGCTGCGAGACGTTTCAAATCCATTGACCCTCCTTTCGTCGACGCAGGCGCGCGCTCATAACAGATCGGGGCCACATTCCGTGTACAGATACACCGTCCAGCTCGGTCCCTGAGTCACGTGTCCATCGCTCCAGATGTACCGGAGAGCGGCAAGGAATTCTGCCTTCGCAACCGTGCGTCTGTCGCCAAATACGGGTCGAATGAATGAGGGAAGCCTCAGCACGTCTTCATCGAGGATATAGACACCGGCCGGGCCTGCTGCAATCGAAAAGCCACCGCCTTTAGTCCATTCGTTCAGAAAAACGAGAACCTCTTGGCCGCGAGCCAAAACAGCCATGCTACCGGGATCGACCGTAAACTCTTTCCCCTCAATAGAGAGGGAACCAGCCGACTGTAATACGTGGATGACTTCGCGATTCTCTTTGCGTCCGAGTGAGTCTTTGAGAATCTCAAGCACGCGCACTCTGTGATCCGTAACGACGGAGGGGGGGCCCGAAGGGGCCGCACGGCGGACCTGACTTCCTTCCACGATGCCGCGCACCACAAGCTGCGCGGCGCTCCATAGTTCATCGAGATTGGCGGGAGGAGGGCCGTAGTTGTCGTATTGGACAACCCGGTTGGGCACGGGATCTTGTGCGCTCGCAAGGGCAGCATGGCTCGCACACAGCGCGAAAACCATGAACGGAAGCATAAGGAGCCTGACGCGCATGAAGCCTCCTTCTTGGAACGCCTCAAATCCGGCAGTCACATTGTAGACGATTCGGTTAACGGCATCGCGCCATTCTGATGGTGCTGGTCCTTCAGTACTGCTGGCGGCGCACCTGGGCCGCGCGCGCGCTGTTTGCCGCGACATTGGTGCTCGGACTGTATCGGACTGTGTACCTCATTCATGCCGTGGCGGGTCACGTTTCGGCTGGACCGATTGCTCAACACGAGCTCGCGGGACGATCAGCGCATCGCCGTCGCGTTTGCGCCGGGCGCGGGAAGATTTCGCCCCGCGCCTGGCCAGGGTCTTGACGACGTGCCGGAGAAGCCCGGCATGGGCCCGGCGGACGTCGCCGAGGAGAACCGGCGGCGCCGTGCTGAGGGTGCGCGGACCGTGTTTCTGCCCGTGCGTCTCTTCGGGCTGATTCCGGATTCGAGGCTGCTGGCCGATCGATCGGAGGTGACGGTGATCGATCGTGGCGGCCGGACGCTATATCAAGGGACTGGCAACGACCTCGAGCTTCGCGCAACCGGCGCGGACGCCATCGTCCATCAAGGCGTGCGAGTGCCCGGTGCGCTATTCAGTCGCGCCAAGGGCGACCTCGTCGACGTTCGGCTGGATTATTCGTTCACGCTGTTCCGGGCCGGCGCGACCTACGCCCTGCCTGCCCGGGGCGGCGATCAACGGATGCCAGGGATTGGATGGTGCGTCACGAAAGTGGACGATGCGGGGACCCGTGTGCGGTTTCAGTGTCTTCAGCCTGGCGAGCGGCCATCATGCCTCGCCGTGTGCTGGAGCACGCCCCAACAGGACAACGTAATCCGGAAGTCTCGCTCTGCGCTCCCGACTATACGCCGTATCCAGGGCACACGTTGCCGGACGCGCTCAGTCGATTTGGCGGCCGACTGCCTTTCTACGATCCCTCGGGGCTGGTCCGCTACCCGGTCGGCGGGCCCCAGTTGTCCGAGGCGCACGTGCTCGTAACCGCCTTTCAACCGACGGAACATTTCGTCAGGCGCGTGGTGATCCCGGGCGTTCGCCTCGAGGACTGGGAACCGCAACCGCCGGCAGGCACAGTTGCGTCCCGTTAAGCCGCGCGCTGGAGCGATGCGCCGCCGAGCGCGGGTACGGCGTTCACCGTGACATGGCCGCCGCGCGCCATCTTCGCGAAGTCGAGCCGATCGATGGCGTCTGCCTCTACCGCGCGTCGACCACGATCGTCCGCCCCGCCGGCATCGCCAGAGTGAACTCCTTCAGCTTCCGGCCCGGTTCGGCGTCGAACACATACTGCAGCCGATAGGGTGTTCCCGGCGCCAGCTCAGGGCCTGCGGATTTGCCCGTGGCACTGTCGATCACGTCGCTCTTCCAGCCGATCTGTCTGCCGTCCACATAGGTTGTTGACGATCGCCAGTTGCAACAGGAGCGCAGTGTTGTCGCGTTCGTGAAGCTATAACGATCCACTTCTGCGAGGTCGCCGGCGGCCCGAACAAGATCGCCCGGCGCCGAGAGCTCGTCGCCGCGCGGCGGTACTTCAAGCGGGAGCTCTCGCAGCCGAAGCCCCGGATGAGGGACTCCTGGTTCCCGTGGATCGTGGCGTTCGGCCTCGGACGCGCGGTCGATCGCTGGTTCCACTCCTTCGGCGGCCTAGCGACATCGCCGGCGGTGAGCGGCGGTTTCTCCAGTTCATCCGGCTCGTCCCCTTCGACAGGCAGCTCCTTTTCCGGTGACGCCTTCACCGGCGGACGCTCCGGGGGCGGCGGCGCCTCGGGCTCGTGGACCGTCGCGGCCGGCGCACTGGCGTCGGGTGTGTCGGCGCCGAGCTCCTCGGGTGGCAGCGGCGGCGGTGGAGGCGGTGGCGGCAGCTCGGGCGGCGGCGGAGGAGGCGGCTGGTGAAGAAACCGCTATTTCTTTCCGGACACGGCGGCGGCAATCGCCGTCGCGGCGCGTTCCACGAGCGGCGTCAATAGATCCTCACGATCGGCGTGCGCCTGTGCCTTGTCGGCCTTCGAGAGGAGCGCGGCACCGCCGCTGGGACCAGTGACGCTGTACTGCATCTGGATTTCGTCCTTGGCGTGCGTCGAGTCGGCGATGACCGAGACGGCCTGCGCCGCGCCGGCGGCCGTGCCGCGCACGACAGCGCCCGCAGCGCCGCCGCCCGGGATGTACCAGGCGGCCGTTCCGGCCGCCTGGCCCACCGCCTTGCCCAACACGCTGCGCCCGCGATGCTTCTCCGTCAGCTTGACGACGAGCAGGTGGCTGCACTGTTTCTGGCGCGCTTCCTCGGCCGCCTGCGACGGCAGCCGGGCGTCGAGTGCCACGGCGCGCATCGACGGGCCGCTCAGATAGCTCGCGAACAAATCGCGGACGGCCGTGGCCACCTGCATCGCATTACCCTCGGCGCCTGTAACGCTTGGCATCACGATCGCGATGCATGTTGCCGGCGCCGGCTGCGGGTCCTGCGCCGCCGCCATGCCCGGCACGGAGAACCGCATCACCATCGCTGCGGCAGCGAACACTTTTCGCCACGTCATCATGAGTCCTTTCGCGCGGATTGCCAGTTTGCCCTCCGCGGACACAAAGATCCCACACTCCTCCAGCAGCTCGTGAGGGCCGATCAGGTGCTCAGCGCGCCGTGAGGGTTGCGCCGCCGGGCGCGTGCCCCTATCGACATGCCGGATGTTGGCAGCCGCAACGAAGCTCGGTCTGCCGGCTCGATTCCTTACAGTGCTCGCTGCAGTACTTTCCGTGAGGGGCGCCCTTTTGAACCATGCACTGGCAGCTGGGGTGCGCGCATTTCTTTGCGTCGGCCATGTGCGAGTTACCTCGAGGTCACTCTACGCGCCTCGAACAGGAATCACAAGTTCGGGCGGACCCGACAGCGGGCCCCCTCACCACGCGATGCCGTAGTCTTCGCCGTGATTGCTTGCGGCCCCCCACAGCGTCCCGTGCTTGCGATCGAACCAGATTGCCGTGATGGGACCGGACGTCCGCGCGGAAAACTGCAGCCGGTACCCCATCTTCTGCAGTTCCGCGCGTATCGCCTCAGAGGTCGACGACGCGACGAGCATGCGGCCGGGCTGCGACGTGTGGTCCTGGAACGAGTTCATCATCTGGAACGAGTTCATGTTCGGCGCTTCGACGGCCTGCTGCGGCGTCATGCCGAACTCGAGCACGTCGAGGAAGTACTGCAGCAGGTTCTGATCCTGCGAATCGCCGCCCTGCACGGAGAACGCCATCCACGGGAGCGCGTCCTGCATCGCGAGGGTCGGCGTGAGCGTCACGCGCGGCCGTTTGCCGGGCTCGATGACGTTGAAGGGATTCTCCGCCGGGTCGGTCACGAACGACTGCGCGCGCTGGCTCAAGCCGATGCCCGTTCGTCCGGCGATCACCGCGGGAATCCATCCGCCGCTCGGCGTTACCGAGATCACCCAGCCCGACGCGTCGGCCGCCTGGATCGACGTCGTCCCGGCATAGAAACCGTCCTTCCAGGCGCGCGCCTGGTCGCCGCCGGCAATGCGCACCGGCTTCGGCGGCGGCGGCCACGCCTCGAGGTACTTCGCGAATGGATTCGTGCCGCTCTGGTACGGGTACGGATCGCCGGGCTTCACCGCCGGGTCGTTGCGATCGGGATTGATCAGCCGCGCGCGCGCCTTGGCGTACTCCTTCGACAGCAGGCCGCGCATGGGCTCGTCCGGCGGAAACGCCGGGTCGCCGTAATAGAAGTCGCGGTCGGCAAACGCCAGGTTCATCGTCTGGTACAGCGTGTGGAGGTACTTCGGGCTGTTGTAGCCCATGGACTTGACGTCGACGTTCTCGAGGATGTTGAGCCCCTCGAGCAGCGCGGGCCCCTGCTGCCACTGCGCGAGCTTGTAGACCTCGACGCCCTTGTAGGTGGTCGAGAACGGCTCCTCGATCTTCACCTTCCAGCTCGCCAGATCCTCGACCGTGAAGAGGCCGCCCTGCTCGCGCGTGCCGCGCACGATTTCCTGCGCAATGTCGCCTCTGTAGAAGCGATCGTACGCGGCGCGAATGGCATCGGCACGCGAGCGGCCGGCCTTGAGCGCCTGCTGTTCGGCCTCGACGAGCTTGCGCAGCGTGGCGGCCAGGTCCGCCTGCCGGAAGATCTCGCCGGGCTCGGGCGCCTCACGCGCCTGGCCGAGATGCGGGAGCATCACCGGCGCCGAGTACTTCCACTTCTTGATCTCGGCCTTGTCGCGCTCGATCGTGTTCGCCGCCTGGGCCTCGATGGCATAGCCGTCGGCCATCGAGATGGCCGGCGCGAGCACCTGCGCCAGCGACATCGTCCCGTACTCCGCCAGCATCGTCATCAGCCCGCCGGGCGTGCCCGGCGTGACGGCGGCGAGCGGCCCGAACTCCGGCGGATAGTTGTAGCCCTGCGCCTTGTAATACGCGGCCGTTGCGCCGGTCGGCGCGACGCCGAGCGCGTTGATGCCGACGACTTTTTTCGTGTGCGGGTTGTAGATGAGCGCCTGCGTCTCGCCGCCCCAACTGAGCGTGTCCCACATCGTGCTCACGGCGGCCAGCATGGCGCACGCGGCGTCGATGGCGTTGCCGCCCTGCTGGAAGATCATCGCGCCGGCGGCGGCGCCGAGCGGCTTGCCCGTGACCGCCATCCAGTGCGTCCCGTGGAGCGGCGGCTTTTGAGTCGTGCGCGGCGGCAGTGTGTCTTGATTGCGTGGTTGTTGCGCCGGCAGGCCTGCATTGGAGCCGACCAGCAACACAGCGGTCGCGAGCAGAGCGAGCAGTCTCATGAGTGGTCCTCGCGCGGATAGATAGTCGATAGTCGATAGTCGCGAACAATCATATCCCCGCACGAGCCTGGCCGCCGGCGGCGTCCATCAGTCAACGTTCCTGAGCGCTTCGATGGGTTCGATTCGCAGCGCGCGACGGACGGGCCCGCCGCAGGCGGCCAGGCCCACCAGCATCAGGACGATCGCAGTCACTACGAGCAGGCCGACTCGGTCTCGGCCCCCCAGCACGTGAACAATCACGTAGAACCAGGTCACGGCGCCGAGAACGATCCCGACGGCGATCTGGACCATCGCCCGGGAGAAGACGCCCGCGATGATGCGGCGCCGGTCGGCGCCCAGGGCGATGCGAATGCCGATTTCGCGGGTCTGGCGCGAAACGGTGAAGGACATCACGGAGTAGGTGCCCGCCACCGATATGAGGAGCGCGATCAACGCGACCAGCCCGGTGATCGAGGAGAAGAACCGGCCCATGCGCCTCTGATTCCGGCTGACGCGGTCCACCGGCCCATCCATCCGAAGCACATCGTAGAGGCGCAGGCCTGGATCCACGTCGCGAGCGATCTCGCGAAGCTGCGGGGCAAACGCCGCGGCGTCGCCTCGCACGTGAAACGCGATCCGGACGGAGTACGACCCGCCGGACGCGGCGGCCTCCGGCGTCAGCGGATGATACACGCCCGGCCCCTGGCCGGAGGTGAACGCATCCCGGGTCGTGTCCATCCCGATGTTCTTCACCACGCCGACGATCTGGTACCACTGTCCCCGCTCGCGCATGACGGACCGCGGCAGGCCTTGTGGTTGACCGGTCGCCGCCTGTTGGGCGTAGCGGGTCGTGTACCGAATCCGACGCCCGATGGCGTTTCGCCCCTGCAGGATCTCGTTCACGAAATACTCGTTGGCGACCACCACCCCCGCGTCCGTCCGCAGATCTCCGGAGTTGAACGCCCGACCCGCGACGATCTCCGCGCCAAACGCGTCGAAGTAATTCACGCCGACCGCGGTGGCCATCACCAGTTCGCCGGCAGCGCCGGGCGCGCTCCCGTCGCCGTCCACGTCGACCCAGGCCTCCGGATGTCCCATCCCGGGCAACCTGCTTGCGAACGTCACCCGGGAGGCCCCCGGCTTCATCAGCAGCCGGCGCCGCAACTCGTCACACGTCGCTTGGAACTCCGGCCCCATGTCCATGTCGACGCGCGCGGAAAGATATTGCTCCGCCGCGAATCCCGGGTCCGTGTGATCGGCCTCGCCCAGTGCCGAGATCGACACGATCGCGGGCGGCAGGATCAGGACCGTGAAGACGACCTGCACGACGATGACCGCGCTCCACAGGCCGCCGAACCGGAGAGCGGAATCGCCGGCCCCTGCGGAATGCCGAAGGCGCGCCCGCGCGCGGGAGCTGGTCGCCTTGAGCGCAGGCATGACGCCGGCGACCAGCGAGACCAGAACGGCGAGCACGAGGGCGTAGAGAACCGTCGTGACGTTCAAGCTGTCGTCCAGCCAGAACGGGATCTGCCCCTGCGTGACGTCCCAGAGAAGGCGCGTGAACCACTGCGCTCCCAAAGCCACTGCCGCGAGCCCGAGGACCGTGGCTGCCAGGGCCAGCACGAGCGCCTCGGCGAAGAACTGCGCGAGGATCTGGCCGCGGCTCGCCCCGAGCGCGAAGCGCATCGCAATCTCGTGCTCGCGGGTCGCCGTGCGGGCGAACACCATCGTGGCGACGTTCGAACCCAGAACGAGCAGCAGCAGCACGAAGAACAACTGCACCAGGTACGCCTGCCAGTTGTCCTCATCGCCGACGAACAAGTCGGTGTATTTCATGACGCGCGGACGAAGGTGCTCGTGGGTCGCGGGAAGTTCCCTGGACGCGCGCAAGCCGAGAGCGCTCAGCTCCGCCTGGGCCTCCTCGAGCGAAACGCCCGGAGCCAGGCGACCGAAGATCCGGATCGGCGGTCCCTGACGAGGTTCGTAGGCCTGGGCATTCGAACCGGGCGGCACCCAGAAGTGGTGACTGACCGGAAAGGCGAACCCCTCGGGCATCACGCCGACGACCGTGCTCGTGGAATTCCCGACCTGGACGGCGCGTCCAACGACGCCGGGATCCCCGGCGAAGCGGTTCCGCCACAGTTGGTGGCCGAGGACGATGACCGGCGGCGCGCCTCTCTGCTCATCCGCGTCGATCAGGGTTCTGCCCAGCAGCGCGGGGACTCGCACCATCCGGAACGCCGAAGGGCTAATCTCCGCGCCCTGGGCAGGCTCGGCGGATCCGTCGGCGACTCCGAGGTTTCGCTCGATCGACCGGAAGGTCCCGAGGTTCTGGACCGATCCAAGCTCCTGACGCCAGCCGACGAAGTCGTGCATCGACCGGAGCTCGGGGTCGTTCTCCTCCAGGTCCCAGTTCTGGAGTCCCACGATCCGCTCACCCTCGTCGAGTGGAAGCGCCGGGTGGAGAAAGTCGTTGATCCCCTCGAGGTAGGCGGCGCCCAGGCCGATGCCGATCGCCATGGCCAGTACGCCGGCCATGGTGACGCCCGGGTACCTGGCACACATCCGGACGCCGAGCTTCACGTTCAGCGACCAGCCGCGCAGCCACGCGAGGCCGCGGCCGTCGCGCAACGCTTCCTTGTGCTTCTCCACGCCCCCGAACGCGGCGAGCGCCTGACGCCGCGCTTCGTCGGGTGCGAGGCCCTTCGCGCGCATCAGCCGTTCGGTTTCCATCTCGATGTGAAACCGGAACTCGTCGTTCATCCGCGCCTCGGCGGCGCGGCCGGCGAACAACAGAGGCAGGCGGATGCGGGCGGCGTCAAACCATTTCATCGGAGTCCTCCCGGGTCCCGCGGCGGGGACCCTCTCTCCGGACGTCTCAGGTGGTGCGCAGGACGGCGTCGAGCGCCGCGGCGAAGCGCTTCCAGCTCTCCAGTTCGTTGCCCAGCGCGCGCCGCCCGGCGGCCGTGAGGCGGTAGAAGCGCGCCTGCCGGTTGTTGTCGCTCACGCCCCAGTCGCTTGCGATCAGGCCGGCCTTCTCGAGGCGCTGCAGGGCCGGATAGAGCGAACCCTGGTTCATCTCGAGCTCGCCGTCCGAGATCTGCTGGACCCGCTGGCTGATCCCCCACCCGTGCATGGGCGAGAGCGAGAGCGTCTTGAGCACGAGCAGATCGAGCGAGCCCCGGAGGGCGTCGACGGGCGGACGTGAGGGCACGGGGGACTCCAGTCGTGGGCCGCGGTTGTTCTGTCGCTGTCGAGGGGAGAATAGCGCCTTCTCTTGTAGCTGTCAAGAGGAGTGTACGGAGCGTGGCAATCGGATCGATGCGGGCGGCACGCAGTGCGGGAAGCGACGCGGCTACGCCAGCTTCATCACGCGGCCGATGGCCGTGGCCATGCGCTCCCACTCACCGGCTTCGACGGCGAGCTGCCGGCGACCGGACGGCGTGAGCTGGTAGTACTTCGCGCGCCGCCCCAGCTCCGACACGCCCCACTCGGCTTCGATCCAGCCGCGGTGCTCGAGCCGGTGAAGCGCCGGATAGAGCGAGCCCTGGTTGACCTGCAGGACGTCCTGCGAGATCTGCTGGATCCGCTCCGAGATGGCCCAGCCGTGCATCCGCTCCGCCTGCAGCGTCCGCAGGATCAGGAGGTCGAGCGTGCCCGCGAGGATGTCTGGTATCGGTCGTCTCGTCATTGGTGTCGACTGCCGACACTAACGCGTCTTGGCGTCGGCTGTCAACACCAACCGGCCCGAGCCGTCCTGTCGCGCGGCCACGACGTCCTGCGACTTGCGCTCGCCTTCGGCCAGCGTCACCTTTACGCTTGAACTGGCGAGCGGATCGAGGAACTCCCGATCGAACCACTCACCGTCCTCCGCGTCCGCCACCACTCCGAGCAGGTATTCACCGGCGGGCAGGTTGCGGAACCGGAACGTGCCGTCATTCGCCGACAGAATCGAGCGGATACGCCGGGCTCCGGGAAGCCACAGCGCCTGCTCGGACGGAAAGAGCACCACGGCGTAGCCGGACATCGCGCGGCCGGAACCGTCGCGGACGGTTCCGGAGATATCGCTGACCCGATTGGTGAACGTCAGGACCGCGCCATCGATGCTGGACCTGAGATCGACTGGCACGTCGAGCGCGTCGCGCCCGTCCACGCTGGACGACTTCAGCATCCAGTCCGGGTGGCCCGACACGCTGGCCCGGAGCCGATAGCGCGCGGCGGTGATCCCGGCGATCGCAAACCGGCCGGCGGCGCTGACGTGCACCGGTGTCGTGGCCAGGCTCACCTGGGCACCGGCAAGCACCGGTTCGAGCGTCACCCGCACGCGGGTCGGTTCCGGCAACGTCCCGGTACCCTCGAACGCGACGCGGCCCGACAGCGTAAGAGCCGGCTGGAGCGCCAGCGTCAACTCCTGCTCGCTCTGCCCGTCGGCTATGACCTCCGTCGATGCCCACCACGCCGCTTCGCCCAACCCGGGCGCCCGCGTAGCCCTGGCGATGAGTGTGTATGGTCCGGGCGCGACGTTCGAGAAGGCGAAGGTGCCGTCCCTGGCCACCGCCGCGGTGCGTCCATCGTGGCCGGTGCCCGCCAGAACCGCGGGGCCGTTCGCGATGAGATGGACCGTCGTGGACCCGGAGTACACGCGGTCGCCCCCGAGCACCGTGCCGCGGATGGCCGACACCGGCACGTACTGCATCTGGAAATCGACCTCCCTGCGCTCCTCGCCCTGTGCGACTTTGATCATCGCAGCCTGTGACGGCGCCGTCGTGCCCGGATAGAAGACCGGCGCATACCCGACTCGTGGCGCGTCGGTGTCGGCCACGGATGCGGCCGAGGTTTCGTCGGACGTCGACATCGACGGGCGGCCGGTCTGCTTCAGTTCGTCCAGACCGCGACGGATTGCGGCGTCGGTCATCATCAGTACGTCGCGGTTCCCTGAGCCCGACAACCGGGCCGGCGCCGCGATCGCGTAGTCACCCGCGGCCAGGCCATAGATCCGGTAGACGCCGCGATCGTCGGTGACGTGGCTGGGCATGCCGGTGTAGACGGGCGTCAGGCGGCGCTCGCCGCTCGCGTAGGTGAACCGAAGGGCGCGCATGCTGACGCCGGGGAGCGGCTGCCCGCCGGGATCGAACAGGGTGCCCGTGATCACCGCGCCGCGAGGGAGTTTCAGCGTGAGGTCGGCGATTGTCTGCTTGTCGCGGAGGATGATTGGCGCGCCAGGGCTCCCCGGGCGCCTGGCTCCGTAGCTGACGGTGACGTAGCCCTCCTTCGTTCCGCCGACCGTGTAGCGGCCAGCCGGCAGCTCGGCGAAGACGAAGGCTCCGGAGTCATCGGCGATCGTCGTCCGTGCCACGTCGCTGTCAGGGCTGTCGAGAAACACACGTACGCGTCTCAACGGCCGGGACTCGTTGTCGTCGGTCAGCACCGTTCCGGACAACGATGCCGTACCGCCGGCTGCAGTTCGCGGAAGATCGCGCGGCTGCTGCTGCGAATCCTCAACTCCTGACGGCTGTGATCCGCTTGGGCGTCGGGCGTTCGGAGTTGCGAGTTGGGCGTTGGCAGTTGGGAGTTGAGCGGTTGCCGCGGCGATCGCAAGCGACGCCAGCGAGAGCGATACGAAGAGTGCGGCACCGACCGGCGTCGTGGCGATCGAGCACCGCCGCCGCAGCTCGCCGGTCGTCACCGTATCTCCCGCGTGCGAAGGTCCAGCGTCTTCTTGTCCCCCTCAGACAGCGTGAGCGGAGCGGCCACCCGGCTGATCGCGTCCAGCATCGACGCGTCCTGCCAGTCGGCCGACTGCTCCTCGGGCACAGCCACGACGTAGTAATCGCCTGGCGGAATCGGACCGATCTGAAAGCCGCCGGCTGGCGTGACCCGTGCGCTGCGGAAGCGTTTGGAATTCATGTTCCATGTCGTCCACGCCTGGGTGTCGGACGGGAACACGAGCACCGTCGCGTCGCCGTCGCCGCTGCCGGTGGCCTTGCGGACCGTGCCGCTGATTTCGGTGAGGCGGTCCGTGAACGTCACGATGACGCCCAGCGCATCCGCCTCCAGCTCCAATGGAGCGTCGGACACGTCGCGACCGTTGTACACGGCGGATTTCACATACCATCCCTGCGGCGGAGCTCCGATGCGGAGCACGTACTTCCCGGCCGGCAATCCGTACGCGGTGAGCTGGCCGGCCGAGTCGAATCGTCCGGGCGTGGCGGGCACGCGCGACGTCTCGCTTGCGGGCTCGACGACCACCGGCACCTGCATCAGCCGGACGCCCGCGGGCTTCTGCCTGGTGCCTTCGAACTCCGCGCGCCCGGTCACCCGCAGCCCGGGCAGCAACCTGAGAGACAGATTGTCGATATCGTCGCGGCCCACCGCGAGCGGCACGCTCGCCCACCATATGCTCGTGAGGCCGTATCCGAACGGCGTGCGCGTGCCGGGCGTCCCGATCGCCGAGAAGCTGCCGCCCGATCCGGTGTGGACCGTGGTGGTGGAGGCGACCGGCAGTCCCCGTATCGCCTGGAACAGGTAATGTCCGACCGGAAGCGCCGGAAACGTGAACGTGCCCGTCCGGCTCGTGACGGTGGAGGCCACCTCGAGATCGATCGGGCTGTCTTCGACGTCCTCAGGCACGACGCGGATCGCGATCCCGCCGACCTGGCTGTCGGCGCCACCGAGGACACCCGACACGCGCCTCGTGGCGACCGGCCTGATGTGCAGGTCGATGCCCTCCCGCTCGTCTCCGGAGCCGACCGTCAGCACGGCTGCACGCACGGGGTTGGACGTATTCGGGTGGAAGGTCGTGGGGTACACGTACACGTGCGCATCGCTCGACGGTGCCGGACCGATGGCGGAACGCCCGAGTGTCAGGATCGAATCGGCGACGCGAATCGACGAGGCGCCGCCGGCGGCCGACGCGCCGATTTCTCCGATCGCCATCGACGATCCGCCGCCCTGCCGCATCTCCAGTGCTGTAGAAGCGGGCACCGAGACCTGGGTGGAGACCGCGGCCACCAAGTAGTCTCCGGGAGTCAATCCCGCGATCCGATACATGCCGCGATCGTCGGTCCATCCCGGCGCCCCCGTGTAGGCGAACCGCCGCTGTCCGGCGACGATCCCGCGGCGCATTGCCCGGATCTGAATGCCGACGACCGGCTCACCGGCTTCGTCGATGACCACGCCCGATATCGAGGCGGGGCGCCACATGAAGATCCGTACGGCTCCCGATTTCTGACCGTCACCGAGCAGCAGCACCTGTGACGCGCCGCCCGGCCGCCGCCGGCCGTACGCCCCGGCGAGGTAGCCGGGCTTGGCGGCGGTGATGGTGTAGCGCGCCGCCGGCAACCGGCGAATCACGAACCGTCCGTCGGACCCGGTCAGCATCGCGGGAAACCACTCCGCGTCGAACGGGCCGCGCGGGAGCACGGACGGGAGGAACGCCGCCGGCAGGCTCGGCGTGGTCGCTGAACCGCCGGCACCGGAGGCAAACGGGGCGGCGACGATTTCGATGAGCGCGCCGCCAACCGGTCTGCCGCTGCCCCCGTCCAGCACCTGACCGACGATCAGACCCGTTCGCGAGTCGGAGCCGGCCGGTCCAGGCTGCTGGCCGGCGGCAGCGCTGAGGCCGATCACGATCATCCAGACAGGTTTCAACATGGCGGCTTCCGCGCGGATCGAGGCGAGACAGAGGATGGCGCCCGCACCAGAGTCTAGGGCATTCGTGCGGCGACGATGAGAGAATCGGCGGTCGCCTCGGGACACTGGGACTCGATTCCCGCGACGCACACAGCACGCAGGCCGAGTCGTCAACGATGGAATTCACAGAAGGAGGAGAGGAGGGGTTGGAACAAGAAAGAAGCCTCCCCTGCTCCGCTTCTCCTGACGCTTGTGAGGGCACGCAGACGATAAGCCCTCACCGCTTCGAGTGCGCCATGAACGCCGCGAAGTGCGCCTTCTGCGCGGCGGTCGCGTCCGGCCGCATTGCAAGCGCCCACGCCTTCGCCGGATCGTCGCCACCCGCGAACCGAAGCCCGAACCAGTCGAGCATCTCTGTGTAATCCACCTCCTCGGTCGTGCCGATGAGTTTGTGGAGCAGCGCGCCGACATCGACACCGGCGGCATCCGACACGGTCTGATTGAACTCGGCGCCGGTGTAGCCGCGCGCGCCGGACCAACGCCGGTACGCCAGCCGCATCACGTCGTCCATGCTCTTCCTGCCGTTGGTGAGCCGACGAATGTGCGCGTCGAGCACGAGTCCGACGACGGGCCCTTTGACGTAGTAGTCCACTCGCCTGGCCGAGGGAAGCCGCTCGAACATCTGCGATGACGCCTGCTCGAGCGTCTGCACCAGCCGGCCGGGCTGCTTCGTCTGGAGATCCGTAATGTGCTTCGATTCGAGATTGAGGTAATCGCCGGGCGTGCCGAGTCCCGATCGCTCCGACAGCAAGTCCCCGAAGTAGGACGTGAGGCCCTCGCCAACCCACAACCCGGTCGTCACGGGCGCGCGCTCGTAGTCGAAGGGGCCGAGCTCGATCGGCCGCAGCCGCTTGACGTTCATCGCATGGAAGTACTCGTGACTGAGAAACGCCGTCTGCCTGAATCGCGCCTCTGGTGTCGCCGGTACCCTGCCGCTCGTTGTGATCGCGACCGAGTTGAGGTGCTCGACCCCCGACCCTCCGCCCCCGCCGGTGACGATGTTGAGAAACGCGTACTTTTTGTACGGCAGCCCGCCCCAGAACCGGATGTGCTCCTCGATGAGCGGCGTCAGCATGGCCGCGACGCTGGCGCCGTCCCACTCGGCATGGCCCAGATACGTCCAGGAATGCGTGACGCCTCCGACCCGGAATTCGGTCGTCGCGAGATCCGCGCCCGCCAGGATCGGTGAGTCGGCGAGGATGTCGTAATCGGCCGCGACGTAGTGATTCGGCTTGCCGTCGGGCGCCGCATCGAGCGACGTCATGGACCCTTTCCAGCTTGCGGGCAACTCGAGCTGCACCTCGGCGCGACGATGGGTCCCGGGGGCCGGCTCGACCAGCGTGACGTAGGTCGCCGGTCCGATGATGACCGCCGAAGCCTCGGTAACGCCGTTGCCGAGGTTGCTGCCACGAGGCGCGGCAACGGTGTACGTCACGGTGAAGGCCGGCCGGCCACCTGTCGCCACCGTCCAGCGGCTCGGCGACGGCCTCGTCACCTCGAGCGCCGTGCCGTCGCCTGTCTTCGCAGCGAAATCGCTGACGCGGCCGGCGTAGTTCTGCAGCCCGTAGAATCCTGGCGACCAGATGGGCATCATCAGGTCCACCGATGCTCGGTTCCCGGTCGGCACCGCGACATCAACGGTGAAGGTCTTCGTTGCGGGCTCGGGGAAACGGATCGTGTAGACCAGCGGCTCGAGCGCCCTCGCCGGCGCGACCGCGGACGGCGCGGGGGACGCGGCGCACAAGAGCGCCGCGGCAAGAGCGGCACAGGCGAAGCGGCGGGTGATGAGCATGACGCACTATACACAGTCCGCGGCGTGCGCCAGAAGCGGGGCCCGGCTTGATCGTATTCTACGGTTGTAGTATTGTTATTCTACCGCTGTAGAACATGTCAGCGCCCACAGCGGTTGAAAGGGGTCTCCAATGACGGCGCGCCGGACGTCTCTTGCGTGGGTGGTGTGTGGACTTTTCGCCTCTTCCGCTCCGGGGCAGACCGCGGAGGACGTCATCTCCAGATCTGTGACGGCGATGGGGGGCGCCGATAAGTGGGCGGCCGTGCGGGCGCTCGCCGTCAGCAGCCGATCGCCGTACTTCTCGTCCGACGCCGTCTGGAAGAAGCCCAACCTGGTCCGGATCGACTCCTGGTCCGACGCCGTGGACCAGACCGACACGCGGTCGTATGACGGGACCTCCGGCTGGCGCCTCTTCTCGGCGGAAGGTTCATTGAAGCCGAGGTCGATGTCCGCCCAGGAAGTGTCCGAGCTGCGTGACGAATTCGACTCGATGTTGCCACTGATCGACTACAAGACCAAAGGCTACAAGGTCGTGCTTCTCGGTACGGCGCCTGTCGGCGGACAGTCTGCGTACAAGCTCGAGCTCACGCGCCCGGGCGGCGAGGTCATGCACATCTTCGTCGACGTCAAGACCGGACTCGAGGTTCAGCGCGTGAGATGGGCGCGCTCGCCCGCAGGCGACGACCTCGAACTCGTGCTGCCCGTCGGCGACTATCGTGAGGTCGGCGGCCTCATGCTGCCCCACCGCGTCGGACCGGCCGCGCGCACGTACGACGTCAATGGCGCGGTGCCCGACTCGCGCTTTCAGCGGCCCGGCGGTCTGCCGGAGCGCGAGTTCGCCGCGGCGAAAGTGACAGGTGCGAGGGATCGGCTCCTGCCGGTCGGCTCGATGGCGCCTGAGTGGACGTTGAAAGATCCTCGAGGGCGCGCGCATCGCTCGTCGGACTTTCGGGACAAAGTCGTGGTCATGGATTTCTGGGCGACGTGGTGTGCACCGTGCCACCGGCTCATGCCGGCGCTCCAGCGCCTGCACGACGACTACGCCTCTCGCGGAGTGGTCGTGCTCGGCATCAGCACGTCCGAGCGCGGCGGCGATCCCGCGCAGTTGATGAAAGACCGCGGCTACACGTACACCCTGCTCGTCAACGGCGAATCCATCATGGATGCGTACCACGTCGCCGGGATGCCGGTTGTCTACGTCGTCGGAGGGAACGGACGGATTCTGCACGCCGACGCCGGTGCCGACGAAGAGGCGAGCGCGGCGCGCCGCAAGGTCATCGACGACCTCCTGCACGGACGGGGACGATGAGGGGTGCGACACGTCCTTGACGTCGTTTCTACGAACGTAGTATTGAAGAGGCGCGACATGTCGAAAAAGACCTCCCCGCATCTCGGCGATCTCCAGATTGCCGTGATGCAGATCCTCTGGGAGCGGCAGCGCGCAACGCTCGGGGAGATTCGCTCCGCCCTCCGGCGAGCGCGGCCGATCGCCACGACAACCGTCGCGACCGTCCTCTCGCGGCTCGAGCAGAGCGGCTTTGTCGAGCATCGCGAGGGAGAGCGATCGCGCATCTACGTGCCCAGGATTCGGCACGAGGACTTTCAGCGCAGTCAGGCGCAAGGCCTCGTCGATCGGCTCTTTGGCGGCCGGGCGTCGGAGCTGGTGGCGCATCTGGTCCGGGAGTCGGAAATCGACGACGAGGAGCTGGCGCATCTGAGGAGGTTGATACGGAAGCGCGAGTCGTCCTGATCGCTGCGCTCTGGCTCGGGACCTACCTGCTCCACAGCACCGTGTTGTGCGGGACCGCCGTCCTGTGCCGCCGGGCGCTCGGCCGGATCGAAGGCGCCGAGTTGATTTGGCGAGCGGTGGTGCTCCTGCCGGTGATGTCGGCGACGGCGACGCAATTCGCCGGCGGACTCTGGACGATCGGCATCAGTGAAGCGGCCGGCCTGGCGATGCCGTCCGCCGCCGCCCAATCGACATTGCGCCTCTCGAGCGGCATCGACATCCCGCCGGTACTGATTGCGGCATGGCTCCTCGTCGGCGCGACCCTGGTCATTCGAGACTGGCTGGCGCACCGGCTGTTCGTGCGGCGGCTCGGGACACGTCGGCCCGCCGATGCCAGGCTCGTCGCGGCCGTGTCCGACCTCCTGCAGCACGCGAGGGTCCGGCGGGCCATCCGGGTGACCTGTTCGGAAAGCGTGGTGAGTCCGATCGCACTCGGCCGCTCCGAGATTTGTCTGCCGGTGCGAGCGATCCGCGTGCTCAGCCGCCGGCAGTTGCGCGCGCTCATCGCGCATGAAGTGGCGCACATCGTCCGCTGCGACGGCCGGTGGTTCGCCGCGCTGGCCTGCGTCGAGAGCGCGCTGTTCGTCCAGCCGCTCAACCGCATGGCGCGCCGCGAACTTCACCACCTGGCCGAGACGATGTGCGACCAGTGGGCCGCGCGCGAGCTGTCCGACCCCACGGCGATGGCGCACTGCCTCGTGGAAATCGCGGCCTGGTCGCGCACCGCGCGGCCGGCAACCGTGCTCGGCGTCGCCGGGATGTCTGGCCTCAGCGACCGCGTCAGGCGGCTGCTGGACGCTCCGCATCCGCCGCCGCGGGTGTCGCGCCCGCTCTCGCTGGCGGCCGTCGTGGCGTTGTCGCTGTCGCTTCCCTGCCTTGGGGTTTCACCGGCCAGGCCCGCCAGGGGCGCCAGCGTGAATGGAGTTCCGCAGTCGCCCGCGGCGGCGCCGGCGCTCGCGCAACCATCCGCCGAGTTCATCAGAGGCTTCGAGGCCGGCCGGCGGTTCGCCGAAGGGCAACCGGACGCCCGTGTGCAGGCGTCGCTGGATCGAGGACGCGCCGCATCGCCGGCGCGTCAGGAGTGGCGCGCAGAAGTCGAGCGGCACCTGCAGGCGCGCGAGCGCGGCAGACACCGGCCCGCTACCAGCTTCGCTCGATGACGTTGCGCGGCCGGCGCCGGCGGCCGCGCGAACGGACGAATCGGGCGCGTGGCGGCGCTGCAGATCGGATCGTGCACGATTCAGAGCCCCATCCGCTGACGCCAAGGCGGCTCGTGTAAATCGCCTCATGGAGAAGTAGGCGTATCGGTCGCGAGCAACGCATCGCGCAACAATCCGTCTGCCCGGCATTGACATTTTCGATGAACATGTTTACCGTAATTAAGGCATGTTCGCGCCCACCCCGCAAGCGCCGTCCGACAGGGGAAACCAGCACCTGGTCCTGTACGACGGCGTGTGCGGCCTCTGTAATCGACTGAACGGCTTCCTGCTGCCGAGGGACCGGGACGGCGTCTTCGCTTTTGCCTCGCTTCAGAGCGCGACCGGCCGATCGCTGTTGAGCCAGTTTGGCAAGGACGCCGCCGGCCTCAGCACCTTCTACGTGGTCACCAACTACCGCTCCGACTCCACCGCGCTGTTGTCGAAGTCCCGGGCGGCGCTGTTCGTGCTCACGACGATTGGGGGCGTGTGGCGGGCGTTCGCCGTGCTCCGCGTCCTGCCGGCACGGCTGTTGGATTACGGCTACGACCTGATCGCGCGCAACCGCTATCGGTTGTTTGGCCGATACGAGACGTGTCTGCTGCCGGCGCCTGAGTACGAGCGCCGTTTCATCGACGTATGAAGCCCGCGTGGAGCGGCTGTTCCGTCCCGCGCCTCAGCTTGCATGACGTCCCGACCGCGGCGCAGAATCTCCCTTAACGCTCTGCGTCCGTGCCTCCGTGTGATGCTCTCTCCGTGTCCTCCGTCTCTTCCGTATCACAGCGCGCGGCGCTGGAACGAACGCACCGCCCACGCGAGCGTCAGGGCCATGAACCCGATGGCCCACCAGAGCATCAGCGCGTTCGGCACGGACGCGGAAACAAGGAACGGAGGGCCCTCGACGAAGCCGCGCATGATCGAGGGCTGCATGTGGTACGCCGCCATGCGCCAGAGGGCGTCCGGCGGGCTCACGAGGCTGACGGCAATCCCGATCGTCCGCGCCGACGGCACCCCGGCGAGTCCGCCAATCTGTTCGACGATCCCTCCGATGAAGGCCATCCCGTAGAAGCCCAGGCCGAGGATACCGTTGGCCACGGTGCTGAGCCGCGTCCCGCCCGCGATCGACACCGTCAGCAGCAGCGCGATCTCGAGCAGCATCAACGCCAGCCCCCGCGCCACGTACAACTGGACGTATCCCGCGGCCAGGCGTCCCGCCACCAGCACGCCGGCCGACAGCAGGCCGACATACGCCGCCATGATGATGAGGTAGCCAATCCACTTTCCCAGCACGATGTCCGCGCGTCGAATCGGCTTCGAGGCCACCGTCTGCATCACACCCGAGTCGATCTCGCCCGACAGCGCGTCGACCGGAAGCAGCACCGCCAGCAGGACCGAGAGGAAGTTGATCGCGTAGAACCCGGCTATGGTGAACAGCGTGAGAAAGGCCTGCCGCTCCACGAATGACGTGCCGCTCCGGACCATGTCGGCGTGCGCGAATCCGATCGCGACGCCGAACACCGCCAGGAACGCGCACCCGCCGAGGAGCCCCGCCGCCAGGACCCTGCGGCGGCGCGCCTCCTGAATCGTGAGGTGCACGATGGTGGGTATGGGAGACATCGCCATCATCCCGGCCGCTGATCCGTACCCATCACCTCGACGAACCACTCCTCCAGCGACTTGCGCCGGCCTTGCAGCGCGAACACGCTGACGCCGCGCTCGACCAGCCAGCGGGCGATGTCGGGAATGACGTGTTCGCCGCTCACCCGCATCCGCACGCAATTGTCGCCGACGACGGTGACCGACGTGCCGAACCGCCCGAGTCCCTCCACGACCTCCACGTCGACCGGGCGGACGCGCATTTCGAGCTCCAGACCGGCGGGGGCGCCGGCCAGCGCAAGCTCGTGGATCACGCGACCCTGCTTGACGAAGGCGACGCGGTCGCAGGTGGCTTCCACTTCGCCGAGCAGGTGCGAGTTCACGAAGACCGTGGTGCCCCGCGCGCGCAGCTCCGAGACGATGTCGCGGACCAGCAGCCGGCCGAGCGGATCGAGACCCGACGTCGGCTCGTCCAGGAAGACGAGCGCCGGATCGTTGATGAGCGCCTGGGCAAGCCCGGTGCGCTGCAGCATGCCCTTGCTGTAGCCGCGCAGCGGCCGGTCCGCGGCGTCGAGCATGTCGACGCGTACAAGCAGGTCCTCGATGCGCGCGTCGAGCGGCAGGCCGCGCAGCCCGTACAGGCGGCCATGGAACCGCAGGAGCTCGCGCGCGGTGAGATACTCGTGAAAACGGAAGTGTTCCGGCAGGAAGCCGATCCGCGCGCGGACGGCGCGATCGCCGAGCGGCGCGCCAAGCACCGTGCCGGTGCCGCCGCTCGGTTCCACGAGCGCGAGCAGCATCTTGATCGACGTCGTCTTGCCCGCGCCGTTCGGCCCGAGGAAGCCGAACGCTTCACCCGCGCGGACCGAGAGCGACAGGTCGGCGACGGCCAGGGTCGGGCCGAACCGCTTCTGCAGCCCGCGCGTGGCGATTGCCGTTTCGCTCACTGGACGGAGTTGGCCATCTGCACGACGTCGGACATCCCCTGGACGCTCATGAGCGCGAACACCCGGCCGCCGCGCGACCAGAGCACGATGTTGGTCAGCGACGCGTTGGGCGGCTGGGCCTGGATGGCAATGCCACGGCTGCCCGCGATGTCCACTTCCTTGAACGAGCGCGCGGTCGGCGGAAGCGGCACGAGCAGCGTCGTCTGCCAGTCGATGACCCGCGAGAACGTGCGCGCGTCCTCGCGGGAGAGGCCGAAGATCCGCAGCCCGATTTCGCCGAGCGCAGCCAGGTCCACGCCGTCGGGCACGGCGACTTCCGGCGATCGCGCCTGGAAGAGCCGCGTGTGGCGGCTGCCGTGCTCGTACCGGACCATGGCGACCGGTGGCACGTGGATGGTGACGGCCTGGCCGTCCAGGCCGTCCGGCACGCGCAGATCGCGGATGCCAAGGGCGTCCATCACCTGTTGCAGCCGCGTCGCATCCGCGGTCACGCGGACCACGTGCTCCCCGGCGACCGCCATCTCGACGATCCGCGCCCCCTTCGGCAGCCAGGCCGGCACCTGCAGCGTGAATCCCGCGGCCGTCGCAGCCTGATCGAGCGACACCATCGGCGCCGGCGGCCCCGCGTCCTGCACGATCTGCACGTGTTCGCCGACCAGGCGTGGCAGGTCGAGCTGCTTCAACGTGTCCATCCGTCGCGAATCCACCGGGACCCCGACGAAATGGACGACGCGGAACAGCGCCAGGAACGACTGCGCGGATGCGCGCACGGCGGGCACGTAGAAGACGCCGGCAACGCCCGCCGCAACGGCCGCCGACACCGCCAGCTTGGCAAGGGGCCACCGCCTGCGCTCCGGCGCCGCGATTTCCCGCCTCCGCAGGGACGCGCGCAGCCGCGCCGCGAACTCCGGGGACGGATCCTGCCACAACCCGCGCAAGAGTACGTCGTCCATGCTCGTGCCTCTCTTCATATGTGTGTCCGTCCCTTTCTCACCACTGCGCGCGCAGAGCGTGCACCGCGCGATGCAGGATCGTGCCGACGTTCGACTCGCTGAGGCCCGTCACCTTCGCGATGGCCCGGTTGTTCATGCCGGCGCCGAACTTCAAGGCGATCAACTCGCGATCGCGATCCGGCAGCCGCGCGAGGAGCACGGCCAGGTGCTTGCCGTCGGATCGCCGGAGGGCCTGGTCTTCGGGTGTCGGGCCGGCCGCCATCACGGCCGCGTGCTCGATGGGGACGTGCGGCCGCGATCTCCGGTGATGATCCGCGGCGACATTGCGCGCGATGCTGAGGAGCCAGGTCGAGAAACCGGCCAGGTCCCGGCGGTACCGGCTGCGCGCGTGCCAGGCCTTCTCGAAGGTGCGCCCCGTCAGGTCTTCGATGTCGGCGGTTTCCCCGAACCGGTAGCGGAAGAAGTTGTAGACGCGCGGAAGCTGTTCGCCGAAGACCGCGTCCCAGTCGGGCTCCGCCGCCGAGATCCATGCCGACAACCGGCCGGGCAGCACGTCGTCCAGACCCATCTCCTATATATACGGCGGACGGGGCGGAGTATCACAGCCCGGCGCTGCCGCGCCAGGAACAGTTGACATGGCGTTGGTGTTGTCGGTAACCCAGCATCGAGGACATGGTGAACTGGCGCGACGGCGACGCGTCGCTCACGATCACGCCGCTCCTGGTCACGGCCAACTTCTTCGACGTGATGCGCATCCCCGCGTCGCGCGGCCGCGGCTTCACGGCCACCGAAGCGCAGGCCGAAGGCAATCGGCTGGTCGTGATCAGCGACGGGTTCTGGCGGCGGCATCTTGGCGGCGACCCCGCCGGCGTCGGCCGTCCGCTGACGATCAACGGCCAGCCGTACGCCGTCGCCGGCGTCCTCGCCCCCGGGATTCGTTCGCTGCCGGGCTACGGCGTCGTGCCCGACGTCTATCTGCCGATCTCTCCAGCCCTTCTCCCCGCGCTGGAGGCCCCCCGGCATTCGGCCGTGCAGCTCATCGGACGGCTGGCGCCCGGGCAGTCCGTTGCCGAGGGACGCGCGGCCGTGGCGGCAGTCGTCCAGAGCCTGGGCGACGAGTACGGCGACAGCGGATTCCGCGTCCTCACGGACTTTTCGGTGGTCGGTGGCCTCAGTCAAAGCGAAGACTTCCGGATCGTCGGAGCGTTCTTTCTCGTGCTGCTCGTGGTGGCCGGTCTCGTCCTGGCGATCGCGTGCGCCAACGTCGCCGGGCTGCTGCTCGCGCGCAGTACGACGCGGCGGCGCGAAATCGCGCTGCGCGTCGCGTTCGGCGCCAGCCGCGCGCGTCTCGTGCAGCAGCTCCTGACCGAGGGGCTGACGATCGCGCTCGTCGGCACGGTCGCCGGCTTTGCCCTCACGCTTGTCGCCGCGCAGTTGTTCGCGCATGTCTCGTTGCCCCTGCCCATCCCCCTCGAGCTGCATCTGGCCTTCGACGGACGCCTGGCCGCACTCGCAGCGGGCCTGGTGGCGGCAAGCGCGCTGCTGTGCGGCCTCACCCCGGCGCTGCAGGCGACACGTCCGACACTCGTGCCTGCGCTGAAGCAGGAGGAGCCGCGCTACATGCACCGCCGTTTCACGCTGCGCGGCGTGCTGGTCGTCGGACAGGTGGCCGTGTCGCTCGTGCTGCTCGTGACCGCGGGCCTGTTCCTGCGGAACCTGTCCAAGACACAATCGCTGTCGCCCGGCTTCGACGTGGACCGCCTGCTCGTCGCGCAAGTCACGTTCGTCGAAGGACGGCAGGGGACGACCTCGGCGCCGGCGATCGCGGCGATCGTCGATGGCGTGCGCGAGCTCCCGCCGGTGCAGGCGGCCGCCGTCGCCGACGGCGTCCCGTTGACGATCCGACCGGGATCGAAGGTCGGGACCGATATCCGAATCGAGGGGCGCGACGGACCGGTGCGCGTGGAGTACGACGACAACGCGGTCGGCCCGGGCTATTTCGCGACGATGGGCATCCGGGTCCTCCGTGGACGCGACTTCACGCAGGCCGATCGGCCCGGCGCGCCGCCCGTCCTCGTCGTGAATCAGGAATTCGCGCGCCGCTACTTTGACGGCGGCGATCCGATCGGCCGTCACGTCGGATTGAGCGACCCGCCTGGACCACTGGCGGAGGTCGTCGGGGTCGTCGCCAACGGCAAGTATCGGACGCTCGGAGAGAACCAGGACGCGGCGATCTACCAGCCGTACCTGCAGCGAGCGGCCATCGGCCGGCTGGGGCACGTACTCGTGCGCACCTCCACGGCCCCCGAGACGATCGTGCGCGATGTGGGGAAGGCGATCGGCCAGGTCGATCCGTCCGCCGCGGTCCGCGTGGAGCCCATGGCGACGGCGCTCAGGTTCGCCGTGCTGCCGAGCCAGATCGGCGCGCTGCTGCTCGGCGTCCTCGGATCGATGGGCCTGCTGCTGGCGATGGTGGGCCTCTACGGGGTGATCTCGTTTTCGGTCGGCCGGCGCACCGCGGAGATCGGAATTCGCATGGCGCTTGGCGCTTCGCGGCGCGCGGTGTGGCGCCTCGTCTTCATCGACGCCGCGGTGCTCGTCGGCACGGGAGTGACGATCGGCCTGATCGCGGCGTGGCTCGTGACCCGTCCGCTCGCGGCGTTTCTCGTCCCCGAACTGAGCGCGAGCGACCCGGTCAGCTTCGCGGGCACCGCGGCCGTCCTCGTCGCGGTCGGCATCGTCGCGACGTGGTTGCCCGCGCGGCGAGCCGTCTCAATCGACCCGTCGATTGCGCTCCGGACCGATTGAGCCATCGATGCGGTCGAATTCCCTCTTAGCTCTATCCGGAGCCTCGAGGCGCCGAGGCGCGTAGGCTCGGCACAGGGGAAGCGGATGTTTCATCGGAACACATTCGCGCGCGGCGTGTCGATCACGCCCGAACTGCTTCAACCAAGGACGATACTGCGCTTGACCAGTATACGCAACTTGCGTAGTATTGACAAGTGGAGTTTGTCGAAGCGCCGCTTTTCGCCGAGCTCCTCGCGGACTACCTGGATGACGACGGGTACCGTGAGCTCCAGTTGCATTTGACGCGTGATCCCGAGGCAGGAGATGTCATCCCGGGGACGGGCGGCTTTCGGAAGATTCGCTGGGCGGATCGGCGGAGGCACAAGGGAAAACGCGGCGGACTCAGGGTCATCTACTACTACCTGATGTCCGACATGCAGATTTGGCTGATGACGCTGTATGACAAGGACACGGCGACGGACCTGAGCCCTGCCGACAGACGAGTTCTCAAAGCTGCGATTGAGAGGGAGACGCGTGAACGAGCAAGCCGCAGGGCACGAGGGAGGAAGTAGCGATGGCCAAGAGTAAGCGACCGAAGGCGACGAAGAAACGTAGCTTGTTTCACGAGCTCATGTCCGGTGTGCAGGCGATGCGCGAGCATCGCGAGGGACGGCTCACGCTGAGGACCCATCAGGTGGAACCCATCACGGTTCCTTCCGTCGATCCAGAGTTCGTTCGAGAGACGCGCGAAGCACTCCACATGTCGCGGCAAGTGTTCGCGTTCAAGATTGGCGTCAATCCCAGGACACTGGAGCGGTGGGAGCAGGGTCGCAGCAAGCCCAATGAGCAAGCCTCGGCTTTGATCAGACTGGTTCGAAAGTTTCCGGATACCCTCGATCGCCTCGAATCGTTGAGCGTTCCCGCTTGAGAGCCATGGACAACCTCCCTACGCAATATCAACCCACTTCGCCAGCTGAGGCGCGGTCGTCGTTATCGAGAGCGCACACCTCATTGCGGACACCGGCGAGTTGCTCCAAACGGCCTCGCACCTCTTGTTCCGCCATGGTTTGTTTCGCGTTCGCGATTGACAGACCTCGCTCCGCCGATCGGAGCGCGTCTCTCAACCGTTCCCGGATGCGCCGCTCCAACTGCTGCCGGCTCAATCGCGCGCGCTCGCGGAAGTCGTTCTCGACACGGTGGCTGTTGGTGTCCACGATGTGTGTGAGGTACGGCGCGACCTGACGGCTGACGCTTCGCTCGCGCGCGGTTCGGAACCCGAAGCGATCCATCAACCAGGTCGCTGGTGTTCCAGCCGTCAGATGCATAAGGCTCGCAAAATAGAAATGTGGCCGGTCGTATTCGCGAACATCGACCGCGTCGAGTGGCTCGACCGGGATCGGCTCGGCGTCTGACATGACTCGGGCGACGAACTCGTTCGCGAGCTGCACGAATCGCCGGGTCGCGGTCTCGTGGAGCGCGATCACGTGCGGCTCGACGCCTGCAAGCCAGCGGGATATTGCCTGCTCAGCGAGTCGGCGCGCTTCGTCAAAGGCTCCGGCCCGGAGGCGACCCGCGGCACGCAGACGGCTATTGGCTGTAATCCAGGCCTCCAACGACTGTCGCAGCTCCGGCATGGCCCTCTGGGCAAAGTCGGCGCGCTGCCGATCGAGGCCACGGACAACCTCCGCTTCTGCGGCATCGAAGAGAAACCGCAGATCCTGAAGCGAGCGCTCAGCGCCTTCGACAGCGGCTCGAAGCCGAGCGGCACGCGCCGCGGTCTCTTCGATCGGCCGTCGCAGCGCTGCCTCCTGTTCATCGATTTCAGCCCGCAGGCGCCGGGCGATCCGCTGGCGTGCCCGCAATGCGGCGGACACCACGAGTGCTGAGCGCTGCTGCCGGGCAAGATCTGTGAGCGTGTGTTCGAGCGCTGGCCAATCCCGCGTCACCCGATTCTCTTCGAGTCGATCCCGCGCGCTCACCTCGAAGATGGTCTCGATGCGGCGACCGAGGCGACGCTCGACGATGTCCGTGGTGAAGGCGGACACTTCCCGCCGCTGCTCCGGCGAGGCCTGATCCGACTTGTTCAGCACCAGCAGGAGATGCCCGACATCTTGGCTCACCGTCTCGATCACCTCGAGCTCGGCGCCGGAAATCGGCGGATCGGGCCCAACGACGATGAGCGCCACGTCGATGTGCGGCAGGAACGCGCGCGTCGTTTCCGTGTTGAGCGCGAACACCGACCCGATCCCCGGCGTGTCCACCAGGCACAAACCGTTCGCCAGGATCGCGCTGGGAAGAAACACTTCGACGACCGTGACGCCCTTCCGGTTCTCCGGGTTGCGGCGCTCGTCGACGACGTCCGCGAGATCGTCGAGCGCGATCGGCTGTACGACGCCCGACGTGAACCGGGCCACGGCTTCGGACCGCGTCCCCGCACGGAGCACCGTGATGACCGATGTCACCGGAACCACGCCGACCGGCAGGACCGGTTGGCCGACCAGGGCGTTCAGCAGCGTCGATTTCCCGCGCTTGAACTGCCCGATGCAGGCGACAAAGAACCGCGCGTCCGCCAGCCGGCGCCGCTGCTCCGCGGCGTCGAGCTCGAGCGACTCGACGCCAAGCTCGGCGGCGATACCGGCCATCCGCGCCAGGTCGGCGTCCAGCCGCGCCGGGCCGGCTATCAGCGCCGGTGCGTTGAGGTCTCGCTCGGTCACGTTGTGCTGACGGCTGCCGCGGCGGCGCCAAAGTGTGCGGCCGACCCGAGCTCCTCTGCGATGCGAAGGAGTTGGTTGTACTTCGCAACGCGCTCCGAGCGCGCCATCGATCCCGTCTTGATGAACGCCGCGCCTGCGGCGACGGCGAGATCGGCAATGAACGTGTCCTCGGTTTCGCCGGATCGGTGCGACACGACCGTGCGGTAGCCGGCCGCGTGCGCCATCCGGATGGCCTCGAGGGTTTCGGTCACGGTGCCAATCTGGTTCAGCTTGATCAGCACCGCGTTTGCGATGTGTTGCGCGATGCCCTCGCGAATGATCGCTGGGTTGGTCACGAAGATGTCGTCGCCGACGAGCAGTGTTCGCGATCCGAGCCGCCGGGTCAGCTCCTGCCACCCGCTCCAGTCGCCCTCGGCCAGCCCATCCTCGATGAACACCGGCGCGTAGCGATCGACCAGTCGCTCCATGAGATCGATCATGTCGGCCGTCGTCAGCACCGGCTGTCCGGACTTCCTGAATTCGTACCGACCGTTGTGGTACAGCTCGCTCGTGGCGGGGTCCATCGACACGCCAATGTCGGTGCCGGCGCGATAGCCCGCGGCGGTGATGGCGTGCGTCAACAGGTCCAGGGCCTCGTCGGCCGTCGTGAGATTCGGCGCATATCCGCCCTCGTCGCCGACGGAGGTCACGTGCCCCGCGTCCTTCAGGATCTTCTTCAATACATGGAACGTCTCGGCCACCCACCGCACGGCCTCCGCCATCGTCGGGGCTCCGACCGGGACCAGCATGAACTCCTGGAAGTCGAGGGCATTGGGCGCATGGGCGCCGCCGTTCAACACGTTCACGGTTGGAGTCGGCAGCGAGAAGGCCGATGTGCCGTCGTGCAGATATCGATAGAGGGGCACTCGGGCACTCTGGGCCGATGCGCGCGCAGCGGCCATCGAGACGCCCAGGATGGCGTTCGCGCCAAGCCTGTCCTTGTTGGGCGTGCCGTCGAGGTCGATGAGCTGATGATCGACGCGTTTCTGGTCGCTCGCGTCGGCGCCTGCGAGGGCTGCGGCGATCTCGCCGTTCACATGGGCGACGGCTTTGCTCACGCCCTTGCCGCCGTACCGTGACGGATCGCCGTCTCTCAATTCCAGCGCTTCGCGCGAGCCGGTGGACGCGCCAGATGGCACGGCCGCTCGACCGAACGAGCCGTCGGACAGGACGACGTCCGCTTCGATTGTGGGATTGCCGCGCGAATCCAGGATCTCGCGCGCGTTGATCACATTGATACGAGCCATTCGTTCACTCCGTTAAGAATCACCAGAACGAGAATCCGACCCATCTACAGTCGCCCCTTGCCATGGCGTTCGTCCACGTGCGCAGCGCTCGTGTTCTGCAGAATGCGTAGAGCGGCGTCCTCGCCGATAGCGGCAAAGGCAAACGCTGGTGCCGGCAGGTAGCCGTGCCGGCTCCTCCACTCGACGGCAAACCGCGTGATCGCTGTCGCGAATCCCGGCCGGCCTTTCGCCAGCGTGACGGTTGCACTCACCCATCCGCGATCGCGCCCGAGATCGCTTGCTTCGCTGACGCCAAGTTCATGCGCGACGAGATGGCGCAGGACTCCGTCGGACAGCTCGCGCACGCGGACCAGCGAGAAGCGCCACAAGATCCGGCCGACCGCTCCCAGGTCATGTCTCGTCGCGGCACGCGCGGCACCCAGATACACGGTTCCCCGATCGAGCGCACGGCGGATTCCGGATGCCTGCTGCCGTGTAATGCGCTCGAACGGATCGATGACGACGACGCCGTTCAGGCTCACGACCGAGACGATCGCACTCTTGCCAATACCCTGGGGGCCGTACAACAGCACGCTCCGACCGGCAGTGAGATCCTCCACCACCTGTCTGATCAACGCATCCCGGCCGAGCACATCAGTCGGACGTGTCCGGGTCGATGATCGCCGCGGTGAATCGTCGATGTCGCGCGCCAGACACCCCTCCGCCCTCGGATGACGTCTACGCTGCTGTCCTGGCGAGCGCCTCCAGATCCGCCTGGACCTCGGAGACGGCGGCGTCGGCGGCTCCTTCGATTTCACGCTCGATGAGCGCCCGGTACCCGTCCGCGTCGGCTTCGAACGCGGTCCGCAGCTCGCTCGAGGCTTTCCGGGCCCAGTGCGCCAGCACACGTGCGTAGTTGCTGAGCGCATCAGACACGGCGTCGCCCGCCGCCGACGTCAATTCATGCGCGATCTGGTGCATCGCGACACGCTTGCCAAGCAGGCGCCAGTACTTTGACAGCCGTATCTCGGCGAGCGCGGCAAGCTCCGGCCGCGGCAGCTCTCGAAACACGGCCGCGTCGGAGGGATCGTGGGACGGGGGCGGCAGATGCAGGCCGCCCGCCACGTCGCGTGTTACCTGCGTCAGGCGTTCGGCCAGTGACAGCAGCGTCTGGCGGATTTCCGTGGCGTGCTCGCCGGCGATCGCTTCGAGGGCCTCGCGCACGATGCCGACGGTGTCGGCGTCGGCCTGCTCCGCCAGTCGTGCCGCCGCTGTCCTGACGACGGTGTCGGCCGTCTTCTGCAAAAGCTCGGTCACCGCCTCGCAGCGCTGGCGAGCGTCCTCGAACGCGCCCGCAGCGGATCGCAACTCGCGCTCGAGCCGTTCCAGCGACTCGCGGCCCAGCATCGCCCCGTGCCGGGGCAATTTCGCGCGAAGCGCATATTCGAGCGATTCCCGCAGCGTGCCGATCTTGCGTTTGATCGACTTGCGGACCTCGGCCTGGTGATCGGCGAGTCGTGGCCACAACTCCCGATCGAGCCACCGATCGAGCAGGTGCCGGTGTGGCGCGGCGCTGCTGACGGCCGCAACGGACGGCCGCCATCCGAGCTGGTGCTCCGCCTGGACGGTCACGTATTCGACCACACGATCCGCATCGGACTGGCTGAGCAGGTCGGCCTTGCTGACGACGACGAGCGCCGGTATGGCCGCCTGGGTCAGCAGGCCGACGGTGGCGATATCCTCGGCGGAAAGACTCGACGTTCCATCCACCAGCACGACGCCGAGATCGCATCTGGGCAAATACGCCAAAGTCTCCGCCGCCCCGCCGGTCGCCAGAGAGCCCAGTCCCGGCGTATCGACAAACGCGACCCCCGCCCGCAGCACCTGGGAAGAAAGCTCGACGACCAATCGCGTCACATGTTGGGCATTCGCCGGATTGTGTTCTTCCGTCGCGAACTCGGCCAGCCGCTCAACCGGTACTGTCTTTGTGGCCGCGTCCGCGAAGGACACCACCACCCGCGGCGCCGGACCGTAGACGATGCGCGTCGGCACGGCGGTGATCGGATTGACACCGATGGGCAGCACGGTGGTGTTCAGAATCTGATCCAGCAGCGAGGACTTGCCGGTGCTGACGCGTCCGAAGACCGCGATTTCGAAGCGGGGATCCTCGAGGCGCTCCAGGATCATGCCAAGCGGCCGCCTGAATTCGACGAGCGAGTACCGGTCGATGATGTCGTGTAAGACCTTCAGCGCCTCGCCCTCGGCGCCCACGTTGGCCAGCCGCTCCAAACGCGCGCCGAAGTCGCGGGCCGCGCCTTTGACAAGCGACGCGCTGAGCTGCCGGACGATCGTCTGCAGCTCCTCGACGACGCCCGTGAGCACCTTGGCGGCGCCTGGAGCCACCGGCCCGTACCCCGTCATGTAGCGCGGCCTGAGCTCTTCGATCGACACGTCCACGAACTCGAGCGCGGTCCGGATGGCCCACAGCGCGTCGGCGCTGGGTGGTGGCACGGCGGCACGTTCCGACGCAAGCGCGCGGACCATCTGCTTGCGAATCCGGTCGATGTAGTCGGTAATCAGCTTCTTCTGGGCAGGCGTCATGTCGTCCACGTACTTGCCGAACGGCGAGCGCGACGCGGCCGCCGTCAGGATCGCCTCGACATTACCGAGCAACCCGTCGATGTGCCGACACGTGACAATCAGACGCCGTTGCTGGAACTCATTCAGCACGTCGTCGTCGCGCAGCGGACCGTCGTCAGACATGTGTTCAGTCGCCTGAGACTAGAAGAGCATTCGCGGGGCCACGAGGCCGGCCCGCACGGCGACGTACCCTGCCACGAAGCTGCCGGCGACACTCGCGGCGGCGACGGGCCACGCGCCTTCCGACAGCGCCCTGAACGTCTCCAACCCCATCATGACGGATCGAGTCAATCCGCCTCCTGTCAATCCCCCTCCTTGTCACCGGCCCCCACTCGCCACAGCTTCCTGCGGTGACGTTTCCGCCGGAAGCAGGTGCGTCGGCATGAAGAACGCGTTCGCAATCATCGTTGGAATGACGGCGCTGCCGATGACGGTCGCGACGAGATACGAATACTGCGCCTGACTGATCACGTGGTGATTCAAACCGAACAACGCGGAGATGGTGCCGAAGGTCAGCCCCGTGGACATCATCAGCGTGTAGTACATGCGCTCGCGGCCCACGTACCTGTACCAGTGAACGGTCGGCCAGATTCCCAGCGACTTGCTCGCCGATTTGCCGAGGAACAACAACACGAACGTGAGCGGCGCCGCGACGAGCGCCGGAACCGAGACGAACGAGCCCGCGCGAATGAAGTAGAACGGCGTGAGCAGCCCGAACGTGACCGTGCGCAGTCGCCGGACGAGGACGTGATCGTTCCCGACAGTCCCCGCGAGGACCATCCCGATCAGGTACGCCGGCAAGACGGCTTCGCTCCCGGCCCAGACCGCAAGTCCGCCCATCGCGAAGACCGCGAACAGAATGAACTTCGCTTCGAGTTCAGATACGCGTCCTCCGTACCGTCTGAAGAAACGCGGCGTGACGATCGGAAGAACGGCAAACACGATCACGCTGGCAATGACGAACAGCACGGTGCGAGACGTGAATGGAGAGAAGATCAAGCCGAGCGCAATGACCGTGCCGAGATCGTTGACGAAGCATGCGGCCAGGACCGCCTTGCCGAACTCCGTGCGGTTGAATCCCAGTTCGAGCATGACCGAGTAGACGACCGCCACCGATGTGGTGGACAGGGCGACTCCGGCCAGCCAGCTTGCCGGCCATCCCCAATGGAGGAGAAAGCGCGCCACCATCGCGCATCCGATGAACGGCGCGAAAAACCCGGCGAGCCCGACAACCGTGGCTTCCTGCCACTTGCGCCGGAACACGGTCGGATCGATCTCGGCGCCTGCGAGAAACGTGAGGAGGATCGCCCCCGCGCCCGCGAGGAACGTGACCCACTCCGAGCGGCCGGCCAGCACTTCTGCTCCGACGAATGTGCCGAGGACCAGCTGCGCGACGGTGCCGACGACGATTTCGCTAAGCGCTGTCGAGAGCTTCAGCCAGATCGCGACCAGCGTCGCGACAAGCGCCAGGCCGACCCAGATCGCCGCACTGAACCACACGTTTTCCATACGGGTCCCCTGGTTGTCGGGCTTGCTATCGGCACGGAGGCACGCGGCGAGCGGACTCCTGCGAGCACAAGCCCGTAGGAGTCATCTGCCCCGTCAAGAGGTAGGGCGGTTGAGGGTGAACTCCAACACCCGTCGCACACAGCTTACCATCCACCCAGAGAACGCTCAAGCGGCGGCTCGACGATGCCCGGGTACACGTATAATGGGCCAACGGCGGTGGAGTTCGCCGAAACCGTCCCCGCTCATTGGGGGGACTGATGACTCCTACTCGAGGATCCTGCGTACCTCGGTAGGAGTTTTTCTCTTTTTGGGAGACCACCCTATGGCCGCAGTCCCCACGCTGCCGAGCCGAGCCAAGATGCTGCGGATCTACATCGGCCAGGACGACCGATGGGAAGGCAAGCCGCTCTATGAGCAGATCGTCCTGAAGATGCGCGAACACCATGCGGCGGGCGCCACCGTCCATAAAGGCGCCATGGGCTATGGCGCCACCCAGCGGATGCATCCGAGTGGCCGCCTCGGTCTGTCGCGGGACCTCCCGGTCATGATCACCATCGTCGACGCTGACGAAAAGATCCAGGCGCTGTTGCCGTTGCTGGATTCGATGGTGACCGAGGGGCTCGTCGTGCTCTCCGACGTCGACGTCGTCAAGTACCAGCATGGCGCGCCGGAGCCATGAGCATGTTCGAACGCCTTCTGATTCTGATCAACGGCTCGGCGGGCGATCGGTATGCGCTCGAGTACGGCGTCGGGCTGGCCCGCTCTGCCGCCGCGGAAGCGCACGTCGCGGGTGTGATCGAAATCCCGACGGCGTCCGCCAGCATCGATGAGGTCAAGGACATCGAAGACGAAGGACGATATCGATTGGAGACCGCCCTTCGACACGCGAGAACAGTCGCCGAAGCTGCGGGTCAGCCCGTCACGACCGAAGTGCTGATTGGACCGCTGGTCGATTCCGTGGTACGCGTGATCCGGAGCCGCGGCATCGATCTTCTCGTGACTGGGGAAGCGACTGATGCCTTCGATCGCGACCACCGCAGCCTCGCACGGAAGGCGCCGTGTCCGGTGTTTGTCGCGCGCGAAAGCGTCATCCAGGAATTCGTGGGCGCCCCTGAGCATCGTACGGAGCACTGGGAAATCCGTCGCGACAAGCGTGTACGCATTGAGGGTGCCGGCGGGATGCTGCAGATCTTTGTCGGTGAGCACGACAAGAGTCACGGACGGCCTGTCTACGAACTCATCGTCGAGCGGCTTCGACAGCTGGACCTCGCTGGCGCCACGGTGTTTGCAGGGGAGCTTGGATTTGGCGCGACCGGGCACCTGCACGCGGCCTCACATCGGCCGTGGTCGCACGATCGTCCGATGGTCGTAACCGTGGTCGATACCGGCGAAGCGATCCGGCGGGCGATCGACGCCGTCACCGACCTGGTCACCAACGGGCTCATCGTGACGTCCGAGGTCGACATCATCAAGTACGCACACGGGCCGGCTGCGGGAATCCAGGCAGTCAGCCCGTCCGAGCCCTGACAAGTCGATCGTGCCTCACTCCGCGCCTCAACAGATCGAATCGCACGGGGGACACGCGTGTCGGCACGCTTCTTCAGTGGACGCGAATCGTGGGTGTTCCGTGCCGGCAACGTTGACCAGCTCTGCGGGTTCCACGCCGATCTCGTCGCACATGCGCTCCGTCCGAACGAACACCTCCAGTATCTGTTGTACTCGCCGATCCGCGAGGCCGACGGCGGTCCGTTCGGCATCGCAGGCGGCTCGGGCTCGCACGCGCTCGCGGTCACCGACGATCGCCTGATCGTCTCATGCGACCCGCATCGCCCCGGCTCCAGCCCCACGGTGCGCAGCATCCCCTTCAGTCACCTGTTCGAGATCGAGCTCGGTGAGGCGCTCACGCTCGGGTGGCTTGTCCTTCGTTTTGCCTCCGAGGATCGAGTCGCGTCCGAGACGATCTTCTTCCAATCCTCAGGCATGGAGCTGTTTCGGACGGCGGTGCGGCTCGTGCGCCGAACTGCGGCGCCCGGGGGCCGCGTCGACTCGCAGGCAGCAGAATGGGAACGCCTGCTGGCGCCGAGTCCGCCGTACCTTCGGAACCAGTTGGCCCCCGTGCTTCTCGAGGACGAACGGGCACAAGGCGTCGTTCACTCTCCTGAACGATGGTCGGTCAGCGGTCGCTCCACCAGATGTGTCTCACCGCACGGCGTCTACGCGGTCACGGATTGTGGGATTCTCCTGACCGAGAGCGAACCGCCGCCCCGACCAGGCACCCTCGTCTTCGCGGTCAGGGTCGTGAGCATCCCTCGGCAGATGATTCGAGCGGCACGCATCATCACGCGTGAATCACCGGGGCCGCGGGTCGCCACGGTCCTGGTGCAGTCCGAGGCGCACGGCATCCGCCACCAGACTCAGGTGACGATGGACGAACGAGGCGCGGACGAGTTCGTGCGGACGATCGCCTCATAGGAGGACGACAGGCAAACGGAGGACGCGGAGACGATCACACGGAGGCACGGGGCACACGGAGACGCACGGAGGCGCCAGCTGGTCGCGCGCCGGCCCCGGCATCTGCGGCCGGCGTCCGGCGGTGGTTGAGCGCCACGATTGCAAGCGGCATTTGAGTGAGTGCCGTTTGCAATCGCGGCGCTCAATCACCGCCATCGCGCGAAGCGCGAGCGCGACCAGCCGCCCTGCCACGTGCCACAGCTCGGTACATCACCGTTCGATCTTCAGGACCCGTTGTTGGGTTCTCCGCGCGCCTCCGCGTCCCCGTGTCTCCGTGTGAGCGCTGCGCCGCGAGCTCCGTCCCCTTCGTGTGCTCCACGCTTCTACATCCCCGAGATCACCTGGACCGACACGAGTCGCGTGTTGTTGGATTCGAGCGTCTCGGTCACCACGGCGTCGCCGTCCGCTACCGCTATCAGAAAGTAATAGCCGGGAGCGGTCCCCGCCGGGACCGTCACGGTCGTCGATCCGGACGCGCTCTGCCCGCTGTCCAGCGGCCCGACACCCGCGGTTCCCACGAGGAGGTCCGAAGCATCGAGTGTCGCATTCGTCGACAGATAGAGCCTGGTGGTGGACGCTGGTGACGCACCGCCACCCTGGTTGAGCACGGTGCTGTTCACTGACGTCGTGGAGCCCGCCGCCGTCGAAAACGGCGCGCTGAGCGCAGATACCGTGAGATCCGGTCCAATGCGCACGAGCGCGCCGAAGCCGGCGTTGTTCGTCTCCGAGGCTTCGGCGACCACGGCGTTCGCGTCCGCGGTTGCGATCACGTAGTAGGACCCGGTCGCGACAGTGGTGGGCACCCTCACCGATGCCGTGCCGGTGTCGGCCGCGCCTGCCCCCAGCGGTGGCACGGAACGGCTTCCCAGGAACACCGACGATGAACCGAGCGTGTAGCTCGGGGACAGATAGAAGCCGGTGCTCGATGCGCCGGCGGGTGCCGCCCCCTGGTTCTTCGTCGTGTCGCCGACGGCGATCGTGCTCCCCGCGCCGGCGACTCCCTGCGCGGTCGTCGCAGTGATGGTCAGATCGGGGCCCACACGGACTTGCGAGCTGACGCGCAGGTTGTTGAACTCGTTCGCCTCCGCGACGAGAGTGCCGGCGTCCGCCTTCGCGATGACATAGTACGTCCCCGTCGCCGTCGTCAACGGCAGCGTCACCGATGTTGACGCCGGGCTGCTCGTGTTCCCTGCCAGGGCCGGCACCGTCCGATTGCCGAGAAGGACATCCGCCGCGTCGAGCGTGTAGTTTGCCGACAGAGAGAACGTCGTGGTCGATGAGGGCGCGGCGCCGGCGCCCTGATTGGCGGTGACCTCACCCAGTGTCATCGAGCCGCCCGCGGCCGAGGAAGCGGGCACGCCGAGGCTCGAGACGATCAGATCCGGGCCGACGTTGACGGGGTTGCTCCACTTGGTGTTGTTCGTTTCCTGCGACTCCGGAATGGCATTGGCGCCGTCCGCTTTCGCGACGATGTAGTAGGTGCCGGTGACGGTGTCCGCCGGAATCACGACGGACGTTGTCCCGTCCACCGAGGCTCCAGGCGCAAGCGGCGGAACCGATCGCGAGCCGAGAAGAACATCGGTGGTGTCCAGAAAGATGTTCTTCGAGAAGTACACGGCAGTGGTCGACGCGGCCGACGGACCGCCGCCCGGATTGGCGGTGGTGTCGGTGATGGAGATCGTGGAGCCCGCGGCGGCCGCTGCGGGGGCGCTCACCGCGCTGACGACGAGATCCGGCGGGAGGTCGTCGCTGACGACCGTGATCAGCGCGGTGCCCGGCGAGCCGCTGTAGCTCTGATCGGGACCGATCGAGAGGACGACAGTCTCGTTCGATTCCACCTGCGAATCATCGAGCGGCACGACCGGGATTGCGGCCGTGGCGGAGCCGGCGTCGATCGTCAGAACGCCCGGCAGGGACAGGTAGTCGCTGCCGGCCGCGGCGGTCCCTCCCGTCGAATAATTGATCGTCAGCGGCGCCGACGTGTTGCCGGTGCGCGTAATCGTGAACGCGCCGCTCGCCGGTCCGGCCTCTGTGGCCGTCGGCGCCGTCGCCGCCACCGTCACCACGGGCAGGTCCGACGACGGAGGAACGCACGAAGGGAACTTGAAGGCGGCGATTCGCGTACGCCATGCGGCGCTGCTTGTCCCCGCGTAATACTGCTGCGTGTACCAGAACGTGCAGTCGTCCGACGGATCCACCACCAGCATGCTGTAATCGCCCCAGCGTCCACTCGAGTGCGTCTGCGATCCGCCGCCATCGACCAGGACCGCCTCTCCCTGGGCGAGCACGCCGGGCGGGTCGCTCGCGACGCGGGCGGCATAGCGGACGGACGGGTACGTGGCGCCGCTGGAGACGCTGAACCCGACCGCAAGGTTGCCGGCGCTGTCCATCGCGGCGCTCCCCATCCACCGGTGGTCCGCGTCCGGCGCGTACGTGCCCTGCTGATGGATGAACGGCGTGTCCCGCGGATCGCGAAGCTCGTACCACCGGACCCCTGCGTGACCGCCGCCGTCGGCGTCGACGGTGTGGTTGACGACGAGCGACTCGTGGCCGCCGAAGTTCCTGTATTGCAGCCGGTACATCAACCGATCGGAGAGCGGATCCAGCGTCGCGCCCGTGCCGGGCTGGGGAATGCACGATCGAGAGCCGCCGCAAAGTTGTGAGTCGAACGGCGCCGTCGCGATGAATGCCGCGTGTGTGAACGTCGACGCGGACGGGACGGCCCAGTCCGCGTGGAATTGCCACACCTGCAACTGATCCGGGGAATAGCCCCAGAGATCGTCGTCGGCCTGCACGAAATAGTTCGGCGATCCGGCCGGCGGCGGCGGACCGTCGACGTCGGACGGCAGCATGCCGCCGAGGTTCATGTCGACCGGCGCGAGATCGAAGTAGATCATGCCGGCGGGCTCCCCATTCAGCATCCGGGTGCGGTCGAACGCGGCCACTCCCTGGCCCGCCCACTGCAGCGAGCCCGACGTGAACTGGTTGATGCCCATGTAATACCCATCGGGCCACACGCCGAACTTCGGATAGTCGTTCAGCTTTGCGAAGCTGTATTGATAGCGATAGTAGGGCCCGGTCGGATCGGGGGTCGCCGACACGGCGATGCACTGGTAGAAGGGACCGAAGATCAGTCCGAAGATCGCGTTGGGCAGCGAAAGCTGGCTCATGACCCAGCGATCGGAAAGGTGGTCGTAGCGGACGACGGGGTCGCCGTTGTTCGTCGTCTCGCACGGGCCGCCGAACCCGGCCCACAGCGTGTTGCCGGCGGCAGGGCCGTAGAGCAGCACCGGCGGCTCCGTTACGGAGCCTTTACTGTAGACGGCAAACGACAGGTTGACCCACTGAACGAAGTGGTTCGGCCCCACGTCGCCGTTCGTGTCGGGCGGAAGCACGTTGTTGGCGTTGCCGAGCCCGTCGACGCTCGTGGACGGCGAGGGTGCCAGCGGCGCGACGGGCGAGGCCTGCACGATCGGATCGCGCGAGCGCTGGCCGCGCGCGCGCCTGAACGAGGGGGCCTCGAGCACGGCGCCCGCCTGCGGCGGCAGCGGCCGGATGTTGCGGAGCGCCGGAGAGACGTCGTGGCGATCGGCGTTGACAAACACCGGCGCATTTGGCTGCTGTCGACCGCGAGCGGGTGTCTGTCCGCGGACGCCGATCGTGGCAGCCGCAAGGGCCAGAAGCACAACGCCGGCGTGCACACGTATGCCCATGCGCCAGGCGGTGGCAAACCGCGCACCAGCACGCGAATGCAGCCGGTAGGCGGCTTACGGCCGCTGTTACATTTCTGAGCCGACAGAATCGTTCCGCGCGTGTCGAAATCCGCAAATCGGAACGGTGGAGCTGTCTCGGCCCGGCTGATCGGGTACCATGAGGAAGAGCATGCCGGGACCCGGGACGTCGCTTCCTCCTAACATCATCACAGACAAGAAGACCGTGGCGGCGATGGTCCGCATCTACTGCCACGATCATCACGGCACATTCCGCCGCACGTTGTGCGAGGCCTGCGCGGGACTGCTCGAGTATGCGGACGACCGGCTCGACAAGTGTCCCTTCGAGGAGGAGAAGACGACGTGCCGCGACTGCCCGATCCATTGCTACCGCGCGGCGGAACGCGCGACGATGAAGGACGTGATGCGCTACGCGGGGCCGCGCATGCTGCTGAAGCACCCGCTGCTGGCGATCCGCCACTTGTGGATGGAGCGCAAGGGGGCGCCTCCGTGGCCGCCGGTCAGACGCAGACGTAGTCGATAGTCGGCGACGTGTAGCGCAGCCCTTTAGGGCTGCCGAAAGGATTGATCCAGCGTGACTCCAGCGATTGACACCGCCTCGGATTCCACCCTGCGTCCGATCGCCGAAATTGCCGCTGCGGCGGGACTCCTCCCGGAGGAGGTCGATCAGTTCGGCACCTACCGGGCGAAGGTCCGGCTGTCCGCGCTGGCGCGCCTCGCCGAGCGGCCCAACGGCAAGCTGGTCATCGTGACCGCCATCACGCCCACGAAGGCGGGCGAAGGCAAGACGACGACCAGCATCTCGCTCGCGCAAGGGCTCGGCCGGCTGGGGCAGCGCGTGGCGCTCTGCCTGCGCGAGCCGTCGATGGGGCCGGTGTTCGGCATCAAGGGGGGCGGCACGGGCGGCGGCCAGGCGATGATCGAGCCGATGGAGGACATCAACCTCCACTTCAACGGCGACTTCCACGCGGTCAGCGCCGCGCACAACCTGCTCGCCGCCGCGCTCGACGCGTCGATCTTCAACGGCAACCCGCTCGACATCGACCCGCAGACGATCACCTGGCCGCGCGCGCTGGACGTGAACGACCGCGCGCTGCGCTACGTCGTGATTGGCCTGGGGGGAATGCCGCACGGCGTGCCGCGCGAGACGCAGTTCGTCATCACCGCCGCATCGGAAGTGATGGCCGTGTTCGCGCTCGGGAGCGATCTCCAGGATCTCCGCGCGCGGCTCGGCCGTATCGTCGTCGCCTCGACGCGCGACGGCAAGCCGGTGACCGCGGAGCACCTCAAGGCCGCCGGCGCCATGACGGTGATCATGAAGGACGCGATCAAGCCGAACCTCGTGCAGACGCGGGAGGGACAGCCGGTCCTGGTCCACGCCGGGCCCTTCGGCAACATCGCCCACGCGAACAACTCGATTATCTCGGATCGCATCGCGCTGAAGCTCGCCGACTACGTGATCACCGAAGCGGGCTTCGGCAGCGATCTCGGCCTGCAGAAGTTCTGCGACATCGTCTGCCGCGCCGGCGGGTTCGTGCCGAGCGCGGCGGTGCTCGTCACGACGGTTCGCGCGACGAAATCGCACGGCGGCGTACGGTTCACACAGCTCGGCGCGGAGCACCTCGACGCCGTGCGGACCGGCATCGACAATCTGATCGCGCACATCGCCATCGTGAAGCGCTACGGCCTGCCCTGCGTCGTCTCGATCAACCGCTTCCCCACCGACACGGCCGCGGAGCTGGCGCTCGTCGAGGAGCTCGCATCAGCCGGCGGCGCGGAGAAGGTGGTCGTCAACGAGGGCTATGCGCGCGGCGGACTTGGCGCAGTGGACCTGGCCGACGCCGTCGTCGCGGCGTGCGATCGGCCCAGCCAGTTCGCCTTCCTGACGCCGACCGGCGCGACGCTGACCGAGCAGATTGAGGCAATCGCGGTGAAGCTGTACGGCGCCGACGGCGTCGATTACCTGTCGCAGGCGTTGAAGGATCTCGAGCGAGTCCAGCAGCTCGGCATGGGCAGCGCGCCGGTGTGCATGGCCAAGACGCAGCTGTCGCTCTCGCACGATGCCCTGCTCCGCAACCGGCCGACAGGCTTCCGCGTGCCGATCCGCTCGCTCGTGCCAAACGCCGGGGCCGGCTTCGTCGTCGCCCTCTGCGGCGACATGCAGCGCATGCCCGGCTTCGGCCGCACGCCCGCGTTCATGAATATCGATATCGATCGGGAGGGGAATACGGTGGGGTTGTTCTGATGATTCTCAACAGGAGACCGAGAGAAAAGGGAAACAGGAGAAGGAGAGGTAGGGAGCTGATAGCTGGTAGCTCAAAACTGGAAGCTGGAGGCTGGAACCCGGAAGCTGGAAACCGGAAGCTGGAAACTGACAGCTGATAGCGGTAATAATATACTTAATTGACCCCGCGCGAGGGGGTTAGGCTCAGTATGTCATTACCCGGAACCAAAGGAGGTTCCGGGTGTTACCGCAGGTTGCCGGCCTCACTAGGCCGACTGTTAGCAGTCAGGACGCAGACATGGCACAGTGGGTCCAGCGACTCCATGCGAAAGGAGCGATTGATCGTGCCGGGGAAGTCCTCACGCGTTGGTGGACAGGCGACGCAACACTGGAACAGGACGTTCTTCTTAACTCGATTGACGTTGTTCAGAATTGGCGTACGTCCCATGCCTTTCCGCTGAACACTTTCCAAGTGAACCTGCGAAACCGTGCTCGCCGCGTTGAAAGTGACGCTCTTGTTGCTCAGCGTCTTAAGCGATTCTCCTCCATGATGAATAAACTGGCCCGCGAGCCCCAAATGAAACTGTCCCAAATGCAAGACTTGGGCGGGTGTCGCGCGATCATGTCTGGTATAGAGGCCGTGGATAGGCTTTTTGCGCTGTATCGCGGGCACTCAGCGGAGACGCTGTTCGAGTCCGAAGGATTCCTGAAATGTTATGACTATATCCGTGAACCGAAAAGGGACGGGTATCGAGGCGTTCACGTCGTCGGGCGCTACTTCGCACGGCGCGAAGTAAGCCAGCCGTGGGACGGCTATCGAATCGAAGTACAGCTCCGCTCGCGCCTTCAACACGCGTTCGCAACGACCGTTGAGACAGTTACAACATTCACGAGGGAGCCCCTGAAGTTCGGAGGTGGCCCAGATGAATGGAAACGCTTCTTCTCTTTGATGGGGTCGGCTCTGGCGATCCGGGAAGGGACAGCCATCGTTCCTGGCACGCCAAAGGACCAGGGCGAGCTCACGCGCGAGCTCAGAGAAATCACCAAACAACTCAAGGTTCGGCCCCGTCTAGCTGGCTGGGCGCGCGCACTCAAGCGGTTGCCTAGGAGGAACGTTAAGAGATTCAAGTACCTCCTGCTCGTGCTCAACGTCACCGACAACACGATCAAAGTCACTGGCTTCATTGATCGGCGTCGAGCGGGGCAAGCACTGAACGAACTCGAAAAGACGAAACGTGAGGATTTGGATGCCGTTCTAGTGTGGGTGGATTCGGTTCGAGAACTAAAGGCGGCGTACCCGAACTATTACGCAGACACCGGGCAATTTATAAACGCCTTGAATCTCGCGCTTCGGGCTTAATCAGATCGCTTCCCTCGTACTGACTTAGTCGATGGTGAAATTCGTTTAGGTGTAGCGCAAATGACCCGCTTCAGTCCGGCAGTGAAGCGATCCATGGTGCCCTGCGGGTTATCGGCGGGCACGTCAGCCACGGCGGGTTTGCCGGGTTTTCTGATTTTCACGGCTCTGACTCCTTGAGTTCGAGGAATGTAATCGTATCGTCGAGTCGTTCGCTGGTGAACACTACCAGTCCGCGGACAATCACTTCGGCTTCGTCTGGGAAGGTGCGCGGGTCGGCGTACTCAAACACCTGTGCTGACGTCATTCGGAAAGACAACTCGGATCGCGTATCGTCAGAGACAAGGTGCAGCGTGTCATCCATAAATGACCGCACGCGGCCACGGAGGCTCGAAGCGAATATGGCGAACCCCAAATCACAACGGAGCAACACCGAATCAAGTGCCCAGACGCGGAAGAGGTCAGCGGCTTCAGCGCGGCCGATTCTCATTCTCAATCTCCAGCCAAAATGCGTGCTCGCCGCGATCCGGCGCGCCCGTCGGCGTGCGAGGCGACCCGCCGTCCACGCGGGCGTTGGGGGTGCGACTTCTCAGCACGTTTGCGGCAACTCGGAGCCGATGAGGGCCTTGTAGGTGAGGCGTTTGCGCAGGATACCGAACAGCGCGAGGATGAACCGGGATTGGTCGGTTCCGCCGCGCTCGTTGAACCGGAACGCCTGTTCATCGAGGTACCGGAACAGATGGAACGGTTCGACCGACACGTAGGTGCCCTTGATGGCGCGCTTCAGCAGCGACCAGAAGTTCTCGCAGCCGTTGGTGTGAACCTGATCATCTACGTACTTCTCCGCATGGTCAATGACGTGGTGAGTGTAATCGTCGCTCAGGCCCGAATACGAGCAGAACGAATCAGTGTGAATGGTCGCGCCGCGCTCGACGTGCTGTTCGATGTTCGGCCGCAGATGGCTCCGCTTACGGCCCGCGAGAATCGCCAGCCGCATGGTGCTGTGGCCCTTCTTGCTGTGTCGTTCCAGCAGCCCCATCACGGCGACTTTTCCAGCCATCGAAGTGCCCTGCGAAATGCCGCGCCGGTCGCGCACGTGCTTGTGCATGTTGCGGGATTTGCCGCCGATGTAGGTTTCATCAACCTCAACGTCGCCGCCGATCTTCCCGCCGTGTTCGGACTGGAGCGCCAGCCGCAGCCGCGACAGCATGAACCACGCGGTCTTTTGGGTCACGGCGAGCGCGCGGGCCAGTTCGTAGCTGCTGATGCCGTTCTTGCAGTTGGTGAGCAGCCAGAGGGCCGGGAGCCACTTCTGAAGCGGCAAGGGCGAGTCCTCGAACACGGTGCCCACCTTCAGCGAGAACTTGGCGCGGGCGTGCCCTTCGTAGCACTTCCAGACGCGGGCGTTCGCCAAGTAGGTGACGCGCTCCGAGTCGCAGCGCGGACAGCGGACCACGCCATCGGGCCAGCGCACGGCGACGACCGCCGCATGGCAGTTGGTGTAATCCGAGAAGTAGAGAATCGCTTGCTGGAGAGTGCGTGGGGCGTCCATGCGTGAATCGTCTCACAAACGCCGGGGTCAGTCAAGTATATTATTGCCGCTGATAGCTGATAGCTGAAAAGCGGGGTCAGGCCCGAAGGAGGAGGGGGCCTGACCCCGACGCCTCAATCGCCGCGCGGGAGCACGACGTTGAGTGGAATAGTCTCGCCGCGCCGCACACGCAGTTCCGTCGTGTACGGCTTGTACCCTTCCTTCCGGATCTCGATGCGGTGCGTACCCTCCGCCAGGTCGAGCACGAACCGGGCCTCACCTGGCGTCGTGTCCCAGCGCTCGCCGTCGATCAGGATCTCCACGTCGGCCGGCTGCACGCGCAGCGACAGCGTCCCGAACATCCCGCGCTCGACGCGCTCGGGTTCGACCGGAGGTCTGACCGGCTCGGCGCCGCGATCGCGCGGACGATCGGGCGGCGGCGCCTGACGGCCGTAGCCTTCCGGACCCTGGCGCGGATATCCTTCGGGCCCTCCCGCGCGCGGCGCCGGCCGCGGCTCCGGCGGCTGCCCGTTCAACGGCTGCATCGTCTGGCGGATGTGGTACGACTCGCCCGGACGAAACAGCATCCGCTCGCGGATCGTGCGGAAGCCCTCGAGATAGATCTCGATCTCGTGCTCGCCGTACGGCACGCGCAGCCGCTGCAGCACCCCGTCGAAATCATCCACGGTCCCAACCAGGTATCCGTCGACGTAGACCTCGGCCTGGCGCGGCGTCACCTGAATCCGAAGATCGCTCGCTGCCTCGTAATAGCCGCGATACGGATAGCGCGGATACGGATACGGATACTGGTCGTAGTAGTAGTAGTACGGGGAACCCCAGTAATCGTAGTACCCACGACCGAGCCAGAACGACAGGTAGAACGACGAGGGGTAGTAGGGGCGGTAAGAGTAGTAGGGCCGCGTGTAGATGACCGGCCGATACACGGGTCGAACTGCCGTACGCCCGATGGTCACGGTCCGCGTCCCCGGTCGAGGGATCACGCGCCCGCGCTGGGCAGCCGCCTCGGCGGGCCAGAGCGTCACCATCGCGGCGGTCGCGCAGGCGATGGCGAAAACAAACAATCGCGGTTTCCGATTCACGGCAAACCTCCGGTAGCAGGCATCTTCCTGCTGAGCAAGCAGAATGCCAGCCAGTGTACACCTCGAGCACGCCGTAACTGGCTGCCGGCCATCATGTTGCCGCCGCCCGCCCGTTGCCGGTCATCCGTCGCCGTCATCGCGCGAGCACACTGTGACTGCACATCAGGACAGCGCCCCGCAGCTCGCAGCTAGCGGCTCGCGGGCCCCGACCGCCGAGTCGATCACCGTCCCGGCCGTCGCGGAGGCGTCGGCACCAATGGACTCGAGGTGGGCGCAGTCGGCTTGGTGGCGGCACTGTCCGACAGTTGGACGCGCGTGACCACGCGCGTCCCTTCGGCGAACGGCGGGTCGAGCACCTCGACGAAGCTGCCGTCGCTGACGCCGGTGCGCGCGCGCACGGGCTGAATCGACTCGCCGTTCTGCAGCCAGATCGTGACCGTGTCCGCCGGGGCATTGCCCTGCGGCTGCGGCGCGTCGAGACGCTCGAGCAGGTCCATGCCGGGATGGAACCTTGTTGCCGCGCTCGGCACGCGGACGACGTTCTCGCGCCGCGCGACCTCGATGTGAACGGTCGCGGTCATGCCGGGCTTCAGCTTCAGCGCCAGGTTCGGCGCGCTGACGATCGCGGCGTAGGTCACCACGTTCGATTCGACGGTCGGGTTGAGGCGCACCTGCTCGACGCGGCCGGCGAAGGTCTCCTCCGGGTACGCCTCGACCGTGAAGCCCACCGGCTGGCCGGACTGGATCTGTCCGACGTCGGATTCGTCAATGCTCGTCTTCACTTGCATCTCGGTCAGATCGGCCGCGATGCTGAAGAGCGTCGGCGCCTGAAGACTCGCAGCCACGGTCTGGCCGACGTCCACCGCGCGCGACACGACGATGCCGTCGATGGGCGAAGTGATGACGGTCTTGCTCAGGTTCACCTGCGCCTGGGTCAGCGAGGCCCGCGCCTGCGTCACCTGCGCCTGCGCAGACTTCACCTGCGCCTCGGCGGAGTTGCGCGCGGTGACGGCCGCGTCCAGATCCGCCGCGGGAATGAGCTGCCGGCCGGCGAGCTCGCGCGCGCGCTGGAGCTGTCGGTCCGACTCCGAGAGCGCCACGCCCAGCCGTTCGACCTCAGCCTCGGCGCGGACGAGATTGGCGCGCGCCTGATCGACGGCGCTGCTGAACAACGACGGCTCCAGGCGCGCGAGCACCTGCCCCTTCTTGACGAGGCTGTTGAAGTCCGCGGTCAGCGACTGCACGGTGCCGGAGACCTGGCTCCCGACCGCGACCGTCGTGACCGCCTCCAGCGTTCCGGTGGCGGAGACCACGCTCACGATCGGACCGCGCGTCGCCGCTTCGGTCACGATTTCCGGTGCGTCCTCGCTGCCCTTCCCATAGAAAGCGCGCACGGTCAGCGTCGTCAGTATGGCCAGCACCACGACAATTGCCCATATTCGCTTCATGTACTAGAGGACGCTCGGGCGGTGGCGTTTCGTAGCCCACGGTGTGAAAAATCGATGTCAGGACGGGACGTCGTGAACAGCCTCGGCCGTAGGCGGTAGACTGAATGCATGACCCCGCTTGACGAGCCGGCCCTCGAGCGTCCGATCCAGGGCCGCGTGCTCGTCGTGGAAGACGATCCGAACATCCGCGACCTCGTGGTCCTGCACCTCGGGCTCGAAGGGTTGACCACGGTGGCGGTGGGCGACGGCAGCGAGGCGCTGCGTCTCGCGAAAGCGGAGCCGTTCGACCTGATCGTGCTCGACGTCATGCTGCCGGGCCTCGACGGCGTCACCGTCTGCCGCGCGATCCGCCGCGATTCGATGAACGGCGACGTCCCGATCCTGATGCTGACGGCGCGGCGCGACGAGTCCGACAAGGTGCTCGGCCTCGAGAGCGGCGCGGACGACTACGTCACGAAGCCGTTCGGCGTGCGCGAGTTCATTGCGCGCGTGCGCGCGCTGCTGCGGCGGCGCGCCTCGCGGCCCTCCGGCGCGCCGGGCCACGGCCACCCGGTCGTTGTCGGCACCCTGACGGTGGACCCGGCGCGGCGCATGGCGCGGATCGACACGCGCGACGTGGAGCTCACGGCGAACGAGTTCGAACTGCTCTACCTGCTGGCGAGCAACAAGGGCATCGTCTTCAGCCGCGAAGCGCTGATGGCGCGCGTCTGGGGCAACGAGACGCACATCACCGAGCGCAGCGTCGACACGCTCGTCAAGCGGGTGCGCAAGAAGATCGAGGTGGACGCCGCGGAGCCGCGGTTCATTCTCACGGTCTGGGGGACCGGGTACAAGTTCGCCGATGGCTAACCTCTGGTATCGGAGCCTGTACTGGCGCATCGCGTTCGGCTTCATCGCGCTGCTCGCCACGCTGCTGCTCGCCCAGGGACTGCTTTTTTTCTGGCTCACCGATCGGTTTGTCAGCTCGTCACCCGCGCGGACGCCCGCGCAGCTCGCCGAGATCATCGCCGACGACATCGCCGCCGAGCTGACGCAGCATCCGCAGGGCTCGATCGAGACGTACGTCTCGACGAACTTCCGCCGCTACCAGCCGTTCGTCGTGGCGCTGACCGACGGCCGCCGCGCGTCGAACCGGCCGTCGATGCTCCCACCCGGGTTGGAGCGCGGCGTCCAGGAGCGGCTGCGCCGCAGCCTGATGGGCTATGGCACGGGCACCGAGTCGTTCGGCGGGCGGCGCGGCGGGCCGCGCGCCCCGGCGGAGTACGCCGCGGTCGTCGTCGGCGCCCAACAGCGGGGCCTCGTCGCCGTTCCTACCAACCCTCCGCCGGTGTTCGTGCTGCTGCGCGAGCTGGGTCCGACGCTTGCGTGGTTCGGGCTCGGGCTGCTCGGCGTCGGCGCCACGATCATGGCGCTCGTGATCTTCCGCCCCGCGCACAACCGGCTGCGCAGCCTCGAGCAGGCCGCGCGCGCGCTCGGCGAGGGGCGCACGGAGGTCAGGGCCAGCGAACGAGGGGGCGACGAGGTCAGCTCGCTCGCGCGGACGTTCAACCGGATGGCCGTGGATCTGGACAGCCGCGCGAAGGCGCTCTCGGCCTCGGATCGCGCGCGGCGGCAACTGCTGGCCGACGTGTCGCACGAGCTGATGACGCCGCTCTCGGCCATTCGCGGCTACGTCGAGACGCTGTCGATGCCGGAGCTGACGCTCGATCGGCCCACCCGGCGGCGCTACCTCGACATCGTCGAACAGGAAACGCACAAGCTCGAAGCGATCATCGGCGACCTCCTCGATCTCGCGCGGCTCGAGGGGGGCGGCGAGACACTCAACAGGGAGAGCGTGCCGGTCGCCGACCTGTTCACGCGCGTGGCGGACCGGCACGAACCGACGATCCGCGAGAACGGCATCACGCTCGAGACGGAGATCGCGCCCGGCACCCCGCCGGTGTGGGGCGATGCGGCGCGGCTGGAGCAAGCCGTGCAGAATGTCGCGGCCAATGCGATCCGCCACACGCCGCGCGGCGGCCGCGTCACGCTGCGCGCCGAAGGGGCTGAGGACCGCGTCCACATCACCGTGCACGACACGGGCCCCGGCATCCCGACCGAGCACCTGCCGCGGGTGTTCGATCGGTTCTACAAGGTGGACGCCTCGCGCGCGGGCACCGCGGTCCCGTCCGGCAGCGGACTCGGTCTCTCGATTGTCCGAGCGATCGTGGAGAAACACGGCGGGACCGTGACCGCCGCCAACTCAGCCGACGGAGGAGCCGTCTTCGAGCTGCTGCTTCCCACGGATGGCCGCGGCACGTCCACAACTCCGGAATAGCACGGAAGAACACCGATTCAAGGACGACCTGTTGCGCAGCCCTTCAGGGCTGCCTCTGTTTCAAGGACGACCTGTTGCGCAGCCCTTCAGGGGCTGCCTCTGTGGCATTTCCGTGAAAGTTGAGCCGGCTCAGGCGTTTGCATAAACAGGCCAGAGCCCGGCATCGTATCCGGTGATAGTCAACCCGGTGCAGGGTCGAGATGTCTCATGATGAATGTGAGAAGGCGGATGACAGGACGCGCGCGACTGGCCCGTGCGGCGGCAGTGCTCGGCGGAGGCGTCGCGTTTGCGTTCGCCGTGATGCTCCCGGTGGACGCGCAGCAGGCCGCCTCGGCCGGTGGTTGCCGCATCGGCGGCAAGGCCGCGAGCGGGACGACGCCGATTCCCGGTGTGTCGGTCGTCATCCAGTCTGGCGCCACCGTGACGGCGGTCACCTCGACTGACCCGGACGGCACGTACCACGTGTCCGTCCCGCCCGGCTCGTACAGTTTCATCGCGTCGCTGACCGGGTTCGATCCCATTCAGCGCGATCTCAGCCTCGGTCCCGCGCCGTGCGATCTAACGGTGGACCTGTCGCTGACGCTCGCGCCGCGTG
>Ga0156017_1126_pt1 | contig 170401 bp, 146 predicted proteins | sample RifCSPlowO2_02_FD_107671 | JGI IMG/M metagenome (GOLD analysis project Ga0156017, IMG submission 107671) | Acidobacteria bacterium RIFCSPLOWO2_02_FULL_67_36
CACGAGTGGATCGGAAGTACAAGAGAAAACTGCGGCGCTCGCGCCGCTCAGATGGAGACCTGCGGGCTACGACCCGCTAAACGGATACGTGCATTATAAGTATGCCATAAGACAATGCTAATTGCAAGGATATAATGGGCTTATAGGCTGGCGAACCTGCAAATAGGGCAGGTGGGCTAATGTGACCGGCACCTATTTGCGGAACGTGGGATATGAACTTGAGTCGGAGTGAAGACTCGCCCGCGCCTTACTTGAGCTTTGCAGCGTTGTCCTTCACCCATGCCTGAATTCGCCAGGCCAGTTTTGTTTCGGCTTCTATACGGCGGTCGCCGAGAATACCGCCACCAACAACCGAACTTGAGACATCAAGTTGTTCGGTGTAGTCACCAAATCTCAGAGTCGCCTGGACGTGGTCCTCCCGTCCGAGAATGCTCGTTCGTGTCTCGGCCGTCGAAATGTCTACACTTGTGGAACCAAGGATCTCCACAGTTAGCGCGGCATCGTTAGCCAATACGATGTCCTTCTTGGCTTTCTTCAAGAGTTCCTTGGTCACGTCCTTTAGAATCTCCTGTCTACCTTTCGACTCCGCCGTGACAAACCCGCCGTCGTCAGGTTTGGTGAACAGGTGGAGCTTTACCGGCTGCGCCGTTGCACTCGAAGCGAACAATGAGAGGGCCAGGAACGTGAGGGCTGTCTTCATCGGCGTTCTCCTCCGAAGGTTGGCTCGTGTTGGAGCCCTTGCCCGGATGTGAGTCTTGTGACGGAGTTAAAACTCACACCAAGCCACTGAACTAACGGACTATTTCCACGAGATAGTTCTTGTTCGCAGCTTCGAGTGTGTCCGAGGCTTTCTTCAACGAATCGAGACCATAGTTCTTCTTCTTGTTATTACGTTCCAGCAGCCCAAGCTCGAATTGAAGCTTCGCCAGACCATATGTACTGACGAACTCCATTTCTGCAAATGTTTTTGTCTGCATGTCTTGAGCGATTGAAATCTCGGTCTCGAACGCGAGCATGAGTTCCGAAAGCTGGCGCGCCGAGACATTCGAAGCCCACACCGCCGCGTCTACTGCCTTGCCTGCCGCATAGAGTTTGCTGAGCTTCTGTCGGTCGATGCTATAGGCACTTGGTTTCTTGGTGGTGGGTGTCGCTGCGGGCTGAAGCGTCGGAGTGCTTGTCCCAGGTTGGCGCATAACGTCAATGATGGCGGGTGATACTCCGTTGTTGACTAAAACCGTCATCGCTGTGCCGTCGGCGTCAAACTGTCGACCCTTAGCTTCCCTGATGACCGCAATGACTGTCGCATCAGACACTTTCAAAGCGACTAGGCGGATTACATCCGCATTCGTCATTGCTGTCGGTTGGGCTGGGACTGGTGCCTGCTGGCCGGAAGCTTGGACTCCCTGTGCCGCGGAGAAGATGACGACAAACGACGCGACGATTACTACACGAGCAACATCACGCATATGGCCTCCTAGCTTGACCCTTCAGTATGCCTCCCGCCCCTGGCCGTCGGCTGTACACAAACGCACACCCGTGTTCTAGCTCATCCGGCTCCCCGACACACGTCCCTTCTCTCAGTCACAGTGACCGTTTCCGCGTGGTGGGTTGGTGATTTGGGATGGCGTACAAAGGAAAGACGCCGAGCCAAATCCCATATGATGGGTTTGACTGGCGTCGAGTGCGTTTTCGCCTAGCTCGCGTCAGTCAGGGTGAGGCTGAGGAAGCCCTACTCCTGCCCACGCACTAGGAAGACTGTTCTACCTTGCGTGGTGGATGACCCTGATTTCCCGAGTATAGCACAGGTGAGGGACGCGAAGCTGAATTAATACCGCTAAGGCCAGTGGATGGGTAAATGGCCCCACACAACCCGGCCTCACTCAGCACTACGCGGCACAACAGCGCAGTTAAAAACTTTAAGAAATACTACAAATTGTTAGGCGAACGCAAGCCTGTTTAGGGCTCAAAATCCCGTGGGGTTCACTCCCCGTGTGGGTTCGATTCCCACCTCCGGCACCAACTATCTAATCGATTAGACCTGCGCGCATGTTCACAATACGGCCCGGAGAATTCAGGCCCTCACGCTGCTTAGCCTCTCCCAAAGCTCATGCTCGCGCTGATGTGGATCTGCGGCGAGCACTCGTTCATCATTCGTGAGTTCGGCAAGGAACGCGAAGCCGCGCACGCAATCGGCCGTGATGCGGCGGCGGTCGATCGCCGTTCTGCGCCGGACAAGCTGAGCGAGATCGTCCCAATCGAAGTCGTTGCCGCCCTCGAATTTCCGCATCAGGCGTTCGGGATCAAAGGTGTCGCGCGCCTGCCATAACTTGAGCACGACGAGCCTGCGGATCAGCCCCTGATCGAGGGGGCGAGTTGCGAACATCCCCACGTCGTAGATGTCGCGCGCCTTGTTGCGCTGGTAGCAGGCGCGGATCTTCTCCGCGATGATTTCGGCGAAGGCAAGGCAGTTGATGTCGGCGGGTGCGAACGGCAAGTGCTGGAAATAGCTTTGCTCGATCTGCCGACGGCTCTCGGTCGGCAGGGTGGGCGTTTCGCGCCGGCTGATCTGGAGCTTGATCTCGCTGGCGCCGCCATTCCAGTCGTGAACGTAGACGGGATTGACGCCCCAGGACAGGCCGCCCACCGTTTCGTAGTAGCTCTCGTCCGGGATTGAGAACTGAATCCCGTGGAATGGCTGCTCAAAGGCGGCCATCATGTCCAGGATGACGTCCTCGTGGTCGTGTTCGTCGATGCCCGTGAAATCGAGGTCCGTCGAAAACCGGCTCTGGCTGCCAACGAACATCTTGCGCAGGCAGGTGCCGCCCTTGAATGCGAGTCGGGCGAGAATGCCGCGCTCCGACAGGAGCTGCAGGAGATACGTGAGGACGATCTCCTCTTCCGCGATCATGATGTCGCGAAGTCCGGATTCAGTGGCGTAACGCTGGACCCGCGGGCGCGTGAGCATTCTCTTAACGGTCGTTCCTGATCGTCCTGCGCTGACCCAGGCCCACGCTGCCGCTCAGTTCTTCAGCGCTCACATTGACGAACAGGCGCCAGGTCTCGTTGAACCCGATCGGATCTTCCGCGCGAGCGCGCGCCGGATCCCGGCCGAGCCACGTCTTACGCGTCCGAGCCGCTAGGTCGAGGAGGTGCGCGCGCACATCCTGCGGAACATCAGCCTTGACGTGGTCGAGGAGCCAGCCGACACGGTGCGCCAACGGGCTTGAGGCGAAGCGGTCAATGTAGGTGGCGGCTTTCGTCCAGTCGAAGCGGCGGCTGGCGTTCGCGAATATCGCGGCGGCTTCGCCCACACCGCCGGCGAGCTCGGGATGGTCGATACAATCGAGCGCGGTCTTCTCGCGGTCGGACATCATGACCCTCTGTCCGAACACATCGACTGGTTCGAAGCCAAAGAACTTCTTCTGGGCTTGGTGGACGATCTTTAGGCGCGCCTCCCCGACGTTCCGGCTGCGGAGCTTTGAAGGAGTGACAAGAACGACGACATTCCGGTGCTGCGTGGTCAGTCCGTAGTGCGCGGCGGCGGTCCCGAAGCCGATGTAGTACGGGTCGGCGACCCGGCTTGCGAGCGCGAGTAGATTGCTGTCGCCGAGTGCGTCCGGACCCTGGTCAGGCGGGACGAGAAGGTACTTGCCCCAGGTCGCGCGCTCCAGCCAGCCCTTTTTCCGTAAGCCTTTGATCACCGCGTCGGCGGCTTTTGGCGTGCTCCCGAGCAGGCGGATGATCTCCTCGCGTGTGGCGTCCCGTCGTCCTTGCTCGGTGAGGGCGAGAACGACGCGGCTTTCCTGTGGCGATAGGGATCGGGTCTGGAATTCCATTACAATGACACCATCAAAACCCCATTTTTTCAGATGGTTTTGATGATTATTATGCACAAACCGAGCTGATGTGGCAACAATGTATACGCTAAAACCCCCTTTTTCGGAGGGTTTTGACGGTAAATTTGCATGATGCGGGCTCTGCGGTTTTCAGCGGGCCGTCGGCCGTCTCAAACCGCCATATCGCTGCACTAATCGGGCTTCTCCTTGCCCGATTCGCTCTGCACGTTCCAGCGATCAACGATGACCTGATTCAGGTCCGCGTCTGCCTGGAAGCGGATGGGCATTCAGCGCGTCAGCGGCGTGTGCTTCTTCGCGTCGGTGAGCTTCTGGTAGAACATTGGGTCGGCATCACGCGCGGCCTGTCGAGCGGCCTCGAAGTCTTGCTGCCGGCCGTCGCTTGACAGTCCGGCCGGGTCGCGGCATAGCATAGGCATAGGCAACTTATGCCTAGGGAAACTGGACTCCCCCCCGGAACACTCATGATGCTGGTGCTGCGCGTCCTGACGACGCAGCCGCTGCACGGGTACGCGATCGCGCAGCGCATCCACCAGCTGTCGGCCGAGGAACTCCGTGTTGAAGAGGGCTCGCTGTACCCCGCGCTCCAGAAACTGCTGGTCAAGGGCTGGGTGAAAGCCGCGTGGCGCGAATCGGATTCAGGGCGACAGGTGCGGGAATACCGGGTGACGGCCAGTGGACGGCGGCAGCTGAAGGCGGAGATGGCGGAGTACCGGCGGACGGCAAGCGCGATCGGTTTGTTGTTGGACGAGGCGTGAGGTTTCTCCATGATCATCGGTGAGTGGATCCGCCGTCTCGGGTACCTGCTCCGACGACGTGCTCGGGAGGACGAACTGCGCCGGGAGATGGAGGCGCACCGTGCGCTGCTGGAGGAGCCGCGGGCCTTCGGGAACACCTTGCGCCTGCGGGACGAGGCGCAGGATGCCTGGGGATGGACGTGGCTCGACGACCTGGTGCAGGACACGCGCGTGGCGCTGCGGATGCTGCGCCGCAGTCCCGGGTTCGCGCTCACGGCGATCGTCACCCTCGCGCTCGGCATCGGCGTCAACATCGGCATGTTCAGCCTCGTCAACGGCCTGCTGCTGCGGCCGCTGTACGAGCGCGCCGACGAAGTGGTGGGGGTGTACGGCCGAAGCACGGCGCCTGACGGAGGATCCCGCGGCACCTCCTACCCGAACTATCTCGATCTTCGAGAAGGCACGACCGACATCTTCGCGGACCTCGCGGCCTATTCCACGATCTTCGTCGGTCTCGACGCTGGCGAGGGCCCGCGGCGCACGATGGCGTCGGAGGTGACCGCAAGCTACTTCCAGATCTTTGGCGTGCCGCTGGCTCTTGGACGCCCGTTCACCGCCGAGGAAGAGCGGCCTGGCGCTGATATCCCCGTCGCGATCGTCAGTCATTCACTCTGGCTGCGCTGGTCGTCGGCCAGGTCGCCCTCTCGGTTCTCCTGCTCGCCTCCGGTGGACTGTTCCTGATGAGCGCGCTCTCGGCGGCATCGGCCGATCCCGGGTTCCGCCTCGACGGGGGCTTGCTCGTGGAGGTCGATCCGGGTCTGGCAGGGTACGACGAAGCGCGAGGGCGACAATCGCACCTGGCGCTGGTGGATCGGCTGGGTCCCGGGTGTGGAAGCCGTGAGTATCGGATCGGGCTTTCTTTTTTCAGGGATGAGCGACAGTCGCGACGTGGCTCCGTTCGGCGTCGCTGACACGCGTCCGTACTCGGACGGCGCAGTGTTCACTGTCGTCGGCCGCGACTACGCTCGAGTCCTCGGACTGCCGCAGCTTTCCGGCCGGGATTTCACCGATGCCGAGCTGGCACCTGGCTCCTCCTCGGAGCGAGTCGCGATCATCGATGACGCGCTGGCGCAACGTCCGTGGCCGGGAGAGAACGCACTCGGACGGCTGATCCAGTTCCTCGAAGAAAAGGGACCAGAAGCCAAGCAGCCTATTCGGGTGGTTGGCATCGTTCCGGCCGTGAAGCACTCGCTCGGCAATGCCCGGCCATCTCCCCACGTGTACGTGCCGCTTGGACAGCGCTACGAGAGTGCCATGACGCTGCAGCTTCGGATCGCTGATGAGAACGCCGAACAGGCCATGCTGGCAACGGTCGCCCGCGTCGTCCGAGATGTTGACGAGCGCCTGCCCGTCCTCCGTGTCGAGACGTGGCGAGATCATCTCGATGCGGGGCTCGACGTGTGGTTCTATCGAGCCGGCGCCAGGGTGTTCTCGGCATTCGGGGGAATCGCGCTGCTGCTGGCCGTCACCGGCATCTACGGCGTCAAGTCGTACGTCGTGTCGCGCCGGACGCGCGAGTTCGGCATCCGGATCGCCATTGGCGCCCATCCACGTGTACTGCTGTGGCAGGTGCTGCGAGAGGGCGGCCGCATCACGGCCGTCGGCATTGGGATCGGCCTGCTGTTGGCTCTGGGCGCCGGGAAAATCCTTCAGGGCTTCCTGTATGGAGTGAACGCCGTCGAACCGGTCGTGCTGGTGACCGCGCCGCTCATCCTGCTCGCCTCGTCACTCCTGGCGTCCTACATTCCGGCGCTTCGCGCGACGAAAGTCGATCCGACAGTGGCCTTACGCTCGGAGTAACGCCGTTCGCGCCGCTAACGGCCACACAGGCCGGCGTTCACAATCGCTGACGTATCCCCCCTTTTCACTCTTTTTCAGAGAAAACTCAGGACTTCTCGATGCTGCCGGGCCTATCGTGTTGACAGGAGGTGAGCGATGCACAGGGAGAATCGGCTGCTGAGGTGGGCGCCGCGTGTTCTCGGACTCGGGATGGCGCTGTTCCTGTCGGTCTTCGCGCTCGACGCATTCGGCGAGGGCGGGCTCCTGCGAAACGTCGCAGGGTTCCTGATTCATCTGATTCCGTCGTTTATCGTCCTGGCTGTCCTGATTGCGGCCTGGCGCCGTGCACTCGTCGGCGCCACGGGGTTCATCGCACTGGCTCTCATCTACGTCGTGATGACATGGGGGAGGTTCCCGCTCTCGGTGTACCTGGTGATTGCCGGGCCGCTGGCGCTCACGGGCGTACTCTTCCTGGCCAGCTGGTACGAGGAACACCAGTCGGCGTAACGCAGGAACGCCTCGAGCCTAGAACCGCAGGGTGAAGAAGACGCCCGGCGCCTTTCGCGACGATGCGCCGGCCGGCGCCTTGTAGAGAACGCGCGTCGATGTGTGGGCGGCGTCGATGAGACCACCGACGAGCATTCCTGTGGCGCCGCTCCTCAGCACGACTCCGCCAAGGTCGTGCGAGCTGTCGAGCCCCTGGCCGCATACCAGGAGACACCAGAGCGATGACACGAGGCCACCAACGAACATTCCGTCCACGGGGGAGTCCCGTCTCTTCGCGTCGATCCGCATCACACCGCTCAGCGCGAGCGTCCTGGCGGAGCCGTCGGGCAGCAGGATCCTGACGGAGTCCGCGTCGATATCCAGCAACCGGCCGCGCCATGTCCCAGCCGGGACTGACACAATCACCGCCGCCCTGTCGGCCTTCGCGCGCGCCTGCTCGGGCGTGAGTTGGGCGGCCGCCGGAGCGGCTGTCATTACCAGGAGACCGCACGCGATCAGTGTCTTCTGCACGTCAAACTCCTTCACGGTGAGGATAGACGTCGCGACCGGCGGAGTCGTGAGCGAACGGTGATAAACCCTGAAAAAGAAGCAGCCGCCCGAATAGGCGTTCCCGCGATTACGCCTTAGAGTTCCGGAAAGGGGTCCGTGAGAATGACGGATCCGACCGATCGAACATCCGCGCGCGTTGACCGCGAGGACCTTATCGCCGCCGCGTTGGATGCACACCGTCGAAGTCCGGAGACCGCGGCTGCGGTCGTGAACGGCATCGTCGGGCTGTTCCTGCCGCTGATCACAGCGACTTCAGGGCCGCGTCTTGAGCGGCCTTGTCGAAGTCGCTTCGCACACTGTGGAGCACGCAGGCCGATACGACGGGCCCTTCCTTGTTCGTGAGAAGCGTCCAGCGCGTGTACAATCACCATCCCCTATGCACACGTCCAGTATCCACATCCCGATCCTGATCCTGTTCGCCTGCCTGGTCGGCTGCGGGTCGGGTGAGCCTCTTCGCGTGGCGTCGATTCAGCTCGGTCGATCGCTGAATGCTGACGGTACCGTCGCCGGCCACACCACCAGTTTCGCTCGAGGCGACACGGTGTATGTGTCGATCGTCACCACCGGCCTCGGCTCCGCCACGATTGGCGTGCGCTGGATGTACGGCGGGCGCGTCGTGGGCGCGCCGAAGAAGCAGGTCTCATACAGGGACGTCGCGGCGACTGAGTTCCATCTTCAGAGCGAGTCGGGCTTTCCGCCGGGGGATTACACGGTCGAGGCCTTTGTCGACGGGCAAGCCGTCGGCACGCGCACCTTCCGAGTAGACAACCGCCGCTGACGGCCGCCGACTCGGTTGTCGGCCGGAGCGAATTCACGCCAGGATCGCCGACCTTGGCGGCTGCAGGCTACCGTCGCACCGCCTCGATCGCGCGCTCGAGCCTTTCGTCGCGTCCGCCCCGCGCGCCCACGATCGTGCGGCTGACCGGAATCGTCGGCTGGATGCCTACGCCGTGGTGCCTCGAGCCGTCGTGCTTGAGCACCTTCATCCCCGTCCACGCGACCGTGTAGCCGCCCGGCAGCGTGAACGGGTTGACGTTGCCGTTCGTCCCGGCTGTTGCCGCGCCGACGATGCACGGGCGTGTCGATCAGGTGCCGGAGGAAGATCGGCGACAGTCGCGGTTAACCCACGGTTGACCCAACGCTAACGGCGCCCCGCGTCCATTGCGCGCTCGAGCAGCTTGTCGCGCTCTTCAGCGGCGATCGATCATTGTGATCGGATGGAGCTCTATGCAGTTCTGCGATCGGCCCCGTCGGCCGTGATTGAAGTCGTAACCGGCTTCCAGCTGAGAACTGGAAGCTGGGACGGCGAGTTGGAAACCGAAAGCTGGAAGCTGGAAGCTGGAAGCTCGAGCTGGTGCTCAGCTCACGTCTATGCCTCTCGCGTGTACAACAGCACCACCCGGGTGGCGCGCCCGTCGTTGAAACGGAACTCCGTGTCCACTCTCAATAGATCAGAGTCGAGCGAATACACGGTCCGCATCTCGCCACGCGGGCTGGCGGAGATGACAACAAGCGTCTCTCCTTCCCACGTCGCTGTAGCGGCGTCCGTGGGAGCGCCGGAGGCATGCGGCCCGCGGAGCCGATAGACGGTTGTCGACTCGAATCCGGCAATCGCCCGACGCGCGATCGTCGCGGCCGATTCGGGGCGCGAGATCGTGAGGGTGTCGGCATCCTGAGTGATGGTCATCCCCAGGGCCGTGATATCTGCGAGGCCGACGTCGAACAGGGCTCGATTCCGCACGGGGTCCGCCGGGATCCAGCGCCCCGCGAAGCTGGTGCCGGCAGGGATGCCGGACTCAACTGTTCCGTTCCGCGCAGGAGACAGCTGTGGCCTCGACCGGGTGACGTGGCGAGGAACCCACGCCGCCTTTGCACGCACCGCCGGAATGACTGTCGACGTTCGTTGTTCCCATGCGTGAGCCAGGGTCGGCTTCGAGAATGGCAAGTCGCGTGAGAGCGTCAGCGGCCGCACGGACGCGGTCGCGACCGCGGCCGGGATTGCGCACACGAAGAGAGCGGCGATGGTGGCATTCGAGACCTGCATGTTCCTGTTGCCTCTCCAGTCGAGAATGTGCCGCAGCCGCCGCGCAGGAGATCCGCGGCGGGCCATTGCGACGTGCCAGGCCACGCGGTGCGACCTTCGACTGACGACAGAGTAGAACGAGACGAGCGTCTCGGCGTATTCGGCGGGGTCGGCTCCCGCCGCCAGGACGGCTTCATCGCTCGCATATTCGCCGAGGTCAGCGAGATGCCTGTGCAGCCACCAGCTGAAGGGACTGAACCACATGAGGGCGCGATGAAGCAGAGAGAGAGTCAATGTCGCCGCGTCGCGACGCGCGACATGGGAGGCTTCGTGTGTCAGAACGACATCGAGCTTCTCCTCGGTCCACGTGCGCCAGTCACCGGGCAGCACGATGAGTGGACGCGTGATTCCAACGGTCATGGGGACCAGGGCTCTGGCGGACTCGGCCAGGCCGGGCGTATCGCGCAGCCCGAGAGCCCGGGCGCGCGCCTGGAGCCTTCGCTTGACGTGCGGGTCGTCGATGCGACGCGTCCGCTTTCGCAGCCCGAGAGCGGCGACCCAGCCGACGCCGGCGCGGATGAACAGGAGCAGCGCGCCGACGGTGTATATGCCGAAGAGAAAGACAGACCACGGGAGAGCATCTGCGTCGGTCGCCGGCGGCCGGGCGCCACTCGTCTGCGGTAAGCCAAATCCGTCGGCAATACCGCGCAAAGCCTGCGACGAGCGCGTGAGGAACGCGGACGCAGCGGACGCTTCAGGCAAAGGCACAGGTACCTGCCAGGCCCAACGTGGGTCCGCCCAGCACACGAGGGGAAGCGCCAGCGCGACATACAGGACGAGTCTCCACGCTCGCTGACGCGGCGCCGCGGCTTTGACTCGAAAGGCTGTAACGAGCAGTCCCGCGACGGCAGCGAAGGTCACCGCGCGGACGCCTGCCTCCACCAGAAAGGTCATTTCCGTTGTCTCTTGCGCTTCCTGACCGTCTCAACGAGGCGTTCGAGCTGCTTCGCGCTCAGCACGTCGTGCTGGACCATGCCGATCAGCAACTGCTCCGCCGATCCGCCGCAGAACCGTTCGATGATGTGCTTCACGGCCCGGGCAGCTACGCTCACCTGATTCTCAGCGGCCCGGTACAGATAGGCCCGCCCCTCGACGGTGTGGGTGACGTATCCTTTCCGTTCAAGGCGCAGGAGTACGGTGCGCATCGTGGAGTCCTTCATGGGCCAGGACGCATCGAGGCCCTTCCGGCACTCCTCCGCCGAAGCCGGTCCGTGGGACCAGATGTAATCCATCACGGCCTGCTCGGCTTCCCCCAATGAACGCGGTCGCTTCATGGCAATGCTACAATGTGTAGCGACTACATCTTGTAGCACTGCGGCAGGGTGGTGTCAAGTCAGCCGGCCTCAGCTCTTCACAAGTTCCGTATCGATCGAGATCTTGATCTCGTCGCCGACGACGACGCCGCCGGTTTCGAGGGCCTGATTCCAGGTCAGGCCGAAGTCACGCCGATTGATCTTCGTCGTGGCCGTGAAGCCGGCGCGCTCGCCGCCCCACGGATCCTTGCCGCGCCCTTCCGGCATGACCGACAGCACGACTTCCTTCGTGATCCCCTTGATGGTCAGGTTGCCGGCGACGCGGAGGCCGCCGTCACCCTGCGGTTCCACGCGCGTGCTCTTGAACGTCATCGTCGGATGGTTCTCGGCGTCGAAGAAGTCGGCGGACCGAAGGTGCGTGTCGCGGTCGGCCTGGCGGGTGTCGATGCTGGCGCTGTCGATGCTCGCCTCGACCTCGGCGTCCCGCAGGTCCTCGTCGGCTGTGACCTGTCCGGTCAGCTCGCCGAAGCGTCCGCGCACCGTCGAAATCATGAGGTGCTTGACGGCGAATTCCACGTGCGAATGGGCGGGGTCGATGGTCCAGAGGGTCTTCTTTTCAGGAACGGCGGATACGGTCATGACGCTCTCCTTGCAAATGCTCAGCAAATTACGTTTCTTTAGCTACTATACATAAGTAACAAACTATTGTCAAGTGGCTTACTTGTGGTAATCTACTTCCGTGAACAGTTCGTTCTGTCCGCGATACCTGCATGCGGTTGAGCTGGTTGGCCGCCGGTGGACGGGCACGATCTTGCGAGCCTTGCTTCGAGGGCCGACGCGATATCACGAGCTGCGCGACGCGATCCCCGACATCAGCGACCGCATGCTGTCGGAGCGCCTCCGCGAACTGGAGGCCGAAGGCATCGTGACGCGGTCGGTGATTCCCGCCTCGCCAGTGCGGGTCGAGTACGTACTGACCGAAAAGGGACGCTCGCTCGAAAACGCCATCGTCGCGATTGCCGCCTGGGCCGAGAAGTGGCTGCCCGCGCCCACCGAGGCAGAGGGCGCGAAGAAGAAATCGGACATCGTGGTGTCCTGACATGCACGGCGTCCACGGTCTTCATCACATCACCGCCATCTCCGGACCCGCACAGGAGAACGTCGACTTCTATGCGGGCGTGCTCGGCATGCGCCTGGTCAAGAAGAGCGTCAATCAGGACGACCCGGGCACGTACCACCTCTTCTATGCCGACGCGGAGGGGCATCCGGGCACGGACCTCACGTTCTTCCCCTGGAAACAGATGGCGCCGCCGCGCATCGGCCACGGCCTCGCGACCGAAGTGGCCCTGGAGATTCCGCCGGGGAGCATCGACTACTGGGGGACCCGGCTGCAGAAGTATGCGGTGCGCGTCGAAGGCGTCGAGACGCGGTTCGGCAACCGCACGATTGCGCTGACCGATCCGCATGGCCTGCGCGTCGCGCTCGTCGAAGGCGCCGACGGTTCGCGGCGGGCGTTCGCGCCGTGGAACGGCAGTCCCGTTCCGCCGGAACGTCAGGTCCGCGGGCTTCATGGCGCGCAGGTCTGGGAGCGCGACCCCGAAGTGACCGCCGCGTTTCTCACGGGCGTGCTGGGGTTCGTCAGGTTCGGTGAAGAGAACGGCTGGACGCGATTCGGCTTCCCTGATTCAGCGGGGGTTGTCGACCTGCGTGAGGCGAAGGACGCGCGCCGCGGCGCCTGGGGCGTCGGCAGCGTGCATCACCTCGCGTGGCGCGTGGCCGACGCGGGCGAGCAGCTGGCCGTGCGCGAGCAGATCGAGCAGGCCGGCGCCAACGCCACACCGGTGATCGATCGCTTCTGGTTCAAGTCGGTGTACTTCAAAGAACCGGGCGGCGTGCTCTTCGAGATCGCGACCGACGGTCCGGGATTCGCGGTCGATGAAGATCCGGCGCACCTCGGAGAAGCGCTGGTGCTCCCGCCCTGGCTCGAGACCGCCCGCGACCGCATCGAGGCAGTGCTCCCGCCGCTCACGCTCCCCGCGCTGACCTCGCATTGAGGCAGCCCTGAAGGGCATTGAGGCAGCCCCAAAAGGGCTGCGCAACATCGCCGACCGCGACGATCGCGGAGGCGCGGTCCGCGGCCGCGCGAATCAGAGAGTGTCCTGTTGCGCAGGGCTTCAGCCCTGCCCCCCAGCGCACGGTCGAGCCGGCGGGCTTTGCCGGGATCCACACCGCGCTGTATCATGCCGAGAACACCCTCATGGTCTTCGGCGACGCCAAGGCTGAAACTTAACCCTTTCTCCGTGAACCCCGCTTGCACCAGCTGATCGATCTCTTCCTGCACTTCGACGTCCACCTGGCGGACTTCGTCGCGCGCTACGGCACGTGGGTCTACGCGCTGCTGTTCGCGATCATCTTCGCCGAGACGGGACTGGTGGTCACGCCGTTCCTGCCGGGGGATTCGCTGCTCTTCGCGGCCGGCGCGCTCGCGGCGACCGGAGGCATGGACATCCGGCTGCTCCTCGTGCTGCTCGCCGCCGCCGCGATCCTGGGCAACATCGTGAACTACTCGATCGGCCGGTTCATCGGACCGCGGGTGTTCCACGCGGAAGCCTCGAGCGGACGGTTCTCGCGCCTGCTGAACCGGCAGCACCTCGATCGCGCGCACGCGTTCTTCGAGCGCCACGGCGGCATGGCGATCGTAATCACGCGCTTCGCCCCGATCATCCGGACCTTCGTGCCGTTCGTGGCAGGAGCGAGCGCGATGAGCTACCCGCGGTTCCTGGCGTACAACATCGCCGGCGGGGTGCTGTGGGTGGGAGTGTGCGTGGGCGGGGGGTACGCGTTCGGCAACGTCCGCGTCGTGAAGGAGAACTTCTCGCTCGTCGCGCTCGGCATTGTCGCGGTCTCGCTGATCCCGATTGCGGTCGAGTGGTGGAAGCACGCGAGACGAAAAAAAGGGCAGCGGGAGTGATCCCGCTGCCCTGGGGCGTTCGCTGAAACCGCGGCGTTACGCGAGGCGGACGTTCTCGGCGCGCGGACCCTTCGGGCCCTGCCCCTTCTCGAACGTCACGGCCTGGCCTTCACGCAGGTTGTCGAACTGGCAGCCGTTGCAGGCTGACTGGTGGAAGAAGTACTCGTTGCCGTCGCCGGCGGCGACAAAGCCGAAGCCCTTCTCGCTCACCAACCGCTTGATAGTGCCGGTCATCGATGCCATCTCTGTCACTCCTCTGTTCGGGTCCCACCGTGCACGGCGTGCACGATTCGGACCCACGTCTTGTTGTGGCTGGGCCAACCGCCAACAGAGGCGGCCTGCGGCTCAACCGTCTACCCTGGGTACGCAGCTTTGTGAGGTCTGGAGCGCAGATACCCGGGACATCGGGCCGAGCGACAGGCGCACGAAAGCAGAATATGTAGTATATCACAGCGGTTGACGTAACATGCGGCCCATGACCGCGTGGGTCCGCGACCTCGGCCGCGCCGTGACCGGCCGCTGGCTCAACCTCCTGCTGCTGGCCGGCCCGGCCAGCCTGTTCCTGGCGTGGACCCGTGGATACTCTCTCTGGGTATTTGCCACCGCGGCCGTATCCCTCATCCCGGCTGCCGGCCTGATCGGAACCGCGACCGAGCACCTGGCGCGCCGGTCGGGTCCGACCCTCGGGGGGTTTCTGAACGCCAGCTTCGGCAACGCGGCTGAGCTGATCATCGGCACGGTCGCGCTCCGCGCGCACCATACCGAGATCGTCAAGGCCTCAATCACCGGGAGCATCATCGGCAATCTGCTGCTCGTTTTCGGCCTGTCGTGTTACGCCGGCGGGCTGCGCCATGGCACGCAGAAGTTCAACCGGACGTCGGCGGGATCGGCGACGGTCATGCTGTTCCTGGCCGTCGTCGCGCTCGTGATGCCCGCGGCGGTCGATCTCGTCAGCTTCGGCTCGCTGCAGGCACACCCCGAGCAGATCGATCGGCTCAGTTACTGGACCTCGCTCGTGCTGCTCGGCGTGTACGGCGCCGGCCTGGTGTTCGCGTTCAAGTCGCACCGCGATCCGCTCCGCGTCGATCCCGGCCACGAGCACGGCCATCGGCTGAGCACGGCGTCGGCGATGACGCTGCTTGCCGTGGCCACCGTGTTCACGGCGGTCGAAGCCGAAGTGCTGGTCGCGGCGCTCGAGCCCGCCCTGAAGGGCCTCGGCATGACGGAGCTTTTTGCAGGCGTGATTATCGTCGCGCTGGTGGGTAACGCGGCCGAGCACTACAGCGCGGTCACGGCCGCGCGCAGCAACGAGATGACGCTTGCGCTGGAGATCAGCGTCGGCAGCAGCGCGCAGATCGCGCTGATGGTCGCGCCCGTGCTGGTGCTGTTGTCGTACTGGTTCGGCGCCCCGATGTCCCTCGTCTTCAATCCATTCGAGATCATCGCGATCGGACTGTCGGTGCTGGCGGTGGCGCTCGTGTCGATGGATGGAGAAAGCAACTGGCTCGAGGGGCTCCAGTTGCTGGGCATCTACGGCATCATGGCGATTGCGTTCTACCTGATTCCCGGATGAGGCGTACGTGGCACTTCGCTTGCTCCATTGACAGCGACACGAGAACAGACTTCAGCAGAGCTGTTCAGGAGGAGCAAACGATGAAGCGTTCGACGACCCCATGGACGACAGCCCTGGCCGCCGCGGCGCTGCTGGCGCTGCCGGTGAGCGGCTGGGCTCAAACGTCACCACCGTCGCAGCCGCCCACGACGCAACCGCCGACCACGCAACCCCCACCCGCACCGCCACCAACGACGCCGCCGCCAGCCACGCAGCCGCCAACCACGCCGCCGCCAACGACGCCGCCGCCAACGACGCCGCCGCCAACGACGCCGCCGCCAACGACGCCGCCGGCGCAGGTCGATGCCGAGGCGGCCCGCCGTCGCCTGACCGAGGCACGCGACACGTTGAATCAGCTCACGCAGCTTCCAGCCGCGGCGCAGTTGAGCGGCGAGGCACGGACCCAGGTCTCGCAGCTCATCACCAACTTCAACGAGTTGATCACCACTCCGACCGACTGGCGTGCCACCTATGCCAAAGTGGACGCGAACCTGACGATGCTTCTCGGGCCCGACAACACCGATGCCGAGCGGACAGGGGTTTCGACGGGCACCGCCGGGACGACCGGCACCGCCGGCGCAACCGGCTCAACGGGCACCACGGCGGGACTCACCACCCTGGATCCGGCGATCCGCGCCAAGCTCGTCGAACTGCGGCGCCAGTTGAACGAGTTCGCGAAGGGGTCGGGCGGCGTCCCGACGACCGCGGCGCCCAAGACCGAGGAAATGGGGCACCAGGAGGCCATGCGCCACATCCAGGCCATCGAGGGGCTCCTTGGGACCGGGACGGCCGCACCGCTGACGTTGACGGCGGCCCAGGTCGAGCAGCTTCGCACGCATCTGGCCGAGCTTCGAAAACTGGTCAGCCAGGCTGAAAAGCGGTGATCTGAGAAGGCTCTTCCCTGTGGAATAAGATGGACGCTCCCGGGGTTATCCTCGGGCACGCGTCCATTTTTTTGCGGCCGGAATGGAGCCGGCGGCGAAGCGCCGGCGCAATGGAGGCCGCCAGTCGGGGTGCCCGCCTTCGCGACCGCGGGCAGAACGGTCGCTTCGGCGAGGCAAGCAGGGGACCCCGACGATCAAACGAAGAGAGGGAGGAAGCATGAAGAAGGTTCTCGCGTGTTTCGGGATGGCGCTGCTCATCAGCTCGACGGCCTTTGCGGACGAGTGGACGGGCAAGATCAGCGACTCGATGTGCGGCGTGAAGCACGGCAGCGGCGAGCACGACGGCAAGAAGATGACCGACCGGGACTGCACCGAGGCGTGCATCAAGGGCGGCGCCAAGTACGTGTTCGTGTCGGGCGACAAGGTCTACAAGATTTCGAACCAGGACTTCGCGGGACTGAAGACCCACGCGGGGCACGAAGTCGTGCTGTCCGGGGACATGAAGGACGACGCGATCACCGTCAGCAAGATCGAGATGCCGAAAGAGACCAAGAAGTAGCTGTTCACGGGGCCTGTCCGCGGCTAGAATGCCGGACGGGCAGGCCCTCATATGAAAAAATCGACCGCGCTGACCGCCGCGTTCCTCGCGGCGCTGTGGATCCCCGCGTCCGGCCATTCCCTTGAATCTCCGCTGCAACGCGCCGCGCTCGCCTGGGATCGCGGCGACTACCCCGCCGCGCTGACCGCGTATCTGCAGGTGCTCGACTCCCCCGCCGCCGACAGCGCGCTCGAGACGATCGCGCTGCAGACGGGCGAGCTCTATCCCACGACCGAGCTCACCGCGAACGGGGCTGCGCCGCAATTCTCTCCCGACGGCAGCCGCCTTGTGTACGAGACAGGGCCGGTCCTGAAGCGGCTGACGCGGCTGCTGCCGTCGGATCTCGCGTCGCCCGCGACCGAATGGACCGGAAGCGCCGCCGCGTTCTCGCCCGACGGCCGGAAGCTCGTTTACCTGAAGCTGGCGGCCACGCCGGAACTCACCGACGCCCAGGCCGCGCTGGAGCGGGCAGGACCCGAGGAGCGCGCGCTCCGCCAGGCCGCCTTCACCCAGTTGACTGCGCTCCGATCGACGCTCGTCGTTCGCGATCTTGCGAGCGGCGCCGAGAACACGATTGACACGGCGGACCTGCGGAAGACGGCGCCCGCGTTCGGCCGGGACGGGACGATCCTGTTCGCCGGGGGACCGGCCGGCGCGGAACCGGTCCAGATCTACACGGTCGCCGAGGGTCGCGCCGCGGCGCCGCTGACGACCGGCGCGGGCGACAAGGCCATCATCGACATCAACAGCACGGGGACGACCCTGCTCTACTCCGCCCGCGCTGGCGGGGCCGGTCCCGGGCGGGGTGGGCGGGGAGGCCGGAGCGGACCTGGAGGCGGCGCCGCGGCGACCTTCGGCGTGCTGTCGCTTGCGGACGGCCGCGCGGCGACCATCACCGGCTCCGCCCCGTCCTTCTCGCGCGACGGCGGAATGCTCACGTATGTCGTGCGCGACGGCGCGGAGAGCCGGTTGATGCTCGCCGATGTCGCCAATCCGTCGAAGGGCGTCATCCTGCACAAGGGACCCGCGCGCCTCGACGCGCCGGCGATCTCGCCGGACGGCGCGCGCGTGGCGTTCCAGATGATGCCGAACCTCGACTGGGAAATCTACGTCGTCGATCGCGAGGGGGACGCGGTGACTCGCGTCACGCGCGAGATCCAGCACGACATCGTGCCGCGCTTCCTCACGCCAAACCAGCTGCTTGGCGCGATCGGCGAGCCGCGGCACCGCCGGTCGTACCTCTACAACCTGCCGTCGATGAAACGCACGCGCCTGTTTCACAACAACACGGTGCGCACGATCGCTCCGGAGTACGACTGGGTGCCCAGCCCCGACGGCACCAAAGTCCTGATCGTCTCCGAACGCGACGGCGACACCGTCTCGCCCGAGCGTGGCGTGTATCTCGTGGATCTGGCGCGGCGGGTCACGCGCGACGAAGTGCGCGCGCGCGTGAAGGCAAGCCTCGAGGCCGAACAGGCGCTCGTCACAAGGGGAAAGCACATGTACGCGCCGATTGCCGCCGAGGTCAGGTCCGTGGTGGCGGGCGCGTCGGTCGAACGTGTTTACGGCTACGAGAAGACGCTTTTCGACTTTGACTCGAAGCACGTCTCGCAGCCCGGCAACAAGCTGGCCGCGGCGTACCTGTTCGATCGCTACACGTCATTCGGCTACGAGCCCGAGTATCAGCCGTTCGAATACCGCGGCAGGGGCGGCGCCGCCGGCGGACAGACCGCCAACGTCGTGGCGACGCTCAAAGGCACCGTCAACCCCGAGTTGATCTACGTCGTCAGCAGCCACTACGACTCCGTCGCCGGCGGCCCTGGCGCCGACGATGATTCGTCAGGCACCGCCGCGCTGCTCGAAACGGCGCGGATCCTGGCGGGGCACCCGCAGCCCGCGACGATTGTCTTCGCGTCGTTCACCGGCGAGGAAGCGGGCCTGCTGGGCAGCCGCGAGTTCGTCCGGCGCGCGGTCGCCGGCAAGCTCGACATCGTGGGCGCGCTGAACAACGACATGATCGGATGGTCGAACGACTACCGCCTCGACAACACGATCCGCTACTCGAACCGCGGCATCCGCGACGTGCAGCACGCCGCGGCGATGCAGTTCACGAACCTGATCACGTACGACACGCTCTACTACAAGAGCACGGACGCCGCCGCGTACTACGAGGCGTACGGCGACATCGTCGGGGGCATCGGCTCGTATCCGGTGCTCGGCAATCCCCACTACCACCAGTCGCACGACTTCCTCGAAGGCATCAATCACCAGCTCGTCACCGAGGTGGCCAAGACGACGGCCGCCTCGCTGATGCTGCTCGCGTCGAGCCCCGCGCGTGTGAAGAACGTGACCGTGGACGGCTTCAGCCACGGCACGGTGAAGCTGTCGTGGGCGCCGAGCCCGGAAAAAGGGGTGACCGGGTACATCGTGGCTTTTGGCCCCCCGACGAAACCCGAAACCGGGCGCGTTCGTGTGCTGAAGCCGGCGGCGACGCTCACCGGCATCGCGCCGGGCACCATCATCGCGGTGAAGGCGGTTGACGCCAGAGGGCTGGAGGGCTGGGATTGGGCCTCACTGACGGTGACAACGCCCAACTCCCAACGCCCAACTCCCAACGCCCAACTCCCAACTCCAAACCTCAAACTCCAAATTCCAAACCCCACGCCCAGACCCCACGCCTCCGCGCCCCAAACTCAGAACTGGAAATAGATGAAATCCAATGACGTGCGGCTGCGGAGAACGAGGATCGCCGCGAAGGCCAGGCCGCACGCGGCGCCTTGCAGCACGACGCGTGGCCACCCGATCGTCAGACGATCGTGACGGCCCGTCAGCTCGACCCAGATGCTCTGCGCCCAGAGCGGGACCGAGTACAGGAACGTCAGCAGGAACAGATACGCGGCCGCCTGACGGTCCAGGGAACTTGCCGCGCCGGGCGAGAGGCGCAGGTCCCGCACGATGGCGTGGAGATCCGTCTCGCGAAACAGCAGCCAGCCGATATTGATCAGGACGAACATCCCCGCAATCTGCAGCACCTTCACGAGAGGCGAGAGATAGCTGGCGCCAGGCAGCCAGGCGGCAGGCCGCCGCGAGGCGGGACGCAGCATCGCGTGCGCTCTCGTCGCGATGAGCAGCAGGCCGTGATAGAGCCCCCACAACACGTAGTTCCAGCTCGCCCCGTGCCACAGGCCTGACAGGAGGAACGTCGCCAGGATGTTGCGCGCCCAGACGGCCTCGCCCGCGCGCGAGCCGCCGAGCGGCACGTACACGTAGTCACGAAACCAGGTCGAGAGCGAGATGTTCCACCGGCGCCAGAAGTCCGAGGGGCTCCGCGCCATGTAGGGATGGTCGAAGTTCTCGGTCAGCTCGAACCCCAGCCAGCGCGACGTGCCGCGCGCGATGTCGGTGTACGCGGAGAAGTCGGCGTAGATCTGAATCGCGAAGGCGAACACGCCCGCCCAGAGCAGCGGGAACGACGGATCCTCCAGCGCGAACACCTTGTTCGCGATGATCCCGACGTTGTCGGCAATCACGAGCTTCTTCAGGAACCCCCAGCAGATCAGCAGGAAGCCGGTCCTCGCCTTCTCCGGCGAAAAGCGGCGGACCGACTCGACCTGCGGCAGCAGGTACGACGCCCGCTGGATCGGCCCGGCCACGAGGTGCGGAAAGAAGGAGATGAACACGGCCACGTCGACGAGATTGCGCCGCGCGCGCAGCTCGCCGCGATAGACGTCGATCGTGTAGCTCATCGCCTGGAACGTGTAGAACGAGATGCCGACCGGCAGCACGATGCGCAGCAGCGGCGGGCTGATCGCCAGTCCGGCCGCCGCCAGCACCTGCCCGACGTTCTCCGCGAAGAAGTTGAAGTACTTGAAGAAGCCGAGCATCCCGAAGTTCGAGACGATGCTCATCAGGAGGAAGCGCATCCGGTGGGCCGGCCACGCCTCCATTCCCCGCGCCGCGCAGTAGTCGATCACCGTGGAGGTCGCGATCAGGATCAGGAACCACGGGTGCACGTAGCCGTAGAAGAAATAGCTGGCGGCGAGGAGCAGGATGTTCTGCCCGCGCTGCGGCAGGCGCCAGTACAGCGCCGTGACGAGCAGGAAAAAGACGACGAAGTCGAGACTGTGGAAGATCACCGGAAGATCGACGGGAGGCGCTCGTACAGGATCTCGGTGTAAACCCTGTGCTCGGAGCCCTTGAGGTGGTCGCCATCTTCGTACATGTCGAGCGTCAGCGCCAGATCGCCCGTGTCGTCGCGAAAGATTCCGCCGTTTGCTTCGATGTAGCGCCTCAGGTCGCGAATGTACCGGCGGAGCGCGGGCGATTGGTACGGCGGACGCCCGCCGACCGGACGCCGCTGGACGCGCACGAAGCAGAGAGTGAGACCCGCCGCGCGCGCGTCGCGCAGCATCAGCGGCAAGGCCGAACGGTTCACGAACCGTCCGAAGTCCGCCTCGCGATCCTCGGCCGCCTGGAGGTCCGCCGCGTCCATCGCCCGCAGGTGATCGAGCCCGAAGCGCGCGTTCATGCTCGTCATGAACGCCCCGCGGCGCCGGCGGCTCGGCACGATCGTCCGCCCGACCTCCGCGGTGAGCGCCGGTTCGATCCACCGGCGCGCGGTGTCGGCGCCGTACATCGCGTCGATCGTGCGGTCCACGCGGTACCACGGCCCTTCCATGGCGGAGAGGATGACGGCGTTCAACTCGTCCTCACGCTCGGCCGCGGCCGTGTCGAGCATCCAGCCATCGTCGAGCCGGAACGTGACGTTCGTCAGGTTCGTGTCGCGAAAGAAGATCAGGACGGCGCGCGGGTGGATCCGGGCGGGGATGACGAGGTTCTTGAGGACGAGGTACCACCAGGCGGACCCGGACGCGGCGTGCATCATCGGCGCGATCGGCCGTCCCGTCAACTGCGCCAGCACCAGCGGGTCGATCCTCGATCCCGCCATCGAGTCGCCGATGACGACGTAGCCGGGGTTCAACCGGGCGAGATCGCCGATCGGTGTCGGGTCGAACGGCGCGCGCACGCGCGATCCCTGGACCGCCGGGAGGTAGGAAGACGCGGCGTCGGCCGGCTGCGCGCGCCAGGCGCCGGCCAGCCGCAGACCTGCGGGAGCGAGGAGCGTGAGGACGACGAGCGCGGCAAGCTGCAGCGAGGGCCGCAGGCGGCCGCGATCACCTGGCACAGGCTGCGACCGGATAGCTCACCTCGTACCGGATGTCCTTCGACGTGGGCCGCGTGACGTTGTAGAACTCGTGATCGTAGCCGGAGGATTGCGACACCCAGTAGACGTGGCCGTTGGCGTGGATGAGCCCGAGCGGAAGAAAGAACGACACGCCCTTGCGATCGCAATAGGTGATCTGCGCGACAACGCGCGTCCACTCCTTGGTCGGACCGATCACGACCCAGCCGCTGGCCGAGGTCACGAGGCCGCACCCGCGGTCCTCCGGTGCCGGGGCGTACTTCTTGACCGCCTCGACCCAATACGCGGTCCAGCCCTCCTCTTCCATCGGCGCGCGGTAAACCGCCTCCACCTCGACGAGCACCTTGCGCCTCGCGGCCCGCTTCACCGGATGGTCCCACTGCGTGAACTCGTTCACCGCCTTCTGTTCGGCGACGTCAACGGGATCCAGGAGCGACACCGCGAGCTTCGCGCGCTGCTCGCTAGCGGTCACGTCCTCGACAGCGCCGATCCGCGGAGTGCCCGAGACGACGAGGCCATCCTTCGGGTACGGCTGGACGAAGGGCGGGGGCGCCATCTCCGCCGGGCGATAGTTCGATTTGACGGCGAGCCGGCTGGTGCAGGCGACAGGGAGGACCGCCGGACGTTCGAGCCGCAGCGTGCCGGCGCGCACGCCGTTGCTCCAGATCGTCATCTCGCCGGGCGCGGCCGCCTTGCCCCACCACTTCGAAGGCACGACGTCGAGCGAGATCGGCAGCTCGATGCCCCGCAGCCCCCCCGGCCACGCGGCGTCCCAGTCCTTGCCGTCGAACGAGGTGAACGGAATGACGTCGCCGTCGCGGCGCAGCACGCCGACGACGAACGGTTCGGGCGACGGCGTCGCGCGGCTCTGCGCGCGCGCAGGGCTCTCTGCCGGGGACAGCCAGGCGGACGACACGCACCAGAGGAGGAGGGAAACGAGGTGCATCCCGCCCCTGATTCTACCCCCGGTCGAGCACCTCGCGGATCTTGTTCAGCAGGTCGTCGCGCGAAAAGGGCTTCGCCAGGAAGTCAGAGGTCAGACCCGTGTCGATCGCGCCCGGGTACCCGGAGATGCAGATCAACTTCAGCGAGTGCCGCCGCGCGCGGAGGACCTGCGCGAGCTCGGTCCCGCCCATGTAGGGCATCCGGATGTCGGTCAAGAGCAGGTCGATGCCGTCACCGTGTTCGTCGAAGATCTTGAGCGCTTCCTGGCCGTTGCGCGCCTCGTGCACGCGGTAGCCGGCGCGCAGCAGCGCCTGGGCGAACAACTGCCGGACCGCCGGCTCGTCCTCGACGAGCAGGATGGTCTCGCGCCGCTCGCGCGGCGTCCCGGCGTCGGCGGCGGTGGCGCGACGTGTCTGACTTGCGCTCAATTCGAACATCTCTCGCCTCGGTGTGTGCACGCGAGGGGTTGCAACTTCCCGGCCCATGACGACCTCGTGATTTTCGAACGTTTCCAGGGTTTGTGGTGTGCGCTCGCGCACATTCGCGTGCGTCTTATCCGCACACGATGTGCGGTCGCGCCCATTTCGGTTCACCCGTCTCCATCCGCCTGTGCCTGGCTCCGCTCACGCTTCAGGCCGGCGCGCGGTTCGATCGCGCGCTCGATGACCCAGCATAGCAGCGCCCACGATAATCCGATCAGCCATCCCGCGATGACATCGGTTGGATAGTGTACGCCGAGATAGACCCGGCTGGCACCCACGAGAAACGTCGCCGCCATCGCGAGCGCCATGATGTAGAACTTCACGAGCCGCCGCGTCGCCACCCGCATCAGCAGCGCCCCGAGCGTCAGGTACACCACGGCGGAGGTCATCGCGTGACCGCTCGGAAAACTCATGGTCATCACCTCACGCAGGTGAGGGACGACATCCGGGCGGGGACGCTGAAAGAGCTGTTTCAACGCGCTGTTGATGAACCAGCCGCCGAGGCTCGCGACGCTCACGAAGAGGCCGGTGCGCCACATACCCTGAAGCATCAGGAACCCGGCCACCGCGACGACGGTCAATCCAAGCACCGCGGCGCTTCCGAGCGCGGTGATGTCGAGCGCGCCGTTCACCAGCCAGTGCGGGCCGATCGGCCGCGAGGGATCGGCCGGGTCGCGCAGCGCGACGAGAAACTGCTGGTCGAACTTCTGCGTGTCTCCCTCGAGCACTTCGCTTGCCAGCTTGGTGAACGCGACGAGGAGCAGGAGGACGGCGATGCCGCTGACGAGCAGCGTCAGCTCGCCGCGCTCGCGGCGGCTCACCCGCGCCAGCAGCCGCCGCCAGATCGCTGTCCACTCCGGAGCCATGCAGCGATTATTGCTTCTTTTTTGCCGGTGCCTCCGCGGGTTTCGGCACGAGCCTGATTTGTCCGGCCGCCTCGCGCGCGCGCAGCACGGCCATCACGGCGGAGAGCGGCACCGGCTCGAACTCGCCCGTCAGGAAGTCGCGGATCTCGAGCGCGGTCTTCTTCTTGCCGAGCAGGATCGTGAGCTCCGCGCCCATGTGCTGCGGCAGCGACGGCCCGGCCGCGCCGCGGCCGCCGCCCGGCCCGCGGCCGCCGCCAGCCGCGGCACCGCGCGCGCCGGCAGTGCCGCGCCCGCCGCCGGCGCATCCGGAGAAGGTCGCCCCGTTGACGCACTCGACAAGAAGGGCGGCCGCCTCCTTCTCCTCCGCCGTCATGGGCGGATCGAACGCCGGCTGGGTGTTCAGCCGCTGCGCATGAAGCACGTAGGACGCGCGCGCCTCCTCGAGGACCGCCGCGCTCGTCTTGTCGATGGCCGCCGCGATCGCCGCGAGACGCTTCGACGCCTCGGCGGGATCCGGATAGAGAACGGCCGAAGACAGGACGACAGCCTTCTCGACCTCCGCCTGATGACGGATGGTGGCCCGGGCGTCCTTCCACGCCGCGTGCAGCGCCTCGGGAGTCGCGGCATCCGCCAGATAGTTGATCCCCTTGCGCTCGGAGTCGCCGATGCGCTCGGTGCCGCGGCCCAGGTTCTCCGTCGTCACACGCCCCGCGAGCGTGTCGCCGCCGGTCGCGATCACGGCGAGCGCGCCCGTGCCGACAATCGCCGCCCGTCTGTACTGCGTCGGGTCCTGCTTGTCGGGCGTGTCCTGCGAGGAGTGGTACCACATGTCGGGCCAGGTGATGAACATGACGGCCGGTATGCCGTGCTGCATGTAGGTGACGTGATCGCTCGCCCCGTAGTGCTTGTCGATCTTGATGTAGAAGGCGTCGCTGCTGCCGTTCGGCGAGGTGATCTCCACGCTCGGCGCGTACCCGTTGCCGCGGTAGCGCACCCGCTCGCGCGTCAGCTCGGAGACGTATTCCATCATGCTCTGCGCGACGTCGTTGATGTACGACGGGAACGTGTCGGGCGTGCGCTGCAGAATCCAGTAGCTCCGGCTCATGGTGAGGCGGATGGCCTCCATGTCGAAGTTCAGGTCGCCGATGATGGCCTTCGCCTTCTCCGGGTGCGCGTTGAACCACGCGTTGGTGCCGCTGATCTCCTGCACCCAGTTGAAGTTGATCGTCCGCTTCGGCTTCGGCAGCTTTCCTTCGTTGATCAACTTCAGGTACGCGCGGCCGATCTCGAGCGTCAGCGCGCAGCCGGAATTGTCGTCGTTGGCGCCCTGCTTGATGTAGCCCTCGAACAGGTGCCCGCCGATCGCCACTTCCTGCGTCGTGCTGAGGTCGCCGGGGATCTCGGCGTGGACGATTTCCTGCTTGTTCGGCACCTGCTCGCTCTTCGTCACGGAGCGAATCGTCACCTTCTGCCCGCGAGTGAGCTCGGTCTCGAGCAGCCGGGCGGTGCGGGGCGACAGCGCCCACGCCGCCGTCCCCGGCTGCGCCGTCACGTTCGTCGAGACGATCGCGGTCGGGTAATCCACCGCCCGGGCGCCCGGTCCGATCGCGGCGATGCCCAGCGCGCCGATCGCGCCGGCCGCCACCGCGCGGGCGTAGATGCCGCCGAGGCCGCTCGGGGCGAGCGACAGCACGAACTTCCCCTTGAGGTCCTTCCCCTCGAAGTCCTGCGCCGTGCCCTGGCCCACGCCGACAAGCTCCCCGGTGATGTCCGCGTTGGCATTGCCGGACGCGAGCGACTCGGGGATGTCATGGATGTCGTACAGCTTCCGGCTCGACGGCGCCGTCATCCACAGCTCGCCCACGACGGGCTGCCACGTCTGTCCCGTCGGGTAGTCCTCGATGGCGACGTTGCTGAAACCGTACTCTTTCGCGAGCCTGGCCATCACCTCGCTCTCGCGGAAGTGTCCCTGATACTCGGATGGCGGGCGCACGAACTGGTACGGCACGAGCTGCAGCACGTGGTGCATCGCGCGCTCGCCCGACGCCTCGTTGATGATCGCGCGCATGTCCTCGGACGACAGCAGCGTCCGATCCTCGCGCTCCTGGGCGGGTATGACGGCGGTCGCGGCCGCGCAGGCGACGGCGGCCAGCATGACTCTTCGGAATCGCATCACCTTCTCCTCATCGGGCGGTCAGCGTCGCCCGTACCATCAGCACCGGGACCGTGACGTTGTGCCGGACGCGGTCGGCGGTGCTGCCGTGAATCAGATCGTTCAGGAACCGGTGGCCGTGCGTCGACATCGCGATCAGGTCGACCCCTTCCTCGGCGGCCACCTTCACGAGCTGGGTGGCGGGGTCGCCCATGGCGAGCCGCGCACGCGCCTGGAGCCCGCGATCGACGAGCTCCCTGCACACGCGCTCGAGATAATCCCGATCCTCGCGCATCTCGTCCGACTCCCGGAGCTGGAGCTCCTCGAAGTTGCGCGCCGCCCACCCGTCGGCGACGTGCACCAGCAGCAGCTCGGCGCCGGTCAGCCGCGCGAGCTGCTCGATGTGCGCGAGCACCGTGCGATCCGCTTCCGAGTTCTCGATGGCGACGAGGATGTGGGTATACATACGCTCTCTAGAGGAAGGTCTGCCAGAGCAGCCATCCGTTGAGTGACGCGATGAGGACCGCGACGGGCCAGGCCAGCGCCATCATCCAGCGCGGCGCGGCGAGCGGCCCCATCTTGCGCTTGTCGCCGGTGAAGAGCACGAGCGGAAACACCGCGAACGGCAACTGGAGGCTGAGCACGACCTGGCTCAGGATGAGCAGCGATCCCATCCCGCGCTCGCCGTAGAGATACACGGTGATCAGCGCGGGGATGATCGCGATCAGGCGCGTGATGAGGCGGCGCAGCCACGGCCGCAGCCGGATATTCAGGAACCCCTCCATCACGATCTGGCCGGCGAGCGTGCCGGTCAGCGTGGCGTTCTGGCCGGCGAACAGCAGCGCGAGCGCGAACAGCGTGCTCGCGGCCTGCGTGCCGAGCAGCGGCGTGAGCAGCTTGTAGGCGTCCGAGATGTCCGCGACGTCCTGGTGTCCGCTGCCGTGGAAGGTCGCCGCCGCCATCACGAGGATCGCGCCGTTGAGGAACAGCGCGAACATCAGCGCGACGGTCGAGTCGATCGTCGCGAACCGCACCGCTTCGCGCCGGCTCTCCGCCGTGTCCTGATACCTGCGCGTCTGGATGATGGACGAGTGCAGGTACAGGTTGTGCGGCATCACAGTCGCGCCGAGGATGCCGATCGCGATGTACAGCATCCCCGGATCCGCGACGATCCCACCGGCCGGAACGAACCCCTTGAGCACGCCGACGAGGTCCGGCCTCGCCAGGCCGAGCTGGATCGCGAACGATCCGGCGATCCCGAGAATGAGCAGCACGACGAGCGCTTCGACGTAGCGGAACTGGTACTGCTGCATGTAGAGGACGAGCAGCACGTCGAGCGACGTCAGGCACACGCCCCACATCAGCGGCAGGCCGAACAGCAGGTTCAGCGCGATCGCGGACCCGATGACCTCCGCCAGGTCGCACGCCGCGATCGCCACCTCGCAGAGCAGCCACAGCACGATCGTCGTGGGACGCGAGTAGTGATCGCGGCAGGCCTGCGCGAGATCGCGGCCGCTGGCAATCCCGAGCCGCAGGGCCAGGGCCTGCAGCAGGATCGCCATCAGGTTCGACATCATGATCACGCTGAGCAGCGTGTAGCCGTAGCGCGATCCGCCGGCCAGGTCCGTCGCCCAGTTGCCGGGATCCATGTAGCCCACCGCCACGAGATACCCCGGACCCGCAAACGCCAGCAGCTTCTTCCAGAAGCTGCCGGTGAGCGGGATCGGGACGGTCCCATGGACCTCGGGCAGACTCACCATCCTCCGTTTCTGCCGCCAGCCGTCCTGCTGCGTTCCGCCCGGACCTTTGCCGTCTTCCGCTGTCTCCATCAGCCGCTTACGTTACACGACGCGTAACCCTTTACAGAAACAGAAAGCACCGGTAGTGCGAAGTCCTGAATCTACTGACAGTTAGCAGGCGGCGGATCCGGCGCGGCGCTTGCCACATGCGCTGGCGCGGGTAGGCAGCCCTGAAGGGCTGCGCAACACGCACGCGCATGTTGCGCAGGGCTTCAGCCCTGCCTCACTCGAGGAGGAAGGACCGATGAAGCGAATCGCCGCCCTGACGTGTGCCGCGGCCCTGCTCGGTGGGTGCGGGAGCAGCCCGACCACGCCGACCAACACGCAGCCAAACACCATCGTCTTCACCGCGCAACTGAGCGCCGCGAACGAGGTGCCGCCGATCACCAACGCCGACGCCAACGCGCGCGGGACGGCGACCATTACGTTCAACCTGACGCGCGACGCGGCCGGCACGATCACCGCGGCCACGGTCAACTTCGTCTACAACCTGAATGGCTTCCCCGCGGGGGCCCTCATCCGCCTCTCGCACATCCACGAGGGAGCCGCCGGCGTCGCTGGCGGCGTCAGGATCGACACGGGTCTGACCCCCGCCACCGCGATCACGCTCGCCGATGGCACCGCCACCAACGTCACCTTCTCGAACGTATCCGTAAAACCGGAGGATTTGCAGCTCGTGGTGGCGATTATCGCCAATCCGTCCAACTACTACTTCAACGTCCATTCCGCGCTCAACCCGAGCGGCGCGGTCCGCGGACAGCTCGTGAAGCAGTAACGCTGCAACACGGAAGGCCACGGACGGCACGGAAGGACACGGAGGACGACTTTGTGTTGACCGTGGTGCGGCGTGCAAGACGGTACGATGAGAAGGGCCGGCGCAGACAACCTGCGCCGGCCCTTGTTTTTTCACAGGAGGAGGAGAGAAGGGGAGCCTGCCTCCCCTTCTCCTGTCAGTGCGTGCCGATCTTGCCGGTCTTCCCCTTGCCGACGCGCGGCCCCTTGTTGTCGCGCGCCGGCGCGTGATCGAGGTTGGCCACCCGCACGCCTGTCGAGTACACGAGCTGCGTGATCTGCGCCAGCTTCGGGAACTCGATCTTGCTCACCTCGTCGGTCAGCCCGTGATAGTCCGGGTGCAGGCCGGTCGTGTAGAAGATGATCGGGATGCCCTTCAAGGCGTAGCTGTAATGATCGCTGCGCGTGTAGATCGACTCCGGGTCCGCCGGATCGTTCATCTCGTAGTCGAGCGTCATCGGCTTCGCCATCTTCGCGTTGGCGTCCTCGCTGATGTTGTGCAGCTCGGTGCTGATCCGGTCCGAGCCGACGACGTACACGGTGTTCGCCTCGGTGGGCTTGTCGTCCCGGTTGCGGCCGATCATGTCGACGTTGAGCTGGGCGACGATCTTGTCGAGCGGAACGACGGGGAAATCCGCGTTGTAGCGCGACCCGTAGAGGCCCACCTCCTCGCCGGTGTGCCAGACGAACAGCAGCGACCGCTTCGGCTTCGGCCCGAGCGCGAACGCCTTGGCGAGCGCCATCTCCGCCACCGTTCCCGACCCGTCATCGTCGGCGCCATTGCTGATGACGTCACCCGGCCTCGGCGTCGGCCGCGTGGACTGCCCGCCGCGACCGCCGCCGCGGCCCGCCGGCGCCGCCGCTTCGCGGTAGCCGATGTGGTCGTAGTGGGCGCCGAAGGCGACGTAGGTGTCCTTCAGTTTCGGATCGCTGCCGGGAACGATTCCGACGACGTTGTGCGACAATCGCGTGCGAACGATGGTGTAGTCGGCGGCGACGTTGACCGTGACCTTCACGCCCTTGAGCGCGAAGGGCGGGAGCGCTTCCTGCCCGGTCGCCTTGTCCTTCAGCTCGGCGTATTTCACGTCGGAGCCGCTGAACAGGAACTCGAAGAAGTCGTCGGTGGCGGTCAGCGTCGGGGTGACTGGCTGGTCGTACCGCTGCACGGTCGTGAAGTCGCCGTTGTCGGGCTGCGCGGCGGCACCGCCGCGCCCCGCGGGCGGCTGCGCCGCGGGAGCGCCCTGGCCGCGCCCACGCGCCGCGTCCGGCGCGGGCGCCGCTGCCGGCGCGCCTGGCGCACCTGGGACAGCGGCACCGGGCGCACCGCGTCCACCTCGCCCGCCGCCAGGCGGGCTGACGACGGCGATGGCCCCCTTCTCAATCGCGTTGCGGCTCCGCGCGCCAAGCAGGCGACGCGATTCCGGACCGACGGTCTTGGGCCCCTGGGGTCCGAGCCAGATGACGATCTTCCCCTTCGGATTGACGTTCGCGTAGTCGTCGATCTGCTTGTCGGGAATCTGCAGCCCGTAGCCGACGAACTGGATCTGGTCGCCAGCGATCGTCTGCCCGCCCCCCATGTTCCTCGGGAACGTGATCCCTTCCCCATCTTTGAAGGTGCGCTGCTGGCCGTTCACGTCCACGGTCACCGAAGCGTTGCTCGTCGTGCGGACGCCGAGCACCTTCACGGTCTGGAAGTAGGTGCCGTTGTCGCCGGCCGGCTTGACGCCCCATTCCTTCAGATGATCGGCGATGTACGCACCGGCGAGGCCGAGGCCCTCGGTGAAGATCTGGCGTCCCTGGAGTTCGTCGGACGCGATATAGCTCAACCAGTCCTTCAGCTCGGCTGGCGTGATCGAATTGACGCCGCCGGCGGCGGACCGGGCCGGCGCGGCCGGCTTTTGCGCGCCCAGCCCGGCGACGAGGGCAGAGACGAGGAGCGTAGAGACAAGAAATCTGCGGGATCGCATAGAGGGCTGTCCTCCAGAAAACTGACAGTGCGTCGGATACGGACGGACCCGGACGGAAACCGCCCGAAACGAAGGCGATACACGGGGATACGCCGCGCCGCGCGCGGCCGCTTACTTGCGGAAGATTTCCCTGGGCATCTTCACATGGACCCCGACCTTCTGGTCCACCAGTTGGGTGACGATGACGTTGCCCGCGATGCTCGTGAGTTGATACGCCTCCTGCTTGTCGAGGCCGCGCGTCGCGACGAGAAAATCGATCATCTCCTGGATCGCGATCTTCGTGGCCTTGGTCAGGTCTTCGTCGGTGCCCATGGTGATGTAGTCGGTCGGCGTCTCGGCGCGCGGCCAGGCGAGCGTCATCCCCTTGCGCACGACGAGCTGCAGGCGCCCCCGCAGCGATGTCTCGATCGCGGTCTGATCGACCTCGCCGTCGCCTTGCGCCGCGTGTCCGTCGCCCACTTCGAAGAGCGCCCCCGCCACGTGCACCGGGATGAACAGCGTGGTGCCGGACACGAGCTCGCGGTTGTCGAGGTTGCCGGCATGCGTGCCCGGCGGCGTGCTGCTGACGCGACCCGCCGAGGCGGGCGGCGCCACGCCCATGCTGCCGAAGAACGGCTTCAGCGGCACGACGATGCCTGGCGCGAACGCCGCGGTCATCTTTTTCTTGTCGAGCGGAATGATCTTCGTGCCGCCGGTCGGCTTGCAGTTCTCGCGAAGAAAGCCGCTGCAGCCGTTGTAGCCGTACGGGATGGCGAGATCGATCGCGAGGATGCGCACTTCGAGCGCATCGCCGGGCTCCGCTCCCTCGACGTACACCGGGCCGGTCAGGATGTGACCGCCGGGGCCTTTGTCGGTCACGGCGTCCACAACGGCGCGCAGTGAGGCTTGAATATCGTCAGGCTTCACTCCGGCTGCCTCGAGCCGGCGCGGCGTGTTGGTCAGGAGCGTATCGACGTCGATGATGTCCCCCGACCTGATGCGAAGGACCGGTTTCGCCTCGGACCAGTAGTAGCCGTAGGCGACCGTTTGCGGCGTCGCCTCGAGCCGATGCGTCACGGGCTTTCCCGACTGCGCCCCGGCGCGGATCGGAACGAGCACCAGCGCCAGCGCCGCAAACAGAATCGTGATTCGCGTCATGGGTGCATTCTACAATTCACCAACCCACCAATTCACCAATTCGCCAATTCGCCAAGTTCTGTCAGGCCCCCGCCGAATGTGTAACGCAGCGGAATGCAGCACGGGGCGCGCGGAGGCCCAAGACGCTGCGATTCAATCACTTCGCGGCCTCACCGCTTGCGGCATTTCATTTGCGGGTGGCCCGGTCACCGGCGCTGCATCACCGAAGGGGGAGGCGAACCATGAGGCTCAGCGTAGGGTGGACTCTCGGCGCCGCGGTCGGCGTCATCGTCGTGATGCTGTTCTTCGCTATCGTCGCGGCGCGGATGGTCCAGACGCCTGCGGCGGCCCAATCACCGCAGGCGACCGAATCGCGCCGCTGAGGCTGCCGGTTGCGAGCCGCGAGGCTCAAACGTCCCTCTTGACTCGGGGCGGCGGCGGATCCATGCTGTGGCCAACTCGCCCCGTCAGGAGGCTAACCGTGGACGCACCACCGGACGGAGAGCGAGCCTGACGGGGTTCTGCCGCACCGCGCCGCACGGCTTCCGGATCGACATCCGGGCACGCGGTCCCAACCATTCCGGCGACAGGACCCCGGCCAGGCTCCTCTGACCCTTCCTCCCGCCCGCGCCGCCGATCCTCCTCGATCCTTGCATCCGCATGGGCTCTCGGAGCACACTATACACATGAAACGTACAAATCTTGTGCTCAATGAAGATCTGCTCGAGGAGGCCGTCCGCCTGGGCGGCGAGCGGACGTACTCGCGGACTGTCGAGCGCGCGCTCGAGGAATTCGTCCGGCGAAGGAAGGCCCGACGGATTCTCGAGCTGACGGGCAGCGGGTTGTGGGAGGGCGATTTGTCTGTCGTGCGCGAGGATGCCGCCACGTACCGGCCCCGCGGAAAGTCCCGCCGTGGTACTCGTTGACACGTCCGTGTGGATCGACGTGTTCCGGAAGCCGGCGCGCCTCCGGCTGGCCGACCTGGTCGACGTGGACGAGGTGGTGACGGTACTGCCGATCGTGCAGGAGGTGTTGCAGGGGTTTCGCGAGGAGCGGGCGTTCGCCGTCGCGCGCGAGGCCATGCTCGCCTTCACGATCCTGGAATCTCCGCTCGACGCGGACGTGTTTCTCGAAGCGGCCGGCCTGTATCGGGCGGCGCGGCGCGCGGGCCTCACCGTTCGCTCCGGCGTGGACTGCCTCATCGCCGCGTGCGCGTTGCGGCACGACGCGACGGTCCTCCATCAGGATCGCGACTTCGACGCGCTCGCGCGCGTCTCCCCGCTCAAAGCCCAATCGGTGACCCTCACCGCGCGGCACTAGCGCATCATTCCGGCCGGTGCCCGCTGTGAAGCAGCCGCTCGATCTTCTCGAGTCGGATGGCCATGGCTTGCTGGCCGGTACGGATCTGGTGCAGCGTGACGAGCGCCCACACCGCCGCCCCTGCGGGCACCAGCCAGAACAGGCCGATGAGCAGAATCACCAGGAGTTCGGGCAGTCCAATGGAACCGAGCATTCAGGCCTCCCCCCGCGCGACGCGCCGCGAGCCGCGGCTCAGGCAAGGCTCGCGCCGCGTTCGCGCAGCAGCGCCCGCGTGGAGGCCGTCGCACGGTCCCGAGGCGCAGCCCCTCGCCGCGTTCCCTGGGGCTTCCGAGCCGTACTACTCGAACCGCCATCTCGAAATCCCTGAAGAATCCCGTCGTCCCCGCGACGCGCTTGCCGCGCCTATTTCGTAATCCGCTTCACAGTGTAAGCGAACTGCACGGCCTTCCACTGTCCGTCGACGCGGACCACAAGCTCTCCTACCGGCGCGTCCCCTCTGCGCCCGTGCATGCGGAATCCGATGTCGGCTCCCGAGAGCACCGTGGGCTCGATCGGTTGTGTCGCGACAAGTCCTTGCGTGTAACCCCATGCCGCGGCGGCAAGAAGCGCGATGATGAACACGCCGCCGGTGAGCAGATGACGGAATGCGAGCTTCATATGTCCTCCTCGACAGACTCTCAGTGATCGGACGGCGCGGAGGACCAGGTGGTTGTCAAGGAAATTGCGCCGGCGTAGCGACGCGGACGAACACGGCGACGGTTTGCAGCGCGCTTCAGCGGATTGGCTCAGCCCCGAAGATCACGCCTGCGTTGTTGCTGATGTACGCCAACCCGCAGGGGTCCGTCCTGTCCTTGATCTTCATGAAACAACCCGGAAATTGAAGCCATCTCTAACGCTGCTCGAGATGGAGATCGAGTCGGCTCACGCCTTGAACGCCTCGACCCACCACCTGCGAACTCGGCGCGTAGTTCGGATGCGTGACGTACAGAAATGTCGTGTTGAAGCCGATCGTCCCTTCCGAAGGGCAGCCGAGATCGATGCGATACCAACCGTCCTGTCCGCTGGTTGTGGTTACGCCCGCGACAGAAACGGTCGCGCCGGCGACTGGTTGCAGCGTTCGGGCATCCACGAGCGTTCCATAGCGCGAAATGCAGGTGCCGGTGTCAACAAGGAGATCGCCGCGATACGTGGATCCCGTGACTCGCGCCATGCCGGCATGTCTGCCGTCCATCCAGACAGTAAACGAACCGATACTCGGCATCGACATGAGGTAAACGCCACTGGCGTCCGTCGTCGCGCGTGCCTCCTGTGCTCCGCCGGTGAACTGGACCACCACCCCTGGGACCGACGCGTTCGTGCCGAAGTCGAGTACCCGTCCGCGGATCCCATTCGCCGCGGTCAAGGCAATCGAGGCTGACAGGGACTTCCAGGTTCCAGTGATCGTGGCGCGGCCTTCATTGCGCACGCTCACGACACCGTCGGGCGAAACATCACATACGGTTTCGTCGGAGGTGCTCCAGGTGGTACCGGCGGAGGCATCGACCACCCAGCCGTTGTCGTACGCCACGAGTGCACGAAGCCGTGCGGATTCTCCGAGAAGCAGTTGCGTCCGGTCGGCAGAAATCGAGAGGGAGCCCGATCCGGGAGGAGCCGAACTCGGACTGGTCGTCGAGGGAGACGAGCCTCCGCATGCCAGCATGAATCCCAACGCTGCGACAAGAACACCTGCACGAGACATGTCCATCCTCAAAAGCCCGATTCCGGGCCATATCAACGGCCGCGTCGCGGGCGCCGCGGACCAGTGTGCAGCGGTTCGAGCACGACTTCCACGCGTGCCGGAAGCTTGTACGCTGCGCCCGTTAGGAAATCGATTCCCACGCCCACCGCCGGGAACACGAACGTGTACGCCACCTGCTGAGAGTGAGACCACGGATTGTCCGCCAGACCCTTCGGCCCGCTCAGCGGGTTCCAGGCGAAGAGCGCAAACGGGAGGTTTCCAGCCACCGCGCCACTGATCGATCTCTTCAGCGGCACGTCAACGGGCACATACCCCTCTTTCACGACGCGCAGAACGTGTCTGTCGCCGTTCCTCTTCAAGACCACCCGAACCGGCGTAATGCCCACGACCTGGCCCGCAAGAAGCACTTGCGCGCCGGTCGGCTCTGAGACGACTTCGACTGCCTGCGTTGCCGTACCCCGGCCAGGCGACGGAGCCTTGTGGACCACCGACGCACACCCGCCCAGCAGCAGTCCGGCTGCTCCCAAGCCAATCGCGAGCCCGCGCAGCGACGGCGATTGATCTGCTCCCGGTTGCGGCTGACCCGAATTCACAGTACGCACGCTCGTGCCACCGGCCTCTCAAGTCCCCGAACCACGCAGCGCGGGCAGGAGGAGCAGGATGATCTGCACGATGCTCAGCAGGGTGCCGAACGGAAGATACCAGAGACCGAGTGCCGCGCAGGCGAACATCCCCCACCAGGCCCACCGCCACCCCAACGCAAAGCACACCACGACCGCGAGCCATGCAACTCCGAGCACGAGATGAACGGATTTCATCAGAGTCGATCGCGGTTCGATCCCTGCCGCCGAAACGAGGCCGGCCCACGGCCCGAGCTGCCCGGCGTGCGGTCCCGTCCCCGGTGTCACGTAGTCCCCGAGCACGAGCGCACGACCACCGTCGAAGGCCAGCCAGCCAGCCTCGATACAGGCCAGGACGACGACGACCCATGCGAGCCAATGCATCCTTGGACCTGATACAGGCTCTTCGGTTTCTTCGATGATTCTTTCGTTCAAGAGGCCGTCTGACGTGCGGCCTGGGCTACAAGCCGAAAAACCCGAGCGCGGCCCACGTCTGCAGCTTCGAGGCGAGCGGCAGCGCGAGGCGCTGGTTCTGCTCGGGGACGCGTTCCCTGGCCTCGAACCGGCGCACCACCACGGTCGCGTCGGGCACGCCGGCGAGCACCTCTGATACGTCCACCTGGGACAAGCGCAGCCCCGCTGCATAATAGAGTTGTTTGCGAACCCACTCGAACTCCTCCTTCGAGAAGTTCGCTCGATTCATCGCATCGATCTGCGCCACCTTGGCATTCAGATAGACACCCTTGATGTCTCCGAACGCGAGCAGTGCGGTCTGGACCGACAGAGCGTGTGTTTCGCGCGCCCGCTCCAGATCCGCCTGGCTCCGCGCCAGGACTGCGATTCCGGCCGCCAGTTGCTTCTGGACTTCTTCCTCCACGACAGCGAACTTCGCGGTCTGCTCCGCGGTGAGTTCCCCGGAGGCCGGCGCCAGAAACTCAGCGCGGTTCTGCAGCCGCCGCTCTTCGAGCGTTTTCCCGCCAGCCATGGCCATGAGCGGCGAACCGAGGGGCCGGTACACTTTCACGTAGAAGGCGGTTCCCGCCGCGCCGACGACCAGCAGGAGCACGCCAGCCCCAATCAGGAGAGCGACTCCGGTTCTCTTCATGTCGCGCCTCGGCTTCAAACAGTCGCGGTCCAAAACCCGCCAATCGGCACCCTACGCCAGTCAGACTCTTTACTTTCATTGGCTTTGGCATGTTGCTCCTCCAACCATGCGCCGATGGGTACCGTTCGTCGAACTCGCTCCATCGTTCGCCGGCGCCGTCAGATGCATCTGGCTCTGATGTGGCGCCGCCTCAAGCGGGCTCTACGCCCATGAGACGTCGAATGGGCAGGTTGTCTGCGTACACTCGCCACATCGCCACTTGGCCATCACGTATCTCTGCCAGCCAGGCGGCAGGGACCTCCCACGTGCCGGCCTGCCTACCGGAACTTCCGCCGGCGAATGTTCCTCCGGCTGCGCCGAACAACGCGACGACTCCGTCGGCCTGAAGCGTCCTCTCGACCTTGATCCAGTAGTCCGGGACCAGGTCGAAGTAGTGCTTCCAGCCGGCCCGCATGGCGGCACGGCCGGCAACGTGATTGTCGAGGGCATCGATGAACACGTGGTCGTCGGTCATCAGCTCGCTCAAGCCGACGAGGTCGTGTTCGTTGATCCGGGCCACGAATGCGACCGCTACCTCCGCGGGTCGCATCCCTCCTCCTGAACTCCACATGACGTCGGGCGTCTCAGCCGCAGCGGCTCATGATCGCACCGGCCGCCGTCGACTGCAAACCGATGTTCGCCGGCGTCGCGCTGTCTACCACCTCGACGCTCACATCCGGCAGCACCGTTGACTGACCATCATCCCGCAAGACGCTGATCTGGGCTGTCGGATTGATCGGCGATACGAACGTGACGACAAAACCCGGTGCAGCCGCTTGTTCGGCAGCGCCGGTGTGATTGTGTCGAAGCCCGTGTCTCCACCCCTCATCGACTGGCGGCCTGATACCAGCGCCGCAGGCCCAGGGCGACCAGCGCGCCCGCGCAGAGACCCGGCAGTGTCGCCGCCACGTCGCGCCAGTCGAACGTATATATCCTCCGCACGAATGGCAGAATCTGCGCGAATTCCAACCCAAGCGCGACGGTCCCGGCCAGCCGCGTCGCCCGAGCGATCGTGAGGCGCGCGAATCGGCGCTCGCTGGACAGGATCACAAGCAGCAGTCCCGCCGGACCGATGAGGCTCGGTGCAATCCCGAAGACCACCGGATCGATGCCCAAGTCAAGACGGCGCGCTTCTTTGACCGGCAGGATCAGCACCCAGCAGATTGCACCGATGTACCCGTACATGCGCTTCAGCCGCTGAGACGCGCTAACAGTAGGTGCCGGCTGCATTCTGAGTGTCGGTCGGAAGAGGTGATCCAGCATTACTGAGCCGAGAATCGCAGACGGTACCGTCGCCGGTCGATCAGGTCCCTCCGCCAGCCAGCACCCTGGCGATCGCGGTGATGGTATTCCAGTTGCGCGTGGTGACCGGGACCCCAAAAAGCCGGTCGAACGTGCCAAGGTAGCTGATGACCTTCATGTGGCGCCGGTACACGCCGAAGACGAACCGGTTGTCCCTCGCGAGGATCTTCAGCAGCCACCTGCCGCTGGAAGGAAAGCTCATGGGCGTCAACGGCGCCGAGCGGGGGCGTTTGGACAGGACGCTCACGAAGCGGACGATGTCGTGTCGAACGGGCTGGTCCGCGAAATGATTCTGAGACATCAGTCTGACAATCTCGCGGCCCTCGCAGATCATGATCTCGGTCTCAAAGGGAAGCCTGCGTGCCAATTCGGCGCGGAGTTGCGCCCGGGTGACAGGCCGCCGGATCACGAAGGTGCCCGCCGCGCCGATGTTGACGGCATCGAGGTGCTTCAGTTGTTCGGCGAGCGGGCCAGGTCGGAAGATCCTGTGACCGCCGACGTTGACCCCTCTCAGAAGAACCACGAGTGCCACGCGTTTCCTCTCGATGTTGTTGACCAGGCTGACCAGCGTTTCACCGCACGATCAGGGCGCCGCGGGCTTGTCCCACAGAATCGTATAGCGCCACAACGCGTGGTCCAGGACGCGTGCGCCGGGCAGGATCCGATCGGCGAGCGCCCTGGCTTCATCGAACGAGAGGTATGTCTCGCCGGCGCCATGGCGGGCCCATGCCTCTCGCACGCGACGGCTCGACCGCAGACGGCCGGTGCGGACCAGGCAAATCAGGAGGGTGTGCGCGAGCGCGCTGCAGGACCGCAGCGTTTCGCGGAGACTGCTGTCGCGCCGAAGGTCCTGGACGATCAAACGGCCTCCAGGCCGGAGCAGCGCAGCCATTCGCGCGATCGCCATGTCGTAGGGCATGTGGTGAAGCACCGCGGCGGAGACGACGCAGTCGAAGCTGGCTTCGGCGAGCTCGGCCTCGAGAAAATTGCCGCAGATGAAAGACACGCCCGGGGCATTCTCCGCTCGGCGCGCCCGTTCGATCATCACAGGGGACAGATCGATGCCGACCACTTCCCTGCCGTCGGAGGCAATCGCAAACGCAAGACCCCCAAGACCGCAGCCGACGTCGAGCACGCGGACCGTCCCGGCGGGCACGAGAGAGGCCAGGAACCGATCGCAGCGATCCGAGCCGCTCCCCCGCGGACCGGCGAGCCGCGCGATTTCGTCGAAATCCGCCCGGACGCGTTCGGCGTCGTGCATCGCGTCAGCGCACGTCAACAGTCAAGGTGAACGGAGGGACCCCGAGCTGCGAGCAACGAGCAACGAGGCACGAATTATTCAGTGCTGAAGGCCTTGCGCGCATGTTGCGAGTGCAGCTCGTGCAGCAGGCGCATGACGTTGTAGGCGCTCATCTCGACGAGCACCGACGTCACATAGGTGTGCACATCGTCGCTCAGGAGCGGCTCGAGCTGCTTCATCGCCGCGGTGACGCGCTCCTCCTGCCGCTTCAGCTCCTCGCGCGAGACGACGCCGTCCTCCATCGCGTTTGTGAAGGATTCGAGCTTGGTGATCTGCTCCTGGATCACGGGATGCTCCGCCCTCTCGTCGAACCAGCTCGTTCGCGCCACGTGCCGCCTCCTTGTCATTCAGAGTGCGTTGACCAGTTGTTTGATCGCCGTCAGCCGCTCCTGCAGCTTCGCGCGGCCGCCGTCCGCGTCGATGCGCGCTGCAATCTGCGGCGGCAGGAACTGGCGATCCGTGCACTCGAGGATCGCCGCCGTCTCCTGCAGATCCCGCTCGAGCCCCTGCGTGGACGGCATGAACTCCGCCACGACCTGCGCCAGCGCCTCGCGCGTGATGTGATCGCTTCCCGCGATCAGCGACCGCCGCCACGCGCGGCCGACCATGCCCTCGATGTCCGCTCCCGACAGGTGCCCGCGCTGCGGGATCGGCGGCACGTCTTCCGGCGCGAGCCGCGATCCCATCTTGCCCGCCAGGATCAGGAACATCTTCCTGATCTCCTCGTCGTCGGTCGGGTAGAAGAGCGGAATGTGCACCTCCGCGCGTCCCTGGCGCTTGAGGTCGATCGGCAGCAGATCGGGGCGCGCCGTCAGCAGCATCCAGATGATCTGGCCGCGATACCGGGTGTCGCCCATCTGCGCCGCGATCATCCCGAACACGCGGCTCGACGTGCCGGAGTCCCCTTCCGCCTCGCGGCTCCCCAGCGCCGCGTCCGCTTCGTCGACGACGACGACGACGGGCCCCATCGCGCGCAGCACCGCGAGCACGCGCTCGAGGTTCCCTTCGGTCTCGCCGACGTACTTCGACCTGAAGTTCTTGAGGACGACGCAGGGAACGCCGATCTCGCCGCTGAGGCACTGCGCGATGAACGACTTCCCCGTCCCGACCGGCCCGCAAATCAGATATCCCATCGGCAGGCTGTCGAGCGCGCCGCGCTTGAGCAGCGCCGCGTCCTCTCGCAGCCGCGCCTTGGCCGCCTCGTGGCCGACGACCGTGTCGAGCGTCCACTTCGGCTCGATGAACTCCAGCAGCCCGTGGCACTGGCGCTCGAGCAGCCGCTTCTTCAGCGCGCGGAACACGACCGCGTCGAGTCGTCGCCCGGCCTCCCTCGCGGACCGGACGAGGACGTTGAGGTCCGTGAGCGAGATGCCCGCGGTCAGCTTCGCCAGCTCGGTCGCGTTGAAGTCCGAGAATCGCTGGAGCTCCTCAGCGGGCACCGTCGTCTCGAGAAACGCGTGGCGCTCCCGCTCGGCGGGCAACGGCACCTCGATGGAGGCGACGTGCGGGTTGCCGGTCAGACGATCGTTCAGGTCCACGAGCTTCTCGTCGATCAGCACGAACGCCATGTTCAAGCGCTTGACGTGCGGGCTCATCGCCCAGTTCAGCATCGTCACGAGCTGCGACGAGGACTGGAGGCTGAGCCGGCCGGGCTCGCCCGACGGGAACACGTAGGACGCCTGGTCCATGATGAGGGCGAGGCTCAGGCGATCGTCCTGCGGCGCCATGATGTTGTTGCGGACGAACCGGTCGATCGCGGCAAACGTCGCGGCAGGATCCTTGGACAGCGCGCTGAGATCGCCGACCTTGCGGTTGGCGAGCGGCACGATCTCCTTCAGCCGCTTCTCGTCGCGCCCCGCGAAGGCGCGAAGGCCCTGGCCGAGGTCGTAGTGCAGCACGATCGACCAGCGCCCGAACACCTGCTCGGTGAGGAACTCGGCGAGACTGCCGGTCCGCGCCGGCTCGGATTCGCTGATCTTGAAGAGGTCGTAGGTGTTGCCATGGAGGATGAACGCCGACGTGGTGCCGGAGAAATACAGGTCCGCGAGCTGCGACGCCCACGCGGGAAACCACTCAGGGAGCGTCTCCGGACGCCGGGGCGTGGCCGACTCAGGCGTCATTGCGGAGGACCTCGCGGAGATCGGTCTCGAGGATCGCCGGCGGCTCTTCGAGCTGGTCCGCGAGTCCCGTCAGGTGCTGCAGCTCGCTGACCGCCTTTTCCGTCTGCCGCATGCTCTCGGCGGCCGAATCGACCTGGCTGCTGAGGAAATCCGGATCCTGGCGATTGACGGCCATTTCGGCGAGCGCCTGGATCTTCCCCTCGATGCGATCCAGCTCGATCGACACGAACTCGCCGTTCTTCTTCGCGCGCGCGAAGTTGTCGAGCCGCAGCTCCGCCATCGCGATGCTGTCCTGGAGCGACCGCACGATCCGCTCGTCGCCCCCCGTCTGCGCGGCGGCGAAGTTCTTCCTGAGCTCCTCCAGCCGCGACGTGATGTCCTGCCCGTCCATGCTCTGTAGGAACCGATCGAGCGCGGTCTTCGACACGAGCAGGCGAAGGAACAGCCAGAGCAGCCGATCGAGTCCCGGCGTGCGGATCTCCTCCGCCGAGTTCGCCTGGACGCCGGTCGCGCCGCGCACGCCCGCCGCGATGCCGCGCATGTCCACGCACCGGGCGTGCAGCCGCTCGAACCGGCGGCGCGCGTCCAGCGGCAGTCCGCCCAGCATCGTGACGAGCGAGACCGGCGGCGCGGCCGGCGCCTGGTCGTCGCCGCCTCCCGTCCGAGCCGCATGCGCCTTCGCATCGATGGCCGCGCGGAACCGCGGCACCGAGATCAACCCGGTCAGGTACGTGACTTCTCCAGCCGCCACGAGCGGGAGCAGCACCGGCGCGAGCGGCGTCAGCGCGGCCGCGGCCGTGCCGCCGACAAAGAACAGCAGGTTCCAGCGGAAGAGGAACGCCTCCCGCAGGTACTCCTTGAGGCCGGCGCCTTCCGGCGTGGTCCCTGCCGTTGTTCCGAGAGGATCTCTGTTCATCAGTAGTCGCTAAAGAACAGTGTCCATCCGTGTCCTTCCCTGGTGATAGCTCTGTGTGCGTCCGTGTTTCAATCTCCGGCCTTGGTGGACGTTTCGAGCTTCTCGATCAAATCCCGGATCTCGAACACCAGATCGACGAACGATCGCTCGCGCTGCATCTCCTTCGGCGGCCGATCGGGGGGCGGCACCTGCATTTCCCGCAGGATGGTCCCCGGCGCCGACGAGAACACGTACACGCGGTCACCAAGGTACACCGCTTCCTCGATCGAGTGTGTCACGAAGAACACGGTCGCCTGCGCTTCCCGCCACAGGTTGACGAGCAGCTCCTGCATGTTCAGGCGCGTCGTCGGATCGAGCGCGCCGAACGGCTCGTCCATCAAGATGATGCGCGGCGAGAGGATCAGCGTGCGCGCGATGGCCACCCGCTGGCGCATGCCGCCGGACAGCTCGTGGGGATACTTCGGCGCGTCGCGCGTGATGTCGAGGCCGACCTTCGCGATCCACTCGCGGGCGCGCTCCCGCCGCTCCTTCGCCGCCACGCCGCGGCACTCGAGGCCGAACGCGACGTTGTCCTGCACCGTGCGGTTGTCGAACGACGTGTAGTCCTGGAAGACCATGCTGCGATCGGAGCCCGGGGGCCCGACCGGCTTGTCGGCGACGAGAACGGCTCCCTCGCTGGCCGGGTGGTGCGGCGGCAGCCCCGCGATGAGCCGCAGCACGGTGGACTTGCCGCAACCCGACGGCCCGAGGATCGCGATGAACTCCCCCTTGCCGGGGCGGTCGTCGACGGTGAAGTTGACGTCGCGGATCACCGTCGTCGCGCCGAAGCGCTTCGTCACGTTCTGGAACTGGACGACGTTCGGCATCACTCCTCGACGACGCGGTAGGGGAACAGGCCGCGCTGGAACCAGAAGAGGAGGCGGTCGATGCCAAAGGCCAGCAGCCCGATGATGAGCAGGATCAGGATGATGTGCTCGGACAGTCCGCGGCGCTGGCTCGTCATCAGCAGGTAGCCGAGGCCGTGCTTCGCGTTGATCAGCTCGGCGAGCATGATGTAGCCGAACGCGAGGCCGAACAGGTGGCGCAGGCTGTTGTAGATGTCGGGCAGCGCCATCGGGACGAGCACCTTCCGCACGATCTGCGAGGAGCTGGCGCCGAGGGTCTGCGCGGTTTCGACGTAGCGGTCCGGCACCGCCGTGATCGCGGCCACGACGTCCGAGTACACGAACGGCACGCACGCGATGAAGATGAACATCACCTTCTGCGTCTCGTCGATGCCGAACCAGAGAATGGTGAGCGGGATCAGCGCGGCGACCGGGAGGTTCCGGCCGAAGAGCGCGAGCGGCGCGCCGGCCGCCTGCACGACGCGCCACGAACCGGCGACGATGCCGATGGGGATCCCGACGGCGGCGGCAAGCCCGAAGCCCACGAGGACGCGTTGGAGCGTCGCCGCGATGCTCTCGACGAGGCCGCGGTCCTTCCACAGCGACGGAAAGCTGCGGAACACCTCGAGCGGGCTCGGCAGGATCACCGGAGACACGAAGCGGTTTTCAGGGCTGGCGCCGTAGGTCGCGAGCCACCAGAGCAGGAGTACGAAGGCCACTCCGCCCACGCCGACGAGCCGCCGCGCGGTCGGCCTCGGCGCGACCCTGAGCGCAAACAGCGCCCGTTTCGGTGCGGCGGCCATCTACTTGGGGGCCGTCGCCTCCGCCGGATACACCTTGATCTCGACGCGGCGGTTCTTCGCGTGGTTCTCCGGATCGGACGGATCGGCGGGACGATCCCACCCCATGCCCGCCGTCGAGAACTGGTTGGGCTGCAGCGACGAGAACTTGCGCACGATTGCTTCCTTCACGGCGTTCGCGCGGTTCAGCGACAGCTCCTGCACGAGGCTCTTCGGCACCTGGGCCTTCATCGACCCGTCGGTGTGCCCTTCGATCACGATGCGCGCCGCGCCGTACTGGCCGGCGAGCTTGCCGACCTCCTCGACGACGAACCCGACGTTCGGATCGTAGAGCTCCTCGACTTCCCTCCCCTCCGCGTTGCGCGTGATCTTCTTGGTGAGGTCCCAGGAGTTCGGGAAGAAGTGGATGACGACCGTCTTCGTCAGGATCTCGGTGCTCTCCCCCTGGATCGACCCCGCGGCCGACGGCGCGAACTGGATGTCGTACTCGTTCTTCTGCGAGGCGTACTTCTGCTCGCTCGCGAGCTTCTGGATGATCGAGAAGTCCATCACCTGGTCGAACGGCGTCTGCTGCGTGACGGCGTTGATCTTCTTGTAGAGGAAGTACGCGGTGTTCCAGGTCCGCTCGAAGTTGGTCGGGTTGTTCTGGTTCAGGAAGAACTCGCGGTTCTCCGCGTAATTGGTCGAGTGCGCGTCGCCGAGCATCCCGAGCGTGTCGCTCTCGGGGATCGAGTAGCCGGCGGCCATCAGCTTCGCGACCTTCTGCCGGTTCTCCTGCGTCTTCAGGTCGATCATCGCGTCGAAAATGCCGCGGACGATCCCTTCCATGATGTCCGGGTTGTCCTTCGCGAAGTCCGCCCGCGCGAACCAGATGTCGGCGATCAGCTTGTTCGCGGTGGCCGTCGTGACGATCAGCTTGTTGCCGCGGACCTTCTCGAGGTTGTAGATGTCGGGCGCCCAGGTGACGCATCCGGCGAGCCGCTTGTCGGCGTTGAACGCGGCGGCGGCCTGGAAGGCGTCCTGCGTGAACTTGAAGTCCACTTCGGCCGGCTGCACGCCGGCGTTGATCAGCGCGTTGAGCACGAAAAAGTGCGACGGCGAGTTCTGCGCGAGCACCACCGTCTTCCCGCGCAGCTCCGCCATCGTCTTGATCGCATCGCGGACGACGATGCCGTCGCCGCCGTTCGACCAGTCGACCTGCTGGTAGACGCGCGGCATGACGCGCGAGTCCTTGCGCAGCCCCTCGAGGAACAGCGGCACCATGTCGAGCGTGGCCCAGCCGACGTGCAGGTTGCCCGCCGCATACGCATCGCGCATCGCGATCGGGTCGTCGATCAGGACCAGCTCGACCTTGAAGTCCTTGCCCGAGGGGCTCTTCCACAACTTGCCCGGCTTGAACCCGTTGTTCGCGTAGATAATCGGGCCCCAGCCCGCCCACACGTTGATGGCGAAGCGGACGGTGCGATCCGCCATCGCCGTGTAGTTCGAGATGCCCTTGACCTCGGGCAGCTTCGCCGCGGCGACGTAGTTGTATTCCTTGACCGTCGTGATGCCCGAGGTGTCCGGCGCCTCGGCGCCCCCCTTCATCTGCTTCAGCTCTTCCTGAGAGAAGGTGCCGGAATCCCGCTTCGGCCCGATCGCGCCGTACCGCCAGAGCGCGAGGCCGACGAGCGCGAGGACGACGACGAGCACTGCGACGTAGAACGCTGGTTTCGGCTGTCCGTTCGCCATAAGTGCAGACTCCTGTCCGCGTTAAGAATTCGTCTGTTTCTCGGCCACCGGCTCGGTGGTCGCGGGACCGAGGTCCTTCGCCGTCTGCGCGACCGGCGTGGTTTCGGGAGACTTGAGGCCGAGCTCCACCTCGAAGTCCGTGAGCGCCTGCTCGGCGAGCTGCGCCTGCATGCGCTCCTCGGCATCGATCGCGGCGATGCCTTTGGCCGAGAGGTCCGCCGCGACGCGCACCTTGCCGCGGTTCTGATCGATCTTCTGCTGGATGACGGCCTCGATCTCGCCGAAGTCGGTCGTGAGGTTCATGTCGAAGGTTTCCGACAGCTTGGCGATCTCCGCCTCGGCGCTGCTCATCTTCAGCTCGGCGTCGTACTTCTGGATCTTGTCGCGCAGCTCGATCAGCTTCTCGTTGGCGTGCTGGATCTTCTTCAGGCTGTTGCCGTAGGCGGTCTCGTGCATCTGGAGCTGCTGCTCGTTCGCGGCGTGCTCCGTCTTGGCTTTCTGCAGCTCCAGGGCGAACTTGGCCGCCGTCACGCGATCTCCGGCCTTGAGGTACGCCTTCGTCTCCGCCTCGAGCTTCTGCACGTGCGAGCGGTTGGCCTGGACCTGGCGCGTGACGCGCTCGACGAGCCCGCGATATTGCTCGAGGCCGACGCGGCCTTCCTTCAGCTGGGCGACCGCCTGGTCGTACTCGTAGCGCATCTGCGCGACGGGATCCGCTTCCCAGAAGAGGTTGGCGACCTTGTTGATCTGCGCCATCATCGCGGACCAGAACTTGTGGAGGATCACGGGCGTCTCCTTGTGCCAGTTGTCCGACGTAATTACTTCTTGACGGGTTCCCGCTCGCCGGCGTCGATCGCCTCGGCCAGGATCTTGCCCTGGTAGACCCCTTCGAGCGCCGCCTGCAGCTCGCCGCCGGTGCCGGCGCCCAGGACGTCGCCGCCGACCTGCTTCAGGAACGCAAACTTCACGGGGCTCGTGTCGAACGCGACGAAGTAGATCTGCACCGCTCCTTCGCTCTTCCTGTAGATGTCCCGCGCCACGTCGTCCGGATCCCGGCCCGTCGTGTTGTCGCCGTCGGTCACGACCAGAATGTACTTCCGGAAGACGCCGGCTCGATAGAGCGCGGGCCGGGCTTCGCGCAGCGCGTCGCCGATGGCCGTGCCGCCGCCCGGTCGCGGCAGATTGGCCAGCGCGGCACGGACCGTCTCGCGATTGTAGCGTTGAATGGGCAGCAGCTCGCGCGGGCTGCTCGCGAAGCTGTAGATGCCGATTTTGATCGGAAAGTCAGGGCGCTTCGCCACGAACGCGTCGGTCGCGTTCAGCATCGTCTCCAGCGCCTCGCGCGCGATGACGTGCTTCGGCCGGCTCTCGCCGGGCGGGTCTTCCTTCATCGAGCCGGAGGTGTCGACGAGGATGGCGACCGCGGCACCCAGACCCTCTTCGACCTCCGCCTGATACGGCGCGGACTCGCTGGCGCGCGCCGGTGTCCCGGCCTGCTCGGGACGGTCGGCTCGCCGGCTGCTCTGATAGAGGCTGAAGGCGAGCACCGCCGCCAGCACCAGGTAGCCGACCGGGCTCCCTCCCCTACGCGTGCTCATGGCTCTGTTGCCTCGCTCTTGCGCAGCCTCAAACGCCCCCCGCCGCCGTGTTGCGCAGCCCGCCAGGGCCGCCCGACAGGAGCTGCTGAAACGGGCGGAAATGCGTCTTGCAGTCTAGCGTCGGGTGCCGGCCGAATCAAGCCGGCCCCGGCGAGTTGCGGCTGGACGGCGGTGAGCGTAGCCGCACGAAGACAGCCCTGTGCCGGGTGTCCCGCCGTCCCGCCGTCCCGGCCGTCCCGCCGTCCCGCTGAGACGCACCCACGGTTTTCACCGCACGAAGACCACAAAGCACACGAAGGACACGAAGACAGCAAAGCTCTTTTGGATCCCTTTCTCAGTCTTCGTGAACTTTGTGAACTTCGTGCTCTTCGTGCTGAAAAGCCGTCGGCTCGTGCATCGTCGGGGTGTGTATCGGCGGGATGTGTTCGATGGACTGAGCGGCGATCTTCGAGTGTTAGAATCGGCCGCATGCCTAAGCTCACCGCCCTCCTCCTCGGCGGCGTCGTGTGCGCGGCGCTTGGTATTCATACGGCCGCGCAGACTTCCCCCTACGATCTGCTCCTGAAGAACGGCCGCATCGTGGACGGCACCGGCGCCGCCTGGTATCGCGGCGACGTAGCCATCACAGGAGACACGATCGCGCGCATCGCGCCGGCGATTGGCGCGCGGGCGGCGCGCGTCGTGGACGTGCACGGCGCGGTGGTGGCGCCCGGGTTCATCGACATCCACACGCACGCGCGGCGCGGCATCTTCGACGTCCCCACGGCGCCGAACTACGTCCGGCAGGGGGTCACGACCGTCATCGAAGGACCTGACGGATCCTCGCCCGTCCCGCTCGCGCCCTTCCTGGCGAACCTCGAGAAGCTCCAGAAGTCGCCGAACATCGGCAGCTTCATCGGCCAGGGCTCGGTGCGCTCGGAGATCATCGGCAACGTCGATCGCACGGCGACCGCCGAGGAAATCGAGAGCATGAAGGCGCTGGTCGAGCAGGGCATGAAAGACGGCGCGTTCGGTCTGAGCACGGGTTTGTTCTACGTGCCCGGCACGTTCACGCCGACGAGCGAAGTCATCGAGCTGGCCCGCGTGGCCGGGCGTTACGGCGGCGTGCACGTGTCGCATCAGAGAGACGACGCGTCGCGGGTGATCGACAGCGTCAAGGAGACGATCGCCATCGGCGAGGAGGGGGCCTGCCGACACAGGTGACGCATCACAAGGTGGTCGGGCAGGCGAACTGGGGCAAGAGCGTGGAGACGCTCCGGCTGATTGACGACGCGCGCGCCAGGGGCGTCGACGCCACGATCGATCAGTATCCGTACACGGCATCGAGCACGAGCGTAGCGGCGGCGCTGCTGCCCGCGTGGGCACTGGAAGGGGGCCGCGAGGCGCAGGCGGCGCGGCTGAAGGACCCCGCGCAGCGCGCGAAGATCAAGGCCGAGAGTATCGCGATGATTCGCGACGAGCGCGGCGGCGGCGATCCGAAGAACGTCCAGTTCGCGAGCTGCGGCTTCGACGAGTCGCTCTCGGGCAAGACGCTCGCCGACCTCACGGTCGCGCGCGGCATGCCGCCCACGATCGAGAACGCGGCGGAGACGACGTTATGGCTCGTCGAGCGCGGCGGATGCCAGGGCATCTTCCACGCGATGGACGAGAAGGACCTCGAACGGATCCTGCGCCATCCGGCGGCGATGATCGCGTCGGACGGCGAGGTGCCGATCTTCGGCCGCCGGAACCCGCATCCGCGCAGCTATGGCACCTTCGCGCGCGTCCTTGGCGTCTACGTGCGCGGGAAGAGGGTGATAACGCTCGAGGACGCGGTCAGGAAGATGACCTCCTTCCCCGCCACGCGCCTGCGCCTCGGCGACCGCGGGATCCTGCGGGCGGGCATGAAGGCGGACATCGCGGTGTTCGACCCGGCCACGGTGCGCGACACGGCCACCTACCAGCAGCCGCACCAGTACGCCGAGGGGTTCTCAATGGTCATCGTCAACGGCCAGGTGGTTTACGAGAACGGCGCGATGACCTCCGCCCGTCCGGGCCGGGTGCTCTACGGGCCTGGGAAACAGTAGCCGCGATCCTCGCAGAAGGATGTCCAGATGGGATCCGCCGACGTCCCCGGCTCCACGCGCTGTCGGACGGTCGACGTGTTGCGCGGCCTGACGATCATCTGGATTACCGCGTTTCATTTCTACGCGGATACGCGCGGCGGGCCAGGGCCCATCACCGCGTCCATGTTCAGGCGGGCGTTGGCAGAGATGGACGTGTGGTCCCTGACGGACCTGGCCGCGCGGACCTTCGTCGCGCTCCCGTCCTACCGCCTCGACGTCTTCCTGGCGGTCACCGGCCTGGTGCTCACGCTGTCGCGGCCCGTCCCTGCGATGACGTTCTGGCGGGTTCGCGCCCGAGCCATCCTTCCCAATTACTGGTGCGGAAGCATTGCGGCTGCCGTGCTGCTCGTTGGCCTCGCCCTGCTGCGCTCCAGCCTCAAGGGCACTGCCGGAGCAGTGGAAATATCGGATGGAACGCTGCTGGCCCGCGGACTCTATCACTTCGAATGGGGAGACCTCGTGAGATCCCTGTCAGTCGTGGGCCGGCTGCACGACACGCGCGCGATGCAAGTCGTCGCGCCGTCCCTTTGGTATGTGCTGCTGGCGATGCAGTTGTACCTCGTCTTTCCGCTGCTCCGATGGCTGATGGAGAGACTGGGCAGGTGGACGTTCCTCGGACTCTGCCTGGCGATCATGTGCATCGCGCGGCACTGGGTGCTGAATGGTTGGGCACTGCGCGGCTTCGGCATATCCGGCACGCTGATCTACTTTCTGCCGTTTCGCCTGGTGGGACCTGCGCTGGGAATGGTCGGGGCCACGTGGCTGCGGCAGCGCCGCACGCTTCAGCCGACGCGAATGGCGTCGGTGGTGCTCGCCGGCCCCGCTATTGCGGTCGTGCTCGGTACTCTGTGGTACGGTGCCGATTCGGCGCGTCACGGAATCCTCGGCGCGACGATCCCTCTCGTCATCGGATTGCCGGCACTCTGGACCATTTCGTCGGGATTGCTTCACGTGCCGAGGGGAGCCACGCTCGTCACCGGGATCGGCAGACATTCCCTGTCAGTTCTGGTCGTTCAGGACTTCCTGCGTCTGATCACCGGAACCGCCATCGCGCTGTGGGGCCGCCTCGACGCGCTGACGTGGTACCTGCTGCCTCTCTATCTGGTGACCGCAGTGGCCCTGACGCCACTCTGGGGGCCGATCCCGGAGAGGGCCGCCGCTCTGGTGGGGTGGAATCGGCAGCGGCGAGCCCCAGTTGGAGTTTCTTGATGCGCCCGACGTGCATCACGGGGGCCGCCACGCGCAGCGCATGGCGGACGCGGGCTGAAAGTATGGCTCCAGGCCCGCACGGCACTATATTAGGAGGTCGGACATACATCGGAGGGTTCATGCGTGCATTACGCGCGACAGGCGTCATCATCCCGCTCCTTCTCACCGCTTCCCTTTCCGCCCAACCGGCACGGCCGGCGGCGCCATCCGGCAGCGTCCTCCCCTTCAAGGCGTCCGAGACGACGCTCCCGAACGGCCTGAAGGTGATCGTCGTGCCCACCGGATTCCCGAATCTGGTGACGATGCAGATCCCCGTGCAGACCGGTTCGAGAAACGAAGTCGAGCCCGGCAAGTCCGGGTTCGCGCACTTCTTCGAGCACCTGATGTTCCGCGGCACGCCGAACATGCCGCCCGAGAAGTACCGGCGGATCATGACGAACGCCGGCGCGCGCGAGAACGCCAGCACCGGCGACGACTTCACGCGCTACTACGCGACGTTCGCGAAGGAGGATCTGCCGACGATGGTGGAGACCTACGCGGACATGTTCCAGAACCTGTCGTACGCGGAGGGGGATTTCAAGACCGAGGCGCGCGCGATCCTGGGCGAATACAACAAGAACAGCGCCGAGCCGCTCCAGAAGCTGTTCGAGGTCCAGCGCGAGCGCTTCTATCAGGCGCACACGTACAAGCACACGACGATGGGCTTCATCAAGGACATCGAGAACATGCCGAACGAGTACGAGTACTCGAAGCTGTTCTTCCAGCGCTGGTACCGCCCGCAGTTCACCACGCTCATCGTCGCCGGCGACGTCACCCCGGAACAGGTGCTGCCGCTCGTTGAGAAGTACTGGGGCGGATGGACGGCCGGCGCGCCCTCCGCGACGGAGATCCCGAAGGAGCCGGCGCCGAAGGCCGCGCAGTACGTGCACGTCCCATGGCCGAGCGACACGCTCCCCTGGGTGACCGTCGGCTACCTCGGCCCCGCGTTCGACGAACACAGCAAGGAGACGCCCGCGATGGACATCCTCGCGGCGCTGTACTTCGGCCCCACGTCCGATCTGTACAAGCGGCTCGTCGTGACGGAACAGAAGGTGGACGACCTCGGGGTGGACACACCGACGGGCGTCGACCCGTCGCTGTTCACCGTGCTCGCTCGCGTCAAGAACCCGAGGGACGCGGTGTACGTGCGCGATCAGATCATGGCGACGCTCGCCGAGTCGCGCGCCGCGCTCGTGCCGGCCGCGCGGCTGGCCGACGCAAAGTCCTTCAACAAGTACGGCTTCGCGCGGTCGCTCGACAGCACCGAGCGGATCGCCGCCGTGCTGTCGTCGTTCGCGCCGTACCGGCGCTCGTTCGACACGGTCAACAATTACTACCGCACGCTCGACACGCTCACGCCGCAGGACCTGCAGGCGGCCGCGCGCACGTATTTCGTGGACAACAGCCTCGTCGTCGCGACGCTCTCGAAGGACCCGCTGCCGGCGGGCATCGAGCCTCTGCCGTCGCTCGACGCGATCAAGCCGGCGGCCCAGGCCGCGACACCCGAGTCGAAGCCGGCGGTCACCCCGGTTCCGATCGCGGCGGAGGCCGGCGCGGGCGCCGGGATTCCGCTCGTCGAACAGAAATCGGCGATGCCGCAGCTCGACGTCAAGCTGCTCTTCAACGTGGGCTCCGCGCACGATCCGGCGGGCAAGGAAGGACTGGCGGCCCTGACCGCCGCGATGATTGCGGAAGCCGGCTCGAAGGCGCTCACCATCGACCAGATCCAGGCCGCGCTGTACCCGATGGCCGGATCGCTCAGCGGCCGCGCCGACAAGGAGATGACGACCTTCACGGCCGTCATCCATCGCGACAACTGGCGCCCGTTCCTCGCGGTCGTGCTTCCGCAGCTTCTGGAGCCGGGATTCCGCGACCAGGATTTCAAGCGGCTGAAGGAAGACCAGCTCAACGCGCTGACGCAGGACCTGCGCTCGAACAACGAAGAGGAACTGGGCAAGGAACGGCTGCAGACGAACATCTTCCGCGGTACGCCGTACGGACACGTCGCGCTCGGCACGGTGTCCGGCATCAATGCGATCGCGCTCGCCGACGTGCAGGACTTCGCGCACCGGATGTATACGCGCGCGAACCTGACGCTCGGCGTGAACGGCGACGTCCCGGCGGAGATGCTGCGGACCGTCCAGGCGAATCTGGCGAAACTGCCGGAAGGGCCGGCTGCGGCAAAAGCGACGGTGCGCGTGGAACGGGCGTCGGGCATCAACGTCGAGATTCTCGAGAAGGACACGCGCGCGACGGCCATCTCGTTCGGTTTCCCCACCGGCGTGACGCGGGCGCACCCGGACTTCGTCGCGCTGTCGGTGGCGCGCGTCTGGCTCGGCGAGCACCGGGCGTCGTCAGGGCGGCTCTACGACCGCATCCGGCAGGTGCGCGGGATGAACTACGGCGATTACGCCTACATCGAGGCATTCCCCCGCGGGATGTTCCAGTTCTTCCCGGACCCGAACGTCGCGCGCCAGCAGCAGATCTTCGAGATCTGGATCAGGCCGGTCGTGCCGGTCAACGCGCACATGTCGCTCCGGATTGCCATCTACGAGCTGCAGAAGCTCGTCGACAAGGGGCTGACGCCGGCCGACTTCGAATCGGCCCGCATGTACCTGATGAAGAACGTCTACGTCATGACCGCGCGGCAGGACCAGCAGCTTGGCTACGCGCTCGACTCCAGGTGGTATGGCATCGGCGAATTCACCAAGTACATGAGAGATGCCCTCCAGAAACTGACCGTCGAGCAGGTGAACGCCGCCGTCAGGAAGCACCTGGCCGCGAAAGACCTCTCAATCGTCTACATCACGAAGGATGCCGCCGCGCTGAAGCAGGCGCTCGTCAGCGACGCGCTCTCGCCCATCAAGTACGACGCCGACAAGCCACAGGAGTTGCTGGACGAGGACAAGACCATCGGCGCGATGAAGCTCAATATCGGGGCTGAGAACGTGAAGATCACGCCGATCGCCGACGTTTTCGTGCGCTGAACAGGAGAAGGGGAGGAGGGGAGGACGTCTCCCTTCCTCCCCTACATCTGTTTGTTCTTGGAAGGCTTCCCTGCTCTCCTTCTCCTGTTTCGCTTCTCCTCCGCAAGATGCAGTTTGTGGAGCATCCGGTGCAGGACGGGCGCGATCAGGAGCGCGGCGGCGCCCAGAAAGACGATGCCGGCGTAGAGGGCGTACAGCCCCGCGAACAGCTTGCCCGCCGTGCTGTCGAAGGACCCGACCGGGCCCATCCCGCCGAGCAGCATCGTCGAATTGACAAAGGCGTCGACCCAGGACTCTTGCGAAAGCCAGTGGAAGCCGGCCATGCCGATGGCCAGCGACAGCAGCAGGACGCCCAGCGCCCATAACGAATGGCGGCCGAGGCGTCGGAAGAACTGGGCGCGTGGAAGGAGCGGTTCGTGCCGTGGCTCGTACATGGCGGCCGCACTTTAGCACGAGCTCAGGACGCAACCGGGACAGTTCCCTGCTACCCTCTGCTCTTCCCGCCGTCAGAAGCGGAAGCCGCGCCGAACGGCCAGGTGCCGGCGATCCGCCGGACTCTCGTATAATCGCGCGCACCTGGAGACTGCCCTGATGAAAACACTGATTCCCGCCGTTGCCGTCACGATCGCCCTCTGCGGAGCCGCTGCCGCGCAGCCGCCCTCGGCCCCGGCCGGCGCCCCGCAGCCGGCCTCATCCATCGCGGCCCGGACGTCCGGCCTGGAGCGGCACGACGGATACGTGCCGTTCTATGTCGATGCCGCGCGCGGCCGCGTGCTGCTGGAGGTGCCGAAGCTGGACGAGGACCTGCTCTATTTCGTGCAGGTCGCCAAGGGGATCGGCAACGTCGATCTTGGCGTGGACCGCGGCGCGGGCGGCGCCTCGAAGGTGATCGCGTTCACCCGCCAGGGCAACCGCGTCGTCATCGTCGAGCGCAACCTGCGGTTCCGGGCGACCGGGGGCAATGCCGCGCTTCAAGAGGACATGGAACAGTCGTTCGCCTCCTCGATCCTGGCGTCGCTGCCGATCGAGGCGGACGAAGACGGGCGGCTGCTCGTCGACGCGACATCGTTCGTCTTGCGGGATGCGATGGACCTGGAGGGTCAGTTGCGGCGGCGCAATCAGGGCGCCTACCGGTTGGACGCGGCGCGCAGCAGCGTCTACATGCCGCGCACGACGGGGAACCCTGACAACACGGAAATCGAGACGACCGTCACCTACGCCGGGGACACCCCGGGACCGCTGGTGAGCCGCGTCACGCCCGATGCGCGCGCGTTGACGATCCGGCTGCACCAGTCGTTCATGCGCGCGCCGGCCGGGTATCGTCCACGCGTGGCGGACCCGCGCATCGGCGCGATGGGTCTGACGTTCCGCGACTACTCGACGCCGTACAACAAGCCGCTCGACGTGCAGTGGGTTCGGCGGTTCCGGCTCGAGAAGAAAGACCCGGCGGCGAGGGTGAGCGAGCCGAAGAAGCCGATCGTCATCTATCTGGACGCGGGCATCCCGGACCCGATCAGGCCGGCGATGCGCGAGGGGATTCTGTGGTGGAACCAGGCGTTCGAGGCGGCAGGTTTCCGCGACGCGATCCAGGTGAAGGATCCCACGCCGGACATCGACCCGCTCGATCCGCGCAACTCGTTCGTGTTCTGGGTGAACCGCGACGATCGCGGGTTCTCGGTCGGCGGCAGCCTCGCGGACCCGCGCACGGGAGAGATCCTCGCGGCGCGCGCGCGCCTGGACTCGCACCGCATCCGGACGATCGCGGACTACTGGCGCAGTTACCGGATGGGGCCCGCTTCGGACGCCGGTCTGGCCGACGGCTTTCCGGCCGCGGAGTGTGCCGAGTTCCTCGCGCCGTTCGACGCCGTGCTCCTTCAGGCCGCCGCGCAAACACCCGGCCCGATGGCGCGCACCCAGGAGGCGCTCGTCGCCACGCGCCAGGCGCTCGTCACCGCGCACGAACTGGGCCACACGCTCGGCTTCGGCCACAACTGGGCGGCCAGCATCAACAACAACGCCTCGGTGATGGAATACCCGTCGCCGCGCATCACGCTGACGGCGAGCGGCGACATCGATCTCAGCGACGCCTTCCAGCGGGCGATCGGCGAATACGACAAACTCGCGGTGCGCTACTCGTACACCGAGTTCCCGGCGGGCCAGGAGGCAGCCGGCCTCGAGGCGATCATCGCCGAGATGCGCCAGCGGAACATCCTGTTCACACCCTCCGCCGATCCGCGGTGGAACCGCTACGACGATCTGGCGAGCCCCGCCGACTACCTGCGCGAGACGCTGCGACAGCGCAAGGTGCTGCTCGAACGCTACGGTCCCGCCGTCCTCGACACGGGGGACCCCTATGGCGATCTGCGCGGCATGGGGCTGTGGATGACCTACCTGCACAACCGATGGGCGATCGACACCGGCGTGCGCTACATCGGCGGGCTGTACGACAACCTGGCCGTCAAGGGAGAGTCCATCGCGCCGACAGCAATCGTGCCCGCGGCGCTGCAGCGCGACGTGCTCAAGCAGTTGATGGAGGCCATTCAGCCGGCGAACCTCGCGATACCCGAGCGGCTGCTCGTCGATCTTGCGCAGCCGGTGGGCCGCGAGATCGAGGAATTCAACATGCCGACCGGCGCGGCGTTCGACCATCTGGCCGCGGCCCGCACGCTGTCGGCCATGGTGCTCGAGCAGCTCCTCGAGCCCCAACGGTCCGCGCGGCTCGTCAGCTTCGCCGATCGTCAGCCGAACGCGCTCACGCTTCCCGAGGTGCTCCGCCAGGTGATGGCGGCGACGTGGACGGCTCCCAGGGACGCGGACGCGAAAGCGCGATCGCTCCGCCGCGTGACGCAGCGCGCCGCCCTCGACGCCATCATGATTCTCGGCGCCAGTCCGCAGGCAACGCCGGAGGTGCGGGCCGTCGCGCTCAACGAGGTGTCACGGCTGAAGACGACGCTGACGGGCATGCACGACGCCGACGCGGTGACGGAAGCACACTTCAGGCAGGCACAGCGCGACATTACGAAGTATCTCGAGAACCCGACGGCGTACGCGCCGAAGTCGTTCGCGCTCCCCCAACCTCCGGGAGCACCGATCGGGAGTCGAGACTAGTCAGCCCCTAATGGGCTGACCCACAGGGGTCCTGTGCGGATTGGAGGCTAAGGAGACTGGATGCGGCAGCACCGTGGCGAGCGGCTGTGCTCGCTGGTCGTCCTCGGGGCAGCGCAGCCGGGCTCCTCGTGACGGTCCTCTCGGCCATGCTTGCACGATCGACTGTCCTCCACGGATGGGTTCTTCCACCCTTCCTTATGCTTGCTCGGCTACTGGGGCAGCGGCTGGCTGTTCGCCGGGCCGATGCTGCGCGCGGAGCGGGCGCTCGCCGCGTTCGACCGTGCGGCGCGGGTGCGTGAGATCGCCGGACGTACGCGCCCGCGCTCGTCGAGTTGCTGGAAGTCGCGTACGGCGTCGTGTATCCGTCCATCCCGACCGCGTTGGCGATCTACATCGCCGTCAGCGCCGTTCCGAATCTCGATCGCTTCTGGGCCGTCATGGTGATCACCGACTACATCTGCTTCGGGTGCCTGCCGTGGATTCGGACGCGCCCGCCTCGCCCTCGAGCCGCACGCTCCCTGGCACTCGAGGGTGCGCCGCTTCAACGAGTGCCTGCTCGGCGTCGCGAGCATCCACGTGAACACGTTCCCGAGCGGCCACGCCGCCGAAGCGCTGGCGGCCGCGCTCATCGCCGGCGCCTCTCCCGCTGCTTTTGGAATGATGCTGGTGTGTGCCCTTGCAATCAGCGCGGGGCCATCTTCGGCCGCTACCACTACGCACTCGACGCGCTGACCGGCCTGGCCCGTCGCGCTCGTGGTGTGGCTCTCGCTGCGGTGAGACTCGTGGACCTTGTGGAACCGTGATCGTTGCTCACTCCTCGCGCAGGGCGGCGAACGAATCACGCCGGCCAACCCGATACGCGATGGCGGCGAGGGTGACTCCGGTCGCGGCCAGGAACAGCACCACAGGCGCGATATAGGGTGAAGGATCCACGGCAAATGGGGCGAGCATCAACAATCGCTGCGACTGGAGCACCCGGAGGCCAGACCATGACGCGAGAACGCCGCACGATAGCCCGATCGGCACCAGGCGAAGGCCCGAGAGGACGATTCGTCGCCTGACGGCTGACGGTGTGGCTCCGAGCGCAAGCCGGATCGCGAACTCCCTCCTCCGGCGGTTCGCCTCCGAGGTGATGACTGCGACGAGTCCGATCAGTGCCAGCATCATTGAAGCCGCGCCCGATGCCAGCGACAACGACTTCAGCCGGCGAATTCCTGCATACCTCTCGGCAAGCCGCGACTCGAACGTGGCGACCGGGGCTGCGGAGCCCGTGAGATCGCGCAGGCGCGCGCGCACAACATCCGCCGTCGCAGCGCCACGATCGCTCGCTTTGATCAACAGGAATCCGAATTCAGAGGACGGGTCCATCGGTTCGTACACCATTGATCCGTCGGCGATCGCCTTCGTTGTTTCCTGTCCCGTGCTCCGGTCCTGCGCGACCCCGACTATCGTCATGGATACGGGTCCGGAACGGTCCTCTGCGGCGATCCGTTCGCCGAGAACATTGTCCTTTCCAAAGAAGCGCCGTGCGAACTGCCGGGAGACGACCACGGGCTCCTGTGCACCGGTCCGCCCCGCATCCTGGCGGTTCAAGGCCCTGCCCATGAGGATCGGTATTCCGAGAACACGAAAATAGTCAGGCGAGACGGAAACCGCCGGTGACGAGATCCATTCCGGCCGGGTGCCAGAATGCACCTGCACCGCACTTTCGCCGAGGAGCGGAAGCGCTTTCGCGTACGCGACGCCCTCCACGCCGGAGGAAACGGAGAGACCGTCCGCGATCGCTCCGAGCGGCGCGCGCCGGCTGCCATCGTCGGGCAATTCCGCGACCAGGAGGTCCGTCGTGCTGAACCCCGGTTCCGCCGTCCGGGTGGCCGTCCGGACGAACGCCGCTGCCGTCACGAGCAGCAATGTGCTGGTCGCGATCTGGATACCGACGAAGAGTCGCGCCGCGCGGCTTCCCCGCGGCGTTTCGAGACCGCGCCCGAGGCGCAGGGATTGCGCCAGACGGGGGTTCAGCGACTCGAGTGCCGGTGCAAGACCAGAGAGGATCGCGGCTGCGACGCTGGTTACGGCCAGAAACGTGAACGCTCGCCAGTCGGGTCCGAGCGATCCCGCGCCGACCCACGATTCGGCATTCAGCGCGCGCACGAGCAATCGAGGCAGGCTGTAGACGAGAAACAGGCTCAGCAGCGCCGCCAGCCCGCACACGATCGTACTCTCGATGAGCAGCATGCGGATCAGCGCGGCCCTGCTCGCCCCGAGCGCCAGCCGCACGGCCATTTCAGGAACACGTTTCGCGGCTCGCGGGATCAACAGAGCCGCCACGTTGACGCACGCGGTGATCAGGATGAGCACCGGCAGGGCAAGCACGATCATGGAGAGGCGCAGAATCTTGAGCGGCATGGCCGACCATCGCGAACCGTCGGTCACCACAACGAGCGAGGCGGGCCAGGGGCTTGGACGTGCATGTCGAGCCAGAATCACGCGGAACTCGTTCGCCGCCGTGCCGCGCGATGTCCGCGGCTCGAGAAGCCCGGCCAGCTCGAGCCACGGCACGGTACTGTCCTCGCTGAGCAGATCGCGTCCCCTGAACAACGACTCGACATTCTTGAGGGCGTGCTGTGTCGTATAGGGCAGACACAGATCGGCGACGGAATCCGCATCGCTGAAATGCCCGCGTACCTGAATCGCGGGCGTCGCTGCGATTCCCACGACGACGACCGGCACCCCGCCGTAAGGGAACGATCTCCCGACAACCGACGGGTCGGCTCCGAACCGGCTGCGCCAGCAGCGTTCGCTCATGACCGCAACGGGCAATCGGCTCGTACAGTCCTCGGGCGTAAGGAGCCGACCTGCCACCGGCGCATCGACACCGAAGGCCGAGAAGAAATCGCAGGTCACGAGCAAACCCGACGCCGGGCCACGATCGCCGCCGATCCGTGCGGTCAGGAGGGCGGAAGACCAGGCGGTGAGCCGTCGGGCGGACCGGTTCTCGTCGGCGAGCGCCCGGTACTCAGCGAGCGTGACTACGCCGCTCGAACGGCTCGGCTCTCGAACGACCCTGAAGAACGAGTTGGGATCGTGGCTCGGAGGTGTCCGAAGCGCCATCGTGCTGAGAAGGCTGAACACGACCGTCGGACTTCCAATGCCGATGGCGAGAGTGAGAACGACGGCCGCCGTCAGCCCCCACTGGTTGCGGACCTCCCGCCATGCGTACCGTAAGTCCTGCGCGGTCATCGCGATCCATTGCCGTCCCGTCGCGCCAAGATGAATGTCCATGGTCTCCCGCGCCGCGCTGCCCCTGCAGCAGCGCCTCGATAGACGTTCTGAACAGAATTGCCGGCTGGGCCCCTCGGATGGATTTCAGCGCGACCATGCGTCCGGGGGCCTGGATCCGTCCTGGCACGAACGCCGGAGTCGACACGAGTCCCAGCCTGCGCGCGACCTCGATATCCCTATTATCGCACGATCGACGGTCGCCGTGTCGAGCAGGCAGCTCAAGAAGTCGTCAGGCCTGAGACCGACCTGGGCTGCAAGGAAAGGAATCTCCTCGTCGCTCTTTGTCAGTGAATCACGCCATGCGTTCACAGGGCTCCTCCACGACGGGAAATCACTTGGACAATTCCGGCACCATGTCGAATCCGTTCACGTTGGTGATGTATCGGCTGATCTCCTTGATCGACTTTCCCTGGTCCACCGTTCGCTCGGCACTGAGTGCGGTGATCACGCAGATCGGACAAGTCTCGGCGTGCTCGGTCTTGAAACAGTCCAGGTTCGAAGCATGCGGGTTCTTTGTCCTGTCCATGCAGCCGCAGAGGCACGGGATCTGCGAGAGCACCTGTGGCATCTTCCTGGCCACCGCGTAGGCATTCTGGACTCGTGGGTCCGTGCTCGTCGTCGCATACGGTCGTGTCCTGTTGGCCCACCAATAGCCCGCTGCGCCTGTCGTCGCGAGAATGAAGAGAGCCAGGGACAACATCAGGAATCGTTTTGAGAGCATGTTCGTACCAGCGAGCAGGGCGCCTTCTATTTGTGCCCCGCGAGAAAGACGTCATCGGGAATGGCCTCCATACGAAACAGCTCGTACCCGTACCACACATGCGGAAGCACCATTTTCAGTTCCTTGATCCGCTTCGGGCCGAGTTTCATGGCCGTTTCGTACGCGGTGGCCTCAGGGCTGCCTGGGAACACGCGCGCGTAGTAGATCCTGACGAAGTCTCCTTCGTGGATCCCCTCGACGACTCCTGGGGACACGTAGATTCCAGTGACCATCGCCTGCTTGAAATAGGGGATCGCGCGGTGTTTCAGGTTGACCCTGACTAGTCCGCCAGGGCCAGGCAGAAGGATCTCGGTGATGACCCCCTCCCCGACGAATGGGTCTTCGCGGGTGCCCGCAGGCCGCCGTCCGATTGAATCCTGCGGGACAAAGTCCTTCAGGGTGGACCGGGTCCGCGGGCGTGATCTGTTCTTGCTGGCGACGGTGACAGGCGCCGGCGCAGAGCATTGCTGCGATCAACGCCGCCGTGACCGAAGGCTTACGCATCGGCATGTCGGCCTGTGGCGGAAGAGTGAGTCAGCCGGGATCGGATTCGCCCACCGGGGAAGCGAGGCTGCGACAGGCGGCCCCGGCGCAGCCTCGCCCGGCGTCGGCTACTGAATCTGCTCGCAGAGATGCGGGTCGGAGATGCACTCCGTCCCGGACATGTCTTACCGTTCGCTACAGGATACGGTCCGTTCAGCGAGACTGCGACAGCACGCTGAGGAAGGCACCGTCGTCAGGAGCGCGCAGCCGGTGTCGCGGGTCCCGATCGAGACAGCGCGCCAGCAGACGCCGGACAGAAGGCGGGGTATCGGCCGGCAGCACCCGCCAGTCGGGGTCGCGCGTCAGGATGCCGGCGAGGACCTCCGACACCGTTTCGGCGTTTCAGGGCTTTATGCCCTGACTCACATTCCATCGATGATGACGAGCTCGCTCTTCGAGGTGGCCTGCCGGATGGTCTTCGCCGCCGCGTATTCCGGAGATTCCCACCACTTCCGGGCCTGATCGGCCGACGGGAATTCGAGCAGTACCAGGCGCTTCGGGCGCCACTCTCCCTCGAGGACGTCGGGCTTCGGCCCGCGCGCCAGATAGCGCCCACCGTAATGCTTCACCGTCTCGAAGGCCAACTTCTTGTAGTCCTCGTACCGCTCCGGGTCCGTCACGTCAACGTGTGCGATCACATAAGCGCTCATAGGTCGGCTTCCAGCTTCCAGCTTCCAGTTTCCAGCTTCCAGTTTCCAGCTTTGTCGAGCTGCGAGGTGCGAGCCACGAGCCAGCCGCCTTCGCGCTTCCGCGCTACGGCGCGCCAGGCGAGCTGCGGCAAATCTCTTCGACGAACCGCTCTCCCAGCGTCTCCGCCTTCTTCGCGCCGACGCCGCGCACCTGGTGCAGCTCGCCGACGCTCCGCGGCTTGAGCCGCGCCATCTCGCGCAGCGTCGTGTCGTGGAAGATGACGTACGGCGGCACGCCGCGCGACCGGGCGATCGCGAGCCGCAAGGCCCGCAGCCGCTCGAACAGGTCGCGATCGACATCCTGCCACGACTCGGCCTCGATGCGCGAGCGCTTCGGGAGGCGGTCCTTGACGGGCCGGCGCTGCCGCGCGAGCACGAGGTCCAGCGCCCCCGACGCATCCTTCAGCAGCTCGACGCCCGGCGCCGTGAGCGTCACCACTGGAAACTGGTCGTCGGTCTGGCGCAGAAACCCGTGCGCGATGAGCTGCTCGATGTACCCCCGCACCTCCGCGACCGGCATGTCCTGCAGCAGCCCGAACGTGGTCAGCTCCTGGTGGCCCCTGCCGGTCACCTGCTCGTTGTCGCTGCCGCACAGGATGTTGGACACGTGCGCGACGCCGAAGCGCTGCCCGACACGCGCGACGCACGACAGGATCTTGCGCGCGAGGACGGTGGGCTCGCCGACCGTCTCGAGTTCGTCGAGACAATAATCGCACGCGCTGCAGTCGGCGCGGCGGTACGCCTCGCCGAAGTAGCCGACGAGATGCTTGTGCCGGCAGCCGACGCTCGCCGCGTAGCGCTCCATGTCGCGCAGCAGCTTGCGGCTCGCGTCGCTCAGCTCCCCGTTGCGCTCGAGCATGACGCGCCACTTCATGAAATCGGCGGTCGAATAGAGCAGCAGGCACTCCGCTTCCAACCCGTCGCGGCCCGCGCGCCCCGATTCCTGCTGGTAGTGCTCGACCGAGCGCGGCGCGCCTGCGTGGACGACGAACCGGACGTCCGAGCGGTCGATGCCCATGCCGAAGGCAACGGTCGCGACAACGACATCGGCGTCTTCCTCGAGAAACGCGTCCTGGTTGCGGCTCCGTTGGTCGTCGGCCAGTCCGGCGTGATACGGCAGCGCGCGGACGCCGGATTCGCGCAGCCATGCGGCGAGCGCGTCAACCTCCCGTCGCGACGTGCAGTAGATGATGCCGGCCTGCCGCTCGTGGCGGGACAGGACGTCGAGGAGCTGGCGCTTCAGGTTCGCGCGCGCCAGCACGCGGTAGACGAGATTCGGCCGGTCGAACGAGCCGACGAGCTCGATCGGATCGGTCAGCCCGAGCTGCGACACAATGTCGCGGCGGACCCGCGCCGTCGCGGTTGCCGTGTAGGCGTGAAGGCTGATCGAGGGCAGCAGTGCGCGCAGCCGCCCGAGCTGCCGGTACTCGGGACGGAAGTCGTGTCCCCACTGGCTGATGCAGTGCGCCTCGTCCACCGCCACGAAGCTGACGTCGCACTGCGACAGCATGGCGACGAAGCCGTCGCCGCCTTCGCCGACGAGACGCTCCGGCGAGACGTAGATCAGTCGATAGCGCCCCTCGCGCAGGCCCGCGGCGACCGAGGCCTTCTCGTCAGCGGCGAGCGAGCTGTTGTAGCACGCCGCGGGGACGCCGTTGCCGGTCAGCGTGTCGACCTGGTCCTTCATCAACGAGATCAGCGGCGAGACGACGACGGCCAGCCCGGAACGCACGAGCGCGGGCGCCTGGAAACAGAGCGACTTGCCGCCACCTGTCGGCAGGACGACGACCGAGTCGCGGCCGTGAAGGATGGCATCCATCGCCTCGCGCTGCAGCGGACGGAACGAGGTGTAGCCCCAGTACCGCTCGAGCGCTTCGCTGAGGTCAGAACCGGTGGAAAGGGTCACGGTGGTGTCCATGGTACACCGTGACACGCGTGCCGTGGCTCGTTACTCGTGGAGCTCCACCCCAATCCCCAATCTCCGAGCAACGAGCAACGAGCAACGAGCACAGGAGAAGGGGAGGAAGGGAGACGGTCTGTTTTTTGACTGAAGAACGGGAGGCAGGGTGGGACGTGCGGGTCGCGCCGTCGTCTCCGGAGACCCTCCCCTGCTCTCTTCCTCCTGTGAAGCTAGTATGATGTCGTCAACCAAAGGCACTCATGCGTCCAACCCTGCGACTGCTCGACGATGGGCTGATCGAGCGGATCCTGTCGGAGGCCCGCGATCTGCTGGGTTCGCTCGGCGTCGAGATTCATAACCCTTCCGTCCTCGAGCTCCTCGGCGCGCACGGGGCGCGCGTCGAGAAACAGACGGCGCGCGCGTTTTTCGACGCGGCCATCGTCGACCGCGCGCTCGCGAGCGCTCCGCGCGAATTCCGGCTCTACGACGTCCTCGGCGCCGAAACACATCACTTTCACGACAACGCGGTCCACTTCACGCCCGGATCCGCCGCCATCAACATTCTCGACGGCGACACGGGACAGATGCGGAAGCCGGCCACGGCCGATTACATCCGGTACGTGAAGGTCGTGAGCGGGCTGCCGCACATCGAGTCGCAGAGCACGGCGTTCATCCCGGCTGACGTCCCCAGCCGCATCGCGGACTCGTACCGGCTGTATCTCAGCCTGCTCCACGGCGAGAAGCCCGTGGTCACCGGCGCGTTCACGATCGACGGCTTCACGATCATGCAGGACCTGCAGGTCGCCGTGCGTGGATCGGCTGAGGCGCTCGCCGGCAAGCCGCTGACGATCTTCTCCTGCTGCCCGACGGCGCCCATCAAATGGAGCGACGTCACCAGCCAGAACGTCGTCGACTGCGCGCGCCACGCGGTTCCGGTCGAGTTCGTCTCGATGCCGCTGTCAGGGTTCATGGCGCCGGTCACGCTGGTTGGATCGCTCGTGCAACATGCCGCCGAGACGCTCAGCGGCCTCGTCATCAGCCAGACGGCGCGGCCGGGGACGCCCGTCCTGTGGGGCGGCTCACCCGCCATCTTCGACATCCGCCACGAGACGACGCCGATGGGCGCGGTCGAGACGATGATGATGGACTGCGCGTACAGCGAGATCGGGCACTCCCTCGGGCTGCCGACGCAGGCCTACATTTCGCTGAGCGACGCGAAGCAGCTCGACGCGCAGGCCGGGCTCGAGACCGGCATCGGCGCGACGCTCGCGGCGCTGTCCGGCATCAACAGCGTGTCGGGGCCCGGCATGCTCGACTTCGAGAGCTGCCAGAGCCTGGAGAAGCTGGTCGTCGACAACGAGATCTGCGGCATGACCAGGCGGCTGGTGCGTGGCATCGAGCCCAGGGACGATTTCCCGGCCCGTCCGATCTTCGAGGAGCTGCTGCGCGAGAAGCATCTCCTCATCGCGCCGCACACGCGGCGGCACCTGCGAGAGGAGATTCACTTCCCCGGTCCGGTGATCGATCGCGCCAACCATGCCTGCTGGATCGAGGACGGATCGTTGACGCTCGGCGATCGCGCGAGGCACGAGGTCGCGCGGCTCGTGGACGCGTATCAGCCGTCACGGCTGCCGGACGAGATCAAACGCGAGCTGACACGCCTGATGGAGTCCGAGGCCCGTCGCTCCGGGATGGACCGGCTGCCGTAGGAGCTTTCAGCTATCAGCTCTCAGCTGTCAGCGTCTGTGAGCTGATGGCTGATGGCTGATAGCTTCTCCGACTACTTCACTGAATCGATCCGCTGGGCTTCGCGGCCGTGTCGCCGATCGGCGGCACCTTGCCGGACATCGTCTTGTTGAACGCCGGCAGATCCGTGGCAACCAGCTTGTCGAACCCGGCCTTCGCGGCGGCCAGGTCCTTCTCAATCACCTCGAGCACCTGCATCTGGGTGTCCGTCGGGCGATAGTCGATGCTGCCCGCCTCGTCGCTGGCTCCCTGACCGACGCCCCCGCTCAGCCAGATCAGGTTCATGTAGACCTTGTAGGCCTCGGGGAAGTACTTGTCGTCGCTCAGCACTTCGGACTTCGAGACGAGCTTTTCTTCCACGTTCCAGATGGCCGTGTTGAGGTCGGTCAGCGACTTCACGATCTTCGGCTTGGCCGCGTTCGCCTTGATCTGATCCTCGATCTGCTTGCGCCAGATCTCCATCCGGTTGACCATCTCCGAGGTTTGCGTGATGTCGTCGCGGATGCGCATCTGCGTCGCGGTTGACAGTTTCAGATCCTCGTCGGACGCCAACACCGCGGGGTCCTTCAACACCTCGAACGGCTGTGTGTACTCCTTGCCATCGACCGTAAAGCGCACGTGGTACTTGCCGGGCGCCGCCATCGGGATACCGGTCTGCGGCGTGATCCCCCAGTGCGTGATCCGCCGGACGTCCGTCCCCTGGAAGCGCGCTTCCTCCCAGATGTGCGGGTTCTGCGGCGGAGTCGTCCGCAGCTCGACGAGCTTCGGCGGATCGAGCCGCAGGTTCCAGGTAATGCCGTTCATCCCCGCATGCGCGGTCACCTGCTGCGTGCGAATCACCTTGCTGTTGCTGTCGAGGATGTCCATCCTGATCGGCGCGGACGGCGCGTTGGCCAGCGCCAGCTGGAAGTGCGGCCGGTTCGCCTGCTGGAAGACGTCGCGCGCCTGCCGGAAGATCGGCGCGGGCTGATAGAGCCGGGACGTGCCCGGAGGCGGCAACTCGGTCCGGCCGGTCTGCTCGAGCAGCGTGAGGTTCGGCAGGATGTAGAGACCGCGGCCGTACGTCGATACCGCCACGTCGTGGAACCGCGGCTCCACCGTGATCCAGCTCACGGGCGCAGGCGGCAGGCCGGCGTTGAACTTCGTCCATGTCGCGCCGTCATCGAGCGTGTAATGGAACGCGTGCCCGCTGCCGGCAAAGAGCATGCCCTTGCGGTTCGGGTTGCCCGCCAGCGACAGGATGTAGTCGAGCGGATGGCCGCTCGGGATGTTGCCGTTGATCTTCGTCCACGACCCACCGAAGTCCGTCGTCTTGAAGACGTAAGGCTTCCGATCGTCCATCAGGTGGTACGACACGGCGACATATGCGGTCCCCGCGTCGAAGGTGGACGGCCAGATCTGCGTGAACGTGCCCCACGGCGCGAGGTCCTTGAAGTTCGCCGTGACGTCGTTCCACTTCGCGCCACCGTCGCGCGTGTTCCACAGCTTGCCGTCGTTGGTCCCCGCCCAGATCAGGCCGCGCTGGATTTTCGAATACTCGATGTCCCACAGGACCTCGCCGTTGTACTGCCCGAGGTTGTCGCCGACGAGCCCGCCGTTCGACACGATCCGCGAGGGATCCTTCGTGGACAGATCCGGGCTCAGCTCGGTCCAGGACTGACCGCCGTTGGTCGTCTTCAAAATGAGCTGGCAGCCGTAGAGCACCGTGGTGTGATCGAACGGATCGATCGCCATCGGCGCCGTCCAGTGGCAGCGGTACTTCACCTCATTCGGCGGCGAATCGAGCGAGATCATCCACGGCTCGATCGATCGCGCCGTGCGCGTCCGCGCGTCCCACCGCGTGACCTTGTTCCCGTAACAACTGGCGTAGACGACGTTCGCGTCAGTCGGATCGGGGATGGTGAAGCCGGACTCGCAGCCGCCGATGTTCGGCTCCCACGCCAGTGCGGCACCGCCACGTCCGCCCCTGCCCCCGACTTGCGCCGCCGCCGCCGGCGCGGCTCCCCGTGCGCCCGGCTGGGCCGGGGCCTGCCCCGCCGCCGGCTGGTTGCCGCGTCCGCCGCCGCGTCCGCCGCCGAAGCCGACTGGTCCGGACGGCATGACGCTGCCGTCAGGCAGAATCCCCCTGCCGGTCTGCTCGGATACCGTCGAGGGTCCGCGCATCGTGCCGTCGTCCTGCCGATTGCTGTAGATCCAGTACGGCACCCGGTTGTCCACGTGCACGTGATACATCTGGCCGTTCGGCAGGGAGACACGTTGCGGGCCGTTGGGCGTGTTGATATTCGCGCCGCCGTCATCGACCGTGATGTAACGCTTCGGGTCCTTCGGATCGATCCAGATGTCGTGGCAGTCGCCGCAGCCGGCCTGCCCCTGCGTGAAGGCGAACTGGCCGCCGTTGCCGCTGAAGTTCTTCCCGCCATCCTGCGAGCGGTGCATGCTGCTGCTCATGATGAACACGTCGTCGGGAGTCTGCGGATTGACAACGAGGCGGATGTAGTAGCCGGCGCGGCCGATGAGCGATCGGTCCCAGCTGATCGTCTTCCAGGTCGTGCCCGCGTCGTCGGAACGCCACAGCGATCCCTGGTCGGCCGTCTGGATCAGCGCGTAGATGCGCTTGCTGTCGGACGGGGCAATGGCGACATCCACCTTGCCGACGGGCGATTTCGGCATCCCCGCGGTGATCCGCGTCCACTTCGCGCCGCCGTCGTGCGTGATGTAGACGCCGCTGCCGGGGCCGCCGCTGCGCTCGACCCACGTGTACTGCTCGGCCTGCCACGTGCCCGCGACGAGCGTGTTGGGATCCTTCAGGTCGATCGACAGGCCGGAGCAGCCGGTGTTCTTGTCAACGAACAGGACCTGCTGCCAGTTCGCGCCGCCGTCGGTCGTCTTGAACACGCCGCGTTCCTGCTGCGGCCCCGTCAACCGTCCCTGGGCGCAGACGTACACGATGTTTGGATCGGTTGGATGGATGAGGACGCGCGCGATGCGGCCCGTCTCGGTGAGCCCCATGTGCTTCCAGGTCTTGCCGGCGTCTTTCGAGACGTAGACGCCGTCGCCCATCACGTCGCTGTACCGAATCACCCACGGCTCGCCGGTGCCGACCCACACGATGTTGGGATCGGTCGGCGCGACGGCGATCGAGCCGATCGCGGCGACCGGCTGGTCGTCGAAGATCGGCACGAAGGACGCTCCGCCGTCGGTCGATTTCCACACGCCGCCGGAAGCGGATCCCAGGTAATAGACATTGGGGTCGCCGGGCACTCCGGCGACCGAAGCAATCCGGCCGGCCGGGGCGGGCCCCATATATCGGAATGTCAAGGCCTCTGGCGTGGTGGCCTGCTGTGGGCCGGCGGGACCGCCGCCCCGCTGTGCAGAAGCGATGCCCGCGAACGCCAGCACGAAACACGCGGCGACCGAGATGTTCTTGCAGCAGGAATTGATGCTCATGGCGGGTAACTATAGCGCACAAGCGAGGAGGTGGAAGCGCGTACATGCCCTGTCGGGCGTAAGATGGCGAAGGCCAAAAACCGCCGCGCAGTGTCAAATGAGCCGGAGGGTCCCGTGCGCGTTACCGCCATCGTCCTGTCCTTCTCAGCCGTGGTCGCCCCGCAGGTGCTCCCCCCGCCCCCGCCTCCGCCACCGGCGATGCAGATGCCGCCGCGCGACGTCACGCGTGCGCCTGAGCCGATCGGCGCGGGCGTCATCCGCGGGCGGGTGGTCGCGGCCGACACGGGAAACCCTATCCGTCGAGCGATGGTGAACCTGTCACCGGTGATGACCGCCTCTCCAGCCGGCGGGCGATCGGGAGGGAGTGGCACATCCGGCGGGACGGTTGGGGGTGTGGTCGGCGGCGTGCCCGCCGAAGCGACTATCCAGGTGTTGTCGTCCGGACGGGGCACCGCCCAGGGCCCAATGATGCAAATGGCCCGGCCGCGCCAGGCGACGACCGACACCCAAGGGGTATTCGAGTTCACCGCGCTGCCGGCCGGCTCGTATCGCCTCGTGGCGCAGGCCAGCCAGTCTTCACCGCAGTACCTCGGCATCGCCTACGGCGCGAAAGCCCCGCTCGGGCCTTACCAATCCGACACCGGACAGCCGATCCAGTTGAGCGATGGACAGACGTTCGGCAAGGCCATCATCTCGTTGCCGCGAGGCGCCGTGATTGCGGGACGCGTCACCGACGAGAACGGCGATCCGCTCGCGCGCGTGCAGGTCTACACCTTGATGTACCTGCCCGGCAGTTCGCGCGGCCAGCGATTCGGCAGCGGTGCGCAGACCGACGATCTGGGGCAGTACCGCATCTTCGGGCTCCAGCCGGGCGAGTACGTCGTGGCCGCCGAAGCCCGCAACGATACGTACGTGCAGCCGAACGCCGTACCGCTGCGCGAGGAGGACGCCATCGGGTACATGACTACGTACTACCCGGGGACCGCGGACGAAGGGGCGGCCGTACGCGTCCGCGCCAGGGCGAGCACCGAGTCGTCCGGGATTGAAATCCGCCTGGTGGAGGGCCGGCTGTTCCGGCTCTCCGGGTTCGTCACCGATTCGCAGGGACGGCCGCTCGTGCGCACGAGCGGACAGCTGATGCGCACCGTCGGCGCAGGGTCCACGTTCGGGGCCGGCTTCTCGACCGACGAACAGGGCCAGTTCCGGATGAAGAACGTCCCCCCGGGCAACTATCGGATCGTCGTGCGACAGATGCGGCCGTTCGTCGGACCCGTCGGTCCCAACATGCAGCCGGAGATGGGCGAGATGGCGAATATGCCGCTCGTCGTCAGCGCCGATCTCGATAACCTGGCGATTGTCACCAGTCCCGGCGTCACGATCACCGGCAACGTCGTGTTCGAGCAGGGCACCCCCTCGCCCATGCCGAGAGAGATACGCGTCATGGCGACCGTTGGCAGCCAGGAGGACATGATGGGTGTTCCATCGCCGCAGCCCGCGGTGGTGACGCCGGATCTGACGTTCACGATGAAGGGCCTGATGGGCTCGTACCTGCTGCGCGCGTCCGCGGCGAATCAGTATGTGAAGTCGATTACCGCCAACGGCGAGGACGTCACGGACACGCCGCACGAGTTCAAGACGAACGAGCGGGTCACCGTCACCCTCACCTCCCGTGTCTCGATGCTGGAGGGGACCGTCACCGACGCAGGCGGAGAGCCGGCGGCCAACACCGGCATCATCCTCTTTTCAGAGGACAAGGCCTCGTGGCGCGGGAACTCGACGCGGATGAGAAGGACGACAGTGGATGCCACCGGCCACTACCGGTTCCCGGGCCTGATCGCCGGCCGGTACTATGTCGCCGCAGTCCCGCGCGACCGTCTCAACATCTCCATGATGAACATCGAGACCGCCTACTTCGAGCAGCTCGCGAAGGAGGCCACGCTGGTCGTCGTCGGAGAGGACGAACAGCGCAGGGTGGATCTGAAGGTGATTGGTGAAGAGTAGACAGTCGAACTGAGTACTGCGTTTCTGCGGCGGTCACCCCCATGCCCTTACGGTTCACGCTCAACGGTACCGACCGCGAAGTGGACGCCCGGCCGGGTGAGTCGCTCCTCGACGTCCTGCGTGAACGCTGCGGGATCCTCTCGGTCAAGGATGGGTGCCAGCCGCAGGGACAATGCGGCTGCTGTCTCGCGCTCGTCGATGGGCAGCCGAAGGTCACGTGCGCGATTGCGGCCGAGAAGGCTTCCGGCAGGACCATCGTCACGCTCGAGGGCATCGATCCCGCCGACCGCGAGCTCGTCGCTTCCTCCTTCGCCGCCACGGGTGCCGTCCAGTGCGGCTTTTGCATCCCGGGCATGGCGCTGCGCGCCCTCGAGCTCATCCGCAGGAACCGTACCCCCACCCGCGACGACATCGCGCGCGCGATTGACGTCAACCTGTGCCGCTGCACCGGCTACGTGAAGATCGTCGACGCCATCGAGCTGATGGCCGCCACCCGGGGTCAGACCGGGGTCGCACCAGGGTCGGACCAGGGTCGCACCGGGGTCGCACCGGGGTCAGACCCCGGTCGCACCGGGGTCGCAGCGGGGACGGAGCGAACCCCAACAGATGGTGTCGGGGCGAGGCTGGCGCGCTATCAGGCGACGGATATCGCGCTCGGCGCGCGGCCGTACGTTGACGACATGACCCGGCCGGGCCTGCTGCACGGCGCGGTCTCGCTTTCACCCTACGCGCGCGCCAGGGTCCGCCGCATCGATACGGCGCGCGCGCGCGCGCATCCGGGGGTCGTCGCCGTCGTCACGGCCGCTGACGTGCCCGGCGACCGCTGGTATGGCCTGATCGAGAACGACTGGCCGTGCTTCGTGGCCGAGGGAGAGGAAGTGCGATGCGTCGGCGACGTGCTCGCGGCGGTCGCCGCCGTCGATCGGTACACCGCGCGCGAGGCGGCCGCGCTCGTCGACGTCGATTACGAGGTGCTGGCGCCGGTGCTCGATCCGGAGGCGGCGCTCGCGCCCGGCAGCCCGCAGGTCAACCCTCAACACGAGAACCTCCTCGAACGGTCGGCCATCCGGCGCGGCGATGCCGACGCCGCGCTCGCCGCGAGCGCCCACGTCGTCAGCGGCACGTGGAAGACGCAGCGGATCGAGCATCTCTATCTCGAGCCGGAGAGCGCGATCGCCGAGCCGCAGCCGGACGGCACGCTGCGGCTGTTTACGCAGGGGCAAGGCGTGTTCGACGATCGCCGGCAGGTGGCCGGCGTCCTCGGGATCCCCGAGGACCAGCTCGGCGTGGAGCTCGTCGCCAACGGCGGCGCATTCGGCGGCAAGGAAGACATGTCGGTGCAGGCGCAGACGGCGCTGCTCGCGCACGTCGCGAAACGTCCCGTCAAGATCACGCTGAGCCGGGAGGAATCGATCCTTATCCATCCCAAACGACACCCGATCACGATGCACTACACGGTCGGATGCGACGCGGACGGACACCTCACGGCCGTCAAGGCGCGGATGATCGGGGATTCCGGCGCCTATGCGTCGGTCGGCGGCAAAGTGCTCGAGCGCGCCGCGGGACATGCCTGCGGCCCGTACCGAACGCCCAACGTGGACGTCGAGTCGCTCGCCGTCTACACGAACAATCCGCCGTCGGGCGCGATGCGTGGATTCGGCGCCAACCAGGCGCACTTCGCCATGGAAGGCTGCATGGATCTCCTCGCCGCGAAAGTCGGCATCGACGGCTGGGAGATGCGCTGGCGCAATGCGGTCGAGGTCGGCGACCTCTTCTCCACCGGGCAGGTCCTGGACAAGTCGGTGGGGATCAAGAAGACGCTTGCCGCCGTGAAGGACCGCTACTACGAGGCGAAGGCGCAGGGCCGCGCGGTCGGCGTCGCCTGCGGGATGAAGAACAGCGGGATCGGCAACGGCGCCGTCGAATGGGGCAAGGCGCGGCTGGTCGTCGAGGCGGACGGCACGGTGTCGCTCTACAACGGCTACACCGAGATGGGCCAGGGCCTCTACACCGTGCTGACGCAGTTTGCCGCCGAAGTCACCGGCCTGCCCGCGGCGGTGTTCCGCCCGAAGGTGGACTCCACCTTCGCGCTCGGATGCGGGCAGACGACGGGATCGCGCGCGACACTCTTCGGCGGGCGCGCGGTCGTCAGCGCCGCGGCGAAGCTCAAGGCGGACCTCGCAGGTGGATCGTCACTCGCTGATCTGGCCGGCCGCGTCTATGGCGCCGATGTCGTGGTGGACGACACGACGTCGCCGGGGGGACATGCTCACTCGGGTGGACAGCAGGTGCCTGTCCCCCCGGCGGGCGAACAGGCCAAGCCACGCCCCGTCAAGACGCACACGGCGTTCGGCTATGCCACCCAGGTGTGCATTCTCGACGAGCAGGGGCGGATCGAGCGGATGGTCGCCGCGCACGACGTCGGCCGCGCCGTCAACCCGGCGCTCTGCGAGGGTCAGATCGAAGGATCGATCCACATGGGGCTCGGCTACGCGCTGACCGAAGAGCTCCGGCTCGCGGACGGCATGCCGTCCACCTTCAAGCTGCGCGACATCGGCGTGCTGCGCGCGCGCGACATGCCGAAGCTCGAGGTGATCCTCGTGGAGGAGCCGGAACCGGAAGGACCGTTCGGCGCAAAGGGGGTCGGCGAGATCGGGCTCGTGCCGACCGCGGCCGCCGTGGCAAGCGCGCTCGAAGCGTTCGACGGCGTGCGCCGGTACACGCTGCCGATGCGCGACTCGCCGGCGGCGCGCGCGATGAGCGTGGGCCGGGTCCGCTGATTCAGTGCTTGCGCCGCTCCTGGCCGGTCCGCCGCTGCGCGACCGCACGGCGTTCGAGCGCGAGTGGCAACGCCATCCCGATGCAACGTCGATCGGCTCCCGACCGTCGCTCCCTCCTGCGCCGCTCCTGGCTGGCCACCGACGAGGCCCTCGCCAGTTCGCGCTGCTGGCGCAGCACGCGCCGCGTCGGGTCGATGACGTCGAGCAGGCCGTCGTGCAGCGCCCGCACGCGCAGGTTGTCCGGTTCACGCGTGAGAATCTCGCGCATGTACGACGCCGCCGCCATCACGTTCGAGCGCTGCCAGACCTGGTGACCGAGCCGGAAGATGCCCGTGTCCGCCACGATGACCATCCTTTGTGAACTGATCAGCCGGGTACGGCGGGATGATACTCCTTTCTCCCCCTCGGCTAATCGTGTAAGATCTCATGCACCCCCGTAGCCCCGATTATCCTGCGCGCGATCGGCGCGAATGGCCAAGTGTGTGCCCAAAGGAACGGTATGTTCCGGTTTCTGCTGAACTCGGCCGCCTCGCCCGACGCCGCCATCGCCGAAGAACTCTTCGACAGCCTCCCGCTCGGCGTCGCGCTCCAGGACGCGGACGGACGCATCCTGGCCGTGAACCCCGCGGCGGTGCACATCCTGGGTGTCCCCCGCGAAGACCTGGTCGGCCGCTTGACGTACGACCCGAGCTGGCACGCGCAGCGCGCCGACGGCTCTCCGTGTCCCGACGAGGAGCACTCCGCGCTCGTCGCGCTGCGAACGGGCAAGCCGGTCACCGGATTCATCCTGGGGGTCCACAGCAAGGCGGACGAGCAGCGATGGCTTCGCGTCACGTCGGTTCCGGTCTTCAGCGGCCGCAACGACCCCGCGGGCGTGTACTCGTTCTTCGAGGACGTCACGGAGGGACGCCTGGCGGAGCGCGCGCTCGCGTCGCGCATCCGCCAGCAGCAGGTTGTCGTCGAACTGCAGCGCCTCGCCCTGACGGGCGCCTCCCAGGCTGCCCTCTCCACACGCGCCTGTGAGCTGTGCGCGGAGGTGCTTCATGCGGAGACGGCCGGCGTACTCGTACTCGAGCCCGACGGCCTGCTTCACTTCGAGGCGGGGTGCGGATGGTCGTCTGAAGAGCGCTCGACCACTGTCCCCTCCGGCAAAGAGGACTCGCAGTCCGGCTACACGCTGTATACGAACGATGTTGTCGTGGCCGACTTCGCGACCGAGACGCGATTCCGCGTGCACCCCCTGCTGAAGGATCGCGTGCGCAGTGGCATCACCGCTCCGATACCAGGGCTCTCCGGGCCTTACGGCATCCTCGGCATCCACAGTGCCGCCTCCCTGCACTTCAACGACGATGACGTGGATTTCATGCGCGCGGTCGCCGGCGTGCTCGGCGCCTCGGTGCGCCAGGCGGCGGCTGACGCGGAGCGGCGAGGGACCGCGGCGCAGCTCGAGGCGGCGCACGCCCTGACGACGGCCATCATCGAGAGCAGCGGCGACGCGGTGTTCGTGAACGATGTCGACGGCCGGTACCGGTTCCTGAACAGTGCCGCCGCCGCGCAGATCGGCGCGCCGATCGAGGAGGCGGTCGGCCGCACCGCGGCGGAGCTGATGCCGCCCGCTGTCGCCGACGAGCTGAACACCGTGCACCGCGAGGTTGTGAACACCGGCGAACGTGTCGTCCGCCAGGAGGAGGGCTGGGGCGCAGCGGGCGGCCGTCAGTTCGTGGTCACGCGCGCCCCCCACCACGACGCCAAAGGCCGCCTTGCGGGTGTCATAAGTTTCGCGCGCGACGTGACCGAGCAGCGGCGCCTCGCCGAGCACCTGCGGCAGACGCAGAAGCTCGAATCGATCGGCCGCCTGGCCGGAGGCATCGCCCACGACTTCAACAACCTGATGACGATCGTCCTGGGCTATGCCGACGCGCTGGAGAGCGGCGGCGGGCCGGAAGGATCGGCGCCGGGTTACATCACCGAAATCAAGCGCGCGGCGGAGCGCGCGGCGCTGCTGACGCGCCAGCTCCTGGCATTCAGCCGCCAGCAGACGCTCCGGCCCAAGGTCCTCGATCCGAACTGGGTCATCGCCAACATGGACCGGATGCTCCGCCGCGTCATCGGCGAGGACATCGAGTTGCTGACGCGGCTGTCGCCCGAGGCCGGCCACGTCCGCGTCGACCCGAGCCAGCTGGAACAGGTCCTGCTCAACGTCGTGATCAACGCGCGCCACGCGATGCCCGACGGCGGATCGTTGAGCATCGAGACGGCGAACGTCGAGCTGACGGCGGATCTGCTGAAGCATCAGCCGGATGCGCGCGCCGGCCGGTACGTGCTGGTCTCGATCTCCGATACCGGCTGTGGGATGGACCGGGAGACGCTCGCGCGCGCGTTCGAACCGTTCTTCACCACAAAGGGCAGCGCCGGCACGGGCCTGGGCCTTGCGACCGTTTACGGCATCGTGAAGCAGAGCGGCGGCGAGGTGTGGGCCTACAGCGAGCCGGGCTGCGGGACGTCGATCAACGTGTATCTGCCGCGCGTGGACCTCCCGGCCGACACGCCCGCGGCCGATTCACCCGTGCGGCCGAGCGGAGCCGAGCGTATTCTCCTGGTCGAGGACGAAGCGCCGGTGCGCCAGCTCCTCGCGCGCACGCTGAAGCGATTCGGCTACGACGTCACGGAAGCGGAGGACGGGCGCGAGGCGCTGGCGATCCTGGAGGATCGCAAGGGGGCCTTCGCGCTGCTGATCACCGATGCGGTGATGCCGTACATCGGCGGGCGCGAGCTGTCGGAGCGCGTGACCCGCACGTGGCCGGACATCCGCATCCTCGTCATCTCCGGATACGCGGGGGGACAGGAGAGCGACGCGGACGGCGCCATCAGCTTCCTGTTTCTCCAGAAACCCTTCACCGCGGCCGCGCTGGCCGCCAAGGTGCGCGAGGCGCTCGACTCGCCGCGTGCGAGCGGGTCGTAACGCGGTGGCCGCCGGCTTCGTCAACGCGCACACGCATATCTACAGTGCCCTCGCGCCGCTCGGAATGCCGCCTCCGCGCCGGACGCCGGCGAATTTTCTCGAGATCCTGCGTGAGGTCTGGTGGCGCCTCGATCGCGCCATCGACGAACGCACGCTGGCCGCGGCCGCGCGCCTGTACGCCGCCGAGGCGCTGCTGCACGGCACCGCCGTCCTCGTCGATCACCATGAGTCGCCATCCTTCATCGACGGATCCCTCGACGTCATCGCGGATGCCTGCCAGGCGCTCGGCATCCGCGCCGTGCTGTGCTACGGCGCGACCGAACGCAACGGCGGCCGCGCGGAGGCCGCGCGCGGGCTTGCCGAGTGCCGGCGCTTCATCACGTCCAACCATCGCCCGCTCGTCCGCGGCGCCGTCGGCCTGCATGCCTCGTTCACGGTGTCGGACGAGACCATCCGCGAAGCCGGGGAGTTGTGCCGCGAGCTGAGCGCGGTGCTGCACGTCCACGTGGCGGAAGACGCCGCCGACGTGGAAGACGCACGCCGGCGCGGCTACCAGGGTCCGCTGGAGCGGCTGGAGGCGCTGAAGGCGCTGCCGCACGGGTCGATACTCGCGCACGGCGTGCGTTTGAGCGCCCGGGAGGTGCGGCACGCGGCGGGCCTCGGCTGCTGGATTGTGCAGAACCCGCGGTCCAACCGGCATAACCATGTCGGGTATCCCCCCGCGCTCGCGGAGAGCACCCGCGTCGCGCTGGGCACCGACGGATTCGTCTCGGACATGGCGGAGGAGACGGCCGTGCTGCGCGCCGAAGCCGCCGCACGCGGCGAAGATCCGGGTGTCGTCTCGCGCCGCGCCGAGGCTGGCAATGCGCTCGCGGCGGAGTGCTTTGGAGACGGCGCACTCTATCCCCCTCCGGCGGATCTCGAGGCGGTCGGTGGCGCGATGGCGGACATCCGCGCGAAAGCGCGCGAGGCGGCCGCTGTGTTGTGGGGGAGAATGTAGACAGCTCGCGGTTCGCAGTTCGCAGTTCGCAGCTCGCTCGTTGCTCGAGGGAGTAGATGGCCCGACTTGGACTTGAAACGGATATCGTCGACAGGAACATCTACGCGCGCACGGTGCAGCGGCTGCGGGACGCCTCGGTCGTGCTCCCCACGTTCCGGGAACTCGCGGAACCCGTGTCGATCCCGGCGGCGGCCCGCGCGGCGCTCGACGCGGTGGATCCGGACGCCGCGCACCCGCTCAACCTGTATCGCGTCCACTGGTTCAACGACGCGACGCGCCGGCGTCAGACGGACGTCCCCGGCCACCTCGTCCTCCCCGAAGCGCTGACCGGCGTCGCGGCCCCGATCATCGTCGTCCTCGGCGACCGCTTCCCGATGATTCGCGCGCACAAGGTCCTCGCGGCGTATGCGTGCCTCGCCCCGCGGATCGTCACGGGGCAGTTCGATCCGACCGTGCACAAGGCGCTCTGGCCCTCGACCGGCAACTACTGCCGGGGCGGCGTCGCGATCTCGCGGATCATGGGCTGCCGCGGCGTGGCGATCCTGCCGGCGGGCATGAGCGAGGAGCGCTTCCGCTGGCTGGACGACTGGGTCGTGGATCCGGCGGACATCATCCGTACGCCAGGCACCGAAAGCAACGTCAAGGAAATCTACGACGCGTGCGCCGCGCTCGACCGCGATCCGTCGAACATCGTCTTCAACCAGTTCTGCGAATTCGGCAACTACCTGGCGCATTACGCGTGCACCGGACGCGCGCTCGCGTCGGTCTTCGACCGCGTGCAGCAGGCCCGCCCCGGCCTTTCGCTGCGCGGGTTCGTCTCGGCCACCGGGTCGGCGGGGACGCTCGCCGCCGGCGACTACTTGAAGGAGCGGTACGGCTCCGCGATCGCCGCCGCCGAAGCGCTCGAGTGCCCGACGATGCTCGAGAACGGGTTCGGGGAGCACAACATCCAGGGCATCGGCGACAAGCACATCCCGCTGATTCACAACGTGATGAACACGGACGTCGTCGTCGCCGTGTCCGACCGCGGCACCGATCAGCTCGGCGTCGTCTTCAACTCGGATGAGGGACGCCGGTATCTCACTGAAACGCGCGGCGTCGATCCCGCCATCGTCCGGCAGCTCTCATCGCTCGGCCTGTCGAGCATCTGCAACGTGGTCGCCGCCATCAAGATGGCGAAACGGCTCGGCATGGGGCGAGGGGATGCGATTATCACCGTCGCCACCGATGGCGCGGAGATGTACGCGACGGAACGGACCAAGGCGATCGAGAAGCATTTCGGCGGCCGGTTCGATGCCACGCGTGCGGTGGCCGCGTTCGCCGAACACGCGCTCGGCGCCGGCGCCGACAACGTGATGGAACTCTCGGAGCAGGATCGGCGCCGCATCTTCAATCTCGGCTACTTCACCTGGGTCGAGCAGCAGGGCGTCACGGTCTCCGAGTTCACGGCGCGACGCGATCAGCGGTTCTGGCAGGGCCTGCGGTCGCGCATTCCCGTGTGGGACGAGATGATCGCCGAACTCAATCGGGAAGTCGGCGCGACGGCCGCCTCGGCATGACGACGCTCGCCTCGCGGATGGTGTGCGCCGGGTGCGGCGCGGAGGCGGCCGACCCCTATCCGTTCCGGTGCCCGCGCGCGGACGCCGGTGATGACATCGACCACGTCCTCACGCGTACGTTAGTCGGCACTTCCGCGGCGGATCCTGTTGCGCCGCCCTTCACGGCTGCCATCAGCGCCCTGGCACAGCCTCTGGGCACCACCGGCGCGGCCCCTGTTGCGCCGCCCTTCACGGCTGCCATCAGCGCCCTGGCACAGCCTCTGGGCACCACCGGCGCGGCCCCTGTTGCGCCGCCCTTCACGGCTGCTATCAGCGCCCTGGCACAGCCTCTGGGCACCACCGGCGCGGCCCCTGTTGCGCCGCCCTTCACGGCTGCTATCAGCACCACCGGCGCGGCCCCTGTTGCGCCGCCCTTCAGGGCTGCCCCGCCCGAGTCGCTTCACTTCCTCACACCCGTCACAGGCCCGAATCCGTTCCTCGAGTTCCGCACGCTGTTCCACTCGTACCATCTCGCGAGCGCGCACGGCATGTCCGACGCGGACTACGTCCGGATCGTCGAGGATCTGAACGAGGCGGTCGCGCTCGTCGATGGCCACGGCTTTGTCATCACGCCGTTCGCGCGCCATTCCGGCCTGAGCGCGCGGATCGGATCGACTGCCGCGGGTGGCGTGTGGATCAAGAACGAGACCGGCAACGTGTCGGGCTCCCACAAGGGCCGGCACCTCATGGGCCTGATGATCTACCTCCAGGTCATCGAGCGCCTCGGCATCGTCGAGCCGCCGCTGCCGCCGCTCGCGATTGCGAGCTGCGGCAACGCGGCACTGGCTGCGGCGATCATCGCGCGAGCCGCGCGGCGTCACCTGCGTGTCTTCATCCCGACGAACGCCCCCGCGCGCGTCGTCGATCGGCTCGTGCAGCTCCACGCCGAGCAGACCATCTGCCCGCGCGACCCTGACGTCGCCGGCGATCCTTGCTATCTCTCGTTTCGAGAGACGATCGGAAGCGGGGCCCTGCCCTTCTGCTGCCAGGGGAACGAGAACGGCCTGACGATCGAAGGTGGCGAGACGCTCGCGTACGAGATCATCGCCAAAGCGACCCCGCTCGATCGCGTGTTCATCCAGGTGGGAGGCGGCGCGCTCGCCAGCTCGGTCATCCAGGCGTTCGGCGACGCGCTCGCGGCCGGCGTACTCGAACGGCTCCCCCGCTTTCACGCGGTACAGACTCGCGGCGCGTATCCGCTCGCGCGCGCGTACGATCTCGTCGCGGATCGGGTCGCGCGATCGGGCGACGCGGGACGCGAGCTGCGGTATGCGGCCGCTCACCGGTCCGAGTTCATGTGGCCGTGGGAGGAGGAGCCGCACAGCATCGCGCACGGCATCCTCGACGACGAGACCTACGACTGGCTGGCTGTCGTGAAAGGGATGCTGGAGAGCGGCGGCCACCCGATCGTCGTCGACGAAGCCGGGCTCGCCGAGGCCCATGCGCTCGCGCAGGCGGCCACGGGGATTAACGTCGACCCGACCGGCGCTGCGGGCCTCGCCGGCCTGCTGCACCTCCATCGACAGGGGCAAATCGCACCGAACGAGCGGGTCGCCGCGATCTTCTCCGGCGCGGAGCGGTGACGACCACGGCGTACTTGCGTTCCCGGCGCAACGCGGTATTCTGAAATCGCCACGCCATGCCTGCGCGGGAGGCTCCCATGAGACTCTCTGTTCGTGTCATGTCCGCGGCCGCCCTGGCGTTCCTTCCTTGCGCGTGCGGCGGCCCCGATCCGCTCGGTCCGACAGCGCTCGACCAGGGCGTCATCGTGTTCATGCACTCCGGTTTCCGCGGCACCTCGCAGCAGGTCGGGATCGACGTCAGCGATCTGACCAAGGTGCAGGGCCCGTGCGGGACCGACGAGAACGAGTCGTCGCGCACCTGGAACGACTGCATTTCCTCGGTGCGATTGCTGCCCGGCTGGAGTGCGACGCTTTACGGCGACAGCAACTTCCGCGGCGCGGCGATCGAAGTGACCGAGGACATTGCGGATCTCGCGTCGCGCGCCGGTTCCTGCTCCGGCAGCTACGACGACTGCATCTCGTCGATCCGAGTGTATAAGCGCTGAGAAGAGGGGATGAACGGATTACGTCGTCAGGTGTGGTTCCGTGCGGCGCTTCTCGTCGGCATCGTGTACTTCGCCGTCGGCAGGTTGTTTGCCCTTCCGGCCACGAACGTAGGCGCGTGGCGACTCGCAGCGTGGGTGGTCTGCGGCTTTGCGTATGGGGGGCATGTTGCGTACGAGCACTTCAGCCTGCGCAACCCCCCTCGAAGGACAGCGGTGCACGCCGCCGTGGCCGTCGCCATCGGGGCGCTCGCTCTTGCCATCGCCGGGATGGTTCATTCGCTGTCGACCGAGGCAGGGATGAGGCCTGCGTGGCTCGTCGCCCTCGTTGCGTGGCCGGCCGTTACCGCTGTTCCGGCGTTTCTTGGAGCCCTCGTGGCGACGGCAGTGCTCGCGCGTGCATGTGCACGTCGATGACCGGCTCGCGCTGTTGCGCGGGACAGGGATCAGGAGGTGGCAACGACCGCGACTCGGCAAGGGATTTCACGGCCGCGCTACGTCGGGCGGCGCCGGAGGACGGCGTTGCGCAACCCGGCGAGGGGCAGCGACGGAACGGTGCGCAGCGGTCTGTCATCCACGGCGTTCAGAACGGCGGCCATCAGCCGCGAGCGGCGCACCGCGCGTTTGATTTCCGCCACCAGGTGCGACGGCATGCACGGCTTGGCAATCACGGCCGAGAGTCCGGCCGCCACGGCTTCCTTCTGCATCTCGGCGTTCCAGCGCCCGGTCATGCCCACAACGGGCACCGCCCGCGTGCGGTCGTCGGCGCGCAGCGCCGCCGCCAGGGCGAACCCGTCCAGCCCCGGCATCGCGATGTCCGTCACCACGATGTCGGGAACCGTCTCGCGCGCGCACGCAAGCGCGGCCGTGCCGTCCGTCCGCCCGACCGCCACGAAACCGGCGGCGGTGAGGAACTCCACGTACCCCGCCAGGGCGTTCGGCTCGTCCTCCACGACCAGCACCACGGTCTCGGTCCACTCAGGGAACATACGCCGTACGGAAGCGCAAACGGCGCGCCAGCCTGAAAACCGGCCAAAATCACGCACGGAGGGTCGCCGAGCCGTCCGGCGACTCACAGATTCGTCGTCGCTCGATCAATTCGAGCCATGATCCAGCTCACCTGGCCTCGTTCGGTGAGCCGCTAATCTTCAGGCGTCCCTGCCAGCAGGGGCTCCAACTCCAGCGTCTGCGCTCCATTTTCAGTGCATACGGCGTATTTGGCTTCGCCGCTGTGATACATCGCCAGGCCGGCGTACTCGCCGCGCTTGTTGAGCACGAAGAATCGCACGTTGAAGGTGGGGTTGCCCTTTGAATTGAGCAGGCGCTTCTCGATCGTGTTCGCCTTGATTCGCTTGAGCGCTTCCATGCCGGCGTCTTTCGGCGACATGCCGCGCCGCATCGACTCGACGACGAGGAACGAGGAGAGGTTGTAGAGATTCGCCTCGCCGCGGCCGGTGGACCCCGCGGCGCCCACTTCGTTGTCGACGTAGAGCCCGGCGCCGAGGATCGGCGAGTCCCCCGTGCGCCCGGGGATCTTCCAGGCGAGGCCGCTCGTGGTCGTCACGCCGCAGATGTTCCCGTTCGGCCCGATCCCATCGCAGTTGATGGTGCCCCAGAAGCTGCCCTCGCGGATCAGGCCGTCCCGCACCATGGACCGTCCGGCGTCGTAACCGGGATCCTCTCGGAGAACGGCAGGCGCCGTTCGCGAGCGGCCCCTGCCGTTTCTTTTTGGATCGAGATAGTGCTCGGGATCGACCCGCCGCTTCCATTCGAGCCAGAGTCTGCGCGAGTTCGGTGTGTTCAGGTCGTCTTCAATCTTGAACCCCATCGCGCGCGCGAACGCCGTGGCCCCCTGGCCGGCGAGCAAATGGTGGTCGGTGTTCTCCATTACGGCCCGTGCCACCAGCGACGGGGTCCGGACGCCTTCTATGCACGCCACGGCTCCTGCCCGCTTCTTCGGACCGTGCATGCACGATGCGTCGAGCTGCACGACGCCGTCGGCGTTCGGCAGCGCGCCGTAGCCGATGCCGGTCTCGAGCGGATCGTTCTCCGGGATGTTCACGCCGGCGACGAGCGCGTCGAGCACGTCCTTCCCCTCGGTGATCAGACGAAAGGCGCGCGATACGGCGTTTTCGGTGCCGCCGTTCGTGAACTCCCATCCGGAGTAGTCGGAAATCACCACCGGCCGCACGGTACGCTGGATCAGGATCTCCGGCGACCGTGCGGCGGACGGAGCCGCCGCGAGGAGTGCGGCGCTCTTCACGAAGTCGCGTCTGGTCATCATGGCGCCAACCTCACTTCTTCCGCGGTTCCAGGGCGCCGCGGAGCTTGTCGGCGAGCGAGCCGAACCCCTCCCCCGGCGCACCAGTCTCCCGTTCGGCGTACTCGCGCATGTCCTCGCGCGCCTCTCCGGCGCGGGCCGAGCCCTCCGGAACGAGCGCGAGGCTGATCCGCTTCTTCTCGAGGTCGATGCTCAGGATCTCGAACGACGCGGTCGTCCCGGGCGCGACCAGGCTGGACCATCCCCCACTGCTCGCGGGTCCCCACCCCCGCTCGCTCGCGCTGCGGCGCTCGGGAGACCTCGCTGTCCTCGCGCGGGCCGCCGGCGCTCCCTCCGATCGCCCGGTCGAAGCGAACGTGGACGCGTGCGCCAGGCCCTCGACACCCGGCTCGAGCTCGACGAACGCCCCGAACTCCGCGAGGCGCGTCACGCGGCCGGTGCGCACCTGGCCTGGCTCGTACGTGCCCGCAACGGTGGACCACGGATCGGCGGTGAGCTGCTTCAACCCGAGCGAGATCTTCTGCGTGTCGTCGTCCACGCGCAGCACCTTGACGGCGATCTCGTCGCCAGGTTTGAGCACCTGCGACGTGTCCGACACGCGGGACCAGCCCATCTCCGACACGTGCAGCAAGCCTTGCACGCCGGCGCCCAGGTCGACGAACGCGCCGAACTCGCGCACGGAGGTCACGCGTCCGGTCATCACCGCGCCGGCGACGATCGATCGCCGGATCTCGGCGGCGCCAGCCCGCTGCTCCTCCTCGAGAAGCGCACGGCGCGAGACGACGAGGTTCTTGCCGCCTTCCTTGAACTCGGTGATTCGAAATCGGTAGACGTGCCCTTCGTGGGCCGAGGGGTCAGCCGTCCGGAGGATGTCGATTTGCGAGAGCGGGCAGAACGCGCGCTGCCGGGCGATGCGCACTTCGTACCCGCCCTTCACCGCCTTTTCGACCTTGCCTTCCACCGGCAGGCCGCTGTGGAACGCGTCTTCGAGCTGCCGGCTGGTCGCGGCTCCCAGGGCCAGCTTCCGGGAGAGTGTCAGCCCGCCGTCGGTTGACACCACGACGGCCTGAATGCGGTCACCGACGGCGACCTCGATGTCCCCTTCGTCGTCCTTCAGTTCGCCGACGTCGATCGTGGCTTCCCCCTTGCCGCCGACGTTGACGAACGCCACCTCCGGGCCTATCGCGACGATCGTGCCCTCGATGGTCTGACCATTCCTGAAGCGCTTCGCTTTGATCGAAGCCTCGAACATCGCGGCGAAGTCTTCGTCGGGCTCGCTCATGGCGCGCTCCTCGTGATGGTCACAGTCCGTTCGAACTGGTTACTCGCCGGCTCTCGGCTGCCTCGCCGACGACCTGGTCCGGATCGAGTCTGGGTGATTATACGGGGAGGCAGTGCCGAAGGACTGCTCATCGCTGATCGCTGCACTGACGACCGACCGTGCACGACGAATTGCTCGCCACGCTAGCGACTTCTCGCGAGCTATTCCGGTTCCGAGGAGGAGGCGCGATCTCGGAGGTCCCAGGACACACGTCAACCCTGCCGCAGGGCCTCGGTCGGTTGAACACGCAGCGCTCGGCGCGCCGGTGCGGCGCACGCCAGCACGCCCACCGCCGCCATGATGACGGACGTGATCACCGACGAGGCGAGGAGATCCGCGGTCAGGCTGTCGGCGCGCCACGCGAGGAGCAGGATGAGGCTGTTGCCGGCGATGATGCCGCCGCCGAGCTGACGACCGGCACGAGCGAACACGCTGCCGAGCACGTGCCGGGGGTTGGCGCCGAGTGCGAGACGGATACCGATCTCGCGGGTGCGACGCGCCACGGCGACGGCCATGAGCGCGTACAGACCGGCCGCGGAGAAGACCAGCGCCACGAGCAGAACGCTGCCGAAGACGACGCTGCCGCCCACCATCCGTGTTTGCTCCTGTGCGACGATGTCGTCGAGGGTGACGATATCCCGGAGGTGCAGACCCGCATCGACCTGCCGCGCAAGGGCGGCGACGCGGGGCGCAAGCGGCGCCGCGTCCCCCGCGACGTGCACCGCGACCACGACAGGATCGAGCTCCGCCGCGGAGGCTGCGCGATAGATGTACGCTGCCGCACCCCAATCGGCGGGGAACAACATCTCCAGATCGGTGACCACGCCGACGATCTCGTGCCAGGGTCCCAGCTCGCGCTCGCTGCCTCGCTGGAGCGTGCGAACGCGTGCGCCCACGGGATTCCTGCCCACCACGCGCATGAACGCCTCGTTGACCACGACGGGCCCGTTCGGCGCCCCAGCATCAGTGGCATGCAAGGCGCGGCCGGCCACGATCCCGGCGCCGAACACGTCGTGATAGCCGGCACCGACAGCAGCCATCGCGAATCCGCCCTCGAAATTGCCGAGCAGGCGAGCCGGAGGTGCACCGTCCTGCTCCATTTCCACCGCTACCCATTCCGGGGACATCGTCGGCAGGCGATCGCCGTGTGTCACGTGCGTCACGCCAGGCTCTTTACGCAATCGGCCCGCGAATTCTTCGTATGCGAGCGCGCGACGCGCGGCGATCTGCCCATCGTCAGGCACACCATGCTCGCCGGCCAGCGCCTCGTTATCCATGCTGAGACGGAAGGTGAGGTAACGCTCGGCCGGAAACGCGGCCCGCCTCGACTGGTCGGGGAGGGAGTTGGTGAAGATTCCCACCGCGGCGGGCACGAACAGCAGCGTGCAGGCCACCTGCGCGCCGACGATGAACGACCAGATGCCGCCGAACTTCATCGTTGCGCCGGTGCTGGTGATCCCCTGCAGTCCCTGCTGGACGGACGCGCCCGTGGCCTTCAGTGCCGGCAGCAGGCCGATCAGTGCCGCGGCGACGAGCGCGAGCAGCAGCGCATACGCGATGGTGGCAGGCTCGAGCGTCAGATCCACCCAGAACGGAAGGTCGTCCCCAGTGATCTGACTCGCCCGGGCCCAGGCATAGCGCACTGTCGTCCGGGCCACGACGAGCCCGAGCACGGCGGCGGCGAGGGCCAGCACGAGCCCTTCGGTGACGATCTGCGCGATCACGCGGGCACGGCTCGCCCCCAGCGCGTGACGGACGACCATCTCCGGCTCGCGCATCGCCGTGCGCGCGAAGATCAGCGTCGCGACGTTCGCCGACACCGCCCCCAGCAGCAGCAGGACGATGGCGTGGACCGCCAGATCTTCCAGCCGCAGCGGATCACCCGGCGTGCGCCCGGCGAATGCGCGAACCCGCGTCCGCAACTGCGCGTGGGTTGCCGGCTGGTCGGCGGCCAGGCGTGCCGAGACGACGTCGAGCTCCGCCGCGGCATCCTGCCAGCTCGCGCCGTCGGCGAGGCGGCCGAACACTTGCACGGCCGGCCCTTCGCGCGGCGGCGCGTCCTGGACCGGCAATGGCACCCATGCCTGCTGATTGCGCGGGAAGCCGAAGCGCGGCGGCATCACGCCCACCACGGTGCGAGCCGTGCGACCCACCGTCACGACGCGGCCGATGATCGCCGGGTCGTGCAGGAACTGTCTCTGCCAGACGTCGTAACCCAGGACCACGACGGGCTCCGCACCCGGCATTTCGTCCGTCGGCTGCAGCGGCCTGCCGAGCAGCGGCGGCACGCGGGTGAGCGGAAACGCCGATGCCGTGATCTCCGCCACGCGCAGCGATTCGACACGGCGTTCGCCCGTGAGCACGTTGCGCTCGCTCACGCGCGCGGCGCCGAGTTCCGCCACGGTCTTCAACGACCGCCGCCAGATCGCGAAATCGTGGAGCACCCTCGGCTCCACGCGTGACGCCGCCGTGTCCTCGGTCTCGAGGCGCACGACTCGGCCGCCTTCATCGAACGGCAGCCGTTTGTACAGCAGTTCGTCGGCGACTTCGATGCCGACCGCCCCAATCGCGATGGCACCCGCCAGCGAGAGGCCCCCGATGATCGTGAGCGCGGGATATTTCAGCAGCAGACGCGCGCCCAGCTTCCAGTCGAGCCATGAGACCGCCGTCATCGGGCCTCGCCCCGCAGGCGCCCCTGAGCCTGCTGACCGCGAACCAGGCCGGCATTCATGCGCTTCGCTCCTCCAGTCCGCAGATGTCTGTGCATCGGGCCATGCTCATCGAGCCGGCGGATGGAAGCATACCCCCGCGGATCAGCCGGTGTCTTCACATAGAGGTGAGCATCCCGTGAGATTCCGGTGAGCGGGGCTCAGGTGATGTTTCCACTGGCCAGCGGCTTTGCGGCGGGCACGCGACGGACAGCTCGCGATGCACGCCGCAGTGTTTACCGACGCCGCCAACAATTCGAACGCGCTACTGACCCCTCTCGCGTGGTCCGCGGACTGCGGGAGGCAACCGGGGAACACCAACGCATAGCCACCCGTTCAGGCGGGGACGATGGCGGTCCCTGCCGTGCCGTTCAGCGCGTCCTCCAGGTCTTCCGGGCACGTCACGATCGCCCGCCGCGGCTTGCTCGACGGGCTTTCCAGAAACCGGACGATCGCCTCGATCTTCGGCGCCATGCTGCCGGCGCCGAACTGACCCTCGGCGAGGTACCGCTTCGCATCACCGAGCGTCATCGTGTCGAGTGGCCGCTCGCCGGGCTTCCCGTAGTCGAGGCACACCTTGCGCACGTCGGTGGAGATCATGAAGAGGTCCGCGTCGAGCGCGGTCGCCAGCAGCGACGACGCGAGGTCCTTGTCGATGACCGCTTCGACCCCGCGCAGGTCGCCCTCCGCGTCGCGCACAACCGGTATGCCCCCTCCGCCGACGGCGGTGACCACATAGCCGTCCTGCACGAGATGCCGGATCGCGTCCAGCTCGACGATCCGCAGCGGCTCGGGGCTCGGCACGACCCGGCGCCAGCCGCGGCCCGGCTGCTCGGCGATCGTCCAGTGGTTCACCGTCGCGCGCTCTCGAGCGGTCGCTTCATCCATGAACGACCCGATCGGCTTCGTTGGATGGGTGAACGCGGGACTGTCCGCCGCAACCTCCACCTGAGTGACGACGGTGAGCGCCTGCCGGCTCATGCCGCGCTGCCTGAATTCGTTCGTGAGCGACTGCTGGATCATGTAGCCAATCGCCCCCTGCGTGTCCGCGCCGCACGAGTCGAGCGGCACTTCGTGCAGCTCGTGCCGCGCCAGCTCGGATCGGCGGACGATGAAGCCGACCTGCGGCCCGTTGCCGTGGGTGATGACCACGTTGTGGCCCGCTTCGATGATGTGGGCGATGTGATGACACGTCTCGCGGGCGAGCGCCCACTGATCCGCGACGGTGCGGTGCCGGTCGTCGCGGATGAGCGAGTTGCCGCCGACCGCCAGCACGATGAGATCGCTATCCGGCATGTCCGCGCCTCGGGCGGCCGTCGTCGAGGATATGGGTGAGCGTCGCCGTCGCGCCGGGGAACCGCGTGTTCAGGATCATCGACGCGATGATGAACGGCTTGTAGCTGGCCTCACGATACGTCTCGAGGCGCGCGGATTCGAACACCGCCTGGCTCACCTCCCCCGCCGGGCAGCTGACATCCGTGACGTCGGCGGGCAGGCAGTGCATGTAGAGCGCGCGCCCGCCGCGCGTCCGCCGCATCAGCGCGTCCGTGCATTCCCAGTGCTTGAACCGTGCATTCTGCGCGAGCGCCTGGCGCTCCAAATCCGCAAGGCCGGCGCGCTCGCCCGCCCGGATCATCCGCGTGCGCTCGTGCATCACCGCCATGGGCGCCCAGCTCTTGGGGTACACGACGTCGGCCGCCTCGAAGGCCGCGTCCATCGAGTCGGTCGTGGAGAACGAACCGCCCGTCTCGCTCGAGAACCGCCGCGCCACGGTGAGGCAGTCGTCCACCAGCTCGTAGCCCGGCGGATGCGCCAGCACGACGTCCATGCCGAACCGCGTCATCAGCCCGATGACCCCTTGCGGCACCGACAGCGGCTTGCCATAGCTCGGCGAGTACGCCCAGCTCATCACGAGCTTCCTGCCGCGGAGCGCCTCCACGCCGCCAAAGTGCTGCACCAGGTGGCGCAGATCCGCCAGCGCCTGCGTCGGGTGGTCGAGGTCCGACTGCAGGTTGATGACCGCGGGACGCTGCAACAGGATGCCGGCTTTGTGGCTCTCGTCGAGCGACGCGGACACCTCGGTCATGTACTTGTGCCCTTCGCCCAGAAACATGTCGTCGCGGATGCCGATCACTTCGCTCAGGAACCCGACCATCGCCGACGTCTCGCGAACGGTTTCTCCGTGCGACACCTGCGACGTGGACTCGTCCAGCTCCTCGGTGGCGAGGCCGAGCAGGTTGCACGCCGCGCGGAAGCTGTAACGCGTCCGCGTGGACTTGTCGCGAAACACCGCGACGCCGAGCCCGCTCCTGAACGTCCGCGTCGAGACGCCCGCGCGCGCGAGATCCTCGAGAATCTCCGCCGTCAGCAGGATGGCGCGCAGCGTCGGCTCGCTTGCCTCCCAGGTCAGCAGGAAGTCCTTGTTGTACAGCTCGTGGCCGAGCGCGGCCAGCGCGGCGATCTTGGGGCGCAATTGTGCATGCATCAGCTCCGCCTTCCCGCCATGGTGACGACAAACGCGCCGGGAAACGCGGCGTAGAACTGCGCCGCCTTCGTGAGGTGGTCGACGGGACACTGATCGTCAGGTCCGTGAGCGTGGATCTCGTCGCCGGGCCCGAAGCCGATCGTCGGCACGCCGAACATGCCGCAGGTCGCAATGCCGTTGGTGGAGAATCCCCATTTCCCGACGCGCGGCGGCGCGCCGAGCGCCTGCTCCGCCGCCCGCACGCCGGCGACAACCGCCGGGTGGCTCTCTTCGAGCAGCCACGTCGGAAAGTACTTCTTTGTCGGATACGTCAGCCCCGTGTAGGCCGGGCGCGCGTAGTCGAGCACGGTGACCGTCGCCCCCGCCCGCCTCACGCTCTCGAGCGCCAGCACCTCCGCGACGGCGCTCTCCATCGTCTCGCCCTGCGTGAGCCGCCGATCCAGGTGGATGGTGCTGCTGTCGGCCACGGCGCAGAGCGACGGCGAGGTCGAACGGATCTCGGAGATCGTCACCGTGCCCTTGCCGAGGAACGGATCGGCCGTCGCCGCGAGCCGCTCGTTGAGCCGCTCGATGTCGGAGATGATGGGCGCCATCGTGTACACGGCGTTGACGCCTCGCTCGGGCGCGGAACCATGGCACGCCAGGCCCTGCGTGCGGACCTCCATCTCCATGCGGCCGCGATGGCCGCGGTAGACGCCCAGCTTCGTCGGCTCGGTGATGACGACCACGTCGGGACGAAGCACCTGCTCCCGGAGGATGTACTGCCAGCAGAGGCCGTCGCAGTCCTCCTCCATCACGGTGCCGGTCACCCAGAGCTGGCAGTCGCCGTCGACGCCGAGCTCCTTGACGATGCGTGCGCCATACACGGCGGCGGCAAAGCCCGCCTCCTGATCGCCGGCGCCGCGCCCGTAGATCACGCCGTCGCGCAGCTCGCCCTTGTACGGATCGCGGGTCCATGTCGACGGATCGCCGACGCCGACGGTGTCGAGGTGCGCGTCGAGCGCGACGACGGTCTTCCCGCTGCCGACGCGTCCCAGGATGTTCCCGAGCCCGTCGATTCTGATTTCGTCGAACCCGGCCTTTTCCATCTCGGCGCGAGCGCGCTCGACGACCGGGCGCTCGCCGGCGCTTTCCGACGGAATCGCAATCATGTCGCGCAGGAACGCGACCATATCGGGGGTGTATTTCTCAGCCAGGCGAGCGATCTCGCCACTGCGCAGGTCTGTCATCGGCGCCTTCACCTCTCTCCTGAGGTTCTATGGGTTCTAAAGGTTCTTAAGTGTTCTAAAGGTGCTGAAGGTTCTGCGCGCAATTGTATTCCACGTTCGGCGCGCGACGGCGGAGGGTGTAAGCTGGGCGCATCATGAGACGGCATTTGATCTCGCTCGCCATGGTCGCGTGTTCGGCGGCGCTCGCCGCTCAGGCTCCGGTGCAGGAGCGCGGAGCCAACAGTCTTCTGATCGACGCCGTGGCGGTGGATTCGCACGGCATGCCGGTGATGGATCTGAAGCCGGCGGAGGTCGAGGTCTGGATCTCCGGCTACCGGGTCCCGATCGAGGCGCTCACGCCGATTACGTCCGCCACCGACCCGCGCAGCAACCGTCTCGTCGTGCTGCTGCTCGACGATGTGACGCTGCCGCCGGCGATGGTGCTGCGCGTCAAGGAAGTCGCGCGGCGCTTCGTCACCCGAATGTCGCCCGGCGATCGGATGGCCATCGTGACCCTCAGCGGCACGGCGGAGACGGAGACGACCGACGATCCCGCCCGGCTGTTCCGGATCATCGACAGGTACAACGTGCAGGGCGGCCCCATCCGGCAGGACGTGCTGGTCGCACAGGTCTTCACGACCATGGAAGCGATTTCGCGCCAGCTCTCGGAATCCGCGGAGCGCAGGAAGACGATTGTCGGAATCGGCGGCGCCTGGCTCCTCGACAGGCCCGTGATGCCGCAGTCGGTCAGCGGCGATCTGCGCGACGAATGGACGCGCGCGATGAGGGCGATGGCGTATGCGAACGCCGCCTACTACGTCATCGAGCCGGCGAGTGTCGGCATGGCGACGACCGTTGGCGCGGCGGGCGGCCTCGCGGAAGCCGCCGGGGGTTACGCGTTCCTCAACCGGAACGACCTCACCGGGACAGCCGATCAGATCATGCGCGAGGCGGCCAACTACTACTTGATCGAGGTGGCGGATCCGCCGATCCAGCGCAAGGCGGACCTGCGTGAGCTGCAAGTCAAGTCGCTGCGGCGCGGAGTGAGCATCCGCGCCCGCCACGCGATCCCCGGCACGCCGGGCGCGTGACGCGCGAGACGCCAGATGCCCCTCCGAACCGCCGCCGTGCTCGCGTTCGTGGCCGCGCTCCTGCAAGCGCCCGCCGGCGGCCCACCCGCCCGTCGTTTTGGTGTCCATGTGGGTGGAGTACCTGAAGCCGGTCAGGTCGTCCGGGCGCTACAGCAGCTCGACTCGTCATGGGCACGAGTGAACGACCATCTCGACGGGCACTCGCCGGATCTCACCGCCTACCTCCGCTCCGGCATCGACCTCGTCGTGACCTTCAATAATGCGGACCCGCAGAATTCCGACTCGACGTACGGATCGCCTTCGCGGTTCCCGGGCGCGGGATTCCCGTTCCGCTCGCGCGAGCGCTATCAGACGCGCGTGCGCGAGGCGCTCGCGCCGGCCCTGCCGTTCCTCCGGCGGGGACGTCAGGTGTGGGCGCAGTGCGAGAACGAGATCATGGATGCGAAGCTGAACCCGCGCTCGCGGTTCTGGCGCGGCACCCTCGACCAGTACGCCGCTCAGCTTGAAGCGTTCGCTGCCGCGGTCCACGCGGTCGATCCGTCCATTCCCGTCGTGTTGACGAGTGTGGCCTCGCGCACGCTCGACGCCCTGATCGAACCCTCCAACCCCGGTCACGCCGATGCGACGCGGTTCGTCACGCGGCTGCTCAGCAGCCCCAGGTATGACGCGGTCGATCTGCACTTCTACGGGTGCGTCGAGGACATCCCGGCGAAGGTCGCGTGGGTACAGTCGCATCTGCCTGCAGGACGGCGATGGATCTCGACGGAGAATGGCGGGCCGGACGACAGGTGTCGCACGACGCCGCATGCCTACGCCGACGACCCGTCCCGTTTCGAGCAGGCACAGGCGCGCCAGGTGCCCGCCAGACTCGCTGCGTGCGCGGATCGTGGCGGCGCCGTCTGCCTCTGGTTCTCGCTGTTCGATCTGCGGGGTGAGGAAACGGCGTTCGCGCATCTCGGTCTCGTCGATATCGCTGGAGCGGCCCGCGGGCCGGCGCGGGGCCGCGGGAGGATCGGACGCGGCGACGCGCGCCGCAAAGCGGCGTTCGACAGCTTCCGTGAGTTCGTCGCGGCGCACCGGGAACCTTGATGACTTCCATCCGTGTGGCGGGATTGCTGATGGCGGTGATCGCGCTCCCTCAAGAGCGCCCGCCAACGCCGGGTAATCGCCTCCACAACACGAGCGCGGAGCTCGACACGTCGGCGTGGGTGACGGCGGGTGCCGCGCGGGTCGAAGAGTACGACGGCACTCGCTGCTTCGTCGTCAGAAACGGCGGGTCATTCGAGCAGGCGGTCATGCTCCCGCCGTATGCCGAGGCGGAAGCGTTCGCGCGGCGTTACGGCAGATAGAGCATCTCCTGCTTTCTCACAGGAGAAGGGAAGAATCTGACTCCTGTTGGATTCACGGTTTTGGATGCCCCGCATTCACATAGTTGACCTCCGGCGACGCGAGAATCGCCTTTCGCAGCGCGTTCATGATCTCGTAGTAGGTCAGGTCCACGACCGCGGCCGCATCCCCTGACAGCGTGTGAACCGGGTCCTGCTCGTCGAAGCGCAGCAGGAACCCGTCGCCTGAATACGCGACCCTTCCCCCGCGTATCTCCACGGTGAACGGCTGGCCGGCAAAACGTCCCAGGACGATCTCGGCTCCATCGCGGCGTTCCAGGAAGAAGCCGTCGCGCACGGAATCGCTCTCCCAGTCGTCGCGCGACCCGAACAGGCGCGGCTTCAGCACGTACGGCCCGCCGTCCTCCGGGCAGAACACGTCGCAGTTGCCGCAGTCGTTGCAGAAGTCCACGAAGTTGCCGATCTGGTGCTTCTCGTCGATGGTGAGGGTGCCGTCTTCCCACGACCGCCAGGATCCGTTTTCACGCCGGAGCTTGACGATCGGAACGACCGACGGCGGGAGCACGAAGGTGAAGTTCGCGTCGTTCGGGCAGACCGGCACGCACTTGTCGCACGTGATGCAGTCGAACAGCCAGAGTTTGCGGCCGATCTTTCTCGGCGTACGGCTGTTCTCGCGGCGCGTGTATCGGGGATCCGCGGTCGCGCGCTCGACGTAGATCTCCGTATTCCGCAGCTTCGCGTCGGATAACGAGCTTCCCGCGTCCTGCGTCCAGCTTCCAGCGCTTCGCAAGCGGGGTTCTGGCACTCCATTGATCCGGTCGGACGTGCCATACGCACGAACGATGAACTCGTCGATAGTGGTGGCGCCGACCTCAGTCATGCGCTCGGTCAGCGAGTGCACGTATCCGCGCGCGCGGGCGTAGCCGCCGGGCTTCAGCAGATCCGTGCACACCGTCACCGGCACGAGTCCCAGCGCCACGGCGTCGGGGAAATTGACGCGATCGATGCCGCCGGAGAACGAGATGGGAAACCGGTCGCCGAACGTGCGGCGGAACCGCCGCACCAGGTGCATCGCGAGGACGTGCAGCGGCGGTCCGGAGAGGTACATCTCCTTCTGGTCCCCCGGGAAGAACGACCGGTGGTTCTCGACGATCAGCGTGTTCGTGAACTTGACGCCGAACCCGAGCCCCAGAGCCGACGCTGTCGCCCCCAGCCTGTCGGCCAACCCCACGGCCTGCTCCCACGATGTGTCCCGCTCGAACGCGGAGGCCGGCACCGTCACATCGTCGTACCCCAGCACCTCGTGCAGGAGCCGCAGCGTCTCGTCGCGCGCGAGCAGCATGGGGTTCAGCTTCACCGACACGTGCAGGCCCATCTCGTGCAGGAGGAACTCGACGATGCGTTCGATCTCGGTGGACGGGCAGCCATGGAACGTGCTGAGCGTCAGGGTGTCGGACAGCCGGGTGGGAAAATCGAGATCGCGGAGCGGCGCGTACTCGTCTGGAATCTGCCGGCGAAGGCGATCGACGACCGCGGTCGCGTCCAGCATGCCCCGCATGAACGCCGTGACGCGCCCGCTCCGGATGCCGGCGAGATCGTAGCCGACGCTCATGTCGTAGACCGTCCGCGCCGCGGCGGGCGAGACCGGCACTTTGCCGCTCGCGGCCAGCATCGCGATGAGCATCGAGGCCTTGACGTATTCCTCGAGCGACTCGTCGAGCGTCAGCTCCTGGGACCACTCGATGTTGTAGCCGATCGTCTGGATGTCGATGCAGGGACGGGGGATGGTCAGCGTGTCGTTGATCTGGACGGTCTTCAGCTCGATGACCCGTCCGCCACCGAGCCACGACAGCACGATGTTCTGCGCGAGCTGTGACTGGGGACCGGCCGCCGGGCCGAACGGCGTTGACGCGTCATGACCGTGCACCCGCACGGACAGGTCCTGGCCGGATGCGCCGCGGAAAAAGGCGCGCGCCGGCAGGTCGAAGATCGCCTGCCGTTCCTCCAGTTCCCGGAACATGCGCCGGACCAGCGCCGGAAACGGATAGGGACGGAGACGCGCCATGACCGGTCAGCGCGGCGCGGCTTCGCGCTGGCGCGTCAGGGGCGGCACGATCCCGAGGATCCGCTCGATGATCATCAGCTGACCGCGGTGGTGCATCTCGTGCTCCTTCGCATCATGGGTCCTCCCCCAACGCGCATCCCTCCTCGACCGGCAAACACCAGAGTCGGCCAGTGTAGCATCGGCGCCGTGCTGACGTAAGATAGCGCCCGTGAAGAAGACGATCCTGACGCTGCTGTTCATCACTCCGCTGGTCGTTCAGGCGCAGCAGCCGACGCGCCGGCAAAACGCCGCGCCGGTGCGCGCGCGGGTCGACGTGCGCGAAGCGAGCATCGCCGGGCTCGAGGCGCAACTGAAGACGGGGCGCCTGACCTGCCACGCGCTCGTCCAGCAGTACCTGCGCCGCATCGACGCGTACGACAAGAAAGGACCGGCGATCAACGCGATCGTGGTCGTCAACCCCGACGCGCTGCAGCAGGCGGACGATCTCGACCGTCGCTTCACGGCATCCGGCCCAGTCGGACCGCTGCATTGCATCCCGCTCGTCGTCAAGGACAACTTCGAGACCATCGGTCTGCAGAGCGCGGACGGATCGCTCTCCCTCAAGGGCTTCGTCTCGAACACGGATGCGTTCCAGGTCCGGCGCCTCAAGGAGGCGGGCGCGCTCGTCCTGGCCAAGACGAACATGGCGGAGTTCGCCTTCAGTCCGTATGAGACCGTCAACTCGATCCTGCCCGGCTACACGAAGAACCCGTACGCGCTCGATCGCGTGACCGCGGGATCGAGCGGCGGGACGGCGGCAGCGGTCGCCGCCAGCTTCGCCGCGGCAGGTCTCGGGAGCGACACCGGCAACTCCATCCGCGGGCCGTCGTCTCACCAGGCGCTCGTCGGCATTCGATCGACCATGGGGTTGACGAGCCGCGCCGGCGTCGCGCCGCTCAGCCTGCTGGCCGACATCGCCGGCCCGATGGCGCGCAGCGTCGAAGATGCGGTCGCGTTGTTCCAGGTGGTCGTGGGAGAGGACCCGGACGATCCTGTCACGCTTGCGAAGGACTACGTCCAGCCTGGTCTTCGGCCGTCGGGCCATCCCGCGGCCATTCCGGACTATCGTGCGTCGCTCGTGCGCGATGGATTGAAAGGCGCGCGCATCGGGATTCTCCGCCAGGCTTACGAGCGCGATACGACGGACCCGGAGATCGTCAAGGTGTTCATGGCCGCCGTGGAGGACCTGAAGAAAGCGGGAGCGACCATCGTCGATCCGGCGGCGGTCGACCTCGCGCAGGTGCGACGGCCGCAGGGGTCGGGGCCGTGCGGCGGGTTCAAGTACGACATCAACCGCTATCTGGCGGCGCAAGGCGATCGCGTGCCGGTGCACTCGCTCCAGGACATCATCAAATCGCGTGGCTTCCATCCGTCGGTGCAGCTGCGGCTTCAGAACGCACAGGAGGGATCGGAGAACGGCCCCGAATCGGCGCCGTGCAAGGCGGAAGCGGACTACCGCGAGCAGTTCCGCGCGGCCGTCCTGAAGACGATGACCGCCCAGCGGCTCGACGCCTTCGTGTATCCGACCTGGAGCAACCCGCCGCGACTCATCGGCGATCTCAATACGACGCCGCACGGCGACAACAGCCAGGTCTTCTCGCCGACGACCGGCTTCCCCGCCGTCCAGGTGCCGATGGGCTACACGCGCGAGAACACGCTGCCCGCGGGGATCACGTTCTTCGGGAAGGCCTGGGACGAAGCGGCGCTGATCAGGTTCGCGTACGCGTACGAGCAGGCGACGCGTCATCGCCGGCCTCCCGCCTCGACGCCGGCGGTCCGCTGACGCCGCATGCTCGAGATCATCGCGGTCGCCTTCGGTCTTGCCAACATCTACCTGACCGTCCGCCAGAACATCTGGTGCTGGCCGGTCGGCGTGGTGATGGTGTCGCTCTACATTTACATCTTCTTCGGCGCGCGCCTGTATTCCGACGCGCTCCTCAACGTCTTCTTTCTCGTGATGCAGTTCTACGGCTGGTACTGGTGGACGCGCAAGCCGACCGTGCACGCCAAGTCGCAGGTCGAGATCCACAAGCTGCACGCGCGCGGTATCGCGCTGACCGCGGCCGGCGTCATCGCGGGCGCCGCGGTGCTCGGGACGACCATGCACCGGCTCACCGACGCGTCGCTCCCCTACTACGACGCGACGACGACGATGCTGAGCGTGTTCGCGCAGTTCCTGCTGACGCGGAAGATCATCGACAACTGGACGCTGTGGATCATCGCCGACGTAATCTACATCGCGATGTACGCCGTGAAGCACCTGTACTGGACGAGCGGCCTCTACGTCGTCTTCCTGATCCTGTGCATCGAGGGCTATCGCGAGTGGCGGCGCGACCATGTCGCGGGAGAGCATGGGGTTGTCGGAGGTCACGGACCATAACACGGAGGCACGGAGGCCACGGGGACGCGCGGAGAAGACAGCTCACGAGCACCGGTTGCCGCACTGGGGATGATACCGGTCTGGCGCCGGCCGGACAAAATCTTCGGCCGGCATTCGAGATGATCTGAGATCCACAGATGCAAGCACGCGGCGCACATGGCGTGCTTGCATCTGTGGATCTCAGATCATCTCACCGCGCGTAGCGCGGCCAGACCGTCGGAGCCGACGAGCGTCACACAGCTCCGTGCGTCCCCGTGTGCTCCGTGCCTCCGTGTGAGGTTACCGGGCGCCCTCCGTCTTCCCCGCGCCCTCGGTCTGCCGTTTGAAGCGCAGGTCGAAGACGCGCTCCTGGGTGACGCCCAGCTCCGTCACGCGCCCGCCGGCACGGTGGAAGCGGATCGTGCCGAGGCCGCCGGCCGAGAACGCATCTTCCGTCGTCGGACGCAGCGTGAGCTTGGTTGCGGGCCGGCGCTTCAGGACGAGCGATTCTCCTTCGACCGCGATCGTCAACACCGTCTCGGCTTCATCGCTCGCGTAGGTGCCGGCGAACGCCGCGAGGTCCGCGGCGGTCGGGTGGAAGGTCTGGGGAGGCGGCTGGCGCCGCGGCGGCGCCTCCGCTGTCGTCGTACTGATGGCGCTTCCGAGATAGAGATCCGCCACTGCACGCGCGTACTGCGTGGCGGCGCCGCTGCTCACGTTGCACAGGACCGCGACCGACACCCGCCGATCGGGATACCGCACCAGGTGCGCACGGTAGCCGGCCGTCGATCCACTGTGCCCGACTTCGCGCACGCCCTTGTACTGCCCGACCATCAGCCCGAGCGCGTAGCTGCCGGGCTTGCCGTCGTTGAACTTGCCCGGTTCCTGCTGCCGTGCGACGAACGCGGCGTCGCCGACCTTCGGGCTCTCGAAGTTCTCGTTCCAGAGCAGCAGATCGCCGACCGTGGTCAGCAGCCCGCCGTTGCCGTGCACGTTCTCGAACGGCATCGCCTGCGAGTAGCCGGACGCGTCGCTCCGGTATGCTATCGCACGGTGCTTGACGATGCGGGTGAAGTCGTCGCGCCAGGACGTGTGCGTCATGCCGAGCGGCTTGAACAGGCGCTCCTGGCAGAACTCCGCGAAGCTCTTCCCGCTCAACCGCGACACCATGATCGCCGCCAGGTTGTACCCGGAGTTGCTGTACGAATACTGCGTTCCGGGCGTGAAGTTGAGCGCCTTCTGGCGGCTGACGATGTCGAGCACGTGCGCGTGGGTGTAGACGCGCGTCGTCCGCGGCCAGCCCGCGATGGCCTCGACCGAGCCCCAGTCGCGCAGGCCGCTCATGTGGTTCAGCATGTGGCGGACGAGCAGCGGCGATCCGTAGTCGGGCAGCTCCGGGATGTGCTTGCGGACCGGATCGTCGAGCGAGAGCTTGCCCTCGCGCACGAGCAGGAGCAGGGCGGCGGCGGTGAACTGTTTCGAGACCGAGCCGGCCTCGAAGATCGTGTCCGGCGTGTTCGGGGCGTCGTGCTCGAGATCGGCCATGCCGTAGGCCTTCTGCAGCACGCCCTGCCCACCCACGCCCACACCCACGGCGCACCCAGGGGTCTGCCCGTTCCAGCGTGCAAAGACCTGGTCGACCTTCGTTTCGAGCGACGCGGCCGGCGCCTGCGCGCCAGCGACGCGCCCCGCGGCGCCGCCGGCGAAAGACAGTGCAAGACAGAGGAACGTCAAGAGAAGGCGTCGGGATTTCATGATCGCGGATGATAGCAAACAAGACGGTTCTTGGTTATCGGTTTTGGTGGTTGGTTTCGAGTTGTAGATTTCGCGTTGGACGTGCAAGCGCGCTTGTCGTCGCCCTGGAGCGGATGCACAATAGGGCGAACGATGCGCCGCATCCCCGCCGTCCTGACGGTGCTGGCCTTCAGCGCGCCATTCTCCCCTGAGGGGCAGGCCATCCCCATCGCGCGGGCGCCCGCGGCGGTCCGGCCGTTCATCCAGCGCGCCGACGCGGCGTTCACGCGGATTCGATCGGCGCACCTGACGGAGCTCGCCGGCACGATGCGCGCCAACGGTGCCGCCGGCGCGATCGGCGTGTGCCATCTGTCTTCGGCCGCCGTCATGGATCGGATCAGACGGGAGGAACAGATCGCCGTCGGGTGGACGAGCGATCGCCTGCGGAATCCCACCAGCACGCCGCCCGCGTGGGCAGCGCCCATCGTCAGGCAGAAAGCGGGAGCACGCGCCGCGTCGGTAAGCGGTTTCTACGTGGATCTGGGCGATCGCGTGGGCGTGCTCCGTCCGATGCCCGAAGTGGCGCTGTGCGCCGGCTGTCATGGGCCGGCGGACAAGCTCTCGCCAGGTGTGCGGGCGGTGCTGAAGGATCGGTACCCCGCGGACCGCGCCATCAACTTCAAGGACGGCGAGATCCGCGGCTGGCTCTGGGCGGAAATATGGAAGGTAGAACGTAGAAGGCAGGTCTACCTTCTACCTTGCGAACTGGATCGAGCCCGCAATCCTCCGGAAGACCGGCTCGTACTGCCGGAACTCCTCGTCTGGTGAGACGCCAATCAGATAGAACAGGGTGCCGTCCTGCAGCTGGGTCGTGAAGATCGCGATCCTCTCAGTGCCGCCGGTCGCCTCCGAGATGTTCGACAGCGTGGTGACGATGCCGCTGCGGCCGCCGATGGTGGCCCGCTGGTATCCCGGCGGACGGCTCATCCGCGGGTTCGCCTGCGCGAGCGACTGGATCAGCTCGGTCGTGGCCGTCTGCAGATCGTGCGTCTCGTTGCGCGCGATGCCGGCTTCGACGCCGTGCGTGAAGACGCTTTGCTGGCCGACGGTGCCGTAGGCCCCCTCCGGCGCAAAAGTGACCGAGTTGTTGCCCGGGATCTCGCGCCAGTTCGACGGCACCTTGACGCGGAACAGGTTGCCTTCGTCGTAGGTCGTCGTGCGCGACGCGGGGCCCTGGACGCGCCCCGCGCCGACGGGCGACCCCGATCCGGTCGTCGGCGCCGGGCGGTTGCCCGTATTGCCGGCATTCCTCGTGACTTCCTCCGTCGTGGGTGCCGGCGACATCGCCTGCAGCCGCCCCTTGACGTCGTTGAAGGCGCGCGTGTTGTGAACCGCGTTCTCCACGCGCAGCATCTCCGCTTCCTTCGCGATGTACGCCTGCCGGTTCCCCGGGTTCGGATGATCGCTCATCCACTGCGGACCGCCGGACTTGCCCTGCGCCTCGATGGTCTTGAACATGTTCGCCATGTCGCGTGGGTCGTAGCCGGCGCGCGCCATCATCTGCGCACCGAGCAGGTCCGCCTGCTTCTCGTATTCGCGGCTGAAGCGGAGGAACGCCGTGCCGAATCCGATCTGCGCGCCCTGCGACACCACGCTGCCTGTCCGGCCGCCGAGAATCGAGCCCAGGATGGCGCCCGCCATCTGCCCGATGGCGTACGGCGTCGCCTTCGTCGCCTGCGCGGTGCCGTGACGGAGCGCGACGTGGCTGAGCTCGTGCGCCATGACGCCCACGATCTCCCCTTCAGTCCTTGCCGCGTCCATCATCCCGCGGTTGACGTACATCGGCCCGCCCGGCAGCGCGAACGCGTTGATCTCGCGGACGTTCACGACCTTGAACGAGTACTGGAATTCCGGGTGACGCAGATCGGAAGGGATGACCTGTACCAGCCGGCGGCCGATGTCCGCGATGTAGGACGTGACGTTGTCGTCGCGCAGAATCGGCAGCTGCTCCTCGATCTGGCCGGCCGCCTCGCGGCCGAGCTTCACGTCATCCTGCGGCGAATACTTGTTCTTCGGCGGCGTGATTGTCGTCTGGGCCGACAGAATCTGCGCGGCCATGACAACGGCAGCCACCGCGGACAACGAACGAGAGCGCATAGTCATTTCAGTCCAACCTCATCAACGCGGATCCGGGGAGGCAGCCCCAAAAGGGCTGTCTCAAGCGTCGCTTATGCGGGATCCGTGCCGCCCGCGAGCCCCTGCAACGCCGGATTTCGCATTACGGGTTTGAAGGCCATCATTTGCAGCCTCTGCAAGGAGGGATTATGCACGTCAAGACGCTGGTACACGCGGCCGTGACCGCTGCTGCGGTGCTGACCACTGTCGCGGGCGGACGCGGTGTCTTCGCCCAGACGACCGTGGCTACGCTCGACGAGATGCGGCGCGACCTGCGCGCGGGCGACACCGTCCTAGTCACCCGGACGAATGGCGAACAGGTCAACGGGCGGCTGCTTCATGTCGGTGAGAACGATCTGGAGATCCGGGCGAGGGTCGGCCTGATGTCGGGCTACGTGAACAACGCGGTCCTGAAGTTATCGAACGCCGAGATCCGTTCGCTCGAGCGGCCGCGTGACTCGGTGCGCAACGGCGCCCTGATCGGCATTGGTGTTGGCGGAGGATTCAGCGCGGTCATGTTCATTACGGCCATGGCGGTCGACCGGAACGAGATGGACGAATGGGGCCCGGGGTATGCCGCCGGTGCGGTCGCGTTGACGGCAATCGGCGCGCTGATCGGAGCGGGCATCGATGCGGCGCGTTCGAGGCCGCACATCAGGTTCGACGCGCAGCCACGCGGCGGAAGGCACGTCAGCCTGGCTCCTCTCGTCGGCCGCCGCCGTGGAATGGCCGTCGTCGTCTCCTTTTGATCCGTTCCGCCTGGAGGCCGGCGGGGCCCCCCTCCATCAGCCTTCTGGCTGGACCAGCAGGCGCCCGGCGTTCCCAGTGGTGGCGGCGTATTGATTGACGATATGCGCTGCAGCGGTCCGGGCTTGCGCGGCGTCGGCCAGCACCACGACCGATCCGCCGAATCCGCCGCCGGTCAGCCGCGCACCGTACACGCCGTCGGTGGCTTGGGCGATAGCGACAAGCCGGTCGATCTCGGGTACCGAGATCTCGAAGTCGTCGCGCATCGAGACGTGCGACTCGTTGCAGAGCCGACCCGCTGCGGCCAGAACGCCTCGGCCGAATGCATCCACGGTGTCGAGCACACGCTGGTTCTCGGTGACGATGTGGCGGGCACGCCGGTCGAGCGGCGACGGAAGCTGTGACACACGATGCAGGTCGGCGATACCGACGTCGCGCAACTGCCGAACGCCCAGGCGCGACGCCGCCTGTTCGCATTCGGCGCGGCGTTCCGCGTAGGCACCGCCGGCGTTGCGGTGCGAGATGCCGGAGTCGATGACGACGACCGCGGCAGAGGCGGGCAACTGGACGCGAGCATACGCGAGCGTGCGGGTGTCGACGAACAGCGCGGTCGCGGTGTCGGCGAAGACGGACGCCATCTGGTCCATGATCCCGACTGGCGCGCCGACCAGCTCGTTCTCGGCACGCTGCCCCGCCATCGCCAACTGCAGATCGGTCAGCCGGAGGTGAAAGCGCTCGCGAAGCGCCCGGCCGGCGGCAATCTCCAGCGCGGCGCTCGAGGACAGCCCGCTGCCCACCGGCACATCGGAATCGACCCGCATGTCGAATCCGCCCAACGCGCCGTGCTGGGCGAGGGCGCGGGTCATGCCTTTCACGTAATCGGTCCAGGTGCCGTCCCGGCGTTCCTCGCCAAGCGTGTAGGAGGCGACTTCGCCCTGCGACTGCGCGCTCCACAACCGGACGGTTCCATCCGGGCGCGCGGCCAGTTCCACGCGAGTCCGCTGCGGGACGGCCGCGGGAAGGACGTAGCCGCCGTTGTAATCGGTGTGCTCGCCGATCAGATTCACGCGCCCGGGTGCGTCGGCATACACCTCCGCGTCTCGGCTGAAGAGTGCTCTGAAAGTGGGCATGGAAGAAGACATCGTATCGCAGCTCGCAGTTCGCAGCTCGCAGTTCGCAGTTCGCGGCTCGCAGTTCGCAGTTCGCAGCTCGCGGCTCGCAGTCGCAGTTCGCAGCTCGCGGCTCGCAGTCGCAGTTCGCAGCTCGCACCTGGGGGCGCTATCATAGCGGCAACATGACACGACCTCTGGCCGCGGCTGCGGCGCTGTTCATCATGATGACCGCATCACTTGCGTTCGGACAACCGACCGCCATTCGCTTCGCCCGCGTGTGGGACGGCACTCGCGTCATTCCCAATGCGGTCGTCGTCGTCGACAACGGCCGGATACTGTCGGTCGAACCCGCCGGGAAGGAGCTGCCGGCCGGAGCGCGCGTCATCGATCACCGGCGCTACACGGGACTGCCCGGGCTGATCGATCTCCACACCCACATGACCTACTACTGGGATCGCCAACCAGGAACGCGGCCGCTCGGCCAGCGGCGGCGGCCGGCCGTGACGGTGTTCCTCGCGCGGGACAATGCACGGCGGACGCTCGAGACAGGCGTGACGACCGTGCGCGATCTGGGCGCGTCGAACGACACCGACTTCGCGATGCGCGATCTGATCAACTTGGGTGCGATGGAGGGGCCACGCATGGTCGTCGCGGGCCAGGGGATCTCCGCGCCGCGCCAGGCCAGCGGGCCGGATCCGGACACGATGCGCAAGGCGGCTGAGGATCGGATCAAGTCAGGATCGGACTGGGTCAAGGTCTACGCGTCACGCGGGAGCTTCGACAGCGTCGATACGACCCAGACCCTGACGTTCGATGAAATGAAAGCGATCGTGGACGCCGCGCACGCCCAGGGACACAAGGTCGCGATCCACTCGTACGGCGCGTCCGGCGTGCGGGACGCCGTCCGCGCGGGCGCGGATTCGGTCGAGCACGGCGTCGATCTGGACGACGAGACGCTCGCCGAGATGGTGAAGCGGGGCACGGTGTGGGTCCCGACCATCGATCACAATCGCTACTACGTCGACGCGAGGGACGAATTCGGTTTCAAGCCGGAAGCGATCCCGCCGCTGCGGGAGTACCTCCAGCGCAACCTGGAATCGACGCGCCGCGCGGTCACGGCAGGCGTGCGCATCGGCATGGGATCCGACGCGGTCTACACGATGTTCGGACAGAACACGCGCGAGCTGGGATGGCTGGTCAAAGCCGGCATGACGCCGGCGCAGGCTCTGGGCGCCGCCACGACGACCGCCGCGGATCTGCTCGGCATGAGCGACCGCCTCGGCCGGGTTGCGCCCGGGTTCATCGCGGACATGATTGCGGTCGAAGGCGACCCGCTCCAGAACATCGATGCGCTCTTCACCGGTGTGAAATGGGTGATGCAAGACGGCAGGGTCGTCATTGACAGAGTGGGTGACAAGTAGAATGTAGAAAGCTCGCAGTTCGCGGTTCGCGGTTCGCGGTTCGATCGAGAGGTCACGTATGCGCACGATTGCGGTCGGGATGGTGGCCGTGCTCCTGGGCGCCACCGGCATATCCGCGCGGCAGGATACGGAAGCGGCGCGCCGGCTGGCCGAGGCGCGACAGGCGCTCGGCGGCGAGGCGGCGCTTGCGGCGATCGCATCGTTCTCGGTCGGTGGAACATGGTCGCAGAACCTGGGGTCGCGCACGCTCGAACGGAACGTCCAGTTCGAGTGCGTGCTGCCGGACAAGTTCGTGCGGACCGCCACGCAACGCACCGGGCCGGTCGAGATCACGATGAGCGACGGGTTCAACGGCGACGACCCCATTCGGGAGATCCTCTCCAGCATCGGGACACCGCCGCGCGATTTCACCACGGGGCCGCAGACGCCGGAAACTATCGCCGCGGCGCGGCGGGAGAAGACAAGGCGCAATAAGCAGACGTTCCTCCGCCTTGCCCTCGCGCTGTTTGCGAAGTCTCCCGAGGCATACCCGATCCAGTTCACCTATTCCGGCCTCGATCAGGTCGGCGGCACGACCGTGGACGTGCTCGAGGGAAAGGCCGCGGACGGCTTCGTCGTGCGCCTGCACCTCGATGCGAATACCCACCTGCCTGTCATGGTCGGATGGCGTGCGGACACAGGGGTGATCATGACGACCAGGTCAACGGTAACGACACGCACCACGCGTCAGGGAACAGAGATTGTCGCGGCCACGCCTCCCGTTCCGACACTCCCCGGCGGCGAGGCGCCGCCCGGAACGGTGATTGCCGGCAGCCCGGGCGGCGGCAACCCGGCCGCGGGCATGCCACGGGTCGAGCATCAGCTCTTCTTCAGCGACTTTCGCGCCGAGGGGGGCGTGACGTGGCCGCATCTGTTGAAGGAGTACGTGGACGGGCAGGTCAGCGAGGAGCTGCGCCTCGGCAAGTTCAAGCTGAATCCGAAGATTAGTCTGTCGAAGTTCAACGTCGAACGCTCTGATCGCTGAGGCTCGTCAATTCCAAACTCCAAAGTCCAGACTCCAAAGGCACTCCAAACGGCAAACTCGAAACAACTCCAAACGACCTTCGGAGTTTGGAGTTTGGAGTCCGTTTGGAGTTTGGAGTTTGGAGTCCCTTTGGAATTTGGAATTTGGAATTTGGAGTTGTAACCTCTCGCCCCCGAAGTGCATCCTCTCATACGGAGGCTCAGGATCCGGTAATGCCCTTATTCGAGTTCACCTGCCGCGGATGCGGCCATACGTTCGAGACGCTGGTCATCGGTAGCCGCCAGGCGGCGTGCCCGAACTGCCGCTCCACCGATCTGGAGAAGCTGTTCTCGACGTTCGCCGCCGGCGGATCGGCGGGGGCCGGCCGTCGCGCCGCTTCCTCGCGCGTCACCTGAGTGCCCGGCCGCGGGCCGGGTGCCTGCTGATCTCGGGTCGTTTGACTGAATGTGACTGGTCAATTAGACTGGTCACATGAAAGTGGCGGCCTCTGAATTCAAAGCGAAATGCCTGGCGCTGATTGACCGCGTTCGCGAGCGCGGCGAGCCCGTCACCATCACCAAGCGCGGCCGCGTGGTGGCGCGGCTGGTGCCCGCCGACGATGAGGACGACCGGCCGTGGCAGCGGCTTCGCGGCCTCGCCCGCTGGAACGGAGACCCGCTCGCGCCGGCGATTGACGAATCGGACATTGAAGCGCTGCGATGACCCCGCCCCTGCTGGATACGCATGCCTGGATCTGGTGGGTAGATCAGGATCGGCGACTCGGCTCCGCCACGATTGCCGCTCTTGACGCCCTTCCCCGCGACCAGCGGCCCTTTCTCGCGGATATCAGCCTGTGGGAAGTCTCGATGCTCGTGGAGCGGGGACGGCTGGAGCTGGACCTGCCGCTGTCCGACTGGCTGGAGGCCGCCGCACATCCCCGCTCCGTGCAGCTCGTGCCGATCTCGCCGGCAATCGCGGCAGAGGCGGCGGCGCTCCCCGAGAGTTTTCACCGCGACCCGGCAGATCGTCTCATCGTCGCGACCAGTCGAGTGCTGAAGCTCCCGGTGCTCACGCACGATCGGCTCGTCATTCGGTCCCGGTTGATCACGCGGTGGCGCGCGTCGAGCGCCAGGCCTTCATAAGGACATCACCCATGAGACACATCGCCGGTTGTGGCCTTGCCCTGCTCGGTGCGGTCGCGATGCTGGTGGACGTTGATGCCGTCACGCGCGTGCCCTCCGCTGACGGGCAGTTCTGGGACATTCAGGACACCTCCGCGTGGGCGCAGGACAGCGGCGGCATCGCGACCGGCGGCCGCGCCTATCCGTTCAACGGCTTCGGGTATCTGAGAATCCAGATCCGGCGCGGAACCAACGCGCCGCTGCTGCGGAACCACTATCTTCGCGGGTTCGGCCTCGCCTATGACGGCACCGCTGATCGGTTCGACTCCATCACGCCTGTTCTGAACGACGGGGTGCTGGTCGCGCGCGCGATTTTCGCGCCGCGCGACACGAGCTACCTGCGGTACTTCGACTCGTTCACCAACACCTCGGCCGAGGAGCGCGGCGTCGAAGTCGCCTGGGGCGGCGCCGCCGGCGCGTTCGAGGACGGAGGGAAGATCGCCGTCGCGATGACCTCGAACGGGGATCGACGCATCGATCTGGCGGACAGCTACGTGACCGTGATGCAGAACGCGCGGAACGTGGCCGATCCGATGATCGGCCCGTCCGGGCACGGGCCTTCGGCGCACGTCCTCGGCTCGAAGACGGCGGGTCTGCTCGCCTCCGTCGGCGACATGTACGCGGATCCGTTCACCGACAGGTGGCCGGGCTTCGATCCCGCGCACATCGGATATGTCTTCAGGCTGCGGCTGCGGCCCGGCCAGACCGCGGCGCTCGTGACGTTCGTGGTGAAGGGGCTCAGTGAGGTGTACGACCCGCGCGGCGGGTTTCCGATCGCGGTGAAGGACGGGCTGATTGGTGGAGAGTCCGTGTACTCGGGCGCGGATGCGAAGATCCCGCCCCCGGGATCCGAGATTGCGCGCGTGACCGACGTCGCGCGGCAACTCGTGAAGAGTCCGGACCTGCGCGGCCTGACGCCACGGCAGCGCGCGCAGATCGTCAACTGGAGCCTGCCGCCCGACGGCCACCCCAGGCCGTTCACGGTTGTCGAGAAGACCGTCACCGATCTCCAGGACGCCATGACGCGCGGCGAGGTCACCTCCGAGGATATCGTCCGCGAATACCTCGCGCGACTGTCGCTGTTCGACCGGAACGGGCCGACCTACCTCGCGCTGCTCTCGCTGAACCCGCACGCCCTTGCCGACGCGCGCGCGATGGACGCGGAGCGCGCGGCGGGCCACGTGCGCGGACCGTTCCACGGCGTGCCGGTCGTGTTCAAGGACAACATCGACGCCATCGAGCTGCCTACCACGGGAGGGGCGCGCGCACTCGTCGATCACCGCCCGCGCCTCGATTCGCACATTGCCGCAGGGATGCGGCGCGGCGGCGCCATCGTCCTCGGCAAGGCCAACCTGGACGAGTTCCCGTTCGGAGACTTCGGGATCAGCACCGTCGGCGGCACGATTGGCAACGCCTACGATCCATCGCTCAGCACGGCTGGATCGAGCGGGGGGAGCGCGACCGCGGTGTCCACCAGCATGGCCGCGCTCGGGTTCGGCACGGACACCTGCAACTCGTTGTCGAACCCGGCGGCATTCGCGTCGCTCGCGACGATTCGCGCGACCCTGGGGCTCAACAGCCGCGCGGGCGTGATGCCGCTCAATACGTTCAACGACGCCGTGGGACCGATGGGACGAACCGTGCGCGACGTCGCGCTCGCGCTCGATTGGGTCGTTGGAACCGATCCTGAAGATCCCTTCACGACGGACGCGGCTGCTCACATCAACGGCTCGTTCGCGCAAGGACTGGACGGGGCGACGCTGAAGGGCAAGCGCGTCGGACTCTTGCGGCAGCGGTTCATCGGCATCACGGGCGAGCGCGAGATCGCGGACGCGATGGAACGCGTGGTCAAGGAGTTCCAGGCAGCGGGCGCCATTGTCGTCGATGTCGCCATTCCGGATTACGACGCGAAGTACCGCGCGGTGCGTGGCAGCGCGCCAGGATCGCTCAAAGCGGCGTGGACCGCGTATCTCGCTCGAGGGGCGAAGCCGGGCGACAAAGTCCTGACGATCGAGGACCTGCTCGCGTCAGGAAAACTGGCGCCAATCGGCGCGCGTCGATTCGAGGATGCGCTCAGGCCGACCGCGACCGGCGCGGCGCTTGACGAAGCCGTCAAGCGCTTCTATGCGGGCCGCGAGGGGTTCCGCCAGATCTTCGTGGACCTGATGGAACAGCAGCATCTCGACGCGATCCTCTACCCTGCCAACCAGGCCCGGCCGCACACGCACGAGGGCGGACTCGAACGCTACGGCGGCGAGCCCGGCACATGCGTGGAGAGCGCGGCCACTGGTCTGCCGCAGGTGACCGTGCCCGCTGGCTTCATCGGCGGGCGCTATCCCGTCGGCATCTCGCTGCTCGGTCGAATGTGGGATGACCGCCGCCTGCTGGAAATGGCCGCCGCCTACGAGCGCGCCACGCATCACCGAAAGGCGCCTCGAATAGTAGGCAGTAGGCAGTAGGCAGTCGGCAGGGAGCCGAGGCTGTCAACTCCTCAATTCCCAACTTCTTTGTTTACCGGGGCCGCGACGAAGCCCCATCAGGGCCGCCGCGCCTCGGCCGGACGCACGGAAAACACGCACCTCCGGCGCGTGCCCTGGCGATGCCCGCGTCGGCTGGGGTTCTCCGCGCAACTAACCATTCATCGGTTGGGCAACGAGGTTGACCCCAGCCCCAGCGACGAATCTGCGCCTCCGCGGATCGGACCGCCTGCGGTGCGGTTTTCGAACTGACGGTGCGTGCTGGCCGCATTGCGCAGCGGCCCTGACGGGGCTCCGTCGCCGTGATCGGAGTTGGCGGCTCTCAAGGTGGCGTGGCGGCGGGACTGCCGGGCCGCGGCCGTTGGAGCGGACCGCTGCGCCGCGCAGCCGGAAAGGGGGCGCCGCGATTCCACACGCCGACTTCGGCCTGTGTGATCCGCGTCGCGGCTGACGACCACCGGCGCATCTGTGCGCCTGGCATCTGTCGGCCAACCGCATCCGTAGTCGGCGTGGGAGCGGGAGGGTCTGAGCGGCGACCCCTTTCCCGGTCCGCGGAAGTCGGCCGCCGGCCCGGCAGCCCCGTCGACACGCCCTCACGAGCCGGTAAACAAAGACTTCCCAACTCCCAGCGGCGCGCAGACGCGCCGTATCCGCGCCGGCAGAGACCTGCTGGCGGCCCCATGGTGCTAATCTATCAACATGAAACCTATACAGGTCATGATCGACGAGCCGCTCCTGCGTCGTCTGGATGCTGACGAAGAGGTCGGAAAGCGGGGACGGTCGGCGGTGGTACGGCGTGCCGTCGCGGATTATCTTCGACGGTCCAGCAAGAAACGGATCGCCGAGGGGTACCGCCGCGCCTATGGGACACACCAGCCAGACGCGGAATTGTCCGGATGGGCGGATGAGGGCGTGTGGCCCGAAGCATAAGCCGGGGAGAAATCTGGCGCTACCGGTTCAAGCACCCGGACAAGCTGCGACCCGTGCTCGTCCTCAGCCGCCAGGAAGTCATCGAGCTGCTCGACACGGTCATGGTCGCGCCCATCACCTCCACGATCCGCGGCGCGCCGAGCGAGGTCGTCGTCGGCGTGAATGAAGGCTTGAGGAACGATTCGGCGGTCAATCTCGATCACGTGCAGACCATCGAGCGTGCGCGACTCGTCGGGTATGTTGGCAGCCTCACCGATTCGCGCATGCGTGAGGTCTGCCGCGTGCTCGCCATCGCAGTGGACTGTGGCGGCTGAAGCGGTTGCGACTCGTCAAGGCCGCTTGTGTGGTTTCAGTACTGAGCGCGCCCAGGCCGGCCGACACGCGCCGCGCCTCACGAGAGCGCCGTCCGCAAACTCCGCGACAAAGCGGAAGGGCTCGGCCGCCAAACTGTTGTCGAACAGGAATGCGTGGTCGACGAATTCGAGCGCCTGAAGCAGGTTGTCGAGCGTGCGAGGAAACCGCGAGAGGATTTTCTCGTCCGGCACATCATGCCCGCCGGCTTCGACACGCTCGACCACGCGCGCGACGGCGAGGTCCGCCGTGTCCAAGCCGATGAACACGAGCAGCACGCTGTACCGCTGCTCCCGGGCGCGTTGCAGAAACCCGATCTTCGCGCCTTGTGGATCGGACAAGACGGTTTCCATGCAGAATGACACGCCGCGCGCGATCAGATCATGGCGGACGGTATCGGCCGCCTGTGCCGCTTCGTACGCGACCGCGCCGGGATCATCCGGCGCCAGTGCTTGCGCGATCTGATCGGGATTGACGATGCGAAGGCCGGTCGGCCTCAGGAACGTGTCGACGAACGTCGATTTCCCCGCGCCGTTTGGACCGGCGACGACGATGAGGAGGCGGTCGCCGGACGTGACACTGCCGCCAATCGACGTGATGTCATCGGCCCGAGTCATCCGCGAGCGCGTCGGCGCTTCATCGCGACCGGCACGAACGTGCGATTTTCAAACCGGCCACGCGTGCGGGTCCCTTCCGGTGCGATGCGCGCGACGGCCCCGGACGGATCGCTCTCGTACACGGTGCGCCCGCGCGTGAGTGTGCGCGCCAGCGCCGAACGATCCATCGCGCCGGCAATGTCTCCAAGCAACTGGTAAACCGCCTGCCGTGTCGTGGCGTTGCCGAAGGCGACGTTCAGAACGCCGCCACTGCCCTTCAATGCGAGCGCGTCCTCGTGGCGAAGGGCGGCTTCGACCGATCGCCCCAGCTTGGCCCAATGCTCGATTTGCGCCGTAATCGAGCGGTCCGCCGCGGCAGCCTCCTTGCGAGCGACCTTGACCAGTTCGTCCGACAGCTTGACGGGCATCCCCACGCTGCACCTCTTGGTAGCATTTTACTACCCGCGTGCCCTGCTGACAATGTCTGCCTGCTGATATCCGGCGGACTAGCGTGCATGGCCCGGAGCGTGATTACTCGATCAGTTGTACAGCTCGACTCACTGCCTACTGCCTACTGCCTACTGCCTACTGCCTACTGCCTACTGCCGGCTACTCTGCAGCCGCAGCAACAGCACGGCGGCGCGCTTGGTCTGTGACGGCAGCGTCGAAAGATCCGCGGTCTCCTTGGCGGTGTGATCGTCGGTGCCCATCAGGCCGACGCCGTCGATGATTGACGTGATCTCTCCCGCGACGAACGACACGTCCGCGGCTCCGGCGCGGTCCGGCGTCACCGCGGTCACCGCACCGAAACCGAGATCCCGGCTCGCCTGGTCGTACATCGCCAGCAGCTTCGCGTTCCCTTCTGCCGGCGCCATCGGCGGATAGCCCTCGTCGAACGTGATCGTCGCTTCCGTGTGCGGCAGCGACGCCGCCACGACATCCTGCATCGTCTTCATCGCGTGCTCGAGCTGCGCGGGCGACAGCGTGCGCAGATCGCCCGACACGACCGCATGTTCGGCGACGACGTTCGTCTTGCCAAAGGCGGTGCCCCGCGTCTGGACAGCGTCAAACTCCACACTGGTGCCGCCGAGGACGACGCCCGGGTTGAACGTCAGGTGCTCCTCGCCCGCCATCTTCTCGCGGAAGGCGTTGAGGATGCGCGCCATCTCGAACACCGCGCCGGAGCCGATGTCGGAGCGGAAGATCTGTGACGAGTGCGCGGGCGCGCCCTTCACGCGCACTTCCCATCCGGTCGTGCCGCGCCGCGCCGTGACGCCAAGCTTCGGATCGCCCGGCCCGTCCTCGAAGCCGATGGCGGCGGCGGCGCCCTTCCCGGCTGCGATGAGCGGCGCGCGCGCGAGGCTCAGCGGATCGCCCGAATCCTCCTCGTCGCCCGTCATCACGACGACGACGTTCATGTTCTTCAGCGCGCCGGCGGCGTTGAGCGCCTTCAGCGCGTGGAGCATCACGACGTCACCGCCCTTCATGTCGATGATGCCGGGGCCCCGCGCGTGAGTCGCGTCGATCTTCTCGAACTTCTGGAAGGGACTGTCCTTCTCGAAGACCGTGTCGAGATGGCCGATGAGCAGGATCTTGGGGCCGGGGCCGGGATGCTCGGCAATCAGGTGTCCCGCGCGCTTGAACGGCGCGCCGTCGATCCAGTGCGTCTTGAACCCGAGCGCGTCGAACTCCGCGCGAAAGATCTTCCCGACCGCACGCACGCCGTCGAAGTTCTGCGTGCCGCTGTTGATGTTGACGACCCGCTCCAGCAAGGCGAGCGCCTCGCCATTGTGCGCATCGACGTGCGAAACAATGGCAGCTTCCTGCGGGGACAGGCCGGAAGAAGGCTGTGTGAGGATCATCATGAGCAGGGTCAGGAATGTCATTTGTGGTTCTATAGGTTCTATTGGTTCTACGAGCGCGCTGCAAAATCAGCCGCGGCCGCTGGTAGCGCAGGCCTTCGGGCCTGCCAAACGGCCGCGGGCAGCCCTAAAGGGCTGCGCTACCACCTCAAAGGGCAGCCCTAAAGGGCTGCGCTACCACCTCAAAGGGCAGCCCTAAAGGGCTGCGCTACCACCTCAAAGGCGGCACGCGGCGTCTGGTGGCCTGCTCGAAGGCGTACGCGATCTCGAGCAGGCGCGGCTCGCTGCAGGCCATCCCGGTGAAGCTCACGCCATACGGCGACGGCTTTGCTTTGAAGCCGGGCGGGAACGGCGGCGTGGGCGCGTTCGGCACCAGCGCGAACGGCACGATGACGGTCGGGTAGCCGGGCCGCGCGGCCAGCGCCGATCCGCTCGCGCCGGGAAACAGCAGCGCGTCGAGCCGCTCGGCCTTCATCACCTCGTCGATGCCGTGCGTCCCGCCGAGCGCGATGTCCTTCGCGCGATCGGCCTCGTAGCGCGCGCGATCCTTCTCGACGTCCATCTCGTCCGAGATGTCGAGCTGCGACTGGCCGTACTTGATCGCGCCCGCGTTCTTGTGCGCGAGGTTCCATTCGCGCAGCTCCTTCAGCGTCTTGACCGGTGCGGACGGACCGAGCGACGCGAGCCACTTGTTGAAGTCCCGTTTCATCCCGTACTTCAGATCGACCGAGCAGTTCTCGTCCTTCCCTCTCGCGCTCTCCACGCCGGAACAGATCGCCCAGAGGACGAAGTTGTTCTTCGGATCCTTGTCCACGACGCTCGGAATGTTCGCCGGATCGACGATGACCGCGCCCTGTTCCTCGAGGACGCCAATCGCCTCAGCCATCGCTTTGGCCTGATCGCCGTTCAAGCCGCCGCGCGGACGATCCGAGCCGGGCACCGCCGTGCGCTCGTAGAAAAGCGCGCGCGGAATACCGATGCGCGCGCCTTTGAGTCCCTCGCGGCGCAGGAACCTCGTGTAGTCGTGCCCCGGCGGGGGCGTGCACGTCGTGGTCGCCGGATCGTTCGGATCCGCGGCCCCTTCCAGCACCCCAAGCATGATGGCGGCGTCGGTGACCGTGCGTGCCATGGGTCCCGCCGTGTCCTGATCCGCCGTGATCGGAATCACGCCGTACCGGCTGATGCGACCGACGGTCGGCTTCACCGCCGCGAGCATGTTCTGGTTCGACGGGCTCAGGATCGATCCGGAGGTCTCGGTGCCGACGTTGGCGGCCCAGAAACTCGCCGACGTCCCGATGCCCGAGCTCGATCCGCCGGTCTGCATCGCGGGACGGCCGTCGAACGTCGCGTCGCGCGGATCGCGGCGCGGATCGTACGGGTTCATGCCGTAGCCCGCCACGGCGTTGTAGTTGCCGGGCATCGGCGTCGGCCCGCCCGCGACCCAGTTGGCCAGCTCCGTCATGCCGGTCTTCGCGATGATGATCGCGCCCGCCTCGCGCAGGTGCTTCGTGATCGTCGCTTCGTACGGCGGCACGAAGCCGTCGAACACCAGCGCGCCGCCGGTGGTCGGCATGGTCGTCGTGTGGATGTTGTCCTTCAGCGCGACCGGAATGCCGTGGAGCGGCCCGCGCGCCTTGCCCTGCGCGCGCTCGCGATCGCGTTCGTCGGCTTCCTTCAGCGCGTCCGGGTTCACCGTAATGACCGCGTGCAGCTTGTCCTCGTAGGTCGCGATGCGCACGAGCGATTGCACCACAATCTCGCGCGACGTCAGGCGGCCGCTCTTCATCGCGGCCTGCATCTCCGGAATCGTGGCCTCCACGACGGTGAACGGCACGCGCGGCGGCGGCGCGGGACGGATGGAGCGTTGCGCGCGCGGCGCGCCCGCGGCGACTGTCATGAAGAGGACCAGCACAACCAGCAGGCGTTTCATGGCGCAAATATTAGCAGAGCCCCGATCTACGGCAGAGGCTGGGCCGACTCATCCGCGGGAAATCGTTGACTTGACGTGCCTCTGCTTCTTACCATGCCGGTCCCGGGACGGACAGCAATCGGCTGTCAGCTGTCAGCTATCAGCTGTCAGCTGAGAGGCGTGAAAGCTGAAAGCTGAAAGCTGAGAGCTGAGAGCTGAAAGCCAAAAACTGAGAGAGGAAGGACATGCCCACAACGAACGTGCGAAACCTCGCGGGAATCGACATCACCATCACGCAGGAGGACCTCGACGGCCTGACCGCTTCGGTCCGCGGCCAGGTGCTCCTCCCCGGGTCGACGGCCTACGACACGGCGCGCACTATCTGGAACGCGATGATCGATCGCCGCCCGGGCCTGATCGTGCGCGCGGCGAGCGCCGCGGACGTCGTCAAGACCGTGCAATTCGCGCGCAGGCACCAGCTCCTCCTCGCGATCAAGGGGGCGGGGCACAACATCGCCGGCAACGCCGTCTGCGACGGCGGCCTCATGCTCGATCTGTCGCTGATGAAGTCGGTCCACATCGACCAGCAGCGTCGCGTCGCGACCGTCGAACCGGGCTGCACGCTCGCCGACTTCGATCACGACGCGCAGGTGTTCGGCCTCGCGACGCCACTCGGCATCAATTCGACGACGGGCGTGGCGGGACTCACGCTCGGCGGCGGGTTCGGCTGGCTCACGCGCAAGTACGGCATGTCGGTCGACAACCTGATCGCCGCCGACGTCGTGCTCGCCGACGGCACGCTCGTTCGCGCGAGCTCATCGAGCAACGACGATCTCTTCTGGGCCATCCGCGGCGGCGGCGGCAACTTCGGCGTCGTCACCTCGTTCGAGTTCCAGCTACACCCCGTGGGGCCGGAAGTGCTCTCGGGCCTCATCGTGCACCCGTTCGCGGACGCTCCGAAGCTGCTCCGGCAGTATCGCGACTTCATCGAGAAGGCGCCCGACGAGGTGGTCGCCTGGTTCGTGATCCGCAAGGCGCCGCCGCTGCCGTTCCTTCCGGAGTCCATCCACGGCAAGGAGATGCTCGCGTTCGCCTGCTTCTACGCCGGCGACATCACGTCCGGCGAGCGCGCGCTCGAAGGGCTGCGCCGCTTCGGGCAGCCGATTGCCGACGTCGTGCAGCCGCATCCGTATACCGGCTGGCAGAAGGCGTTCGATCCGCTGCTCACGCCCGGCGCGCGGAACTACTGGAAGTCGCACAACTTCACGCAGCTCGAGGACGGATATCTCGACACGCTGCTCGACTACTCGACGCGCCTGCCGTCGCCGCACTGCGAGATCTTCGTCGGCGCGCTCGGCGGCGCGGCCAACCGCGTGCCGCGCGACGCGACCGCGTACCCGCAGCGCGACGCCAAGTACGTGATGAACGTCCACGGCCGGTGGGAAACCGCCGCGGAAGATGAGACCTGCATCCGGTGGGCCCGCGAGCTCACGGCGGCCACGGCGCGCTACGCGACCGGCGGCGTGTACATCAACTTCGTCACGGCCGACGAGACCGACCGCATCCAGGCCGCGTACGGCGAGAACTACACCCGGCTCGTGTCGCTGAAGCAGAAGTACGACCCCACCAACATGTTCCGGATGAACCACAACATCCAGCCGGTGGCCGCAGTCTAAGGTGCTGATGGGTGCTGACGGGTCTGTACCCTTCAGCACCCTTCAGCACCCTTCAGCACCCCTCAGCACCCTTCAGCACCCTTCAGCACCCCTCAGCACCCTTCAGCACCCCTCAGCACCCTTCAGCACCCCTCAGCACCAGCACCCTGCACCCTTCAGCACCCTTCAGCACCCCTCAGCACCCCTCAGCACCCGAGTCTGCTATCCTCCGTCCATCCTCCCCGTTTCGGGGTCTAAAGCAGCGTTCCTCCACAGGAGGCCTGCAGTGCCGAAAACCCGCCATTTTCTTGTGCTCGTCCTCTGTGCGTTCGCCGCGGACGCACACGCGCAAACCGCGCAGCCGCGTGCCGAAGATCCCCGCACGGCGCTCATCGTCGGCCAGGTCGTCGATGCGACCTCCGGTAAACCGATCGCGAACACCATAGTCACACTGACCCCTGGTGCGGTCGCCGTGAATGCGATTGCTGCTTTTCCGGTAGCCCCTCCCGGAGTACCTGGCGTGCCGCGCGTCATGACGGGGCCGGACGGGCAGTTCACATTCCGGGGACTGCCGAAAGGCGTGTACGGCGTGTATGCGACGAAGCCCGATCACGTGGACGGCGCCTTCGGACGCCGCAGCCCCGGCGGCCTTGCCCAGCAGTTGGTGCTCGCCGAAGGAGAAAAGGCGGGCGACATCGTCGTGCCAATGTGGAAGTTCGCGGTGGTTTCCGGAACCGTCGTCGACGAGGCCGGTGAGCCGATCGTCGGCGCGCAGGTGCGGATGCTGCGCCGGACGTATGTCGGGGGCCGTCCGAAGTTCACCGCGATCTACGGATTCATGGCCACGATGCGGGGCGCCGTGGCGACCGACGATCGCGGGCAGTACCGGTTCAGCGGTCTGACACCTGGCGATTACGTTGTCGGCATCGATGCCATGCAGGGATCGATACCGCTTTCACTGGCCCAGGCGTCCTCGGATCCCACAGCGCGGTCCGCCCAGCTCTCGCAGATCTTCCAGGTTCGAGGTCCCACGTCGCTCCCGGGCGCGTCTTCCGGCGCGCTGCAAATTGGCGACGCCGTGCTGGCACTTCCCCCCGGCGGCCTCACGCCGCCTCCGCCGGTGGATGGACGGCTGGCTGTCTACCCGAACGTCTACTATCCGAACGCGGCGACGGTGTCCCGCGCGACGGTCATCACGATCGGATCCGGCGAGGATCGGTCGGGCGTCGACTTCCAGCTCACGCCCGCGCCGACCTCGCGGGTGGCGGGCTCACTCGTCGGCGACCCGGATGCGGTCGGCAACGTCCAGGTCTGGTTGAATCAGCTCGACTCGCAGGACTCGTCGGTCGGCATCGACACCGTCGCGGCCACGATCACCGACTCGAGTGGCGCGTTCGTCTTTCCAGCGGTGCCGATCGGCCAGTACACGCTGCGTGCGTTGAAGACCCCGGCGTCGCCAAGGTCGGGCTCAACGACGATCATCCAGGCCGGCTCGGGGGTGGTGTTCTCGACGTCAATAGTCGGATCGGGCACGCCGACACCAGTACCGACGGAGCCGACGATGTATGCGCTTGCGCCGGTAGCGGTGGGGCACCGCGATCTCACAGGCATCACGATCCCGCTCCAGGCGGGACCACGCGTGACGGGTCGGATCGAGTTCGACGGCAGCGCACCAAAGCCCACACCGGACCAACTCGAGCGCCTCACGGTGCAGCTCGAAGGCGTCGTCCCCGGTGGCGGAACGGGCGTGCCGTCCGGCCACGCCGACAAGACAGGCGGGTTCTCGACCTACAGCGTGCCGGCTGGCAAGTACTTCGTTCGGCCGTCCGGGAGCCTGCCAGGCTGGACGTTCCGCTCCGCGACGTACAACGGCCGCGACCTGTCCGAAAGCCCATTGGATCTGGAAGGCGCGGATGTGACGGGCGTGGTGCTCACCTTCACCGACCGGCCCGCGGACCTCTCCGGGACGGTGCGGTCGGCCGATGGACGCGCCGACGCGGACGCGACCGTGCTGCTGTTCCCCTCCAGTCCACAGGCGTGGGCGAACGCCGGACCGCTGCGGCGGTTCCGCGCCGTGCGGGCGACGAAGACTGGCGCGTTCACCACGAGCGGTCTGCCACCCGGCTCGTACTACGCCGTGGCCGTCGCCGCCGATGCGGTTGGAGAGTGGACCGATCCACGAACGCTCGAGGCACTTGCGAAGGTCGCAACGGAGGTCCGCCTCGACGAGGGGGACAAGAAGACACAGGACCTGCGGACGAAGGAGGTGCGGTGATGATCCCGCGAGCGATCGCTCTCCTCCTCACGTTCATCGCCACGCCGGCTCTCGCCCAACAGCAGGCGGCGCGCGACGCGACCCGCCCGGCGACAGGCACCGCAACGATCGCCGGCGTCGTGCTGGCCGATGACACGGAGCATCGGCCGATCCGGCGCGCACGCGTGACGCTGACGAGCTCCGAGCTGCCGGTCGGCCAGACGGCGATTACCGGCGACGACGGGGCGTTTGCCTTTCACGGACTGCCGCCCGGCCGGTACATGCTCGCACCGTACAAGGAGAGTTACGTCTCTATCGCGTATGGCGCGACACGTCCGTCGCGCCCCGGCGCCGCGCTTGTCGTTGGCAACGGGGAGACAAAGCGCGTCTCGCTGCGGCTGATGAAGGGCAGCGTCATCACGGGTACCATCCTGAACCTCGATGGATCGCCCGCGACAGGTGTGTCGATCAGGGCGATGCGTTATGCGTTCATGACCGGCGAGAGGCAGCTCGTGCCGGCCGGGGCACAGACGTCCACCGACGATCGCGGCACGTACCGGCTCTACGGACTCCAGGCGGGCGACTACGTCATCTCGTGTTCGTCGCGATCGGGAGCGCTTGCCAGCGCCGACGTCCACCCGATCACCGCCAGCGAGATGCAGTCGGCGCTCGACGAACTTCGCGGCGGCCCGTCGCAGTCGCGCGCCGCAGCCTCGGGCGCCGGGGCTGGCGATCCGCCGCGGGTCTTCGGCTATGCCGCGGTGTATTATCCCGGCACCACGCAGCTCGGGGAAGCCGCGACGATTTCGGTCGCCCAAGGGGAGGAACGCGGCGGCATCGACTTCCAGCTCCAGTTCGTGCCGATGGCGCGCGTCAGCGGAACTGTCGCGAACTCAGACGGCACGCCGCCGCCCGCGATGACGACGGTGACGCTCATCGCCAATGCGTCCGCCGCTGCAATGATGGACAGCATCCGCGTGACCCGCGCGGACGCCGAAGGCAAGTTCACGGTGAACGGCATCGCGCCCGGTCGATACGTCGTCAGCTCGCGAGCGTCGGCGGGGGCGACGTCGACGTCAGCCATGCCGGATGTCGGTACCCTCTGGGCCGCGGCCGACCTCACCGTCGAAGGTACGGACCTTACCGACTTTCCCCTCACGCTGCAGCGCGGCTTCACGATCAAGGGACGGCTTGCGTTCGAGGGGCCGACGGCGCCGCCGTCCAACCTTGCAGCGATTCGAATCACGTTGACGCCGATTCAGGGACCCGGCGAAATGAGCCTCGTGACGTCCCCTGCGCGTGTGGATGCCCAGGGCCAGTTCACGATCTCGGGCGTCACGCCGGGCCGGTACCGGCTGACCGCGACGTTGTCCGCCGCGTCGCTCTCCGCCGGGCTGCCGGATCGATCGCCGTGGATGCTGAAGTCGTCCGTGATGGACGGACAGGACACGCTCACCGCGCCCTACCAGCTCCAGAAGAGCGTCGAGGACGCCGTCATCACGTTCACGGACCGCACGACGGAGTTCGCGGGCGTCGTGCGCGACGCGGCCGGCGAGCCGTCGCCGGCGTGCTACGTCGTCGTGGCGCCGACCGATCGCATGCAGTGGACGGCGCAGTCGCGCCGCATCAATGCCATCCGGCCCGCGTCCGATGGCAAGTACAGCCTCCGCAACATGCCGCCCGGGGAGTACCTGATTGCGGCCGTCAGCGACGTCGAGCAGGGGGAGTGGTACGATCCTGCGTTCCTCCAGCGCTTCGCGATGCTGGCGGCCACCACGGCGCTCGGTGACGGGGAGCACAAGACCCAGGACCTGACGGTGCGATGAGAGGCAGCCCTGAAGGGCTGCGCTACAGATGATGAGACTCGGAACATTCATATTCATCGCGCTGCTGATGCAGGCCGCCGTGCAGCGGCCGGCTGCCCCCGATCCGCGGACCGGGCTCATCGTCGGGCAGGTCGTTGACGCGACCAGCGGCAAGCCAATCGCGGGGGCCATCGTGTCGATCAGCGCCCCTTCGGAACCTCCTGCCCCCGGGCAGCGTCCCTCGCCTCCCTCGCGCGTCCTGACCGGCAGTGATGGCTATTTCCTGTTTCGCGATCTGCAGCGCGGCAGCTTCACGATCACCGCTTCGAAGCCAGGATACGTGGACGGTTCGGTCGGACGACGGCGTCCCCGTGGTCCGGTACAGCCGGTCGCGCTTCGCGAAGCCGAACGCCGCACCAACCTCACGTTGATCATGTGGAAATACGCCGCGATATCCGGCACGGTCACCGACGAAGCGGGCGAGGCGGTCGTTCGCGTGCAGGTGAGGGCGTACCGTCGTAATGTCGTGGCCGGCAGCCGAAGGACCGTCACTTCCGGGATCGCACTGACCGACGACCGCGGGATGTACCGCTTTGGCACTCTCACGCCAGGCGACTACGTGGTCGCCGTGGCGACGCGATCGGTCACGGCGCCGATCGCGGCGGTGCGATCGGGCATGTTCGCCGAGGTGAGGCCGCCCGGGACGGGGAGTGCCATCCAGGTCGGCGACGCGGTCTACGGGCTCGAGCGAGGTACTCCCACGCCGGCATTGACGGCGGAAGGCGAGTTGCTGGTGTATCCGGCGACCTATTCGCCCTCCGGCGGAGCGACTCAAGCCACCGTCGTGACACTCACCTCGGGAGAGGAACGATCGGGCGTTGACGTCGCCCTGCATCCTGTTCGTGCGGTCCGCCTTTCGGGCGTCGTCAGCGGCGCGGAAGGCCCGCAGCCAGGCGTGCCACTGGAACTGATCCCGCCCGATAGCGATGATGTCGGGTTCGACCTGGCCGTGCCCTCGACCGTGTCGGACAACACCGGCGCGTTCACATTCGCGGGCGTGCCGTCCGGCCAGTACACGCTCCGCGTCTCGGCGCGTCCGCGCACTCGGGGCCCGGATGGGCAGATCGCACAAGTGCTGTGGGCGGAGATGCCGGTGGCGGTTGGCCGTACGGACATCGATGGTGTGACGGTGACGCTTCAGGCCGGTCTTCGTATCAGCGGACGCTTCGAGTTCGATGGCGTTGCGACACGACCAGTTGCGCAGCGCCTGGCGCAAATACCGGTCACGGTGGAACCCGCGGACGGTCCGCTGGCCATGCTCGGCCAGACCCCGCCGCCGTCAGTCGATTCGAACGGTCAGTTCACGACAGCCGACTATCCCCCCGGCAGATATTTCGTGCGGATCGGCGGCTCGCCGCAGGGCTGGATGTTCAAGTCGGCGATGTACAACGGCCGCGACATCGCCGATGCGCCGTTCGATCTCCAGGGCGCGAATGCCACGGGCGTGGTCATCACCTTCACCGACCGATGGAGCGGGCTGCGCGGCGTGGTCCAGGCAGGCCAGGCGCCGGCGACCGACGCGACCGTCCTCGTGTTTCCTGTCGACGCCGGGATGTGGACGGCCACCGGCCTGAATCCACGCCGCATCCGCCAGGCGCGCGCGAACGCCGCGGGCGAATACAACTTCCCGTCGCTCCTCCCTGGCGACTACTACGTCGTCGCCATTCCCGAGGACGACGCGGCCGATTGGCAGGATCCGAAATTCCTGGAGGCGCTGGCGCGCGTCGCCACGCGGATTACGATCGACGAAGGCGAGAAGAAATCCCAGGACCTTCGTGTCCGCGAGGTGCGCTGATGCGGATCAAGGCGCTCTCCATATTCGCCGCCGTCTGCTTCGCCGCGGCGCACCTGGCGGCGCAGCAGCCGCCGCGCGACACGCGGCCGGCGGATAAGATCGGCACCGCTTCCATCTCCGGAGTCGTGACGTCCGACGAGGCGCAACCCCGGCCGCTCCGCCGCGCGCGCGTCACGCTGAACGGCCCGGAGCTCGCGATGGGTCGGACCTCCATCACCGCTGACGATGGCAGCTTCACGTTCGAGAGGCTGCCGGCCGGCCGATACACGCTCGCGGCTGCGAAGGAAGCCTACGTGAGGATGTCATACGGCGCGCGCCGGCCGAACGCCCAGGGCACGCCGGTCGCGGTGGCCGACGGGCAACGCCAGCGCGTGACGTTACGGATCCCGAGAGGCAGCGTCATCACTGGCACCGTCCTCGACCCCGAAGGGCAGCCGATGCGGGGCGTGCTCGTCTCCGCGCTCACCTATCGATTCGTGCCGGGTGTAGGCGAGCGCCGCCTGGTGTCGGCCGGCGCGCCCTCGTCGGCGACCGACGATCGCGGCGAGTACCGCATCTTCGGGCTTCCGGCGGGAGGCTACGTGATCTCCGCGGGGGTGGAGCAGTTTTCAGTCAGCTCCCTCGATATCCGTGTCGTTCCGGCTGGCGAAATCCAGCAGGCGCTGTCTGAACGGCAGGGTGGACCACCGCAGGCGCCCGCACAGAGCCCGAGCGCTGCGACGACAAAGGCCAACGAGCCGCGGCGCACGGTCGCGTACGCTCCCGTGTACTACCCGGGTACGGCTGTCTCCGCGCAGGCATCGACGGTCACGGTTGCACCGGGCGAGGAGCGGACCGGGATCGACATTCAGATGCAGTACGTTCCGACCGCGAAAATCGAAGGCATGGTGATCTCGGCTGCCGCCCTCCCTCAGGTGACGCCGGTCATGCTGAATTCGTCGGACCCCACCCTTGCGGTCGACAGCGTGCGCGTCGCCAGCGCCGGACCGGACGGGCGTTTCACGTTCAACGCAGTACCGCCCGGGCAGTACAACCTCATCGTGAGGCCGGTGCCGCTGGGGGCCATGGCGGGCGCTCCGCGCCCGCAGCCGGCGGCGCCTGGGGCTGTGAGTGCCTCCATGTACTGGGCGCTGGGCACCGTCGCCGTCCAGGGAGAAGATCTGGCCGGCGTGACACTGACGCTCCAGCCCGGGCTCACCATCTCCGGGCGCGTCGTGTTCGAAGGCGCGACGCCGCCGGCCATCGATTTCTCGCAGGTGCGCGTGCCCGTGCCGCCGCTGCGGCTTGCCGTCGGCAATCTTCCGATACCGAGCCCGATGGTGCGGCTCGACGCCACCGGCCGCTTCACGATCGGCGACGTGATTCCCGGCCCGTATCGACTGACGACCACGGCCCAGGGCATGCGCTCGCCCATCGGCGCGTGGTGGCTGAAATCCGTCGTCGCCGGGGGCCGCGATCTCCTCGACAGCGTCGTCGACATCCGCCAGTCGATCGACGACGTGGTTGTCACGTTTTCGGATCGCGCCACGGAACTGTCGGGCACGGTCACCGATGCGCAGGGGAACCCCGCGTCCAATGCCTTTGCTCTCGTGTTCGCGGCCGACAGCCAGTTCTGGTTCACCGATTCGCGCCGGATCGCGGGCGTCCGGCCGGACGCGGAAGGACGGTTCACGATCCGCAATCTCCCGCCGGGCACCTACCTCGCGGTCGCCTCCGCCGATGTCGACGATCGAGAGTGGTTCGACCCCGAGATCCTGCAGCGCCTCGCGCCCCTGGCGACGAAGCTCTCGCTGGCCGAGGGCGAGCGCAAGACGTTGGACGTCACGGTGCGGTGAAAATCATCCCATTCGGCGCGCTCGCGCTTGCGTTGCTGGGACAGACCGCTGTCCAGAGCCCGCCCGCGCCGGATCCGCGGACGGGTCTCATCGTCGGCCAGGTGGTCGATGCGGCAACCGGTAAACCGCTGTCAGGCGCCATCGTCTCGATCGGCGGCGAGTTCTTGTTCCCTGCTACGGGGCCGCGCCCAACGCCACCCCCGCGGATCCTGACCGGCAGCGACGGCTACTTCGTCTTCCGCGATCTCCCGCGCGGCAGCTTCACCATCAGCGCGTACAAGAGTGGGTACGCGGACGGCGCCACCGGGCGCCGGCGGCCGGGCGGTCCGTCGCAACCGATCGAAATCAAGCCGGGCGGGCGCGTGGGCGATGTGATGGTGAAGATGTGGCGGGTCGCGTCCATCTCTGGCACGGTCGTGGACGAAGCGGGCGAGGCGATCGTCGGCGTACAGATCAGGGCGTTTCGGCGCTCCGTCGTCGAGGGGCGGCGCCGCTTCGTCAGCGCGTCAACCGCGATGTCCGACGATCGCGGGATCTATCGCCTCGGTGACCTGATACCCGGCGACTACGTCGTCGCGGCAACGGCGCAGCCGATCACCGCGCCCGTCATGATGACTGGATCGGCCTTTGGGCAGCCTGCGTATGCGATCGGGCGCGGCATTCCCGTCCCGCCGCCATCGAAAGGCCAGGCGGTGTTCGTGTACCCACCAACGTTCTCGCCGTCGGGCCCCCTGGATCAGGCGACTATCGTGCCGCTCGGATCCGGAGAGGAGCGCACGGCGGTGGACATCGCGCTGCATCCGATCCGCGGCGTGCGCGTATCCGGTGTCGTCACCGGTCCGGATGGACCGGCCGCCTCGATGCAGCTCCAGATGCTCGCGTCGGGCAACGAGGCCGTCTCGCTCGAGCAGGACGCCCCCTCCGCGATTTCCGATCAGACGGGCGCCTTCACCTTCTTCGCTGTCGCGTCGGGAGACTACACGATCCGAGTTGCCGCGCGCTCCAGGACGCCGGGCGCACAGACGGCGCTGCCGTCGGTGCTATGGGCGGCCACACCCCTGAGCGTCGGCCGAACCGACATCGACGGCGTTGTCGTCTCGCTGCAGCGGGGATTGCGCGTGACCGGACGGTTCGAGTTCGACGGCGCGATGGAGAAGCCGGCGGCGCAGCGGCTCGCGCAAGTGCCGGTTGTCGTCGATGCCGCCGACGGACCGGCGTCGATTTCCGGAGGCGCCGGTCCCTCGCGCGTGGACGCGAGTGGTCAATTCACGACGGCCGACGTTCCACCGGGCAAGTACTTCGTCCGCATCGGCGGCTCGCCGCAGGGATGGATGTTCAAATCGGCGATGTACAACGGCCGCGACGTCGCCGACACGCCCTTCGATCTCCGGGGCGGCGATGCCACCGGGCTCGTCATCACCTTCACCGATCGATGGAGCGGCATGCGGGGAATGGTCCAATCCGCTGACGGCCCGGATCCGGACGCCACCGTCCTCGTCTTTCCCGTAGATGAGCAGATGTGGTCCGCCTTCGGGATGAACCCGCGACGGATCCGCAGCGTGCGGACGAGTGCAACCGGAGAGTACAACTTTCCTTCCCTCCTTCCAGGCGACTACTACGCGGTGGCCGTTCACGACGATCAGGCGGCCGACTGGCGGGAGACGAAGTTCATGGAGTCGCTGGCGCGCCTCGCGACGCGCGTCAGCATCGGCGACGGAGAGAAGAAAACGCAGGATCTGCACACGAGGGATGTCCGATGATGAGCGCGCGGTCGCTCGCTGTGACGTTCGCGATCTGCCTTGCCGCGTCGCCGGCGCCGGCGCAACAGCCGGCGCGCGACGGGCGGCCGCTGGCGAAAGCCGGCACGGCCTCCATCGCGGGCGTGGTGCTGTCGGATGAGCCGGAACCGAGACCGCTCCGCCGCGCCCGGGTGGCCCTGAGCGGCGCCGAGTTGCCGGTCGGTTTGGCGGCGGTCACGGCGGAGGACGGCACGTTTGCCTTCGACGGACTCGCAGCGGGCCCCTATACGCTTGGCGCGGGGAAGGAGGCGTACATCACAATGACGTACGGCGCGCGCCGCCCCGGTTCGAGAGGCGCGCCGATCGTACTCGCTGACGGTCAGCGCCAGACCGTCACGGTCAAGATCCCCAGAGGGGCGGTCATCGCCGGGACCATCGTGGATCCCGAGGGCCAGCCTCTGCCTCGCGCGTACGTCGCCGCGATGAAGTACCGCCTGGACACGAGCACCGGCGAGCGGCGGCTCGTGGCGAGTCAGTCGACATACACGGACGACCGTGGCGCGTACCGCATTTACGGGCTCGCGGCTGGACGGTACGTGCTCCAGACCCAGCCGCGGCTCCTGCCAGTGCCCGCGGATACCGACATGCGATTGCTCTCGACGGCCGAGATCCAGCAGGCGCTGGCCGAGGTGCGCAACGGCTCCGCCGCCTCCGCAGGTGTCAACTCGGATGCCGCGGCGCGAGCCGAATCGCCGCGCGGCGTCACGTACGCGCCGATCTACTATCCGGGAACCCCCGTCGCCGCCGAGGCCTCGACACTGACGGTGATCCACGGCGAGGAACGAAACGGCCTCGACATCCAGGTGCAGTACGTGCCGACGTCGAAGATCGACGGCGTCATGATTTCTCCAGCGAGCGTTCCGCGCGGAACGTTAATCTGGTTGTACTCAGCCGACCCGTCCGTCTCCAGCGGGAGGGCTCGTCTCACAGGGCCCGATGCCGATGGCCGATTCTCGTTCAACGGCATTCCGCCGGGGCAGTACACCGTGGCCGTCCGGCCGTCGCCTCTCGGAGGCATGGCCGGATCACCCCCGCCGCAGACCGCGACCGGCGGCACGATGTACTGGGGTTTCGCGAGCGTCACGGTGCAGGGGGAGGACGTCACGGGCATCTCGCTCGCGCTGCAGCCCGGCATCACGATCTCCGGCCGCGTCGTGTTCGAGGGGTCGCGCCAGCCAACGGTTGATTTCTCGAAACTGCGCGTCCCGATCCCGGCGATGCAGATGGCCAACAGCAACATGCCGATGCCCATCCCTTCGCTGCAGCTCGATGCCACCGGCCGCTTCACGATTCCCGATCTGATCCCCGGTCCCTACCGGTTCACCAGGAGCAACGTGCCAGGTATCCGTACGCCCGTTGGCAGCTGGTGGGTGAAGTCCCTGACGGCGGGTGGCCAGGAGCTGCTCGATGGCCCCATGGACCTGCGGCAATCCACGAGCGACGTCGTCGTGACATTCTCCGAACGCGCGACCGAGCTGGCGGTCACCGTTACCGACGCGCGCGGCCATCCCGACCCGGGATGTTTCATCGTCGTGTTCGGCTCGGACAGGGCATCGTGGTTCGCCAACTCGCGGCGCATTGCGGCGATTGCTCCCGACCCCTCCGGCCGGTTCACAGTGCGCAATCTGCCGCCGGGCGAGTACCTGGCCGTGGCTGCCGCCGATCTGGAGGACGGCGAGTGGTTCGACCCGGAAGTCCTTCAACGCCTTGCCGCCAGTGCCGTGAAGCTCAGGCTGGCCGAGGGCGAGCGCAAAACGCAGGACCTTACGATACGGTGATTGCAGCTCGCACCCGCCTCCGCGCTGACGCGCTACGGCGCGGCAGGCCTCGCAGCTCGCGGCTCGCGGCACCCCTCAGCACCCCTCAGCACCCTTCAGCACCCCTCAGCACCTTTCAGCACCCTTCAGCACCCTTCAGCACCTTTCAGCACCTTTCAGCACCTTTCAGCACCCCTCAGCACCCCCCTGAGGTCTTTATTCGTAGTGCAGCGCGTAGACGGGGTCCAGACTCGAGGCGCGGACGGCGGGGTAAACGCCGAAGATGATCCCGACCGAGGCGGAGACGAAGAACGCCAGGAACACGTTGTTGCGATCCTGCGCCGGGAGGCCGCCCATGTCGGTCTGCGCGGCCAGCTGCGGGCCCGCGACGCCGATCACCCGGAACCACTGCTGGTTCACCTTCACGTGGCGCCCGACGGCCTCGTCGGTGCCGAACAGCGACGCGGCCGCGGCCTGGCCGAGCACCGCCACCGCGCCGGCCTCGCCATCGCCCGCGTCCGCGCTGGATCCGCCATCTCATGCGGCGGCACCGAACGGCCAGCCCGCGGCGGACGGAGGTCCAATGACGCCGCCTGGTTCTGTGGCGGACTGCCGTCACCGTGTCGATAACGCAAGTCTTCCTCGGGGCATATGACGGCCGTCATATGCAGGGGCCTGGTGCCATGGTAGTAATCTCGCACTTCGTCCACGGACGAGGGGTTCCTTGCGGGCCTGTGGCTGCTTTTCTCGCGCGGCCCTCTCGGTCGACCCCGCGTCGGCGCTCGTGGGCCTGTCCGCTCTCGGCGAACCTTCGGGAGGCACAGCGTGAACTGGCCACTGGCGATGAAGGCCGCACGGATGCCGTTGGTCGTTGCGGTGCTGGCGGCAGGCGTAGCGCCTCGAGTCAGGGCACAGGAACCCGCGACCTTCTTCCGACAGAACTGCGTGGCGTGCCATACCGTCGGGGGCGGCCGGCTCACCGGTCCCGATCTCAAGAACGTCGTCGCCCGCAAGGACCGCGCGTGGCTGGTGCACTTCATCCAGAACCCGAAGGTGGTCATCGACTCGGGCGACCCGTACGCCGCACAACTCCTGCAGGAGGCGCGCGGCGTCGTGATGCCGGCGCTGCCCGGGATGAACCCCGCCATGGCCGACGGCCTGATCGCCCTGATCGAGGCCGAGTCGAAGCTCGAGAAATCGCAGTTCGTCGGGTTGCAGTTGAGCGATCGGCCGTTCACGCCGGCGGACGTGGCGGCAGGGACGCAGATCTTCCTCGGCACGAAGCGCCTCGCGACAGGTGGGCCGCCCTGTCTCTCGTGTCACAGCATCGGCGGCGTCGGCGCCATGGGCGGTGGCAAACTCGGCCCCGATCTCACTCTCGTGTACGAACGGCTGGGTGGCCGCAAGGGAGTCGGCGCATGGCTGACCGCGCCGGCCACGCCCACCATGCAGACCCTGTTCTCGCCCGCGCCCCTCCGGGCGGAGGAGATCCTTCCGCTGCTCGCATTGCTGGAGGACGCGGCGCTGCGCCGCGGCACGGAGGGCCCGGTGGCGCCTCTCACGTTCTTCCTCATTGGCCTGGCCGGAACGGTCTTCAGCCTGGTCGTGTTCGATCTCGCCTGGCAGGAGCGCTTTCGTAACGTGCGGCGGACGCTGGTCGATCGCATAGCCCGGAGAGGCACACGATGAGCTCGAAGAAGGTGCTGGCCTGGATCAAGGACGAATCCAACCCACGCCTGCGCAGCTGGGAGGAGTTCTACCGGAACCGCTGGCAGCACGACAAGATCGTCCGCAGCACGCACGGCGTGAACTGCACCGGCGGCTGTACGTGGCAGATCTTCGTGAAGGACGGCATCGTGACCTGGGAGATGCAGGGTCTCGACTACCCGTCGCTCGAAGAAGGGCTACCGCCGTACGAGCCTCGTGGCTGCCAGCGCGGGATCTCGTACTCCTGGTACCTCTACAGCCCGCTCCGCGTGAAATACCCATACGCCCGGGGCGCATTGCTCGATCTGTGGCGCGATGCGCGCGCCACCACCGAGGATCCGGTCGAAGCCTGGCGGACGCTCGTCGAAGATCCGGTCAAGCGCGAGCGCTGGCAGCGCGCACGCGGCAAGGGTGGGTTCCGGCGGGCCGACTGGGAGACCATGCTCGAGCTCATCGCCGCAGCTAACGTCTACACCGCGAAGAAGTGGGGCCCCGACCGCATCGCCGGCTTCTCGCCCATTCCGGCGATGTCGATGATCAGCTACGCCTCCGGCGCCCGGTTCCTGCAGTTGATGGGCGGCGTGTCGCTCTCGTTCTACGACTGGTACTGCGACCTGCCGCCGGCTTCACCCGAAGCATGGGGTGAGCAGACCGACGTCCACGAATCGGCGGACTGGTACAACGCCAAGCTGCTCGCCGTCATGGGCTCGAACCTGAACATGACGCGGACACCGGACTGCCACTTCGCCGCCGAAGCGCGTCACAACGGCTCGAAGCTCTGGGTCTTCGCGCCGGATTTCAACCAGGTGGCGAAATACGCGGACGAGTGGGTCTCGATCAACGCCGGCCAGGACGGTGCGTGGTGGATGGCGGTCAACCACGTCCTGCTCAAGGAGTTCCACCACGACCGCCAGGTGCCCTACTTCATCGACTACACGAAGCGGTTCACCGACGCGCCGTACCTCGTCGAGCTCGAAGCCATGGACGGGGAGTACCGCCCGGGCCAGATGCTGCGCGCCGGACGCCTCGCCGACTACGCGGGCATCGAGCAGCCGGAGTGGAAGTTCCTGATGTGGAACCGCGACGAGAATCGCCCGCGCATGCCGATGGGCAGCTCCGGGTTTCGCTGGGGCCAGGAGCCGGGCAAGTGGAATCTCGAGCTCAAGGACGGGATCAGCGGCGCGGAGATCGACCCGGTGCTCACCTTCGTCGACGACCACGACGCCATCGCGCAGGTGCGCCTTGACGACTTCGGCGAAGGCCGGATCACCGTGCGTGGCGTGCCGGTCAAGCGGGTCCAGACGGCAAACGGGTCAACCGTCACGGTTGCCACCGTCTACGATCTCCTGATGGCACAGTACGGCGTGCCGCGCGGGCTCGCGGGCGACTACCCGGAGAGCTACGACGACGCGATGCGGGCGTACACGCCGGCGTGGGCTGAGAAGTACACCGGCATGGGGCGCGAGATGCTGCTGCGTTTCGCGCGGGAGTGGGGCACGACCGCCGAGCACACGAAGGGACGGTGCACGGTCATCATCGGCGCCGGGATCAACCACTGGTACCACGGCAACCTGATGTACCGCGCCGCCATCAACGCGCTCATGTTCTGCGGGTGCGTGGGCGTGAACGGCGGCGGCCTGGCCCATTACGTCGGCCAGGAGAAGCTCGCTCCGGGCGAACCCTGGAGCGCCATCGCCTTCGGCAAGGACTGGTACGGACCGTCGCGTCTCCAGAACGCGCCGAGCTGGCACTACGTCAACACCGACCAGTGGCGCTACGAGAAGGACTTCACCGACTACCACACCGTGCCGATCGACCAGCCGGCCGACACGCTGGCCAGGGGACACACGATCGACGTCCAGGCGCGCGCCGTCCGAAGTGGCTGGCTGCCGTTCTATCCCCAGTTCGACCGGAGCCCGCTCCAGGTCGTGCGCGACGCCGAAGCCGCCGGGCGCACGGATCCCGACGACGTCGTGCGGTACGCGGTCGAGGAGCTCGAGGCGGGGCGGCTCAAGTTCGCCGTCGACGACCCGGATGCCCCCGAGAACTGGCCGCGCGTCTGGTTCATCTGGCGCGGCAACGCCCTGCTCGCCAGCGCCAAGGGCCACGAGTACTTCCTCAAGCACTACCTCGGTACGCACTCGAACGCGATCGCCGATGAGATCGCCCAGGACTCGGTCAAGGAGGTGACGTGGCACGACAAGGTGCCCACGGGCAAGATGGACCTCGTGGTCGACCTCAATTTCCGGATGGACACGTCCGCACTCTACTCGGACATCGTCCTGCCCGCGGCGACGTGGTACGAGAAGGCCGACCTGAACTCGACCGACCTGCACAGCTTCATCCATCCGCTGTCGGCGGCGGTTCCTCCCTGCTGGGAGTCGAAGTCCGACTGGCAGATCTTCAAGGCGATCGCCCGCAAGTTCTCGGAGCTGGCCATCAAGCACTTTCCCGAGCCTGTGAAGGACCTGGTGGCGACGCCACTCGCCCACGACACGGCTGCCGAAGTCGCCCAGCCAACCATGGCCGACTGGCGCAAGGGAGAGGTGCAGGCGCAGCCCGGTGTGACCATGCCGGGCCTCAAGGTGGTCACGCGGGACTACCGCAACCTGTTCAACCAGTACGTGTCGTTCGGTCCGCTTGCACGCGAGAAGGGCCTCGGGGCGCACGGCACGCACTACGAGATTGACGACGAGTACGACAAGGCGCTGGTCGCCATCCCTTCGATCGCCTGGGGCGGTCGGCGGTATCCCTCGCTGGCTGAGGACGAGGACGTCTGCAACGTGATCCTGCGCTTCGCCTCGGTGACCAACGGGGAGCTGGCCTATCGCTCGTACCGCGACATGGAGCGCAGAGTCGGCCGTCCGCTCGTGCAGCTCGCCGAGAAATCGCGCGACGTCCGGATCGACTACAAGGGCCTGCAGGCGCGCCCGATGCGCTTCGTCAACAGTCCGATGTGGTCGGGCCTGATGAGCAACGGCCGCGCGTACTCACCGTTCACCTACAACGTCGAATGCCTGGTGCCGTGGCGCACGCTGACCGGACGGCAGCACCTCTACCTCGACCACCCGCTCTACCTCCAGTTCGGCGAGCACCTTCCGACCTACAAGCCAAAGCCCAAGCCGGTCGAGTACGCGGACCTGCGCGTCAGTCACGAGGTTGGTCCGACCAAGCTCCTGAACTACCTGACGCCGCACGGCAAGTGGCACATCCACTCGACCTACGGCGACAACCAGCGGATGACGACGCTCTCGCGCGGCGTGGAGCCGTTCTGGATCAACGACCACGATGCGGCCGACATCGGGATTAACGACAACGACTGGGTCGAAGTGCACAACGATCACGGCGTGGTCGTCACGCGCGCCGCGGTGAGCGCGCGGATCCCGCGCGGGATCTGCATCCAGTACCACTCGCCCGAGCGCACCTACTCGGTTCCGAAGTCGCCGCTGCGCGGGTACCGCCGCGCCGGCGGTCACAACAGCCTCACCCGGACGCGGCTGAAGCCCAACCTGATGGCGGGGGGCTACGGCCAGTTCACGTTCCACTTCAACTACTGGGGTCCGGTGGGCTGCAACCGCGATACGCACGTCCTCGTGCGCAAGCTGCCCGAACTGAAGTGGTAGCCCTGTAGCCGCGGCCTTTGGGCCGCCAGGAGCTCAGTGATGGATGTGCGCTCGCAGATCGCGATGGTGTTCCACCTCGACAAGTGCATCGGCTGCCATACCTGCAGCATTGCCTGCAAGAACATCTGGACCGACCGCAGGGGCGCCGAGTACATGTGGTGGAACAACGTCGAAACCAAGCCGGGCTGCGGCTATCCGACGCGGTGGGAGGACCAGCAGTCCTATCGGGGCGGCTGGGAGGTCGCCGACGGGAACCTGCGCCTGAAGTCCACGAGCAAGGCGCGGATTGTCGCCAACATCTTCCACCATCCGAGCCTGCCGACGCTGGACGACTACTACGAGCCGTGGACCTACGACTACCAGGAGCTGTTCAATGCGCCCGAGGGCCCCGATCAGCCGACCGCCAAGCCCATCTCGATGGTCACCGGCAAGTACATCGACATCGAGGCCGGTCCCAACTGGGACGACGACCTGGGTGGCTCACCGGTCTATGCCGAGAACGATCCGAATCTGGCCGGCCTCACCGAGGAGCAGCGCGCCCAGCTCTCGGCGGTGGAGCGGCTCGTCTTCTTCTATTTCCCCCGCATTTGCAATCACTGTCTGAATCCGTCCTGCGTGGCCGCCTGTCCGTCAGGGGCGCTCTACAAGCGTGGTGAGGACGGCATCGTCCTGCTCGACCAGAACCGGTGCCGCGGCTGGCGTGCGTGCGTGCCCGCCTGTCCCTACAAGAAGACCTACTACAACTGGTCCACTGGCAAGTCCGAGAAGTGCATCCTCTGTTTCCCACGCCTCGAGACGGGACAGGCACCTGCGTGCTTCCACTCCTGCGTGGGGCGCATCCGCTACCTGGGTGTGCTGCTCTACGACGCGGCCCGCATCCACGAGGTCGCGTTGAGCAGCGACGAGGAACTGGTCGACGCGCATCGGTCGCTGATCCTCGATCCCCACGATCCGGCGGTCATCGAGGCGGCGCGCCGCAACGGCATCCACGAGTCGGTGCTGGAATCGGCCCAGAAGTCGCCCGTCTATCGATTCGTGAAGATCTGGAAAATCGCGCTTCCGCCGCACATCGAATACCGGACGCTGCCGATGCTCTTCTACGTGCCGCCGATGTCGCCCGTCATGGGTCAGCAGACTGGTGGGGTCGTCGAGCACGTGTCCGGCGATCTCTTTCATGACATCGACGCATCGCGCGTGCCGATGAAGTTCCTGGCGAACCTCTTCGGGGCCGGCCACGAGGGCAAGGTGCGCTACGCGCTGCGCAAGCAGAAGGCCGTGCGCTGGTACCGGCGGGCGCTGACGGTGGGCGACGTCGAGATGGGCGTCGCCGAGCGCATGCTGCGCGAGGCCGACTGCTCGAGCGAGGAGGCCGAGGCCATCTACCGCCTCACGTCGTTGTGCACCTTCGACGATCGGTTCGTGATTCCGCCCATGCACCGGGAAGAGGCCATCGAGATGCTGGAGGACCCGCTCGAGCACAAGCAGGGCGTCGGCTTCGGCTTCCTCCAGGGACCGAGGAGGGGGTTGTGACGCGAACAACCGACGGGATTCTCGTCAGGCTCGGTCGCCTCGTGACCTACCCGCGCGAGAGCTACCTGGAAGACGTGGACGCGACCGGCGAGGACCTCGGCCGACTGGACTCGGAACTGCGGGCTGCGTTCGTGCCGTTCGGCGACGCCATGCGCGGCCTGTCCACCGACCAGCAGCAGGAGCTGTACACGCGCACCTTCGACCTCAACCCGATGTGCACGCTGGACCTGGGCTGGCACCTGTTTGGCGAGCAGTACGAGCGGGGTGCCTTCATGGTGCGCATGCGACAGGCGCTCGACCGGCACTGCATCGTCGAGAACGGCGAGCTGCCCGACCACCTCTCCCACCTCCTCCAGCTGGCTGCGTGCCTCGACCCCGATGCGGCGCGCGCGCTACTGGACGACGCCCTGCGGCCGGGTCTCGACAAGATGCTGGCCAGCCTCGAGAGCGCCGACACGCCATTCAAGGCGCTGCTGGTCACGGTCCGGAGCGTCCTGCTGGCGCACGCGGCTGCAGCCGAGGAGGTCCACGGTGCCTAGCGCCGGCAACTATCTCGACGTTGCGCTCTTCAGCGTGCTGCCGTACGTGGCGCTGTTCACCTTCCTGCTGGTGACGATCGAGCGGTATCGCGGCCAGGCGTTCACGTATTCGAGTCTGTCGTCACAGTTCCTCGAAAACCAGCAGCACTTCTACGGCCTCGTCCCGTTTCATTACGGCATCCTGACGGTGCTCACGGGACACGTCGTCGCGTTCTTCCTGCCCGCGGGACTGCTGTGGTGGAACGATCATCCGGCGCGCCTCTATGTCCTCGAAGCGGCCGGACTCATTTTCGGATTGCTGACGCTCGTGGGGTTGCTCGCCATCGCCACCCGACGGCTGAACGTGCCGCGGATTCGGGAGGTGACGAGTGTGACCGACTGGATCGTCCTGGGGCTGCTGCTGATGCAGGTCGCGAGCGGTGTCTATGTCGCGCTGGTCTACCCGTGGGGCTCGTCGTGGTTTGCGGCGATCGTGGCGCCCTACCTGTGGTCGCTGCTGGAGCTCGCGCCGAACCTCGGCGCCATTGCGCCGTTGCCGCTGGCGGTGAAGCTGCACATCACGAACGCCTACCTGCTGATTCTCTTCTTCCCGTTCACGCGCCTCGTGCACGTGCTGGTCGTGCCCAATCCGTACCTGTGGCGCCGCCCACAGGTCGTGCGGTGGTACCGCCGGGCGCCGTCACCGGCACGGCACGGCTGAACCGGCGATGTCGAATCGACTCCTGACCATCGTGCTGCTCGTCGGCCTGGGCTACACGACGCTCGCGCTGGCACCCCGGCTGACCGCCTGGCGACTGCCAGGGGATCAGCAGGGCTACGAGCCCGTGCAGCCCATCGCCTTCTCGCATCGCGTCCACGCGGGCGACCTGCAGATGGCGTGTCTCTACTGCCACTCCGGGGCAGAGAGGAGCCGTCGCGCCGGCATCCCGCCCGCCAACGTGTGCATGAACTGCCACAAGTTCGTGACCGCGCCGCCCGGTGCCGTCCGTGCCGAGGACGAGCGCGCACAGCAGGAGAAGCGCAAGCCGCGTCGAGTCGTGAGCCCCGAGCTGGCCAAGCTGTATGCGGCGCTCGCGCTGGACGATCGCGGCGAACGGGATCCCGCGCGTATGCCGACACCCGTTGCGTGGATGAAGGTTCACAACCTGCCGGACTTCGCCTATTTCGATCACCGCAGCCACGTAAGAGCCGGCGTCATGTGCCAGACCTGTCATGGGCCCGTCGAAACCATGGAGCGAGTGCGGCAGGTGGCGACGCTGTCTATGGGCTGGTGCGTGAACTGTCACCGCACGTCGACGGCACAGGGCGTGGCCGGCAGACCCGTGAACGCGTCGACCGACTGTGTGACGTGCCACTACTGATTCACATGGCCAACGACACTGCGCCACGCTACTGGAGGAACCTGGACGAACGCGACGCCGGCCAGGGCGGTCCGTGTGGTACAGACGAGTTCATCGAGCCCGTGCTGCCGGACCTGTTTCCGCGGCGCGGGTTCCTGAAGGCGGCCGGTTTCGGCCTGGCCGCCCTGGCCGCCGGGTGCACGCGCGCGCCGGTCGAGAAGGCGATTCCCTTCCTCGTGAACCCGGAGGAGATCACGCCGGGGCGCTCGCTCTACTACGCCTCGACCTGCGCCGGCTGCAGCGCGGCCTGTGGCCTCCTCGTGAAGAGCCGCGACGGCCGTCCGATCAAGCTCGAGGGCAATCCGCAACATCCGCTCAGCCGTGGCGGCCTCTGCGCCGTCGGACAGGCATCGGTCCTCGAGCTGTACGACAACCGACGCTTGGCCGCTCCGCAACGTCGAGGACAGAACGCGCCGTGGGCTGAAATCGATACGGAGATCGTTGCGCGGCTCGGTGAGGTGCGGCGCAGGGGGCAGCGCGTGCGCGTGCTCACCGGCAGCGTCGTGAGCCCGACGTTGCAGGCTGCGATCGGACGCTTCCTCTCCAGTTTCGACGACGCCCGGCACGTCGTCTACGATGCGCTGTCGTCGGCGGCGATCCTCGAGGCGCACGAGCGTACCCACCACGTTCGTGTGCTGCCACACTACCGGTTCGACCGCGCGGACGTCATCGTCGGCGTGCAGGCCGATTTCCTCGGGACATGGATTGCCCCCGTCGAGTTCACGCGCGGCTGGCGGGACGGTCGTTCGCTGGACGGCACGCCGCCGCGGTGCTCGTACCACGTGCAGGCGGAGTCGATCCTGACCGTGACGGGCAGCAAGGCGGACCGCCGCTACCGTATCGCGCCGTCCCAGACAGGTCTCCTGCTCCGTCATCTTGCCCGTCACATCGCGGATCGGACGGGCGTCGCGCTGCCGATCGGAGACCTGCCTCCCGCGCCGGTGGCGGACTCGGAGCTCGCCGACCTGGCGACCCGACTGCACGCGACACGGGGCCGCAGCCTCGTGGTCTGCGGCAACCAGAGCCTAGACGATGAGGTCGTCACGAACCTGATCAACCACGCCCTCGGTAACTATGACGCGGGTGCGACGATCGACCTGGTCGGCCGTCCATCGAAGCAGAAACAGGGCAGCGATCGCGAACTGCGGCATCTGCTCGACGAAATGGAAGAGGGCGCGGTTGGGGCGTTGTTCGTCCTCGGGGCCAACCCGGTCGGCGATTTGCCGAGATTCCACGCGTTTGCCGACCTCGCACGCAAGGTTCCCCTCACGGTGGGGCTGGCCTCGTCACCGGACGAGACGTCGCAGGTCTGCACGTACGTGTGCCCCGACCATCATCCGCTCGAGTCCTGGGCCGACGCGGAGCCGGTCGACGGCATCGTCAGCATCTGCCAGCCCGTTCTCGAGCCGCTCGGTGACACGCGTTCGGCGCTCGAAAGCCTGGCCGTCTGGACGGGGACGCCACAGTCCGCGTACGAGCTTGTCCGGGAATATTGGGAGCGCGTGGTGTTTCCGCGTGCGGCCGCGTCCGAGCCATTCGAGACCTTCTGGGATCGGGCCGTCGAACAAGGTGTCATCACGCTGCCGACGGCGGCGCGCGCGCTGCCCACCGTCGACCTCGCAGTCCTGAACCGGATCGCTCCCCTGGCCCCGGCCGGCACGCGAGCGATCAACGAGCTGACGCTGGTCCTGTACCCGACGGTGACCATGCTCGACGGGCGTCACGCCAACAACCCGTGGCTGCACGAGCTGCCCGATCCAATCAGCAAGGTGACATGGGACAACTACGCCTCGCTGTCACCGGCCACCGCGACACGGCTGGGCCTGGGTGAAGGCAAGGTCGTCCGACTGGAGGCGGCGGTTGGCGGCGCCGGCAAGGCTGCTATGGAGCTGTCCGTGTATGTACAGCCTGGCCAGCACGACGACGTGGTTGCCGTCGCGATGGGCTACGGGCGTTTGGGCACGGAGCGGTTCGCACGCGTCGGGCCCCAGTGGATCGATGCCCAGCCTGCGACGGAAGGCGACGGACCGGTCGGCGTGAGCGTCGCACCGTTCCTGGAGCTGACGGAGGGCACGATGCGCTACACCACGCGCGTCGTGACGATTGCGGCGGCGGGTCGGACCCGCCCGCTCGCGGCGACGCAGCGCCACCACGCCATCACGGCCTCGCCACGGCTCGGCCTGGCGGCCACCGTCGCCAGACCAATCGTACGGGAGACGACGGTCGCCGCGCTCGCAGCGGAAGGGGCCTCCAGAGATCGAAGCGGTCACGAGCCGATCCGTCCCGATCTCTGGCCGGACGATCACCCGTATGCCCACCGTTGGGGGCTCGTCATCGATCTGAACGCCTGCACGGGATGTTCGGCGTGCGTGATTGCCTGTCAGGCAGAGAACAACATCCCGGTCGTGGGCCGCGACGAGGTGCGTCGCGCACGTGAGATGCACTGGATGCGGATCGACCGTTACTTTTCCGACACTGGCGACGGCTCGGTGGACGTCGTCCACCAGCCGATGCTCTGCCAGCACTGCGCGCACGCTCCCTGCGAGACGGTCTGTCCAGTGCTGGCGACGGTGCACAGCGCCGAGGGGCTGAACGAGCAGGTCTACAACCGTTGCGTCGGGACGCGCTATTGCGCCAACAACTGCCCGTACAAGGTTCGTCGCTTCAACTGGTTCACCTACCGGCACGACGACGTGCGCGCCAATCTGGTGCTCAACCCTGACGTGACGGTGCGGTCGCGGGGCGTGATGGAGAAGTGCAGCCTGTGCGTTCAGCGCGTCCAGGAGGCCAAGGCCGAAGCCCGGCGTCTGGGCGAGCCGCTGCGCGACGGCGACATCACGACCGCATGTGAGCAGTCCTGTCCGGCGAGGGCCATCGTCTTCGGCGATCTGGCGGACGCCTCGAGCCGGGCCACGAAGCTGGCCGCCGGTGGGCGTCACTTCCGCGTGCTCGAAGAACTGAACGTGCGGCCGGGCGTCGGCTACCTCTCGGTCGTGCGCCACCGGCCCGCACAGGGGGACGACAAGCGCCATGGTTGAACGCGTTGCGGCAGCGGCGCGCGAGGCGCCGTGGGTCGAGGTCGATTCGCTCTCGCAGGTGACCGAGGACATCTGCCGCCCGATCGGCGGCCGACCGACGGTCCTCTGGTGGGTCGGATTCCTGCTGGCCCTGTCCGTGCTGGGCGTGGGCACCGCAGCGATCGGCTACCAGATCGCCACCGGCATCGGCACGTGGGGGCTCAACCGGACCGTCGGCTGGGCCTTCGACATCACGAACTTCGTGTTCTGGATCGGCATCGGTCACGCCGGCACCCTCATCTCCGCCATCCTCTTCCTGCTGCGCCAGCGCTGGCGCACGTCGGTGAACCGAGCGGCCGAGGCGATGACGCTGTTCGCCGTCATGTGTGCGGGGCTGTTTCCCCTCATCCACATGGGCCGCCCCTGGCTGGCGTTCTGGATGTTCCCGTACCCGAACACGCGCGGATCCCTGTGGATCAATTTCCGATCGCCGCTCGTCTGGGATTTCTTCGCGATCAGCACGTACTTCACGATCTCGCTCATGTTCTGGTACGTCGGCCTCATCCCCGACCTGGCCACCGTGCGCGATCGCGCGCGCGCCGGGCTCGGCAAGCGGCTGCTCTCCTGGTTCAGCCTGGGGTGGAACGGCTCCTACCGCGTCTGGCAGCGCTACGAGATCGTCTACCTGCTCCTGGCGGGCCTGGCGACGCCGCTCGTCGTTTCGGTGCACACCATCGTGAGCTGGGACTTCGCGACCTCGGTGATCCCAGGCTGGCATGCGACGATCTTCCCGCCGTACTTCGTCGCGGGCGCCATTTTCTCCGGCATGGCGATGGTCCTGACGCTCATGATCATCGCGCGGGCGACGATGCGCCTCGAGCGGTACATCACACGCCGCCACGTCGACGTCATGAGCAAGCTCGTCATAGCTACCGGCGGCATGGTGGCGCTCGCGTACGGCACCGAGTTCTTCATGGCGCTCTACTCCGCGAACCAGTACGAACAGTTCGTCTTCATGAACCGGGCGCTCGGTCCGTTTTCATGGGCCTACTGGACGATGGTCTCGTGCAACGTCATCGCGCCGCAGTTGCTCTGGTTCACCCGCGTGCGCCGGCACCTCGGCGCCGTGTTCGCCGTCTCCATCTTCGTCAACATCGGGATGTGGTTCGAGCGCTTCACGATCATCGTGACATCGCTGCACCGCGACTACCTGCCGTCGAGCTGGGCCGATTACGCGCCCACGTCAATCGAGGTCGCGACGCTAGCCGGCAGCGTCGGCCTCTTCTTCACCTGCTTCCTGATCTTCTGCCGGTTCATCCCGGTCATCGCCATGTCCGAAGTCAAGGGCGTCATCGGCACACCCTCAGCGGGTGCGACCGGCCAGCCCGAGAGGCCGCCGGAACGCCTGCCGGCGCTCGCCGGCATGGAGGCATGAGCATGCGGACTCTCGTCGGTGTGTTCGAGCGCGAAGAGGACATTCTGCAGGCGACTGACGCCGCGCGCCGCAGCGGCCTGACAATCCTGGACGTGTACACGCCCTACGCCGTGCACGGACTCGATCGGGCCATGGCGCTGCAGCCTTCGCGGCTGCCGTGGGTGTGCTTCCTGCTCGGTCTCTTCGGTGCGACGGCCAAGGTCTGGTTCGAATACTGGACGACGGCCAGCTCCTGGGCGATCGACGTGGGCGGCAAGCCGTGGAATTCGCTGCCGGCTTTCGTGCCGGTCACGTTCGAGGTCATGGTGCTCTTTGCCGGTGTCAGCACGGTCATCGCGTTCTTCCTCGTGGCGGGGCTCCGGCCCTGGCGCAAGGCGGTGCTGGTGCACCCACGCGTCACCGACGACCGATTCGTCCTGCTGCTCGAACAGACCGATGCCGCCTTCGATGTGACACAGGTCAGCCGCCTGCTCGAGCGCCACCACGTTGTCCACATCGAGGAGCGCGAGATGCAGGAGGTTCCCTGATGATGGCCGGTCGCCTCAACGCGGCGATGGCAGCGGCGTTCGTTGTGTCGATCGGGCTCCTGTGGGTGTCGCGACCCGATGCCTCCCGGCCCAACGTCGAGTTCCTGCCGGAGATGGCGCATTCCCCTCGCTACGCGGCGTTTGAAGCCAACCCGGTGTTCCGAGACGGGAAGACGCTGCAGCGGGCGCCGGCCGGCGCGATCGCACGCGGCTATCCGCCGCTTCACTACGCGGCCACGCCCGAGGATGCGGTGCGGGCCGGCAACGAGCTCGAGAACCCCGTATCGTCCGACGATCAGCAGGCGCTGACGCGCGGAGAAAAGGTGTTCGAGACCTTCTGCACCCCGTGTCACGGTGCGGGCGGGCGCGGTGACGGGCTCGTCGCACAACGTGGGTTTCCCCCGCCGGCGTCTCTGCTGGCCGACAGGGCGGTCGGCCTGAAGGACGGCCAGATCTTTCACATCCTCACGTACGGCCAGGGCAACATGGCGTCCTACGCTTCGCAGATTTCGCGGGAGGACAGATGGCGGGTGATTCGCTACGTGCGCTCGCTCCAGGCCGTGGCGCAGCGGCAGACGGCACGTCGATGAGCGCGCCGGGATCCGATGCCGATGTGCCGGCGACACCACGTCTCTGGACCGTTGCGGCCATCGGCGGCGGCATGACGCTGGTCGCCGGCCTCGTCGCCGGGAGCGACCGCGCGTGGGCCGCCTGGCTGGTGGCCGGCGAGTTCGTGCTCGGGCTCGGGCTCGGCGGTCTCTTCTTCGTTTCGCTGCTCTACGTCACCGGGTCGAGCTGGGCGGTCGCCTTCCGGCGGGTGCCCGAAGCGATGGCCGCGACGCTGCCGGCCTCGGCGATCGCGATTCTGGCGCTCCTGCTGTTTCGACCCTCCGGCTATCCGTGGTTCCACGGGCTGGCCGCGCACGAGGGTCCGCTGGCGGCCTTCAAGGTCGCATGGCTGTCGTACCCCTTCTTCGTGGCCCGCGCTGTGGCCTACTTCGTCGTCTGGATAGTCCTGGCGAGCGCCCTCGTTCGCCAGTCGAGGCATCAGGACCTCGACGGCGATGAGCGACACAGCTCTCGCAACGTCGCACTCTCGGCCGGTGGCCTCGTGCTCTTCGCGATCACCGTGAGCCTGGCCAGCTTCGACTGGATCATGTCGCTCGAGCCCAACTGGTACTCGACGATCTTCGCCGTGTATCAATTCGCCGGCCTATTCCAGAGCGCGCTGGCCGCGATGATCATCGCCGTGGTGTGGCTGCACCGGCGAGGTCCCCTGCGCGATATCCTCGGCGAGCACCACCTGCACGATCTTGGCAAGTTGCTCTTCGCCTTCAGCTCGTTCTGGATGTACATCTGGTTCAGCCAGTACATGCTGATTTGGTACGCCAACATTCCTGAGGAGACCACCTACTACGTCGAACGGACCCAGGGCGCGTGGGGCGTCCTGTTCCTGCTCGATATGTTGCTGAATTGGGCGGTGCCGTTCCTGGTGCTACTGCGGCGTCCGCCGAAGCAGCGGCCCGAGATCCTCGTGAAGGTGGCTGCCGTCGTGCTGATCGGCCGCTGGCTGGACTTGTACCTGATGATCACTCCTGTGAAGACGGGACCCGTGCCGCCGTTCGGCCTGTGGGAGGTTGCCTCGATCGTGCTCGTCGCAGGCGCGTCAATCGTCCTGGTACTCCGGGCGCTGCGCCGGGCACCGATTGTGCCCCTGAATGATCCCCTGCTCGCCCACAGTCTGCACTACCACTCGTAGAGGCACCAGGCACGTCGACTGCGGAGTCCTCCAATGGATCATCACGACTCGCGGGAAAGTCTCTGGGCCCGGCTGCTGGGCACGCTCGCGTTGGCGAACCAGTTCCGGATCAACGGGGACTTGTGTGTCCCGTCGTTGTCCATGATCAGGAGATGGACGGCACGTGTGGCCCACTCGGATCGATGACGAGGCTGCAATGACTGAGACCACGATCGCCGCAGATTGAGCGCAACGGTGTGCCAACCGATCTCCCTGCGCGCCCCGGCTCGGACGTCCGCGCCGAGCGCGGCCGCCAGCAGCTGACTGCCCAGGCACACGGCCAGCACGGGCGGGCCGACCTCGAGCGCCGCGTGAATCAGGTCCATCGTGTTCTGCAGATGTGGGTCGCGGCCGATGTCGCGGACGCCCATCGGGCCGCCCATAACCACGAGCGCGGCCATCCCGTCGATCGCGGCCGCCACAGGCGGTGCGGCGCCGGGTCGGATCAGCCGGATGTCGAGATGATGCGTACGCAGGATGTCCGCAATCGCGCCAGGGCCCTCGACCTCCACGTTTTGAACGATGGCGACGTGGCTCATATCAAGCTTACCCTCATCCGGCCGTTCCGGCCGCCAGCCCAATGGCGATCTTCTGTCCGAGCCTGCGGACGAGACCCACGAATGCCGCGGTCCACGCGGCGAGCGCGACGAACACGAAGTACCGGGGAATCGCCTCGAGGAAGTTCAGGTCCATGGCGCGCGCCATTTCGAGCGTGCAGGCCGTGTACATTCCGAGCGGAAACACGGCGCCCCAGTAGAGTGGGTCATAGGCCAGGGGGAAGCGCTTGTAGCCATGCCGCCAGACCGCGAGGATCGCGAGCATCGGCAGCCACCAGGTTCCGGTGGCCCAGTAAAAGATCGTGAAGCCCTTCAGAAACGGCAGGATCGAATTCAGAAACGGCGCGTGATAGGTGTTCGCGATCAGCACGGCCCCCACGAGACTGGAGATGGCCATGGCTCCCATGTTGATCCAGTAGGGCGGCGTCAGGTCGCCCGGCGCAAACTTGAAGAACGTATAGCGATAGAAGATGAGCGAGATCATCCAGATGTACAGCATGCCGCCCCACAGCCACATCGAGAGCGCGAAGATGTTGGTGGCGAGCCGGTAGGGACCGAAATAGGACGCCAGGTGCGCGCTCAGGAGTGCAACCGACTGCGTCGAGACGACGGCCAGCAGCCAGGCGCCGTTGATGCCCTCGGCAAGCGACGGCTTGTCCTCCTTAATCGTGAGCGCCGTAAAGATGGTGTAGGTCAGCCCGATCCACAACAGCAGCCCGAGAAGCCAGAGCATCGTGGCCAAGCGGTACTGCTCGAACATGAGGATGAGCTGGCTGCCCAGCACGCACGTGGCGGCGACCACCGTGTAGTAGCCGCACCCGCGCGTGTGATCAAGGAGGTCGGCGAGCGCGCGTCGCGGGTACCACACGACGCGCGCCACGTTCAGCGCCCAGAGAACAGCGTACGCGACGACGTTGATGCCGAAGAGCGCCAGGCTCAGGCGGGTCATGTCCAGCTTGTACGCGGCGATGGACACGACGCCCGTCGCCATCACGAGCGCGAACGAAGCGGGCGTGAGGTGCTCAATGTCCTGTGCCAGCACGGACCGGAATCCACGGATCGAGACCATCAGGATGACTCCGCCCGATCGAGGTCCCGCATGAGCGTAGACGCCTGCGCCGTCATCAATCGGCGGACCACTACGTGCATCCAAATCAGGCACGTCGTCGCGAATACGGCCAGAAGCACCCAGCAACTGGTCCAGATGCCCGTCGCCGCCAGCAGGTAGCCGAATAAGATGGGCTCGACAAACCCGCCGAGACCGCCGATTACGCCCACGACTCCGCCCACAACGCCCACGCGACCCGGGAAGTACGAAGGAATGTGTTTGAAGACGGCGCCGCTTCCCAACCCCATCATGGCGCCGACGAGAAGGACGAACGCGGTGAAGATCCACCGATTCGCCTGGAAGTAGACCCCGGTGACTCCTTTGGCGAGCAGCTCGCCCTTGCCCACGCGCTGACCAACGCCGACGGTCGGACGCTGCCGGAATGACGCCTTCGGCATCAGGTGGAACCCTTCATCGTCCTCGTGGATACCCACGCGGATCTCTGCCTCCGCCGGGCCCGGCTGCTGCAGGACGTAACGAACGTCGTCAACGACGATCTCGCGGTCGGACACGGCGGTGACCGTGCCGGACCGGTCGGCCATCAGCCCCTGTCCCGGTGCCTGAAGCTCCATCCGCGGCGGGAAAAGCAACACCGTCAGCGCGATGCTCAGGCCGAACGACCAGTACAGGACCGTGCGCGCGCCCACACGGTCGGCGGCCCAGCCGCCGACGACGCGGATCATTCCCGCCGGCAGGCTGAACGCCGCGGCAAGCGCGCCGGCCGTCGCGATCGACATCGAGTAGACGTTGACGTAATACGGCACGAGCCACTGAGACAACGCGACAAAACTGCCGAACAGGAACGCGTAGTAGAGACCGAATCGCCACACACGCATCTGTCGGAGGGGCGCCAGACGGTCGCGCATCGTGACGGCGGTCGCGGGCTTCCTCGTATCGGTGGTCAGCCAGAACACCACGGCCGTCACGACGAGCGCAGCGGCATACACCTTGGGCAGGGTGCGCCACGCATCCAATTTCAGGCTCGCGCCGTTGTCGGTCAGCGCGTTGAGTAACCGAGGCGCGACCAGGCTGGTGAGCGCCGCGCCCGAGTTGCCCACGCCGAAGATGCCGAGCACCATGCCCTGCCGCTCGGGCGGGAACCAGGCCGAGACGTACGCGACGCCCACGGCAAACGAGGCGCCGGCCAGGCCGACGCCCAGACCGGCGATCAGCATGCCCTGGTACGAGTGGGTGTGACTCACCAGGTAGACCGGAACGGCCGTGACCAGCATCAACGCCGGCATCACCATGCGGCCGCCGTACCGGTCTGTCAGGATGCCGAGCGGGAGCCTGAGGAGGGAACCGGTCAAGACCGGCGTGCCGATGAGCCAGCCAAGGCTCGCCTTGTCCCACGCGTACACCTTGTTGTCCACGAGAAACGTGACGAGCACGCCGTACATCATCCAGACGGCAAAGCACACGATGAACGCGCCTGTGCTTGCGGCGACGGCTCGCCAGGCCGGACCAGATTGGCTCGGGCCGGTGTCTCCCACCTTTATCTCACCTTCCAGCGACACAACGCGCCTACCGCCCAGTGGCAGGTGCGCACGACAGGCAAGCCTAAGCCCGCACCTTCGCCGGGTTGTATGACGCTCGTCATACGCCGCTATTCGTAGTGCCTGCGGGATTATTCGTAGTGCAGCGCGTAGACGGGATCCAGACTCGAGGCGCGGACGGCGGGGTAAACGCCGAAGATGATCCCGACCGAGGCGGAGACGAAGAACGCCAGGAACACCGAGGAGAAGGTCACGATCGTCGACCAGCCGGCGAGCATGCCGACCAGTTGGGACAGCACGATGCCGAGCACGACGCCGGCCAGGCCGCCGGTCGTCGTGATGAGCATCGTCTCGATGAGGAACTGCCGGATGATGTCCGTGCGGCGCGCGCCGACGGCGCGGCGGACGCCGATCTCGCGCGTGCGCTCGAGGACGCTCGCCAGCATGATGTTCATGATCCCGATGCCGCCGACCAGCAGCGAGATCGACGCGATGGCCACCATCACGATCTGGAACATCCGGCGGGTGCGCTGCTGCTCGGCGAGCAGTTCGGCGGGGACGATCACGCTGAAGTCGCCCGCGCCGCGGTGGGCGGCCTCGAGCAACCCGCGCACGGCGGCGCCCGCGAGCCCGATGTCGCCACCCGCCACGACGGACAGGTAGACGGCGTCGATCTCGTCCTTGCGAGCGCTCTGCGGGTCCTCGACGCGGAGCAGGGCCGCCATCAGCGGCACGTACATCACGTTGTTGCGATCCTGCGCCGGGAGGCCGCCCATGTCGGTCTGCGCGGCCAGCTGCGGGCCCGCGACGCCGATCACCCGGAACCACTGCTGGTTCACCTTCACGTGGCGCCCGACGGCCTCGTCGGTGCCGAACAGCGACGCGGCCGCGGCCTGGCCGAGCACCGCCACCGCGCCGGCCTCGCCATCGCCCGCGTCGAAGAAACGGCCGGCCGACACGCGCAGCCCCGCGATCCCCGCGTACGCCGGCGCGACGCCGTAGACGACCGGCATCTCGCTTTGCGGCTTGGGCAGCATCTTCACCGGCATGACGCGCTTGCGCGGGCTGGTGGCGGCCAGCGTGTCGACGTTGGTCTGGATCCCGCGCACATCCTGCGGCGTGAGTCCCGACGACAGCTTGCGTACCTGTTCGAGCGTCGTCGCGTCGGGTGCCTCGCGCGCCTCGACGATCACGTTGCGCACGCCGAGCTGCTCGATGAACGCGATCACCTCCTGCTGCGCGCCGGCGCCAATCGACATCATCGCGACCACCGCCGCCACGCCGAAGATCATGCCGAGCATCGTCAGCAGCGACCGCAGCTTGCGGGAGAGCAGGTTGTCGAGGCCCTGATAGAACTCGGGTGCGACCTCCTCGAGCTGAAGCCGCCAGGCGGGGATTGGCGGCAGACCCTTCGACGGGTTCACCGCCGGCCTCCGCCTGCGGGCGCCGCCGCAGGCGCGGGCGAGGGTGCGGCGGCCGCGGGCCCCGGCTTGCTCCCGGCGGTCGACGACGACGCGGACGCGATCGGGTTGATGAGCGCGATCTCGGCGCCGTCCTCGATGCCCTCGATCGCCGTGCGGCTCTCGGACTGCCCGACGACCGTGACGGTCAGCGGCTCGAAGCCATCGCTCCGGCGGAGGTAGACCACCGACCGCCCGTCCTGCTGGAACACCGCCTGGCGCGGCACCGTGAGCGCGTTCGGCAGTTCCTTGCCTTGGATCGTCAGCCTGACGGTCGTGCCCGGCCGGAGCCGCGTGTCTGGCCTGTCGAGACGCAGCGTCGCCTCGAACTGGCGAAGCGGTCCGGCCTGGTCGCGCGTGCGCACCGCGACGCCCGAGAGCGCCGTGATCGTCGCGGCCAGCCTCTGCCCGGGGAGCGCATGGGCGCGCACGATCGCCGGCTGCCCGACGACCAGCATGGTGCGCTCCTGCTCGTTGACGCGGGCGGTGATTTCCATGTTGGCCGTGTCCGACACGTCCACGATCGATCGCCCGGGCGGGATGGTGTCGCCGAGCCGGTACTCGGGCAGCGACATGCCGGAGAAGAACACGCCGCCGGTGGCATCGCGGTTCTCGCGGACGAGCACGAGCCCGTCGATCGGCGCGCGGACGACGAGACTGTCGATGATCGACTGCGCGCGATCCGCGTTGATCTTCGACCGGTTGCGGCTCTCCTCCTGGATGCTGAGGCCTGCCTCCCGGTTGACGCGCCGCGAGACGATGTCGCGTTCGGCCTGTGTCAGCCGGCGCTTGACCTCTTCGAGCGTCAACTGGCGCTTCTTGTAGTCGTTGCCGGGCAGCAGGTGCTCCGGCGTCTTCGCGTCGAGGTCTGCGCGGCGCACGGCATAGCGGGCGTTGAGCAGGCCGACCTCGTCGCCGGCCACCTGGGTCTTGATGGAGGCCTGGCTGATGATGACGGTCTGTTCGGCCTCGGCCAGCTCGGTCATGGCCTGCTCGAGCGCGTACTGCTGCTCGGCCGGATCGAACTCCATCACCACGTCGCCGGCCTTCACGGCCGTCCCGGTGTCGGCCAGGCGGATCAGGCGGAGCCCGCCGCCGGTTGACGGGGCCGCCAGCGACACGACGCGGGTCGCCTTGAACTGGCCGGTTGTCCACACGTCAAGCTTCAGCGTCGCACGGGCCACGCGCGCGGTCGGGACGCGGCGCCCGGTGGACGTGCCGGCCGCGTCGCACGCGCTCGCGCCGGCCGCCGCCAGCGCGGCCACCGCCAGCGCCCCGAGGCTGCGTGTGGCCCGGGTCACTTCCGGCCTCCCGTCGGCGCCGTGGGATTGCCGATGGCAATACGATCGCCAGCCTCCACGCCCGACTTGACGGCGATCTGTTCGCGCCCGCGCCTGGCGATGACGATGGGCTGAGGCGTGAACGCCGATCCGCGCCGCACGAACACCGTGGGCTGCCCGTTGACGAGCGTCACCGCCTTGGCCGGCACGACGAGCGCATTCGGATGCCTGGCCACCGCGATGCGCACGGTCGCCGTCATGCCCGGCTTCAGACGCACGTCGGGGTCGGCCATATCCAGCTCGAGGTCGAAGTCGCGGGCCGGCGGCCACGCAGTGGTGAAATCGACGCGGGCCAGCAGCGAGATCTTCGATACCGTCGAGTGATAGGGGCGATCGGGCACCGCGTCGAGATGCACGGTCGCGGCCTGGCCCACTTCCACGCGCCCACGGTCGGCTTCCTCGAGGCGCGCCGTCAGGTGCACCGACGACAGGTCGGGCAGTTCGACAACCGACGCGCCAGGCCACGCGCGGTCGCCCTCGCGGAAGTCCTGACTGTTGCGTGACTGCCCGGGGCCGCCGCCGGAGCGCGAGTTCGGCATCAGGCTGGCCGTGCCGCCCGACGGCGCCCGCACCACCAGACTCTCGAGGGCGGCATCGATGCGATCCAGATCCTCCTGGATGCGCTGCCGCCGGCGCTGGCGCCTGTTCACGTCCACGGCGGCCGACGCGACCTCGGCGACCTGGCGTTTTTCGGCTTCCTTGAGGCGCTGCTCGGCGTCCGAGAGCGCCAGCTTCGCGCGCTCGTAGTCGAGGCGCGCCACGAAGTCGCGGTCCACCACGTCCAGCCGCGCGCGGTTGACATCGAACCGCCCGCGCATCAGGTTGGTGGCGCTGGACTCTTCGACGAGGTGCGCCTGGGCCTGGGCCTGCTCCGTCTCGGCCTGGGCCTGCTTCAGCTCGGCGCGCCGGTCGGTCTGCCGCCGCAGCAGGGCGGTGGCATCGAACTCGATCACCACATCGCCCGCCTTGACCGGCGTGCCGTTCTTCACGAGGCGGACAATCTGTAGATCGCCCGACTGGGTTGGCGCGCCGAGCACGACCGACCGCACCGGGCGGATGTCGCCGCGCAGCTCCACCACGTCGACGAACTCGCCACGGGTCACCACCGTCGTTGGCACGCTGGCCTGCGAGCGGCCCGCGCTCGCGCAGTACGCCCCGACCGCCAGGCCGGCGATCGCGGCGGTCGCGAGGACCGCGCGCCACCGTGCCGCGAGGGACGCCCAGCGAGCCCGCACGTCAGTTCACACCCGCCGCGCGCCGCGCCACGACCGCCCCCTCGGGCACGCCCGACGCAATCACCGCCTGCAGGTCGCTCAAGGCGCCGAGCGTCACGCTCTGGCGCACGAACGACCCACCCTGCTTGAGTTGCACCCACGCGCCCGACGAGTCGACGATCACCGCGTCGCGCGGGATCACGAGGACGTTCTCGCGCCGCTCGACGAGGATGTCGGCCGCGGCGGAGAGGTCGGGCATCAGCGTCGCATCGGACCCCGATACCGTCACGAGCGTGACGAACGCGCGAACGGCCGGCGTCACCGAGCTCGTGATGGCGAGCGGCGCGATCTGCTTCACCATGCCGGCGAAGTTCGATCCGGGGTAGGCGTCGAGCGAGATGCGGGCGGGCTGCCCGGCCGCGACCAGCCCCGCATCGACCTGGCTGACGCGCGCCCGCACCTGCATCGCGGACGGGTCGACGATCTGGGCGATCGGCACGCCGGCGCGGACCTCGTCGCCCTCCTGCACCTCGGTGAGCGCCGAGCCCTTGAAGATGGGCTGCATGACCACGAGCCCGTCGAACGGCGCCCGCACGACCATGTTCCGGGTGTTCTCCTCGGCGTGCATCATGGCGCGCTCCGACCGCTCGTGCCGGATGTGGAGCCGCCGCAGCTCGGCCTCGGCGGTCTGGCGCCGGAGCATCCGAGCCTCGCGTACCTCTTTCTCCCGCGCCTGGGCCTCTTCGAGGGCCAGCGTGTTCTTTTCGGCCTCAATCGCGGGCAGCACCGTGTTCTTTCGTACCTCGAGCTCGGCGCGCGACACGTCGTTGGCGGCCTGCGTCATGGCCGTCTCGTCGCCGGCGTACGCCGCCGCCTGTTCGGCCTCGACGCGACGAATCTGCTGCTCGAGATCCTGGAAGTCGGTGCGGCGGTCGAAGGCGGCGCGAATCTGATCCTGCGGGTCGAATTCGACCAGCACGTCGCCCGCCTTGACGCGCGTGCCGCCCTTGACGAGTTTCGTGATGACCAGTGTCGGCGAGGACTGGCCCGCCAGGCGGGGGGCGGTGGCGGCGGCCGCGCGGATGGCCTCGGTGATCCCGGCGACTCGGACCGTGCGCTCGAATGTGCCGCGGGCGACCGTGACCGTCGATGCTGCGCCGTTGGCCGCCGAGGATGATCCCGATCGCGCCGCGCAGGCGTCCCAGACGACCGAGAGGGCCGTCACGATCGCTGACACTGTCACGACACGAACAACGCCGCAGCTTCCCATGGGCTCCTGTCGGCACTGACGCGCGCGCGACGCGCCATTATAGTCGGGGAAAAGGCGGACCTGCGGCCGGGACAGCCGCCTGTACTCGTCATACGCCCTCTCGAGCCCGCCTGTTTACCCGCCTTCGCGCCTTCGGCGCTTCCAAACTCCAAACTCCAAAGTCCAAACTCCAAAGGCACGCTAAACTCCAAAGGGGCAAACTCGAAAACCAAACCCCAAGCGTTCGTAAGTTCGGAACCCAGCACCGAGCACCCGGCACCGCGGCGAAGTAAACTGTGCCCGTGTCCCCCGCCCTGGCCTCGGTCTGCGCGCTGCTGGCGGCGATTCTCATCAGCTGCACGTCGCGCATCAACGTCGGCCTGATCGCGATACCGCTCGCGTGGGCGGTCGGCGCGTACGCGGGACGTCCGGCCGACTTCGTGCTCGGCGGGTTTCCCTCGGCGCTCTTCGTCACCCTGTCCGGCGTGACCATCCTGTTCGCGCTCTCCGAGTCCAACGGCACCGTCGGACTCCTTGCGCGGCGGCTGCTCGGGCTCGCGCGCGGCAGGGACCGGCTCGTGCCGGCGCTCATCTTCCTGATTGCCTGCCTCGTCTCGACCGTCGGGCCGGGCGCGATCGTGGCCGTCGCGATCGTCGTGCCCGTGGCGATGGCGATCGGCCGGCAGGCGGGAATCCAGCCGTTCCTCATCGCGCTGATGGTCGCCAACGGCGCAAACGCCGGCAATCTCTCTCCGCTCAGCGCCGTCGGGATTATCGCCAACACGCGGATGGCGGCGGCGGGGCTGGGCGGCCACGAATGGAAGGTGTGGGCGGCGAATTTTCTGGCACACTGCATGGTGGGGCTTGCGGCGTACGTGCTGCTCATCCGCCACGCGCAGAAGACGCAGGCCCCGTCGCGCGGGACGAGGGAGCGGATGACCGTCGCGCAGCGGCTCACGTTCGCCGTCGTCACGCTCTGGGTTGGCGGCGTCGTCGGCTTCGGGTTGTCGATCGGCCTTGCCGCGTTCGCCGCCGCGGCGGCGATCATCGTGCTGCGCGCGGGGGACGAGACCGCCGCCATCAAGCGCATGCCGTGGTCCGCCATCGTGATGGTGTGCGGCATGACGATGCTGGTCACCCTGGTGGAAAGGACAGGGGGAATGGACGTGTTCACCGCGATGCTCGCGAAGCTGGCGCGCCCGTCCACCGTCAATGGCATGATTGCGTTTGTGACGGGAGTGATCTCGACCTACAGCAGCACCTCCGCCGTCGTGCTGCCCTCCTTTCTGCCGACCGTGCCCGGCCTCGTCCAGCGCGTCGGCGGCGGGGATCCGCTCGCGGTCGCGCTCAGCATCAACGTCGGCGCGTCGCTCGTGGACGTGTCGCCGCTGTCGACGCTCGGCGCGCTGTGCGTGGCTGCCGTCAGCGAGCCCGACATGGCGCGCGATCTCTTTCGTAAGCTGCTCATCTGGGGACTCTCGATGAGCGTCGTTGGCGCCCTGCTCTGCCAGGCGTTCGCGAATACGTTCGCGCGGATGTGACGACGATCGTGGTCCCCTGATGGGGATTGACGAAGACGGCTTCCGGGCGGGTCACGCGCGAGGCGCGAACGAAGCGGCGCGGCTCTTCACGACGAGGATCGGTCACATGAGCCAGATTAGATTGATCGTCAACGGCCACACACACACGCTGGACCTCGATCCGGCGACGCCCTTGCTCTATGTGTTGAGCGACGACCTCGGCCTTCGAGGTCCCAAGTTCGGGTGCGGGCTCGCCCAGTGCGGGTCGTGCACGGTCATCGTCAAGGGTCAGGCGATTCGCTCGTGCATCACTCCGGTCAGAACCGTCGCCGGAACGGCGATCACGACGCTCGATGGGCTGGGGACGCTGGAGCGACCGCACCCGCTGCAAACGGCCTTCGTCGAGGAACAGGCGGCGCAGTGCGGGTACTGCCTGAACGGGGTCATCATGACCGCGAAGGCACTGCTGGATCGGAACCCGAAGCCGAGCGAGGAGGACATCAGCCGCGCGATGTCGGGCATCCTGTGCCGGTGCTTCACGCATGAGCGGATGATCCGCGCCATCAAGCGGTACGCCGACGGGAGGCAGGCATGAAGACGAGCATGACGCCCGACGCCCGCGCCGCGCTCGAGTCGGCCGGTTACTCGCGCCGCGAGTTCCTGGCGAGTTCCGGCGCGTTGATTGTCACGTTCAGCCTGGCTGACCTGGCGGGGACACCCGGCACGTCCGCCGCTCAGCAGGGCGGGCGCACGGCCGCCAGCCTGCTCGATTCGTGGATCGCGATTGGCGCGGACGGGACCGTGACCGCCTACACCGGAAAGTGCGACATCGGTCAAGGCATGTTCACCGCGCAGACACAGTTGATTGCGGAGGAGCTGAGCCTCCCGGTCAACCGGGTCACGCTGGTCGCGTGCGATACGGCGGTGACGCCCGATCAGGGCGTCACGTCGGGTCAGCAGTCGCATCCGGCGAACTTCAATCACAGCAATCTGGCGCTGGCCGGCGCCACCGCCCGCGAGGCGCTCGTGAAGGCCGCGTCGGAACGCCTCGGCGTGCCGGCCGATCAGCTCGTCGCGAGGGAAGGCGCCATCGTCGTACAGGCCGACCCCTCGAAGAGCGTGACATACGGCGACCTGATCGGCGGGAAGAAGCTCACCATCCCGCTGAGCCCCACGGCGAAACGGAAGCCCGCCAGCGAGTGGACCGTCCTTGGCACGCCGGTGCCCAGGATCGATCTCCCCGCGCTGGTCACGGCGCAATTCCAGTTCGTCCACAACGTGCGCGTCCCCGGCATGCTGCACGGACGCGTCGTGCGCCCGGCGGCGGTGGGCGCGACGCTGGTCGGTGTCGACGAGGCGTCGGTCGCGGGCCTTGCGGGCCTGGTCAAGGTCGTCGTGAAGAACAACTTCGTCGGCGTGGTCGCCGAGAAGCCCTGGCACGCGATCCAGGCGGCCAGGCGCCTGAAGGTCACGTGGACACCCGGAACGGGACTGCCGGCGCAGAAAGACTTCTACGAGCAGTTGCGGAACCAGAAGCCCACGCGCGACACCTTCCTGATCAATTCGCAGGACATGGACGCGACGCTGGCCGCTGCGGCCTCTGTCGTCAAGGCCACGTACGTCTATCCCTATCAGAGTCACGGATCGCTCGGCGCCTCGTGCGCCGTCGCCGACGTGCAGGGGAACAAGGCCACGGTCTGGTCGCCCACCCAGGGTGTGCACCCGCTCAAACACTCGCTGGCGACGCTCCTCGGACTGCAGCCGGAGAACGTCCGCGTGATCTTCGTGCGCGGCTCGGGCTGCTACGGCATCAATGGGGCGGACACCGTTTCGCTGGACGCCGCGTTGATGTCCAGGGCGGTCGGCAAGCCCGTTCGCGTGGAATTGTCGCGAAGAGACGAAATGGCCTGGGAGAACTACGGGATGCCCTTCGTCATCGATCAGCGCGCCGGCGTCGACGCGACCGGCACCCTGATCGCGTGGGACTACGAGGGCTGGTCGGCGGGGTTGGGAGGCCGTCCGTCGTACGATCGGCCAGGCAATCTCATCACCGGTCGGCTGGCAGGTTTCGAGGCGGCGCCGCTGACGCCCCGATCGCCGGCACCGGCCCCCACCGATCCGCTGGACAACAATCGCAACACCGTACCCTCGTACCTGGCGGGCTGCGTCACCGGCAGATGCCTCGGCGCCGGGACCATCAAGAGCGAGCGCGTCCTGTCACACCGGGTGGCGTCGCCGTTCTTTACCGGGCCGTTGCGGTCACCGGAACGGCTGCAGAACACGTTCGCGCACGAGTGCTTCATGGACGAGGTCGCGGCGCTCGTCAAAGCCGACCCGGTCGCCTACCGCCTGCGTCACCTGGGCGATCCGCGACTGAGCGAGGTCGTCCGCGCGGCGGCCAAGGCGGCCAAGTGGGACACGCGGCCGTCACCGAAGCCCGATGCGCGACGAACCGGCGTCGCCTCCGGCCGCGGAATCGCGTGCGTGGTCTACGAGGGCGGCAATGGCTGGGTCGCAACGGTGGCCGAGGTGGACGTCAACCAGGACACGGGGACGATCGATGTGAAACGGTTCGTGGTGGCCCAGGACTCCGGCCCGTGCTCGAACCCAGATGGGATGAAGAACCAGATCGAGGGCGGGACGCTGCACAGCATGAGCCGGGCGTTGATGGAAGAACTGACCTGGGACGACCAGAAGGTGACATCCGTCGATTGGCGGACCTATCACACGTTCCCGCTGGGCTTCCGGATCCCGGTTGTCGAATCGGTGCTCATCAATCGGGCCGATGCGGAAGCCGCGGGAGCGGGAGAGGCGGCCGCCACGGTCGTGGCCGCCGCCATTGGCAACGCGATCTTCGATGCGACCGGCGCCCGCATCCGGCGGGCTCCATTCACGCCCGAACGAGTGAAGGCCGCGCTTACGCTGCGGCCGGTGTGAAGGTTGGCGTTCTTTCCCGCCGGGCGTCCCGACCTGAGAATCCGCCTTTACCTGCGCGCAGAAGCAGCGTAGTATGCGGCAAATGACGCACTGGTGTGATGGTCCTACCAGTGCACCAAGCCGGATCCGCTTATGAAATCGTGGGTGACGACTGTCGGCTCGTCGGCGATGGTCCTGCTGTTCGCCGGCGGGTGCGCCCTGATCGCCTACGCGCGCTGGACGCAGCCCATCGCGGACGCGGACGCCGCGATGGCCGCCGGTGATGTTGGACGCGCGCTCGGGTCGTACGCCGTCGCGGAGAAGCGATTCGATGCGATGCCGCCGCTCAAGCGGTTGCTGTCGTCCGAATACGACCGCATCATTGCCAACCAGCTCCGGTTGCTGTTCCACACCGATCGCAACGAAGAGACCCTCGAGAAGGCGGCGCGAGCGCCGGAGGGAGCCAATCCGCACTTCTGGGCTGGCGCGGCCTGCTTCGAGCAGGGCCGCGCCGAGGCGGATCCGTCCGCCAGGCTGGCGTATTTCGGCCGCGCGCAGCAGGAACTGATCAAGGCGGTGGGCGCCGCCCCCGACGATTGGGACGCGAAGTTCGACCTGGAGCTGGCGCTACGCCTCACCTTCGAACTCCGCAGGCAGCCGCAGACGCCGCCCGGCGAGCTGATGAAGCTGCTCAGGCCGGACCCCAGGCCCGGGTCCGTGCCGACCAAGCGGGTGGGCTGATCCGACCGCGCGATGAGACTCCTTCGCCCCGACATGCTGGAGTGGCTGCTCATCCTGCCGGCGCTCGTCGCCGGCTGGATGATCCAGAACCACTACCTGCGCCGGGTGAGCCACGCCTCACCCATTGCGCCACGGTTCCTCGCCTTGTCGCGGCGCACGCGCGCCCGCACCCGCGCCGTCGTGCTCGCGACAGCCGTCACGTGCGCCAGCGCGATGGTCTTCGCCCTGGCGCGGCCGCAGGTGATCGTGGCCGCGCGCAATCCCGAGTTCGAGCGGCAGGACCTCATCATCGTCCTGGACCGGTCGGTGTCGATGCGCGCGCCCGACATTGCGCCGTCGAGGCTCGTCCGCGCCACGTCCGAGATCCGCAACTTCCTCCGGCACCGTCCGGACGCGATCGACCGCGTGGCGCTCGTGGGCTTTGCCGATTCCTCGCTCGTGCTCTCGTACCCCACGGCGGACATGGGCAGCCTGTTCTTCTACCTCGATTGGATCGACGACGACGCGTCGCCGCTGTTCGGGACGAACATGGGCGGGGCGCTCGTCAAGGCCCTCGCCCTGGTGAACACGGACCAGCGGAAGACGCAGAAGCTGTTCCTGCTGATCTCCGACGGCGAAGATCTCGGCGCCGAACTCGACACGGCGCTGAGCATGCTGCGCGCGGCGCGCATCCGCGTGCACTGCGTCGGCATCGGGTCCGACGCGCCGGTCCCGATTCGGCTTCGCACGAGCGGGAGCGGAGAGTCGATTCTCCTCGACGAGGAGAATCGCCCGATCATGACGCAGTTCTCGGAATCGACCCTCAGGCGGATTGCCGAGACCACCGGCGGCCGGTACGTCCGCTCGTCGACCGGGAGCGAGATGGCGGCGGCCATCAACACCATCGTCCGGGGCGAGCGCAAGCTCGTCGGGTGGAAGACCACGACGGACTACCGGGATTTGTACGGCGCTGGCCTGACGGTGGCCCTTGTCGCAGGCGCGGTGTTGTGGCTCATCCTCTAGGCGGGCGGCAATCGTGAACCGACAATACCAGGACCCCATTCAGGCGGCGACGACCTCCGAGAGCGCCTTCGAAATCGTCGCGGCGCTCGAGCACGAAATCGGCAAGGTGATCGTCGGACAGCAGGCGCTCATCAAGCGGCTGCTGACGGCCCTGTTCGCCGCCATTCCGTTCGCGACCCTGCGCGCCGGCAGCGGCACGGCCTGCGGCCACGTGTTGCTCGAGGGCGTTCCCGGCGTGGCCAAGACGCTCGTCGCGACGACTATCGCGCAGGCGATCGCCGCCGATTTCCAGCGCGTCCAGCTCACCCCCGACCTGATGCCGGCTGACATCGTGGGGACGCGGATCTACGAGGCGGCAACGGCCACGTTCCGGGTCGAGAAGGGGCCGATCTTCACGAACATCCTCCTCGCGGACGAGATCAACCGCTGTACGCCCAAGACGCAGAGCGCACTGCTCGAGGCGATGCAGGAGCGGCAGGTCACGCTGGCCGACAAGACGTTTCCCCTGGCGGATCCGTTCTGGGTGCTGGCTACCGAGAACCCCGTCGAACAGGAGGGCGTCTACACGCTGCCGGAAGCGCAACTCGATCGCTTCTCGATGATGCTGCGCGTGGGCTACCCTTCGGCGGACGAGGAAGTCCAGATGCTACGCCGCCGCCTGGCCAGGACCTCGGTCGAGCCCCGCATCTCTCCCGCGGAGGTCGTTCAGCTTCGCGATTTCATCCGCGACACCGTCCACGTCGACGATCGCGTCAGCGAGTACATCGTCAGGATCGGAAGGGCCACCCGGACCCCCGACCAGGTAGGCTGCCCGCACCTGAAAGAGATGATCCTGCTGGGCATCTCGCCGCGCTCGTACCAGCACATGCTTGCGCTGGCGCGGGTGACGGCGTTTCTCCACGGCCGCACCTACATGCTGCCGGACGACGTCAAGGAGATCCTGTGCGACGCGACCCGGCACCGGATCATCCGGACCGTCCGTGCGCAGGCGCAGAACGTGGACGTCGACGAAATCCTGCACGAACTCGCCAGAACGGTGCCCATCCCATGACACCCCATTGCCCTCGCAGGACGGCCAGGGGCCGCCTCTTCGCCATCGTGTCCGCCGGATTATTCGCGCTCTCGGCGGGAATCGCCTGGCCTGCGGCGATCGCCGCACAACCGCCGCAGCGAACCGGGCCCCCGGCGGACCGCCAGCTGCGGGCGGCCGAGGCGGCGGGCCTCCGGGACTTCGTCGCTGTCCGGTCGTCGGTGGATCGAAGCGCCATCTGGATCGGCGATCGCTTCTCTTTCATTGTCGACGTCGATTGCAGCCACGGGACGGACATCCTGACCGACGATCTGTCCCGCGACCGGCTTCAGCTCGACGAGCTCGACATCCTCGGCGTGGAGGAGACGCGCGAGGACCGCGGAGACGGCCGCACCGTTTACCGCTTCACCTATCGTCTGACGACCTACAGCTTCGAGCCGGCGGCGAAGCGGATTGGCGAGATGCGCCTTCGATACTACGTGCGGCGCCCGGGACAGCGCCCGGAAGACATCGAGCCGGCAGGCGAAGTCGTGGTGCCCGCGACGATGGTGTTCGTGCGGAGCCTGCTGCCCGACGACGCGAACAACGCGAAATACCGCAGCGAGCGGCCGCCCGTGCCGCGCGCCGCCGCGCTCGCCATGCTGCAGCCGATCGGGATCGGCCTCGTGATCGTGTCGATTGTGCCGGCCGCGCTCTGGATGGTCGCGCTCCAGCGGCGGTGGCACCACCGGCGGCGGCGGCAATCCGTGAGACAGCTGCGGCATGACGAACGCGCCTCGCTGGACGACGTGCGCGCGCTCGATATCGAGGCCGAAGCCGGCCGCAGAGAGGCGTTCGACCGGCTGAGCGCGCTGGTGCGCAGGCACGTCACCGGCGCCTGGGGAGTGAGCGCGGATGGTCTCACGCCGGCCGAAATCGTCTCGGCACTGTCAGCGGAGGGCAAAGGGGAGGTATCCGCCGAGGCGACCACGTTCCTCGACGCCTGCGAGAAGGCGAGGTACGGCAGGTCAGAGGAGCTGCCGTCGCGGGGCGCATGCCTGGCGGCCATCGATCAGGCCGAGCAGCTGATCGGTCTGGGACGGTCCTGATGCGGTTCCTGCGGCCGGACTACGGCTGGTGGCTGCTGGGAGCCCTGGCTGTCCTGCTCGTGATCCAGTGGCAACGACGCCGACGCTACGCCGCGTCGACCACCGTCGGCTGGATCGACGGCGCCAGCCGCGCCTCCCTGCTCCGCCGGGTTCCTTCACTCACGCTCTTCGCCGCGATGGCGCTCGCCGGCCTGGGGTTCATGCAGCCGGTCCTGCCGTTTGCCGAAGGCGAAGTGAAGTCGCGCGGGCTGGACCTCGTCACGGTGCTCGATCTGTCGTCCAGCATGCAGGAGCCCATCGGCATACAGGCGATGCAGCGGTCCATGGGGCCCATCGTCGAGGGTGCGGCCCCGAGGCGCGATCAGCCAGCCCTCAAGACCCGGCTCGAAGCTACGAAGGACGCCATCAAGAGCTTCGCGGCGCGCCGCCGCGGGGACCGCCTGGGTCTCGTCGTCTTCTCCGACAACGCGTACGTCGTCAGCCCCCTCTCCGCCGATCACGACTACCTGATTCGCTATATCGACATGGTCGACGCCGAGATCCTGAAGGGAGAGGGAATGACGGCCGTGGGCGAGGGCCTCGCGCTGGCCAACTACCTGCTGGCGCGCCAGACCGTTGGCAGCGACACCCGCGGACGCGTGGTGGTGCTGTTCACCGACGGGGAGAACAATCGCGGGCGCGATCCGGTCGACGTGCTGGCGCAGTCGGACGCCGCGCGCATCCGCGTGCACGTCGTCGGCGTGGACCTCGAGACGCAAGTTCGGCAGAAGCCCGAAGTGGAACGCCTAGTTGCTTCGGTTCGGAGCTACGGGGGCCGCTACTTCGACGCGAACACCGTCGCGGATCTCGACGCCGCCTCGCGGACCATCGACGGGATCGAGAAAGGCGTGCTCACGAGCAAGGTGGACCTTCGCGACGTGCCGGTCTTCCACTGGTTCGTGATTCCGGCGCTCGCCTGCCTCGCGCTCACCCTGGCCTTGTGCACGATTCCCCACTTCACGGACCTGACCTGACGATGAGCGCCGACCCATGATTCCCGACCACGTCATGCGCGAACTGCGGTATCTCGAGGTGTACTCCGCCAGGAAGATCCGCAACCTGCGGGTGGGCGCCCACACGAGCCGGCTGCGCGGCACCGGGTTCGATTTCCAGGAGCTCCGGCCCTACCGGCCCGGTGACGACGTGCGGACGATCGACTGGAGCGTCACCGCCCGCATGAACGCACCATATGTGCGGGAGACGCGCGCCGAACGCGAGCTCGACGTGATGATCGCGCTCGACGTCTCGCGCTCCATGGAGCTGGGCACCTCGCACGCCTCCAAGAAGGAGTCCCTGGCGGTGATCACGGCGTCGTTGCTGTTCTCCGCCCTGTCGGACCAGATCAACACCGGCTTCCTCGCCTTTGCCGACAGGGTCGTCGATTTCAGCCCGCCGCGACGCGCGCGCGCCGCAGCCTGGACGATCCTCGAGCGGCTCTGGGCGCTGGCGCCGCAACCGGGGCGGACGACGATCGTGCCCGCCGTCCGCACCCTCGTGTCCAAGCTCAAAAGGCTGACGGTCGTGTTTCTCGTGTCGGACTTCATGACCGACGAGGACGTGTTCGCGGGCGGCGACCTCTCGGTGCTCGCCGCGCATCACGACGTCATCGCTGTCGTTCCAGAGGACCCGGCCGAATCTTCGCTTCCGGCGGGCCTCGGGTATCTCCGCCTGCGGGACCTGGAATCGGGCCGCGCGGCGACGGTCGGATTGGGCCGGCGCGCCCGCGCCGCGTACAGCGAACGGGCGCGCCAACGCCGCGAGACGCTCACGCAAGCCTTCTACCGCGTGCCGATGGATCACGTCTTCGTGCGCACGGATCAGAACCCTGTCGAGCAGATGTTGTCGCTGTTTGCGACGAGGGTCAGGGCCTGACGTGCGCCTGAGAATCACCCTTTACGTGATTCAAAAACGGGCGTATTATTCGCGCGATGGCGAGACTGGTATGATGGTCCTACCAGAACTTGAGACTCGGTTCGGGGCGGCAGGGCGCCTCGAGGCATGGCCGCTTCGAGGTTCGGTACTTTTTCGACCAGCGAGGTGACGTATGTCGATGGTCCCCAAGGATCCAGAGTCCTCGGAAGCGGCGGATCGCACATCACCGGAAGAGCGCACAGGCATCAGCCGGCGAGAGCTTCTCACGGGCGCGGCGGCCGCCGTCGCCGCGGTGGCGGCAGGTGCCGTGGGCGCAAAAGCCCAGGTCACGGGGGTGAGGCCCGGCGGCGCGACGATACCCTATCGCCTGCCGAAGGGCGCGATGACGTATCTGGACCGCAAGGAATACATCCACAACATGGAGATCATCTCCTACACGCCCGGGGTCACCATCAGCGGAGGCGAGCCGCTGATGAACATGTGGGCGAGAGGGAAGCAGCGGATGCTCCCGGGAGGGGGCGGATGGCTCGATATCACCGAGCCCAAGAACCCGATCATCATCGGCGCCGACGGCCGACCAGTCGCCTCCGGCGCGGCGGCGGGACGTGGCGGCCGCGGACGGGGCGGCGGTGGTGAGGGGGAATCGCGGACACCACGGCCTGGAGGCTGCATCGCCTACAACACGAGACTCAAGAAGTGGATCGCGATGAGCTCGGCCGGGCAACCCATCACGAGTTCCAGGCCGGAGTTCCCGGACGGGCAGTACCACGAGGCGGAGCGCAAGAGGTCCGACGGCTACAAGGGGCTTCGCGGCATCCGGACGTGGGACATCACCGACCCGACCAAGCCCATCCTGCTCCAGGAATACAACTTCGGCCCCACCGGCTGGGGCACCCACATGAACTTCTACGACGGCGGGAAGTACGCGTATCTCGCGGCCTCCTGGGACGACCAGTTCTTCTTCGAGAACACCCAGCGGACCCAGGGCTCGGGCATGATGGTCGTCGACCTGACGGATCCGGCCAACGTGAAGGAAGTGTCGAAGTTCTGGATCCCCGGCCAGCGCAAGGGCGAAGAGGCCGAGTACTACAAGTACTGGTTCGCCGGTGACGGGGCGGCCTGGAACGGCACGCACTGCGCCCCAGCCGTCCCGAAACGTATCGAGGACGGCGGCCGCTACGGCTACGGCGGCCACGGCCACTACGGCTTCGTGGTTTACGACTTCGCGGACATCACGAAACCCAAGGCCGCCGCGCGGTACCTCTGGGATCAGGAGACCCCGGGCGGCATCCCCTACCACACGGTGCTCCCGTTGATTGGCAACGCCGCCCACCCGCGACACGGAAACCTCGTCATCGGGGTCGGCGAGACGATCCAGGCCGACTGCCGTGAGCCGGTCCGCTTCCCGCGGGTGATCGACATCAGCGACCCCACGAAACCCAGGATCATCGGGTTCTTCCCGCGCCCGATGCCCCCGAAGGACGCGCCCTACGCCGATTTCTGCCTGGCACGCGGTCGCTTCGGCACGCACAACTGCCAATCCTGGGTCGCCCCCGGCACCGCGCGCCCCGAGCTCTTCACGTGCGCGTGGGACGTCGCCGGCGCACGGGTCCACGACCTGTCGGACCCCACGCAGGTGAAGGAGGTCGCGTGGTACGTCCCGGCGCGCGACGGCAATATCGAGGAGTACAGCACCTGGTGGCGCGGGACGTCGGAATCCACCTTCGTGGAGTGGGACCGCAACCTCATCTGGCTGGCCACCCACGCCGGAACGTACTGTCTCTCGACACCGGCGCTCGGCAAGCCCGTGCTCGAACCCCGCAAGGTCGACCACTGGACCCAGCCGTTTCTGAATGCCGGTTGGGACGATGCCACGCCGGTGGCGTTCTACTTCGGTCGAGGAGCCATGCAGGTCTGACCTGAATCGGGGCTTGGTACATCGGTTCATAGGTTCGGCAACGTATTCCGCGTCACGCGGCCGGTGCGAGGGCGACGGCGTAGGCGTCGAGCTTTCGCAACAGCTCGTGGAGGTTGGTAAACCGCCACTCGAACGGCGTGGCGATGGCTTCACAGTAGATAAAGAAAGGACTAATCTCATGCCCCGTCTCAGGAAGACCCTTACGCGGGCACTCTGCGGATCGGCGGCGATCTGCCTGGCGGTGCCACTGTTCGTCCTCCTGGCTGTCTCGGCCAGCTTCGCCCAGACCTCCCAGAACACCCAGAACGTAAAAGACGGGCATGCGGTGCTGGAAGAGCGCCGCATCCGGGCGTACACGTACCTCGGCGGCGATGAGAACATCATCCGCCAGACGGTCCAGCGGATCACCAAGCAGGATGGCGATGCCCCCGGATCCTGGGTCTACGAGTGGCGCACCCTCGGCGAGTACTACGAGGGCCGCGGCGACGCGCTCGCCAAGCGGGGACCGCGTCGAGCCGCCCTCGACGCCTATGTGACGTCCGTCGCCTACTACGCGCTCGCCTGGTTCCCGAGGGTCACCAACGCCGATGAAGCCAAGGCCTACGATCAGCAGCTGCGCGCGTATCAGAAGGCAGGAACGCTGTTCGACGTGCCGCTGGAGGTGGTGAAGGTGCCGTTCAAGGACGGCGTTATCACCACCTATCTGCACAAGCCGGTGGGGGTCGAGAAGCCGCCGCTCGTCCTCTATGCCGGGGGCGTCGACCAGTACAAGGCGAACCACTACCGCCCCGTCCAGGACTTTCTCGCCAAAGGACTGGCCGTCGCCACCTTCGACCTGCCCGGCTTCGGCGAGAGCAGGCAATGGGAAAGAGATCCCAAGTCGGACGCCCATATCGCCATCCTGGAGCACTACCTGAAGCGAGGGGATATCGATACCAAGCGCATCAGCCTCTTCGGGCAAAGCTATGGCGCGGGCGCCTCCCTGCGTGCGGCCCTGCGAAACGATCCACGCGTCACGTCGGTCGTGGCCTTTTGTGGGGCGTTGCACTTGGGCGAGAAGAACTCGTTGGTGCCTGAGGCAAAAGTCGGCGACAAGCTGATCAACGGGCCCCTGCTCGTGGTCAACGGCACGCGCGATCCCGGCAGCCCCGTCGCGGACCTGATGTCGACCTACCAGTCGGCGAAGGTGGGCGATCTGTGGCTGCTCGGCCTCGGCGAGCATTGCGCGGTGGAGTACTATCCAGTCGTGATGCCGCACGTGGCTGCCTGGCTGGTCGAGAAGTTCCCCAAGTAACGGTTCGAGCCTCCAAGACGGCCGGCGTGACCGTCCGCTCTGGGCCCCTTCTACGCGCATCGAGAGGCCCGGCCAGTTCGCCGGGCCTTTCGACTTTCTGCTTTGCTCTCGGCGACACGGATGGCTGAGGCTGACAACGACAATGGAGGTCCGCATGGTCAGGATTCACGCGCGCCACGTGGCGACAGTGTTCATCGGCCTCGTGCTGACGATCGGCATGAGCGGCGTCACCAGGGCGCAGCTCGGCGGCAGGCCCGCCGAGACCTGGATCACGTCGTTGGAGCGCCCGGAACGCATCGCCGGGCTCAAGGTCGATGAGATCATCGGACGCCTCGACCTCAAACCGGGCCAGGTCGTCGCCGACATCGGCGCCGGGCCAGGCCTCTTCAGCTTCGCGCTGGCGAAGGCCGTCGGACCGGCGGGCAAGGTCTACGCGGAAGAAGTCGACCAGGCGTTCGTCGATCACATCAAGCGGAAGCTGCTGGAACAGCACGTCACCAACGTGCAGCCCGTGCTGGGCGCCTTCACCGATCCCAGACTCCCGGCGGAGGTCGACATGGCCTTCTTCCACGACGTGCTGCACCACATCGCAGACCGGCCGGGTTTCCTGAAGGCACTCGCACCCAGCGTCAAGGCCGCCGGGCGGATCGCCATCGTCGAGTACGACGCGGTGAAGGGCCCCCACAATGCCGCGCCGGCGCTCCAGGTTACCAAGGAGCAGCTCGACGCCTGGATGGCCGACATCGGCTTCAAGCCGATCCAGCGGATCGACGACCTGTTCACCGACGCCAGGTGGTTTGTCATCTACGGCCGGAAGTAGACGTCGGTGGATCCGACTGCCCGCACGCGGCGCCCGTGGGTCTCGCTCGTGCTGTCAGCCTGCCCGTGCGTCCTGACGATGGCGATCGCCGATGCGGCGGTGGCGCAGGGGCCTGAAGCCAGACCGGTGGCCAGGGCGGTCGCGGTCGCAGACGCCCCTCGGGTCGACGGCCGGCTCGACGACACCGTATGGGCGAGCGCCGCCGTCGTTGGTGACTTCCGGCAGAAGGAACCCGCGGAAGGCAGGCCGGCGACCGAATCCACGCGGGTCCGGATCGTCTACGGCAAGACGCACCTCTATATTGCGGCCGAGCTCGATGACCGAGAACCGGCTCTCATTCGCGCGACGGAGCTGCGGCGCGACAATGCCCTGGTGAGCGACGATTCGTTCGCCGTTCTGCTCGACACGTACCACGACCGCCGCAACGCCTTCATCTTCCGCGTGAACCCGCTCGGCACGCGTTTCGACGCCGTCGTGCGCAACGAGTCGCCGGTGGTCGACGCGGAATGGGACGAGGAGTGGTCCGCCGCCTCCGTCATCGGTGAACGGGGCTGGACGATCGAGATGGCGATTCCGTTCAAGATCCTGCGCTTTTCGCTCGGCGACGTGCAGGTCTGGGGCCTCAATTTCGAACGCGTCATCAAGCGCAAGAACGAGTTCGATTACTGGACGTCCTGGCATCGGAATTTCGCCTTCACGGCGGTGTCGCAGGCGGGCCAGCTTACGGACCTCAAAGGCATCCGCCAGGCCGAGCGGTTGCGTATCCGTCCGTACGTCGCCACCGGCGTGGAGAAACTCGACGCCGTGTCATCTCCCGATCCGACACACGGGCTCCGCGAGGTTGGCATCGACGATCTCAAGTTCACGGTCACGTCGAACCTGACCGCGGACCTCACCATCAACCCCGACTTCGCGCAGGTCGAGGTCGACGACCAGCGCGTGAACCTGACGCGATACAGCCTGTTCTTCCCCGAACGGCGACAATTCTTCATCGAGGGATCCGACTCGCTGAAGATGGGCATCCAGACGCTCGGGTTCGGGTCGCGCCTCCTGGAACTCGTCTATACCCGAACCATGGGGCTCTCGCCGACGGGCCAGCCGATTCGTATCCTCGGCGGAGGCAAGCTGACGGGCAAGGCCGCCGGCTTCGACGTCGGTCTGCTCAACGTTCAGACCGGGGATTCGGACGGCTCGGCGGGTGAGAATTTTGCCGTCGCCCGGATCCGGAAGGAGATGCTGGACCGATCCTACGTGGGTGCAATCGTCACCAACCGCGAGGGCGGCGATACGTCAAACCACGTCGTCGGCGCGGACGCGCGGTTCGTGCTGCGCAAGTATTTCAGCGTCGTCGGGATGGCCGCCGCGTCGTCGGACGCGCAGGTACCAGGCACCAAATCGGCGACGCAGGTTGGCGCCGAGTGGCTGTCCGATTTCGTGCAGGCCGACGTGAACTTCGCGAGCATCGACGAGGGTTTCACGCCGGGCGCCGGCTACGTCCGGCGTCACGACCGGATGCTCGGCGCGAAATTCTCGTTAAAGCCACGCCCCGGCGGCCGCCTCGTGCGTCAGTTCGAGATCACGCCGAATGCCCTGGTCTACCAGAATCGCAGGGGCGTGGCGCAGACGAGCGTCAGCGGCGTGTCGTTCGTCTCGCTGTTCCAGAGCGGCGATCGCATGTCGGGGAAAGTGGAGTTCGAATCGGAACGCCTTCCGGAGCCATTGGAGATCTTTCAGGGCATTGTCCTGCCGGCGGGGTATTACACATGGAAGCAGGTCGAGGTCAACTTCGACACCTTCAACGGGCGGAAGTTCAGCGGCCGGGCCGAGGCGAACCTCGGACAGTTCTACTCGGGCAGGCAGGGCGCCTATGAGTTCGGGCTGCAGTACCGCCCCGGCAAGAACTTCTCGGTCGAGTCAAGCTACGACTTCAACGACATCGACCTGCGCGAGGGCTCGTTTCACACTCACCTGCTGGGCGTGAAGACGAACGTCTCGTTCACGAACAGCCTGCTCGCCTCGGCCTACGCGCAGTACAACAACACCGGCAACCTGGCGGCCCTGCAACTGCGCCTGAACTACATCTTCCGCACGATCGACAACTTCTACCTGGTCTACAACGACACGCAGTATACGGCGGGCGTGTACAAGAATCGGTCCAACCGATCGCTGGTGGCGAAGCTGACATATTCAGTCAGCCGGTAGGACCGCCGCGTGTCCGGCGTCAGCAGCCTGGCGGTTGCGGCCAAGCCCGACGGCCATGAGATCCTGCTTCGTGCCCGACGGCGACCCCCGGGTTCGGGGCGCATCATCTCGGCGAAGTCTCCCACGGCGTGATCGCGGACTCCGGTGGGCGCGTGCTCGGCGAGCACGGCCGCGCGCACCGCTTCACGGATAGGCCAGCGGTGGCCGAACGCCTGATTGCATACGGGGTCAGCACGGCGCTCTGTGCCGGTGCCGTCGCCATGCTTGGCGGACGCCGCATCCTCCGCGCCGTCAGCGATCGCGAGGCGACGACGCCCGCGGCGCAACCGCCCGTGCGGAAGCCGTTTCACCGGCTGCGAGACGCCGAGATGGGCCACAGACGCTGAGATCGCGTCGTGGCACGATGCCGACCAGTCCGATGCGTGCATTCACATTTGTGCTCGCCGAGCCGTTCGTGACGGTGATTCCGACCTCCCCGAGTGTCGCGCGTCACTACGGCCGCATCTATGCGGCCCTCCGCCGGGCCGGCACTCCCATTCCCGTGAACGCCATGTGGATTGCCGCGGCCACAGTGGATACGGGCGCGTGCCTGCTCACCTTCGACGGCGACTTCACCCGCGTGCACGGTCTGGACTGCACGGTGCTCGAGAAGGCGCCACCGGGTTCAACGGATTCCGGATCCTGAAGTTCAGTGA